>JFJP01005528.1_pt1 | contig 22752 bp, 20 predicted proteins | sample 431651 | NCBI WGS metagenome assembly JFJP01 (sample SAMN02602958, study PRJNA72255) | Microbial mat metagenome, whole genome shotgun sequencing project. | biome: fresh water; feature: sink hole; material: water; isolation source: purple microbial (photo- and chemosynthetic) mats found in...
ACGTGATGATGCCTGGCATGGATGGCCACGAGGTGTTGCGACGCCTGCATGCTGACCCGGCCACGCGGGATATTCCGGTGATTTTTGTCACTGCGATGGATGAAGGCCGTGATGAGGAACGTGGATTTGAGCTCGGTGCGGTGGACTACATCACCAAACCCATCAAACCGGCCATCGTCCAGGCCCGTGTGCGCACCCAAATCCAGTTGAAACTGGCCCAGGACACTTTGCGCGTCCACAACGCCGATCTGGAGACCGAAGTGCGCCGGCGCATGCGTGACAACCGCATTGTGGAAGACGTCGCCATGCGCGCACTGGCCAGCCTGGCCGAAACCCGCGACAACGAAACCGGCAACCACATCCGGCGCACCCAGGGTTATGTCGAGTTGCTGGCACGCTCACTGGCCAGCACAGAAAAATACAAGGCAGTGCTCAACGTAGACACCATTGAGATGCTGGTCAAAGCAGCGCCGCTGCATGACATCGGCAAAGTCGGTATTCCGGATCACATCCTGAACAAGCCCGGCCCACTCAACCCCGATGAGTGGCAGATCATGAAGCAACACACCGTGTTTGGCGCCAACTCGATTGAGCACGCCATGATCGGGGAAGCCGACCACACGCCCCTGGCGTTTTTGCATGTCGCCATGGACATTGCCTACTCACACCACGAAAAATGGGACGGCAGCGGCTACCCGAATGGCATTCAGGGCGAGTCCATACCGTTGGCCGCACGGCTGATGGCACTGGCAGACGTTTTTGACGCCCTGATCTCGCGACGGGTTTACAAGCCGGCGTTTTCACACGAAGAAGCCAAACGCATCATCCTTGAAGGGCGGGGCCGCCATTTCGAACCCGCTCTGGTGGATATTTTTGAAGAGCGCTTTGACGACTTCCGGGCCATTGCCCTGCGCTATATCGACGACGAAAACAAGACCTGAGAGGCGCTGACGGGATTTCCAACGCCAGCCACCGCTCGCTAGCAGAAGGAAAAACCATGCTCCCAAATCTCAAAGTCCGTTGGGCTGCTGCCATCGCTTTTTTGGCCGTCGTGGCCATTGCTTGGTTCGCCTGGCTGGGCAAAAGCCCGCAGGCACCCACCCCACCGGTTGCCTCTGAAAGCGCCAAGCCAGACATCAGGGTGCTGCGCCTGGGCCTCAATATTGCGGCCGATAGCGCCTTACACGCTGCTGCCCTGCGTTTTGCTGAACTGATCCGTGAGCGCAGTGGGGGCAATCTACAGGTGTCGGTGCACCCAGACCAACAACTGGGCAGCGACGACCAAATGCTGGAAATGGCGCGCGGCGGCAAGCTTGATTTGGTGCTGATCCCCACGGCCAAGCTCAGCTCGGCCATCCCGGCCATGCAGTATGCCGACCTGCCCTTTTACTTCGCCGGGCGCGAAGAGCTGTATGCCATGCTTGACGGCGAGCCGGGTCGGCTGCTGCTGTCCAAGCTCTCAACGATCGATCTGGTGGGCCTGACCTTCTGGGAAAACGGCTTCAAGCATTTCACCGCCAATACCCCCATCCGCAACCCCGGCGACTTCGCCAAGCTGCGCATTCGCACCATGAAAAGCCCGCTGATTGCCGATCAGTTTGCCTCACTGGGCGCCCAGCCCATCCCGATTGACTTTCATGCCACCTACAAAGCCCTGGCAGATGGCGCCGTGGACGGCCAGGAAAACCCCTTGGTGGCGATTGTGGGCATGCGGTTTCAAGAAGTGCAAAAACACATGACGCTGAGCAACCACGCCTACCTGGCCTACGCCTTTGCGGCCAGCAAGCAAGGCTTTGAGTCGCTGTCGCCAAGTCAACGCGACATCATTTCGCGGGCTGCCCGGGAGCTCACGGTGTGGGAGCGCGCCGAGACCGCGCGCCGTGAAGTGACCTTCCTGGAAACCATTCGTTCCGCCGGCGTGACGATTCACACCCTGTCACCCGAAGAACGCCACAACTTCAGTGTGGCGCTGGCCCCGATTGCCGACAAGTTCGGCTTCGAGGTGGGTTACGACTTGCTGGCCAAGACCGAAGAACTGCGCCATGCAGCGCGGACCAAGTCGCAAACTGCCAACAGCAAAGAGCCGCTGCTGATCGCCATCGACGCTGATTTATCCGTGCGCGGGGCCCAAGCCGGTGGAGCGATTTACCGGGGTGTGCAAATGGCCGTGGAGGAAATCAACCAAAAAGGCGGCTTGCTTGGCCGACCTCTGCGCATGGTCGCGCGCGACCATGCGGCGTTGGCCCCCATGGGCCGCCAAAACGTCGAACATTTTGCCGCCATGCCCTCGGTGCTGGCCATCGTGGGGGGCATGCACACGGCCGTGATCAGCGAAGAGCTCGACACCATTCATCGGCTGAAGATTCCCTACCTGATCCCGTGGGCCGCTGGACAAGGTTTGATTGACCACGACTTTCGTCCGAGCTACACCTTCCGGGTATCTATGGGTGATGCTCACGTCGCGCCTTTTTTATTGGAGCGCGCGCGCAAATTGGGTGGCCGCGTGGTGGTGCTGCTGGAAAACTCCACCTGGGGCCGCAGCAACGAGACGGCTCTCAAACCCATCATCGCCAAATTACCCCCCAACACCGTCAGCATCGACTGGTTCAATGGAGGTGAACCCAATTTTGATGCGCGCCTGGCCACACCACAGTACCGCGACGCCAGCGCCATTGTGCTGGTGGCCAATTCTCAAGAAGGCAAATTGATTGTCCAGGCGTCTTCCCGCCTGGACAAACCCGCACCCATCTTCGCCCACTGGGGGTTGACAGGGGCAAATTTCTGGAAACAAACGCAGCCGGAGTTGCAAAAGGTGAAATTGCATTTTGTGCAGTCGCTTCTATTGGATGAAGCCCAGATGCACCCAAAACTACCGGCCTTTGTCAAGCGCTATCGCCAGCGTTATGGCCTGAGTCCAGACGCCGCCGTTCCATCTCCCACCGGCACAGTCCATGCCTACGACCTGACCCACTTGTTGGCCCGCGCCGTCACACAGACCAAATCCACCGACCGCCCAGCCATCCAAAATGCGCTGGAGAATTTGCCCGCCTATGCCGGCTTGTTGCGCGACTACAAGCCGGCATTCACCAAAACGCGTCACGACGCCCTGGATTCTTCGCTGCTGCATCTGGCGCATTTTGATGATCGCGGGCGCGTCGTGGGGTCAGAGTAAGTGTCGCCAGCGTTAACCTCTCACCATGATCAATCTCGCCTTCTTCAGCGGTAGCGTTCAACGCCGAATCACCTGGGCCTTTGGCCTGTTTGTGGCCCTGTCCATGGCGACCGTGGCGGTAACGGTCGGGTCTCGCCTGTTTTCAACCATCACCAACAACCTGACCCACGAACTGGAGCAGCGTGGACGTCAAGATGCTCAACTGTTGCTGCAACGCATTGAGTATTTGCTGGAGAGCGCCAGTGTGCTGGTGAAGAACCCGCTGGTGATCAACGGGCTCAATGATGCCCAGGGACGCCAGACCTACTTGCCCGAGTTGGTCAAGAACTTCAGTGAAGGCCGTGATGTCGGGGCGGTGGCCCTGCTGGGTTTTGACGGCCGCCCGGCCTATTCCAGCCTGCAAACCCTTCCCACCTATGGTGATTCACCCGAATTGCGCAGTGCCTTGGCCGACGGGGTGGTGAGTTATCTGGTGGACGCAGAGCGGGGTCAATGGGTGGTTTTTGTGCCCGTGAGTTACTACAGCACCACACAAGGCGTGCTGGTGGTGACCTACGATCTGGCCGCAGTCGCCAAGCGGGTTTTGTCGACCGATACACTGATCGGGCACCGCTTGCTGGCGGGCGACAAACCCCTGTATGCCCGTCTACCCACCCAGGACACCGATCTCATCTCCATGCGCCAGACCATCTCCAGCGGCACCGGCGGATTTCTGACCGGACTCAAGCTGGAACTGGAGGTGAGCGCTCCGCGTCAGCACTATCTGGAGCCAGCCACCAATGCGGTGCTGGACGTGGCCGTTTTGGGTCTGCTGCTGACCCTGGTGGCCATCGGTACCGCCTATGCCATCGGGTTTACCATTTCACGCCCGATTCTGTTGTTGCGTCAGCGCGTGGCTGAAGCCGATGGCAGTGCAGAAAAGCAATGTGCGCCTTTGGGCACCAACGATGAGCTGGAGGACCTGGCCGAGAAGTTTGACCAACGCACCCGCGAGTTGCTCAACATTCAGCAGCACCTGGAAGAACTGGTCACCACACGCACACAAGAGCTGGAGCTGGCCAAAGAGGCCGCCGAGGGTGCCAGCCGTTTCAAAAGCACGTTTCTGGCCAACATGAGCCACGAGATTCGCACCCCGATGAACGCCATCATTGGCCTGACCTATCTGATCCGTCGTGATGCAGTGGACCGACGCCAACAAACCAAACTTGACAAGGTGTCGCAGGCGGCGCAGCACTTGCTGGGCATCATCAATGACATTCTGGATTTTTCAAAAATCGAGTCAGGTAAGCTGACCATTGAATCTGCGGACTTTGAATTGGACCGGGTGTTCAATAACCTGAACGACCTGGTGGTCGACCGGGCGGCAGAAAAAGGGCTGGAAGTGGTGAACCGAATTGACCCGGCGATTCCGCAACTGGTGCGCGGTGACCTGCTTCGCCTGGGCCAGGTGTTGATCAACTTTGCCACCAACGCCGTAAAGTTCACCGACAAGGGCAGCGTGATTGTGAGCGCCAACCTGGTGAGCCAGGATGCGCAAACACTGCGGGTGCGATTTGAGGTGACTGACACCGGCATTGGTATGACCGACGAGCAATGTGAGCGCCTATTCCAGGCGTTTGAGCAGGCTGATGCCTCCACCACCCGAAAATTTGGCGGCACCGGCCTGGGGCTGGCCATCAACAAACGCCTGGTCGGGTTGATGGGTGGCGAGCTGGGCGTCTCCAGCACGGTGGATGTCGGCAGCACCTTCTGGTTTGAACTTCCCCTGCAGCGCGCCACGGTGAATGAAATGCAGGAGTACTCCTACCGCATGCCGAAAAATCTCAATGTGCTGGTGGTCGATGACGTGGCTGACGCGCGGGAAGCCATGTCACAAATGCTCAATGGTTTCAACGACAACGTGGCCACCGCGGACTCGGGGGATGCCGCATTGAAAAGCGTCAGCGAGGCCATTGCGGCCGGCAAACCCTTTGATCTGATTTTGATGGACTGGGCCATGCCCGGCATGGACGGTATTGAAACCAGCCGCCGCATTGTGGCGCTCAGCGGAAAGTTGGCGCCCAAGATCGTCCTGGCCACGGCTTTTGGTCGCGATTGGTCGGCCGAACGGCTGCAAGAGGCCGGCATTGTGGCGCAACTCAGCAAGCCCGTGACACCTTCGACGTTGTATGGCGCCATTGTCGACACCCTGTCCGAAAAAGTTCACGCGGGCAACCATGTTGGCATCCGGCACGGCCACAAGCCCGAGCTGGACCTGTCGCCACAGGAAGTGGCGCGAGAACTGCTGGAGGACGCCGGCATGAAGGTAGACGTGGTGGATGATGGCGTCAAGGCTCTGACCATGGCCAGCCAGCATGCCTATGACCTGATCCTGATGGATGTACAGATGCCGCGCATGGACGGCATCACAGCCACCCGCGAAATCCGGCGCTTGCCAGGCTGTGTGTCAGTGCCGATTCTGGCCATGACCGCGAATGCGTTCAATGAAGACCGGGCACAGTGCCTGGATGCCGGCATGAACGACCATGTGGCCAAACCAGTCGACCCGGACCGGCTGTTTTCGGCACTGTTGCAATGGTTGCCGACCACCCACGCTGCACCGCAGGATGCGGCGCCGATACCGCCCAGCAACCCTCCCCGTGATGAGCTCAGCGACAGTGACACCCTGTTGTTGCAGTCGCTCGAAGCCATTGACGGGCTCGACGTTGCCGCCGGACTGCGGGTGACGCGTGGCAAGGTGTCGTCTTATGTACGCCACTTGCAGCAATTTGCAGACACACATGACAAAGATGGCGATGTGATTCGTGCTGCGCTGTTGGCCCAGCAACCCGACGAGGCACAGCGCCGTGCCCATGCCTTGAAAGGGGTGGCCGGAAACGTTGGTGCCGTGCGCGTGCAACACATGGCGGCGGCCATTGAAGCCCCCCTGAAACACCAACAAGACGGCGCCGCGACGCGGGCACACCTGGAGCTTGATCAACTTGACCTGGAGCTTCCTCCCCTGATCACCCGTCTGAAATTGGTGCTGTCGGCGGTGGAAGTTAGCCACTCGCCAACACCAGCTCCCGTGTCAACCACCCAGAGTGCCGCCCTGTTGCGCCACTTGCGGCAATTGCTGGAAAGTGACGCTTTGCAGGCGCAACATGATTTTCTGTCACATCAAACGGCCCTGTTGCCTTTACTGGGGCAACAGACGTTGGCAAGCTTGGCCAGCAGCATTGAGCAATTCGATTACGAAGAAGCCCTGGCGATTCTGGATGCAGCCCAAGCCGGGCAGTGAACCGGAGGTGCGAGTCGCCAGACAACACACCGCTTTGAATCGGACCCCTAAACCGCCAGGGGAGCAAACCATGCTCAATTCAGGTGACTGTTGATGAGCTGGCGCAGCTCGACGCTGTTGACGATTTGGATCTGTTCACGACCCAGCGCAACCCAGCCTTCGCGCTCAAAACGGCGCAGCAAACGTGTCACGATTTCGCGCACTGTGCCCAGTTCATCGGCCAGCATCTGGTGCGTCACGTTGATGTGTTGACCACGCCCCAGCAAGGCCGCGGCCAGGCGACGATCCAGCCGATGAAAGGCCACGGCATCAACCAGGGCGGTTAGATCGGCCATCCGTTCGGCAAACAGGCCCAAGACATCGTTGCGAAAAGCAGGTGTCTCGATCCAGCGTTTGAAAAGATCAGGCTTGATCAACAACAAACGGCTGGCCTTGGTGGTGACACCAGCGGCAGACAGGGGTTGGGCGCGAAACAGGCAAGCGCTGGAGACCAGGCACAACTCACCTGGCACCACGCGGTACAACTCCAGTGAGCGGCCGTCGCCCGAGTGGCGCGAGACCTTGATCTCGCCCTCCAGCACCAGCGGAAAACCCTGACAGGCCGTGTTTTCGCCAAACAGCTTCGTATCGCTAGGCACCTCCATGGGCTGCAGAACATCCGCCAGCTCGCTGAGCGCCGGTTGCACCTGGGCCAGCGAAGGGTACAAATCGAGGATCTGCGCCATCGGCAAGGCCGTGGCTGTGGCGCTGCTCATTGATTAAGCCGCAACGGTATAACCTTCGTCCACAATGGCCTGGCGCAAGACCTCGGTGGTCAGGCTGGACTCCACTTCGACTTGATTGATGCTACGGTCGGCCTTGACTTCGGCACTGCGGTCGAGCTGGCGAATTGCCCGCGTGACCGCCTTTTCACAGTGTTCACAGGTCATTCCCTCAACGTGGAAGGTGTACTTCATACAAATCCTCAGAAAATAGGGTGATTACACAGCGCGTTAAAAAGCACGTATTGTCTGCCTTGACACCGCTTTGTGCATTTCATGATCATGACAGACCCAACCAACATTCGTATCGACTTAGGTATTCACGGCATGACCTGCGCGTCTTGCGTGGCACGGGCCGAGCGGGCTCTGAAAAAAGTTCCGGGCGTGCAAGAGGTCGCCGTCAACCTGGCCACCGAATCCGCCCGCATCACGGTGGCGCCAGGCGAACAGGTGGAAGCCCGGCTGAAACGGGCGGTGCGCGATGCTGGTTACGAACCGGTGGCCGCCAATGCCGCCATTGATGCTCCCAACGAATCCGCCTGGTCTGGTTTTGGCCCGGTGGCGCTGGGCCTGGTGCTGTCCTTGCCACTGATGTTGCCCATGCTGGGTGATCTTTGGGGCCAGCACTGGATGCTGCCGGCGTGGCTGCAATTTGCTTTGGCCACACCCGTGCAATTTATCCTGGGTGCGCGTTTTTACAAAGCCGGCTGGCATGCTGCCAAGGCCCTGAGTGGCAACATGGACCTGCTGGTGTCAATGGGCACTTCAGCGGGTTGGGCCTTGTCGGTGTGGCTCTGGCTCAGTGCACCGGCGGATGCCATGCCCCACCTGTATTTTGAAGCGTCGGCAGTGGTCATCACCCTGGTGCTGCTGGGCAAATGGCTGGAAGCGCGCGCCAAACGGCAAACCACCTCGGCGATTCGTGCCCTGCATGCCTTGCGGCCCGACGTGGCCCACCTGCTGGGGCTCGATGGCGAGGTGGATGTGCCCATAGACGAAGTATTGCCCGGAGATGAGCTGGTGGTGCGCCCGGGTGAGCGCTTTGCTGTGGATGCGGTGGTGCAAGAAGGGCAAAGCCAGGTCGATGAGTCCATGCTGACGGGTGAACCGCTGCCGGTGGGCAAGGCACCCGGTGATCTGGTCACGGGCGGCACCCTGAATGGCGATGGCCGCTTGGTGATTACCGTGAAGGCCACGGGAGTGGACACGGTACTGGCCAACATCATCCGGCTGGTGGAAGACGCCCAAGCTGCCAAGGCACCGATACAGCGGCTGGTGGACCAGGTTAGCGCCGTGTTTGTGCCCGTGGTGCTGGTGCTGGCTTTGCTCACTTTGCTGGGCTGGTGGCTGACAGGCCACGCTTTTGAGGTGGCGCTGATCCACGCGGTGACTGTGTTGGTGATTGCCTGCCCCTGTGCGTTGGGCCTGGCCACACCGGCGGCCATCATGGCCGGCACGGGCGTCGCGGCGCAACATGGCATCCTGATCAAGGACGCCCAGGCCCTTGAACTGGCCCACAAGGCGCAAGTGGTGGTGTTTGACAAGACCGGTACCCTGACGCTGGGCCAGGCGCGCCTGACTGACTTTGTGGCACCGTCCGGCTCTGACGAAGCACAGTTGCTGGGGATTGCCGCGGCCATTCAGAGCGGCAGCAGTCACCCACTGGCGCGTGCTGTCGTGGCACAGGCGCAGGAGAAAAATCTGCCTTTGCCGGCAGTGAGTCAAGTGCTGTCGATTCCCGGAAAAGGCTTGCAAGGCAGTGTTGCTTCTAGAGACTATGTCATGGGCAACCTGGCGTGGATACAGGAGCAGGGTGGCGAACTGGGGGCGCTAGAGGCACCTCTGGCCGCCCTTCTGGATCGGGGTGTGACGCTGGCCGTGATGGCCGAACGCACCGCCACTGGCTTGCAGGTGCTGGCCCTGATGGGCTTTGGCGATGAACCCAAAGCCAGTGCGGCGCCAGCCATTGCGGCCTTGCGTGCCCAGGGCATCCGGGTGTTGATGCTCTCTGGCGACCATGCCGCTGCCGCTCAGGCCATGGCCCAACGCGTCGGTCTGCACCCAGAACAAGGCGAAGTCATCAGTGACGTGCTGCCAGGTGACAAGGCCGCCCACATCACAGCGCTCAAACAACATGGCCAAACTGTGGTGATGGTGGGTGACGGTGTCAACGATGCGCCCGCATTGGCAGCGGCCGATGTGGGCATGGCCATGGCCAATGCCGGCGGTGGGACGGATGTGGCCATGCATGCGGCGGGCATCACCTTGATGCGTGGTGACCTCGCGCTGGTGGCGGCGGCCCTGGATATTTCTCACCGCACGGTAGCCAAAATCAGGCAAAACCTGTTTTGGGCCTTTGTTTACAACGTGGCGGGGATTCCGCTGGCCGCTTTCGGTTACCTGAACCCGGTGATGGCCGGTGCGGCCATGGCGCTCAGTTCCGTCAGCGTGATGAGCAACGCGTTGCTGCTCAAACGCTGGAAACCTGATCTTGAATAAGATCAAGGGTCAAATCAGTCTCTAGCCCTGACTGAATAAGCGCTATATGCTACATATGATGTAGCATAAACAGATTCAAATCAGGGTTTGGCTTTGTAGGTGGCGCTTTGCACCACCATGTAAGTCACGGCATTTTTCAGGTCGGTATCACTCAAGCTGGCCATGCCTGAGCGTGCCGGCATGGCTTTGTGGCCGGTGATGGCTGACTTCACCAAACCGTCCATGCCCTTTTGCAGCCGTGGTTTCCAGGCATTGAAGTCATCGACGCGCGGTGCCCCCTCCTTGCCGTCGCTATGGCAGGTCACACAATGGCTTTGCACCAGCTGTTCACCCGTCATGCTGGTGGGTGAAGCATAGGGTTTGTTGGGGTCGACTGCCTTGCCAAAACTCACCATGAATGCCACGGCGCGACTCATTTCCAGGTCACTCAAATTGGGCTGACCCCCGTGCGCTGGCATTTTGCCAATGCCACCGATAGCACTTTCTGTGAGCTTGGTGATTCCCTTTTTGGAATGCTGCGTCCAGGCCGCGACGTCGCCAATTTTGGGCGCGCCGTCTTTGCCACTGGCATGGCAGGCAGCACAGGTTTGCTCGACAATTTCACGACCTGTTTTTTCGGCCCAGGCAGAGGTTCCGCCAAGCGACAAAACCAGTATGGATACAGTAATTTTTAACCTAGTTTGAATTTGCATACAGTCTCCTGGTGTGATGGTCTGTGCGCCATCATGGCGTTTTAATTCGAATAATTCTAGGGCTTTGACTGTCAGGTTGGCGGCTTTATTAACGCGCGTCAGGCAACTCGATTTTGACCTCGAGCACTTCAAGATTATCTTGCCGCTCCAGGTTGACCTTGATGTCTTGCGGATTGATTTTGATGTACTTGCTGATCACGGCGATGAGCTCTCTTTGCAGATCAGGCAGATAGTCCGGCGTGGCAGGATTGCGACCACTGCGCTCATGCGCCAAGATGATTTGCAAACGCTCTTTGGCCAGGCTGGCTGTTTTCTTTTTTTCACCCAGAAAAAACGAGAAAAAAGACATGGCTTTATTTCCCCCCAAACAGGCGTTTGAGCAAGCCTTGCTTGGGCGGCTCGGTGAAGCGCATGGGTTTTTCGGCCCCCAGGAAGCGATCGACGACATCCTTATAGGCCTCTGACACATCGCTGCCTTCCAGATGCACGGCGGGCACACCCTGGTTGGACGCTTGCAAAACCGTTTCACTCTCGGGAATGACACCAATCAACTTGATACGCAGGATGTCCTGAATGTCTTGCAAGGACAGCATCTGGCCCTGATTCACGCGGGCCGGGTTGTAGCGCGTGATCAACAGGTGCTCTTTGATGGGTTCAAGTCCTTCAATGCCACGTTTGGTCTTGCTCGAAAGCATGCCCAAAATGCGGTCCGAGTCGCGCACCGAAGACACCTCGGGGTTGGTCACGACCAACGCCTCATCGGCAAAGTGCATGGCCATCAAGGCGCCAGTCTCAATACCAGCGGGTGAATCACACACAATGAACTCGAAGTCCATGGCGGTCAGGTCAGCAATGACTTTGGCCACCCCGTCCTGACTGAGCGCGTCTTTGTCGCGGGTCTGGGAAGCGGCCAGCACATACAGGTTCTCGCATTGCTTGTCCTTGATCAGCGCCTGATTCAGGTTGGCTTCACCGTGAATGACGTTGATCAGGTCGTACACCACACGGCGCTCGCAGCCCATGATCAGGTCCAGGTTACGCAGGCCCACGTCAAAGTCAATCACCGCCGTCTTGTGGCCACGCATGGCCAAGCCAGTTGCAAAACTGGCGCTGGTGGTGGTCTTGCCAACCCCCCCTTTGCCGGAGGTCACCACAATGATTTTTGTCATGTCAACTCAATCTTTCCATCAATAATTTTAAAAATCCAGGGCTTCAAAAAGCAATTTTTCCTGCCCGTCATCACTCAAGCGCACTTGCGCTGCTTTGCCCTGTATTCCCGGCGCCAGTGAATTTTCGCTGGTGCGATACACCCCCGCGATCGAAATCAGTTCGGGTTCAAGGCAGGTTGAAAAAATACGGGCGGCCGTGTTGCCACTGGCACCCGCCATGGCTTTGCCACGCAACGGTGCATACACGTGAATATGCCCATCAGCGACCACTTCGCCGCCCTGGTTCACCATGGCCAGCACCACCAGGTCACCACCCCTGGCATAAATTTTTTGACCAGAACGAACCGGCTTGTCAATCACCATCGTCGCCGGGCCGGGCACTTCACGCACGGTTTCTTTGATCACTTCCCGGACCACTTCCACCACGGTGGGGCTGGGCTTTTTTGATTCTGCTGCTGGCTTGGCACGCGCGGCGTCAGGGGGTGCAATCACCAGGCCCAGCGCCAGGGCCAAGGGGTGGTCGTCTGGTGCTGCGCTGCGAAAGGCCACGGGCTTCAAACGGCAGGTCTGCAGGGCTTTGATCAACTCGGCCAGGCCCTCACCTGTGACGTGTCCCTTGGTCTTGTTGGCATCAATGACCAAAGCATCGTGGTCAAAAAAATCAGCGTTGTCGCTGCCCGGCCCATAACTTTCAAGCAGTTCCGTGACGACACGTTTTAAATCCACGGTCTTGAGCAAGAGTGACATCAGTGGCAACTGCGCACTTTTGATTTCAAAGGAGTCTGTCACTTGATTTCACAATCAAACGGTCTGGAGATGGGAACCTTGAGCCAAGGGCTCAAGGGGGTCGGTGGATAGAGGCACAAGCCCAAATCTTACTTGATCAAGCCTTGAATTGCCCTACATGGCCTGGTTTTATTCTTTTTATGCACAAGCTCATGGAAGTCATTCATATTTCAATTTTTCAGGCGCAGAAGTTCTTCTGTTGTTATCTTTATTTTCTTAAGATATAAATTAGTCGTAGTAGATAGTGTTCTCATCAAAGCTGGGATAAGTCATTTTTAATGTTTTAAATCAATACTTTATCTGTCATTGACCGGTGTGTACAGCTGTGCTCTCTGACTGTTCTAGAAAAATGAACAAGTTTGAAATATCATTTTTTTTGTGGATAACTATGAGAATAAAGACGTTCTATCCACAGGGTTATGCAGTGATCTTTTGTAGCTTGATGGGAATTGCGGAATAAAAAAAACCAGAGCCAGGCATCACCTGGGTCTGGTTGACAGGAAAAAGTAACGGATCAGGGCTTGGCGAGGCTGCCCAATTTGCTACCCAGTTTGGTCTTGGCGTCTGCAATTTCGGCCTTGACCTGCGCACTGTCAGGTGAGTTGGGTGGCAGCACCGTTAAAACCGTTTCCCAGTGCGTGATGGCCCGTGCATAGTCACCGGCACGGTAGGCCGCCTGCCCGGCCATCATGAGGGCCACTGGGTGTTTCGGATTGACGGACAGGGCCTTGTTGATCAACTCCTGGGGCTTGCCTTTGAAGTCGCCTTGGGTGCGTGTGGCGATCAGGTCAGCATATTGGGTCATGAGGTCCGGATCGGTGGTCAGCAAGGTCCCGGTTTTGGCATAGGCTTGCTCGGCTTCTGCCGTGCGGCCCTGGACCTTGTAGGCACGTGCCAATTTGGCCCACCCGGCGAAGTCATTCGGATTGTCTTTGAGGCGTGTTGCCAGGCGATCAACCATCTGGTTGATCATTTCAGGTGTCATGCCTGCTGCTGCACCAGCGGGTACCGGGGGCAACTTGCCAGTCTCGTTGGCCGCGACCGAGGTGTTGGGTAAACCGGCCTTGGCGCGCGCTTCGTCGATATTCGCTTGTATCTGTTGGGCATCGGTTGAGCCTGGCTCTAACACGGCCAACAACTTCTCCCACTGGACAATCGCCAATTTGAAGTCCGAACGACGGTAAGCGGCAACGCCAGACATCATCAGGCCCATGGGGTGAGTGGGGTTGATGCTCAAGGCCTTCTTGACCAAATCCAGCGGTTTGCCTTCAATGGTGTTGTCGGCTTTGACCGCCAGCAAGTCGGCGTAATCCACCAGTAAATCGGGTTCTGTGTTGACCAGATCGCCAGCCTTGATGAAGGCTTGTTCGGCTTCATCAAAGCGTCCGATGACCTTGTACGAGCGTGCCAACATGGCCCAGCCTTTGGGGTTATCCGGATTGGCTTTGAGCCGGTCCGCCAGGGTGTCAATCATTTGACGGATTTGCTGGTCGTCCACTTTGGAAGCCAACGTAGGGTCAATCGCACTCGGGGCGCCCAGTTGCATGTAAATGCCCAGGGCCATCAAAGGGGTGCTCAAAGCAATGAGGATGGCGGTGCGCTTGGCAGACCAAAAGCTGCGGCTGTCGGTGGCCGGTGGGGCTTCGTAACTTTCGGTGTCATCCAGCAGGCGCAGTTGCAGTTCGTCGCGGGTGGCTTCAAAGTCTTGCTGACTGATGACACCGCGCGCCAAATCGACTTCCAGTGCCTTGAGCTGGTCCCGGTGAATATCGGTGTTGAGTCGGGCACTTGAAATGCCGGCAGCGTATTTGGGTCGTAGCAAAGGGTAGACCAGCCAAGCCACTACCAGCAGCGTCATGAGCGCTGCAATACCAGTAAATACATTCATTTTGAAGAATCAGTCTCTTGAAGAAGGGCCTGAGCTTTGGCGCGCTGTTCGGCGTCAAGCACTTGTGCCTTGGCATTGGATTGGGTTTGACGGATGCTGCGAATCAGGATCCAGATGGCACCGAGCAGCAGCAGCAAAGGACCAAACCACAGAAGCCAGGTGGTGGGTTTGACAGGGGGGTTGTAAAGCACAAAGTCACCATAACGACTGACCAGAAATTCTTTGATCTCTGCGTCAGACTTGCCTGCCTTGATGAGGGTGCGCACTTCACGACGCAGGTCGTTGGCCAGGTCGGAGCGCGAGCCCGCCAAGGACTCGTTCTGGCACACCAGACAGCGCAGTTCTTCAGCAATCACCACCAGACGCTGTTCAACCACCGGGTCTTCTGCCAGGGAGGGTGCTTCGTTGGCATGGCTACCCGACAGCAGACCAAAACAGATCATGAAGTAAAACCAGAATTTCATTTTTGAAGTTCCCGTATCAGGGGCAGCAACTTGTTTTGCAGTGCCTCAGGGGTAAACGGGCCAATTTGTTTGTAACGAATGATGCCGGCTTTGTCGATCAAAAAGCTTTCGGGCACGCCATAGACACCAAAATTGATGCCGATGCGGCCATCGCGATCGGCAATGGCCACATCGTAGGGATTGCCGTAACGTGCCAACCAGCGTTGGCCGTCCTGATCCTTGTCCTTGTAATCGAGACCAATGATGGGAATGATTTTGTCTTTGGCAAACTCCACCAGCAAGGGGTGTTCTTCGCGGCACGCCACACACCAGGAGGCCCAGGTGTTGAGCAGCCAGACTTTGCCCAGCATGTCCTGTTTGGTCAGCTGTAATGCCGGGTTGTCCAGCACTGGCGCAGAAAAGTCCGGCGCGGGCTTGCCAATCAGCGGGGACGGAATCTCACGTGGGTCACGCGTCAGGCCAATAGCCAGAAAAATCAGCAAGACCGCAAAAATGCCTAGCGGAATATAGGCCTTCTTCATACGGCCATGCCCTTGATATCGGCTTGTGTCAACTTGGCAGCCAGCTTCTTGCGATAACGCTTGTCCAGTGCAGCCATGCCGCCGCCCAGGGCCATAAAGAAGCATCCTACCCAGATCCACGGCACAAAGGGCTTGTGGTAAACGCGCATGGCCCAAGCCGGCGTGGCACTGTCTTCCAATTTTTCACCCAGCGACACATACACGTCACGGGTGAAACCACTGTCAATGGCGGCCTCGGTCATGGGCATGGTGGACGAGAAATAAGTGCGTTTTTCAGGGTGAAGCGTCTTCAGCACTTTGCCGTTCTTTATCAGCTCGACCGTGCCCACATCGGCGTTGTAGTTGGGTCCTGTCCGTTCGCTGATATTGATCAGGCGGAAGGTGTAGCCACCGACCTCCACCGTGTCACCCATTGCCATGCGCACGTCCTTTTCAGTTTCATACCCTTTGACCATGGTGATACCCACCACACAAATGGCAATCCCGATGTGGGCCACATGCATGCCCCAGAAAGAAATCGGGGTGGATTTCCAGTTGACGGTGTCTTTGAGTTGGCGGTAAATCTGCAGCGCGGAGCCCAACACAATCCAGACGGAAAGTGACAAGGCCAAGGCGACCAAAGGCGACCAAGTGCCCGCCAAAAACGGCAGCGTGCAGCCAATGATCACCGAGGCAATGCCGACCGGGCGCAGCTTGTTGGCGAGGTCAGCCACTGTGTCGCTTTTCCAGCGGGCAAAGGAACCCACCACCATGAAAAACAGCACCGGCATCATGAGGGGCGCAAACACGCTGTTGAAGTAAGGTGGCCCCACCGACAACTTGCCCATGTTGAGCGCGTCAATGATCAAGGGGTACAAGGTGCCTAAAAGCACAGCCGCTGCTGCGGTGGTCAGCAACACGTTGTTGATCAGCAAGAAGGTTTCACGCGAAACCAGGGCAAAAGCCCCGCCGGCACGCACCTTGCCCGCACGGGTGGCAAACAAGATCAGTGAGCTGCCCACCACCACGGCCAAAAACAACAAGATGAAGACCCCGCGTTTGGGGTCCGTGGCAAAGGCGTGAACAGAAGTCAGTACACCCGAGCGCACCAGAAAGGTCCCGAGCAGGCTGAGTGAAAAAGCAATCAGCGACAGCATGATCGTCCAGCTTCTGAACAAGCCACGTTTTTCAGTGACTGCCAATGAGTGGATCAGCGCGGTGCCGACCAGCCACGGCAAAAAGGAGGCGTTTTCGACCGGGTCCCAAAACCACCAACCTCCCCAGCCCAGCTCATAATAAGCCCACCAGGATCCCATGGCGATGCCAATGGTCAGGCAAATCCAGGCAGCTGTGGCCCAGGGACGTGTCCAGCGTGCCCAGGCGGCATCGAGCCGACCGTTGAGCAGCGCTGCGATCGAGAAGGCAAAGGGCACCGACATACCCACATAACCCATGTAAAGCATAGGCGGGTGGAACACCAGACCCGGGTCTTGCAGCAGAGGGTTCAGGTCACGTCCATCCGCCGGAATCTCGCTCAGACGGGCAAAGGGGTTGGAGGTGAACAGCATGAACATTAAAAAGCCCACGGCAATCAGCGCCATGACACCCAGCACGCGCGACACCATGACATCGGGAAGCTGGCGTGAGAACAGGGATATAGCCATCATCCATGAGCACAGCATCACCAGCCACAGCAAGAGCGAGCCTTCGTGACCCCCCCAAACGGCGGCAATGCGGTACATGTCAGGTAGCTTGGTGTTGGAGTGTTGTGACACATACAGCACCGAGAAGTCGTTGGTGTAGAACGAATACGTCAAGCACAAAAATGAAAAGCCAGCGAGAAGCCACAAGGCCTGTGCGCCGGGTCGGGCCAGTGCCATCCAGTCGGCGCGGCCGCGTTGACCACCGGCAATGCTCAGCACACCCATGGCCAAAGCCACCAGCATGGCCAGGATCAGCGAAAAATGTCCAATTTCAGGAATCATGGTGACTTTCTTCTGATGAAATGAAAGAGGGCGCTGGACTATTTCAGCGTTTTGGTGGCTTTTTCGATGGCTGCCTGATCCATGGCGTGTTGCGCTTCTGGGGGCATGTAGTTTTCGTCGTGTTTGGCCAGGACTTCAGAGGCCGTGAATTGGCCTGAGCTGTTGAGCTTGCCTTGGGCAACCACCCCTTTGCCTTCCCGAAACAGGTCGGGCAAGATGCCGGTATAGGTCACCGGGACTTCTTTGGCGTTGTCGGTGACCACGAAGGACACCGTCAGGTTGTCACGTTTGATCGTCCCCATCTTGACCAGACCCCCCACACGAAAGGCACGCTCTTTGGGCGCTTCGCCGGCGGAAACCTGCGTGGGGGTGAAGAAGAAGACCAGACTGCTCTCGAAAGCATTCAGGACGAAATAGGCGGCAAGGGCCAAGCTGGCCAGGCCGCCACCAATGATGGCGGCGCGTTTGTGACGAGGTTTCATGTTAAAGAGTCTTAAGAGTCGCTATGTGATTCGGTTTCGGCCAAAAGGTTTCGCACAATCGCACGCCGTTGTGCGCGCACTTGCCAAACTTCGGCAACAACGACCAGGGCCGTGATGCCAAAACTGCCCCAGACATAAAAGGCGTAGCCGCCCATGTCCAAAAATTCTGCCAGGCTATTCCACTGCATGTTTTACCCACTCTGTATGGCGTTCGCGATCCAAAATAATGTTGCGCACCCGCAGCAAGGCGATGGCAATCGCATACATCCAGAAAGCCACCACCATGATCAGCATGCCGGTCAGCATGGTGCTGGCCATGGAGCTGCCCTTCATCGACACCGAGGCGCCCTGGTGCAAGGTATTCCACCATTTGACTGAAAAATAGATGATGGGCACATTCACCGCACCCACCAGCGCCAAGACCGCGCAAGCCTTGTCGGCACGGCGTGGGTCGTCAATGCTGGACTGCAGCGCCAAAAACCCCAGGTAGAGAAACAACAAGATCAGCTCGGAGGTCAGGCGCGCGTCCCACACCCACCAGGCGCCCCACATGGGTTTGCCCCAGAGGGCACCGGTGACCAGCGACAAAAATGCAAACAGGGCGCCCGTGGGTGCCAGGGCGGACGCCATCATGCCCGACAACCGGGTATTGAAGGCCAGGCCAAAACCGGCCCAGGCCGCCATGACCAAATAAATGAACATGGACATTTGCGAGGCCGGAACGTGCACGAAGATGATGCGGTAACCCTGGCCTTGCTGGGCATCGATGGGTGCGACAAAAAACGAGATCCACAGTCCGACCAGGGTCAGTACCGTGGCCAATGCCGCAAACCAGGGCCACATTCGGCCCGCCAGAAAGTAAAAGTTTTGCGGTGAGGCAAACTTGAACCAGTGAATCACGCGTGTTTTCATTCCAGGGAAATCCTCAAAGCAGCCGCGGTGGCGATGGGCGAAAAGAACAGTGACAGGACCAACAAGGCGGCGAGCAGGGAGAAGTGGCCACCCACACCCAGTCCGGCGGCATCGGCCTCGACCGCCCCCGCGCCAAAGATCAGCACTGGAATATAAAGCGGCAGGATCAAAAGAGATAGCAAAACCCCTGCTCCTCGTACGCCCAATGTCAGCGCAGCGCCAATGCTGCCGATCAAGCTCAAGGTGGGCGTGCCCAGCAGCAAGGACAGCATCAACAGGCCTAGGGCGCGGCCGTCCAGCCCGAATTGAAGACCCAACACCGGTGCCACCAGCACCAGCGGCAGACCCGACATCAGAAAGTGGGCCAGGGCTTTGGCCAGCACCAGCAGGCCCAGCGGTGTGGGCGACAGCACCATTTGCTCCAGTGAGCCATCCGCGTGGTCGGTGGCAAACATGCGCTGCAGGGACAGCATGGCGGCGAGCAGCGCACTGACCCACAGCACACCGGGTGCCATACGCAGCAGCAGCTTGGACTCAGCACCCACGCCCAGGGGAAACAGGCTGGCGACCACCATGAAAAAGATCAGCGGCGTGAGGACTTCGCCCTTTTGGCGCATGCCCAGGGCAATTTCACGCTTGAGCAAGGCCAGCATGACCCGGCCTAAGCCCAGGGTTGGCAAAGTGGGGTTCATGAGGCTTGCAACTCCAGCATCTGCGCCGGGATGTCACCAATGGGTACGCGTTGGTGGCTGGTGACGACGGCCAGGCCACCTTGCTGCAAATGTGCGGCAATCAGGTCAGCCAGCATCCTTACGCCGGCTTCGTCCATGGCTACATAGGGCTCGTCCAGCACCCACAGCCGCGCTTGGCTCAAGGCCAGGCGCGACAGGGCGACGCGTCGCTTCTGACCTTGCGACAAATGTCTGACCAGTTGTGATGAGCGGCCGCGCAGCCCAAAACGTTTGAGCACCTGCTGGGTTTGGGTTGGGCTGATGGCGTGGCCTGACAGGGCGGTGGAAAACACCAGGTTTTCATGGACGGTCATGGATTCTTGCAGGGCGTTCAAGTGGCCCAGGTAGCAAAGGTCCTGGTGGTAGCTGTCGGTCTGGGTGTGAATGGGTTGGTCGTTCCAAAGAATCTGACCCGAGTCCACTGATGCCAAACCACACACCATGCGCAGCAGACTGGTTTTGCCGACCCCGTTGGCGCCCACCACGTAGAGCCAATGCCCCGAGGTCAAGGTGCAATCGACGTCCTTAAAAAGTTGTCGCCCGCCTTTGACACAGCCAAGCTTGGAGAAGGACAGGGATGCGGCGGTATTCAAGGATAGAGGGTCGCAAAAGCAAAGCGCTGATTATCCTATGCGCTGGCTTAACGCTTGCTGAGCTCAACAAACAGTGACCTTGCTGGCTGCTTGTCTGTCACTCAACATAGCCAGTGACCCATAAAAACGGCTGCAGCCCTTAGGGGGAAACCGACAATAGCTCCTGAAATAAGAGCGTGACCTAACGTGTGATGACGACTTTTTGGTACAGGCCACCAAAGTAGGTTTGTTTGTCCACCTTCAGATGGGCGCACTCAGTGGGCAACCAGTCGGTGATCTGGCCGTTCCACAAGTCCATGGCGAAGGGTTCCAGGGTGGTCAAAATCGGCACCATGATGTAGCGAAACGGGCTGCTGGCTTGTGGCTTGTGGTAGTCCACAAACACCAATTTGCCACCCGGTTTGGTGACACGCAGCGCCTCTGAAATGGTTTTGCGGCGCACATCGGCAGGCATTTCATGCAATAAAAAGAACACCAGCACGGCATCTTGACTGGCATCGTGGAAGCTCAGGTGCGAGGCGTCTTGCTGCAGGATGCTGACCTGGCGCTTGTCTTGCAACTTGCTGTGCAGATTTTTGATTTGCACCGGCGCGACATCCACCACATTCAAGTGGCCTTGCGGGCCCAGGCGCTTGACCAACTGTTGCGTGAAGTCGCCATACACACAGGCCACTTGCAACAGTTGCCCGTTGAGTGCATCGCTCAGTTCGGCGAGCGCGAGGTCGCGCAGGCGCGAAAAATTACCCCACAAAATCAGGTTCACCAGCCATTGGCGTTCAAACACACGCACGGCGTTGGGGTGGGTATAGGCCCACCAGTAGGTTTTTTCTAGGTACTCAGGAACAACGACAGGGGTACAAGTGCCAGCACCGCTGGCGGCCCAGGATGCCTCCTGCTGGAGGACATCGGGTTTTTTAAAACTCATAAATTAACCTTGATCGCCAATGATTCCGTTGAGAACCATAAAGTGATAGAGATGGATAAAAATACACGTCATGGCGGAGTGCATCGCCCGGTGCTCAGTCCCATGAGGTTAACAGAAGCCAGCCAAGCCCGGTCGCACCGCCCCCAAGATAGCCATTTTCATCTACTGGTGAACAAGGGATTGAGTCGTGCATGCCTTTTGGGTGGGTGATTCGCGAGCCCCGCGTTTACTTGAGCAAACCTTCTGCCCGCAAGGCCGCTTGCACCGCTGGCCGCGCACCCACACGTGCCATGAAGGCCCCCAAGTTTGCCAGGCCGGAAATGTCCACGCCGACATGTTTTCCCCAGCCAGCCACCACAAACAGGTAGGCGTCGGCGACAGTAAAGGTGTCACCCATCAGGTAATTTTTGCCCGCCAGTTCGCCATCGAACCATTGCAGGCGTGACACCAGCCGCGCTTTGGCCATGGCTTTGGCTTCATCGGGCATACCCGGCGTGAACAGCGGCGAGAAGCCCTTGTGCAACTCGGTGCCGATGGTGTTGAGCCATTCTTGCAACTTGTAGCGTTCCCAGGTGCCGTTGGCCGGCGCCAGTTGCTTGTCGGGTGCCTGATCGGCGATGTATTGAACAATGGCCGGGCCTTCGCGCAATTGCCGCCCGTCGTCGAGCACCAGCAGGGGCACGTAGCCCAGCGGATTGATGGTGTAGTAGTCGGTGCCGTCTGCCAGCTTGTGGGTCTTGGTCGGGGCGGCGATGGCCTCAAAAGCCAGACCGGATTCCTGCAAAACAATGTGCGGCGACAGTGAGCATGCGCCTGGCGAGTAGTAGAGTTTCATGGCGGTCTCCAAGGGATCAGGGTGTGGATTGAATGGCGAAAGGTGGCAGGGACAAGGCGTAACCGAATCCCTGGACGGTGGACCTTAGCCGACAAGCCGTGTCATTGCTTGAATGAGGTTATTTGCTACAGATAATGTAGCTATAAGCGCTTATTGGGTATGGGCTATCGGCCATTTACAGATGTAAGACTTTGGCGACCGGGTGGTGCCGTAGCCGGAAGGCGTCGGGCATGCCCGAGCCCAACAGTGGGCGCAAGTACATACGAAATGCATCGGTCACATCGGTGCCGTTAGCGGTGATGAACTCGTCTTCCATGGTGCGTGTTTTGCCAGCCACCGAACTCAGCGGCAGCAACTCGTAGTCGACCGAATAGAAGCCCGTGCGCTTGATGGCCACCGAGCCATCCTGGCTGCCCCACATGGCAAATTGCACGGCTTTTTCACCCACTTCGCGGGCTTCACGCTGATCCACATCGGAAACACAGCCGATGAAGGAACGCTGCATGTAGCCAAAGGTGTCGCCGCGCACGCGCTTGATCTTGAGCTTGGATTTGATCTCTTCACACAACAGGTCGGCCAGCGCCCCGTTGCCCGACAACTGCACATTGCCGTGGGCGTCATGTTCCAGGCTTTTGGCCAACAGTGTCGCAATGGCGGTGCCCGAGGCGTCATGGATGCCTTCGGACACGGCAATGACACAGCGGCCATATCGCTCGTAGGTGGCCTTGACGTCAGCCAGAAACTTCTCCAGAACAAAGGTGCGCTCAGGCAGGTAAATCAAATGCGGGCCATCGTCCGGGAATTTCTTACCGAGGGCCGACGCTGCTGTCAAAAACCCTGCGTGACGCCCCATGACCACGCCCACATAAACGCCTGGCAGGGCCGCGTTGTCCAGGTTGGCGCCGGCAAAGGCCTGCGCAACAAAGCGTGCGGCAGAGGGGAAGCCGGGGGTGTGATCGCTGCCCACCAGATCGTTGTCAATGGTTTTGGGAATGTGAACGGTGCGCAGCGGGTAGTTGGCAGCCTGGGCCTCTTCGCTGACGATGCGCACGGTGTCGCTGGAGTCGTTGCCACCGAT
>JFJP01037782.1_pt1 | contig 22751 bp, 15 predicted proteins | sample 431651 | NCBI WGS metagenome assembly JFJP01 (sample SAMN02602958, study PRJNA72255) | Microbial mat metagenome, whole genome shotgun sequencing project. | biome: fresh water; feature: sink hole; material: water; isolation source: purple microbial (photo- and chemosynthetic) mats found in...
GCTATATTTCAGAACAAAATAAAGTTTTAGGGTAGTTCTTATCCCGAACTCAGGTTAGAAGGAAAGTTTCACTTTCCATATTATATTTCAAATGCAAGGCATAAGATACATACCGATTTTTATCGGCAGCCTTATTTTTAACTCCGACGAAGGTGAAACCATCGCCGAACAAAAAGAGCGACTTCCTTTCGTCCTGCAATGATTTGAAAACTTTGCCAAAATAATTACGGGCAGCCTATGCTCAACGGGGCGCAACAAAAAAGAGATTGCTATTGTTAAATAGCAATCTCTAAAGAATTGAAATTATAACTATTTATTGTTTGAAAACTTTTGCAGCAATCACCTTATTTGAATGTAAAACCTGAATAAAGTGTACTTCTTGAGATATAAATGGAACAGAGATACTCGCTTTGCCATCAATAAATTCAGCATTTCTACTTACGATTACTTGACCTGAGGTATTCATAAGTCTTACTGAAGCACTTCCTTCAATCTTTTCAGCATTCATTATTAGATTGTTTCCAGAGAAAGTAGCAGTTAATTCTCTATTAGTAAATAAAGAAGAATAACCAGGCTGCTGAATAGAAGTAGTTACATTATTAGGAGCTTTGTTCCAGATTGTTTTAATCATGATAGCCGCATCGGTATTGTCAATGTAGTATTCACGTTTAGTATCATAACAACTTGCCAAATTCTTAATTAAATCAGCATTGACACCTTTGGCATAAAATGGAACCAACATATTGGTGTGGTTACCTGAATAGAATTTCATACCTGGGATATTTCCAGCGCCATTGTCTTGAATAGTAGCGGTGCCAATATCTTGAACTGACTCTCCACTGATATAGCCTGTTTCGTGGTCACCTGTAACAATTAGCAAGGTTTCTGACCAATTGCTATTAGATTCTACCCATGCAATAACAGCTTCTACAGATCTATTGAAATCCATTTGTTCTTCGATAATACGACCCTTTTGGTTGGCATGACCAGCCCAATCTACCGCGCCACCTTCTATCATAACAAAGAAACCTTTGTCGTTTTTACCTAGTACATTTAACGCAGCTTTTGACATATCTACAAGTGTAGGAACAGCTGCATTCATATCAGATGTATTCACAGTTTGTGCATTAGTTCCTGTACGAGATTGTTGGATAGTAGTACCAGCCTTAGCCACCATACAAAGTTTATCTGGAACGTTAGTGCCATTTGCAATTTCAATGGTACGTGCTTTGTCGTCAGTAAAATACCAGTTATTCAAGTTTCCAGCCTTTAGTGAGTTCCATGTAGTTTCACCACCAACGTATTTGTATTCTTTGGTAGAACGAACGGTAGCATTGTCATCATATTCAGGGTGACCAGCTCCAATAACCACATCCAAATTGCTCGATAACATTTCATTTGCTATTTCAGCATAATTGTTACGGCTCTGATTGTGAGCAGCTCCAAAGGCAGCCGGTGTTGCATGCGAAAATTGAACCGACGAAACTACTCCAGCAGCTTTACCTTTGTCTTTTGCAATTTCAGCCAAAGTTTTAACGCTTAGCAGGTGGTTGTCTTTATTGATGGATCCATCATACACTTTCACACCACCGCCCATAGCAGTAGCAGCTGGTGCCGAATCGGTATATCCAAAATTGATATAGTTCACATCACTCCAAGCTTTACTTGGGTTATACGATGTATAGTATTGAGCTAAATCTGTACTTCCTTTAGTACCCATTCCGTGGAAAGTACTCATAAATATATTTACAGGAAAGCTCTCGAAAGATTGCGATTTGCCTTCGTAATAATTAGTAGCAGTAATAGCGTTTTTACCCCAGCCGTCGCTAATCATATAAATTACATTTTTGATAGGATTTGTTGCAGGTATATCTTTCCAAAGTGTAAAATAAGTTTTGGCTACATCTGTGTTATCAATATAATATCCAACAATAGGATCTTCGCGGTCTGCATACATAGAAAACATTTCAGCACCAGCACCTTTGGCATAAAGTGGAATTAGCATATTGGTATGGTTACCCGAATTGTATTGCATTCCGGGTACATTTCCTATTCCATTGTTAACGATAGGATTTGTTGTGGGTTTGTTGTCATTAGCATTTGGTCCTAATAAGTATCCACATTCATGATCCGAAGTGACTACCACAAGATTATCTTCCCAACCACCATTTTTTTCGACCCAGCTTACAATAGAATCTATTGTGTTGTTGAAGTCAATTTGTTCTTCAATCAAACGACCTTTTTGATTGGCATGATTTGCCCAGTCGATAGCGCCGCCTTCAATCATAACAGCAAAGCCATTCACATTTTTATTTAATACGTTTAGGGCTGCTAACGATAGCTCAGGCAGGTTGTTAACCCCTCTGTTAAAAGCGTCGTTATATGGCATTTGTGCATTTACCACGGTACGTACTTGTTGTAAAGTAGTGGCAACACGCGATACGGCAACCAAACGATCTGGCACATTAATCCCTTTGCTGATTTCAGCCAAACGCGTAGAGTCATCAGTAAAATACCAATTACTCAACGTACCTGCTTTTAGGGCATTCCAAGTAGTTTCGCCACCTACGAATTTAAATTCTTTATTTGTTGAACGGGGTTGTGCATTGTCATTGTACTCAGGGTGTCCAGCTCCAATGATTACATCCGTTGTGCTGTTTAGCATTTCGTTAGCAATGTCAGCGTAATTATTTCTGCTTGTGTTGTGAGCCACATGACCTGCTGGAGTAGCGTGAGAAAACTGAACAGAACTTACCACACCAGTTGATTTGCCCTTTGTTTTGGCAAAAGTCATAAAGTGCTCTAAGTTTTGACTCTTCATATCTACACCAATAGCGCCATCGAATGATTTTTTTCCAGTTGAAAGTGCTGTGGCTGCAGGTGCTGAGTCGGTATATTTACCAACGGTGCGTACCCATTCAAAGTTGATCCATGCTGAATCGGAGCGATACTCCTGACTTGCAGTGCCATTGTAAGTAGAGCAACCATACTTCACAGGAAATTTCTGATAACTTACATTTCCGTCTACACCTTCTTTGTAGAAGTTAGTCGCAGTTACTGTGGTGTAACTCATACCATCACCGATAAGAAAGATGATGTTTTTTGGAGATTTGATTTCCGCATTGGTTGTAACACTGAAAAGTGTAAGTGCCAATGACACTAGAAAAACTTTTGTTTGCAGAGCCAAAGCTACTGGCTTAAGTAATCTTGTTTTCATACTTTTGTTTTAATAATTTATTTTAATAATTTATTTTGGCAAAAGTAGAACACTCATATTTCTGTACGATTACAGTTAAACTACATAGTTATTAATAAAAAACAGCCCTAGTCCGACCAGACATCCCCCTCATTCCTTATTCAAATATTGGACGACGCGTTGTTGGGATGTATTTTTATCCTCGATAGCCATCGGGATCAATTCTTGTATTCTTAGGTCCGCGATAGCTATTAGGATGCGATGCGTTCTTTTGCTCAAACCACCATTACTTCTAACAGCCCTTTTCCTCCAGTATAATCAATAGCCGAACTATACCGGTCAAAAGAAGTCAAACTGAAAATTATCAATTAATTTAAAGCAAATAAAACCAAAAGTGCCCAGATATTTTTAAATCTAAGGCATACAGGCCATTTTTTTTTTACAACCGTCTTGTAACCCCTTCGGTGGGCACACTTTCGTGTTTGTAACGATTTACGGCAGTAACTACAAATGAAAAGTTACCTCTAAATTTGTGGTCAATTTCGCGAAGGTCAATGCAATTGTCGGTTGTTCTCATCACTATATTTGCAGGGTCATTCATATTGCCTATCTGCTTACCTTTAAACGCATATACCACATAATAAGCAGTTTGGCAGCCTCCCTCTTCCTCCACCTCGTCCCATAATAAATAGGCGTCCGAACCATCTTTTACAATGCGGATATTTTGTGGTTGCGCCGATGCTTCGCCAGCAATGTTGCGGTTGATGGGGCACAAGGCTGAATATTTGTATAAATTATTTTGCAGGCTGTCGTTCAATCCTTGTTTGTTTTTCAGAAACGGTTTGGCACTAAAAAACACGGCGCCGTCAATTTGTGGAAATCGTTTGTTCATGTTCAACTGGCGAATTACTTCATTGCCTTTTCGCCAAGCTGCATTGGCTTCCGCGTTTCCTAATTGCGAGTTGTAAAGCCCAATATACAGGTTTTTGCCGTACGAATTTTCGCTCCACCATTTTGCTAGCACTTCATAATCGGCTATTTTTTTGCCTATTTCCCAGTAAAGTTGTGGTGCCACATAATCGATAGAACCTTCCTTTAGCCATTTCAAAATGTCGGCATATAAATCATCGTAGTTTTGTACTCCGGCCCGAGTTGCCGACCCACGGGGATCTACAGCATCATTACGCCACACGCCAAATGGTGAAATGCCAAATTCCACCCACGGTTTTAAGCTTTTGATGGTTTGTTGCAGTTCTGCTATCACCATATTTACGTTGTTGCGGCGCCAATCATCTTTTTGATTGGGAGCAAACCCGCGCGGATATTTTCTAAATGTAGCTTCATCAGGAAATTCTTCGTTGGCCACCCGATACGGATAAAAATAATCGTCGAAATGTACTGCATCTATATCGTATCTTTCCACCACATCTTCCACCACACTGTTCAGAAACTCACGCGTTTCGTCTAGCCCAGGCTCAAAATAGTATTTGCCACCATATTTCACAAACAAATCTTTGTTTTTGAAGTATAAATTGTTTCGGCTCAACACATCCAAATTTTCGGAATTGGTAACGCGGTATGGGTTTAGCCAAACATGCACTTCTATGCATCGTTTATGGGCTTCTTCAATCACAAATTGCAGTGGGTCGTAATACGGATTAGGTTTTGCACCCTGCTTGCCGGTAAGCCAATGCGACCATTGCTCCAATTGCGACGGGTAAAACGCATCGGCAGTTGGGCGAATTTGCATCACAATGGCATTGATATTATTCTTAGCCAAGCCGTCCAGCATGGTTCGCATTTCTTCGCGTTGGGCTTTGGAGGTCAAGTTTCGTTGACTCGGCCAGTCAATATTAGCCACCGTGGCAATCCATACTGCGCGCATCTCGCGTTTTTGTTGTTGTGCCGAAAGCGTTGTAATTAAAAGACTTGTAATTAAAATGGCAAGAAATTTACGCATGTTTTATATGATATAATGATAAAAAAATAGAATTTGGTAGGCTAATAAATCAATAGTACGATAAAAAACAGCACATTATATTGTGCTTATTACTTATCTCGTCAAAAGGGCATTGATTATTTATTTCCGATACAAAAATAGCTATTTTTTCAACCAAAAACTATCCCTTTGTTATAATTTCAAGAATTTTTACAGCTTTACTTTGTTCAAAGATAATAATTCCTAACTTTGTAAAATGAATTATTAAATACAAAAAAAAAAATGAACAAACAACTAACAATTGCACTTGTAGCTCATGACAGGCGCAAAGCTGATATGGTAGAATGGGCTGTTTTTAATGCCGATATGTTGGCCAAACATAAGGTAATTTGTACGGGCACCACTGGCGGGTTAATTCAAAAAGCCTTGCATGACAAGGGAGTGGAGATAGATATTACATGTATGAATTCTGGTCCTTTGGGTGGCGATGCAGAGATAGCAACATTAGTGGTTCGCAAACAAATAAACTTAGCCGTGTTTTTGATTGATGATTTAAATTCACAGCCCCACGAAGCGGACATTCAAATGCTACTACGTCAATGCAGGGTGCACAATGTGCCAATTGCCTGCAACAGATACAGTGCCGATTTAATGATTACCAGCTCGTTATGGGATATGGAGGACTATGTACCCAGTGAACCACGTTATATCAACTTCAATCGACAAGATTAAATTTTAGAAAATCAATATTCATTATGAACCAAGGTGACTAATTTGCTTCCAAACAGAATTGTTTAACATTAGTCTTCAAATCAAAATTTCATATTCCATTTTCTGACACACAATTATTCAAGTTTTATCATAAGCTAGGTTTTTGTATTCAAAAAGCTAGCTTACTGTTTGTTAGCAATACTTAATGCTGGTTTTATTTAATTAAAATTTCAGTTGGGTATCAAATATTTATTTGTATTTTTGGAAAATTTTTTTGAGACTCTCTATTATACTATGATACATATATTCTTTAAAACAACTTTTGCATTTTTTCTAGCTGTAATTTTATCCTGCAATTCAGTTTATTCTGCTGATAAATTATTAGTTACAGAAGTAATTGCTTTGAATAGCGATACTACTTTTCGATATTCATATCTTTATAATACTACTGGCAATAAAGTATTGGAAACAAAATACTACAGCCAAAACTCTAATTGGATACCTAAAAGCCAAAAAGAGTGGGTATATATGACAAATAAATGTATCGGACTGATAGAGCGCACCTGGGCAAATAATGATTGGAAAACCGATTTCACAATAGACTACAATTATGAAAACGGCCTATTAATCAAAGAAATACAAAGCAAGCTTGAGAATGACGCAATGACTGAATATCGTAAAATACTGTATGCATATTTAGGCAATGTAATTTCTCAAAAAAATGAATTTTACTTGCAAAATGGCACATGGGAGCTATCGGTATCAACAAACAACACCCTTCTTGAAAATGGAAAGCTAGGTAGCTCAACTACTTATGCCATTAAACTTGGAGCTTTTGTATCCAATTATCTATCTACTTTTACATATAATTCTGTTGGAAATCTATCAAGTCAATTATTGCAAATAAAAGACGATAATAGCAAATGGGTTAATTATGAATTTACAAACTGGTATTATACCGCTACTGGTTCATCGTTGGTATCTTCGTTGCGTTCAAAAAAATGGGACTCCAAGTTACAAATATGGGAAAATACTCAACGTACAGATTATGAATATAACTCTGAAGAACAACTAATTACAGAAACAAATCAACGATGGAAATCCATGTTCTGGGAAATGGACACACGATCAGAATATATGTATGATGGCAATGGCAGACAAACAAACAAAAAATTATTATTGCCAATTTATAATGAATGGAGGTCGATTGTTTCGATAAACTACGCTCATTATGAATTAGAGAAAGTTAACTTCATCGATTCGAAATTTAACTTCTGGGGTGGAATTACTGGCGAGCTAACAGCATCATTTATCCCCTATTTATTTAATGATGAAGTGGTTATTCATAAAGCAAAACAAATATCAATTAGCTATATTAAGTTTGTTGACACTTCAATTCCAACAAATTACGGCACAAAATCACCGAATTCGATAGTTATATATCCAAATCCATCAGACGGAATTTATTATGTAGATGCCCAAAAATACAATATAAATTCATGGATGATTTACGATTTAAAAGGTCTAGAACTTAAAACGCAGCTAAAAGATCCAAGCACGGGAATAATAGACATAGCTAACCTGCCTAAAGGAATTTACATTTTAAAAGCTATCACCAACAATTCAATTTTAACACAAAGACTAATCAAGAATTAACTTTAACCGTACATTTACAAATTAAGACACGGGCATCAAAATGTAAGTTGAAAAATACTTCATTATTAACTATTAACCTAAACAGGTCAATATCAATATGATAAAAACAAAAATTATAGCCATTATGACTGCATTATCGGTTGTTGCAACTGCACAAATAGAGAATCCGTTTTTAAAACCCTACAAAACACCTCATCAAACCATTCCATTCAGCGAAATAAAAACAGAGTATTATTTACCTAGTTTCGACGCTGCCATGAAGGAGCAAATCAAAGAAATAGATGCTATTGTAAATAATGCTGAAGCCCCTACTTTTACAAATACAATTGTTGCACTAGAGCGTTCGGGGTTGTTTTTAAATAAAGTGAGCTCGCCATTTTACAACTTATTGAGTTCTGAAACTTCGGATGAATTGCAAACTATTGCCGAAACTATTTCGCCAATTATGTCGGAGCATTCAAACTACATCCAACTTAATGACAAGCTTTTTGCCAAAGTAAAAGCGGTGTATGAGCAAAAAGGAAATTTGAAGCTTAGCGCCGAAGACCAAATGTTACTGAAAAACACCTACGATGGATTTGCCGATAATGGTGCTAATTTGTCTGAAACTGATAAAGCTATTTACCGCGAATTATCAAAAGATTTAAGCATGCTAACTCTTCAGTATGGACAAAATGTGCTAAAAGAAACAAATAAGTACAGCTTACTTATTACAGATATTGCTTTATTGAAAGGGCTACCTCAAGACGTATTGGATATGCTGGCTGCTAATGCTAAAAAAGCAGGAAAAGAAGGTTGGTTACTCAATCTGAAAACTACCACCATTGTACCATTAATGAAATATGCTGATAATCGTGATTTGCGACGCGAATTATACATGGCAAATACTACCAAATGTATGATAGGTGGGGAATTTGACAACAGAGAAACGGTAAAAAAAATTGCGAATACACGCCTAAAAATTGCGAATTTGCTGGGTCATAAATCTTATGCCGATTATGAGTTGGTGCATCGCATGGCCGAAAATAAAGAAAATGTATATGAATTGCATTCCAAATTATTGGAAGCGTATAAACCAGCAGCTCAAACAGAATACGCTGACGTACAGGAATATGCGAACAAAAACGGGGCGTACTTTACGCTTCAGCCTTGGGATTGGTCGTATTATTCCGAAAAATTAAAAGATGAAAAATATGCGCTAAACGATGAAATGTTGAAACCTTATTTTGAACTTGAAAATGTAAAAAAAGGCGTTTTTGGTCTTGCAACGCGTTTGTATGGTATCACTTTTACCAAGAACACCAAAATTCCTGTTTACCATTCGGAGGTAGATGCGTATGATGTTATGGATGAGAATGGTAAATTTATTGCTGTACTTTATACCGATTTTCATCCACGCGATGGAAAAAGATCAGGTGCTTGGATGAACGAATTTAAAGCACAATGGATGATTGGAAAAGTGGATAGTCGCCCACAGATAACCATAGTGATGAACTTCACACGACCAACTGAAACAAAACCAGCTTTGTTGACTTTTGATGAGGTGACTACTTTCTTGCACGAATTTGGACATGCATTGCACGGCATGCTCACCAAATGTACTTACGAATCACTTTCGGGAACGAATGTTTACCGCGATTTTGTAGAACTTCCGTCGCAAATAATGGAAAATTGGGCTTCGGAAAAAGAATTTATGGATGGCTTTGCGGTACATTATCAAACGGGTGAAAAGATTCCAGCTGAATTGATTCAAAAAATTAAAGCGTCTGAGAATTTCAATGTTGCATATCTGTGTATGCGTCAGTTGGGCTTTAGCTACCTCGATATGGCTTGGCATACCATTGAAACACCTTTTGATGGGGATGCAATAAATTACGAAAAGCAAGCAATGGCGCCAACACAAATTCTCCCTATTGTGCCCAATACTGCTATGAGTCCTACTTTCAGTCACATATTTTCGGGTGGTTATGCAGCGGGCTACTACAGTTATAAATGGGCCGAAGTGCTAGATGCAGATGCATATTCATTATTTTCCAAAAAGGGAATTTTTGATAAAAAAACTGCTACTTCATTTCGCCAAAACATTTTAATGAAAGGCGGAACAGAACATCCAATGACTCTTTACAAGAGATTTAGAGGACAAGAACCTACCATCGATGCATTGCTTATTCGTAACGGCATTAAATAAATTAGCCACCTTAGGGGGGATGGAGAAATATTTTTATTACAATCATCTCTATGTGTTCGAAATCTATTGTATGTTATGGATGTTTGACTCCATGTTTCAAAGTTGATAAATAATTATTCTAAATATTTTATTCCAAAACAACTATTTATGAAAATCAAGTTTTTTCTTATGTCATTAATTTCTATATTATTAAGTGCCTGTCATGGAAGTGTTAAATATGCAACTTTTGATGACTATCCTGTTTACGAAGGCTCTGATTTAGAACTTACTTATTCTGCTCAATCTTCGAAATTTAGAGTTTGGGCACCAACTGCTTCTGCAGTAAAACTACTACTCTATGATAATGGAATAGACGGAGGTGCGTATGAAAACTTAGATATGAAAAGTGATGAAAATGGCACTTGGCTTCTTGAAGTTGAAAAAGATTTGAAAGGTAAATTTTATACTTTTCAGGTAAAAATAAAAGAGGTTTGGTTGGACGAAACGCCTGGTATGTGGGTGAAAGCAACTGGTGTGAACGGAAAACGGGCTGCCATTATTGATTTTGCAGAAACGAATCCCGAAGGCTGGGAAAACGATGTGCGCCCTCCATTGAAAAATTTTACTGACATTATATTGTATGAGGTTCATGTACGCGATTTCTCCATATCACCTAGCTCGGGAATAAAAAATAAAGGTAAATTTCTGGCTTTTACAGAGCACGGCACCAAAAATTCAGCTGGCGAAACTACTGGCATTGATCACTTGAAAGAACTTGGAATTACTCACGTTCATCTATTGCCATCGTTCGATTATGCTTCTATCGACGAAACTAGACTGAATGAAAACAAATACAATTGGGGCTACGACCCAGTTAATTTCAACGTTCCAGAAGGAGGATATTCAACCAATCCGTATGACCCAGGCACTCGCGTTAAAGAATTTAAACAGATGGTGCAATCATTGCATCGATCTAAAATAAGGGTGATAATGGACGTGGTGTATAACCACACAGCTGCTAGTAAAAACTCGCATCTTAACTTATTAGTGCCTAATTATTTTTACCGTTTGAACACCGACAGTACTTGGTCAAATGCATCCGGCTGCGGAAACGAAACTGCTTCGGAGCGAGCTATGATGCGAAAATTTATGATAGAATCCGTGGTTTATTGGGCTACTGAATATCATATAGATGGTTTCAGGTTCGACTTAATGGGTATTCATGACATTCAAACAATGAATGCCATTCGTGCAGCATTGGATAAAATAGACCCAACCATTTTTATGTATGGCGAAGGTTGGACAGCTGCCAGTTCACCCTTGGCAGAAGATAAACGAGCTGTAAAAAAGAATGCTAAACAATTAGATAATATCGCCGTATTTAGCGATGATATTCGCGATGCCCTAAAAGGAAGCTGGATGAAAGCAGAGATTCCGGGCTTTGTATCAGGTATTGACAGCTTGGAAGAGAGCGTAAAATTTGGAGTAGTTGGGGCTACACAACATGCAGAGGTAGATTACTCGAAATTGATTTATTCGAAAGCACCGTATGTTAATAACCCAACACAAATAATCAACTATGTGTCGTGTCATGATGATATGAGTTTGGTGGATAAATTGAATGAGGCAAAGCCATTAGATGCTACCGACGATGAATTGATTCGATTCAACAAACTCGCCCAAACAGTGGTATTTACCTCGCAAGGTGTTCCATTCATGTATGCAGGCGAGGAACTTTACCGCAACAAAAAAGGCATACACAATACGTATCAATCACCCGATTCTATCAATAAAATTGATTGGAACTTTAAAACTTCCAACAAAGATATTTATGACTATTATAAGGGGCTGATTTCTTTGCGAAATGGGCATCCTGCGTTTCGTATTCCAACGCAGGAAATGGTACAACAACATCTTAAATTCTTACCTTTGCTGGTTCCCAACGTGGTAGGATATATACTTACCGACCATGTAAATGGTGAGGAATGGAAAGATGTATTGGTGTTATATAATGGTAATAGAAAAGCTGTAAAAGTAAATATTCCTGCTGGCGAATGGAATGTGGTGTGCCATGATGGACAAATCAATTTGAGCGGACTTGCTTCAGGCAATGATACCATTTTCACCATTGCACCGTCTAGTGCTAGTATTATGTATCAAAAATAAAAAAAGGTTCGAAAAAACTTGGTTCCGTTAGCTATTGCGGATTAGTTTTAACATCATGTAAATTATTTCCTATTGTTTTTGAAGGTGAACTATGTTTACCAAAAAACAAATAAAACAAAACTCCCCGAAGCATTGATGTTTCGGGGAGTTTTGTTTTATTATCACAGTTATAAAAAATTCTGAAAATCTTACAAATTCAGTTTGCCGAGTGCCAAATTTTCTTTTCGTGTCATTTCCAATCGTAATTCGGGCGTTTTGTCATCCTGCCCACAAAGGTGAAGAATACCGTGAATAATAATGCGCTGCAATTCGTCATTAAAAGTTACTCCAAACTCTTCAGCATTGCTTTTCACAGTATCTATGCTAATAAAAATATCACCTGAAATAATGTTGGCTTCCGAGTAATCGAAAGTGATAATATCGGTGTAATAATCGTGATTTAAATAATGTCTATTCACTTCCATTATGCGCGCATCCGAACAAAAAATGTAAGCAATTTCTCCCACTTTTTTGCCATAATCGGTTGCTACTTCTTTGATCCAACGACTTATATTCCTTTTTTCAATCGCGGGTAGCTCTATTTCTTCTGCAATATATTGTATCATGTTATTTTGTTAATGAAAAAACAAATAACCCAATAAAATGGCAGCTGTAATACCCACCACATCAGCAAATAATCCACAAAGAATGGCGTAACGAGTGTTTTTTATTCCCACCGAACCAAAGTAAACGGCAATAATATAAAAGGTAGTATCGGTAGAACCTTGAATAATACTCGAAAGCCGTCCAATAAATGAATCGGCACCGTGAATTCTCATTGCTTCTATCATCATTCCTCGTGCTCCACTGCCACTCAGTGGTTTCATCAAAGCCGTAGGAAGTGCATCCACAAACTCGGTATTTACACCCGTTAGAGCCACCGCCCACCGAATACCATCAATCATAAAATCCAGTGCCCCCGAAGCCCTAAACATCCCAATAGCTACCAGTATGGCTATTAAATAAGGAATAATACCAATAGCCACCTGAAATCCTTCTTTTGCACCTTCAATAAACGAATCATAAACATTCACTTTTTTGATAATGGCCATGGTTATGAAGCTAATGATAATTGAAAAAAGTATGAAATTGGCAGCCAAGCTCGAGTATTGTGATATTTCTTCTTTGGGCAATCCGCTCAGAAAATATATTATTCCGCCAATCAAAACCAACAGTCCGCCAATAGTACCCACCACCACCCGGTTGAAAAGGTTTATTCTCTGAACCACAGCCACACTGATAAGACCAGCTATAAAAGCCATAAATGTAGCCAAAAGAATGGGAATAAATACGTCGGCAGGATTTACCGCTCCAAGTTGAGCGCGGTAAACCATTACACTGATGGGTATTAGCGTCAATCCAGCGGTATTAAGCACCAAAAATAAAATCATTGAATTAGAAGCCTTGTCTTTATCTGGATTGAGTTCCTGCATTTCGCGCATGGCTTTTAGACCCATGGGCGTGGCAGCATTATCAAGCCCCAGCATGGTGGCCGACAAGTTCATAAACATGCTTGCCAAAGCTGGATGTCCTTTGGGTATTTCAGGAAATATTCTCACAAAAAAAGGGGCTACCACCAAGGATAAACGTTCTAGCACACCGCCTTTTTCTCCAATTTTCATTACGCCCAACCATAGCGACAAAGCACCCGTTAATCCAAGCGAAACTTCAAAGCCCGACTTGGCAGACCCAAAAGCAGCCGTCATTATATCCGAAAAAATCTGTGTGTTACCAAAGAAAAGTAATTGCACCAGCGCCACCAGAAAGGCAATAAACAAAAATCCAATCCAAATATAATTTAGTATCATGGGAAATGATTAAAAATTTATACAAACGTTTTTCAATTGAAAGGCACAAAAGTACATTTTTTTTTCCTTTTGCTCAACTAATTTGTTCAATGAAACGTTTTATGTAAATAAAATATACATTAGGAATTATGAAAATAACATTCAAACCATTTTTTCCCTTTCTTTTTATTGCGTTGGTTTCTACATCCTGTCATCAAACCACCACGTTAACCACCGTAAAATCGGTAGATTTAAAAAAATACGAAGGCACTTGGTATTCGATAGCATCCTATCCTCAATTTTTTGAGCGAGGCACCTCCAATGTGCGCGCCACTTATACTGCTAAAGATGACTATATTGAAGTATATAATCAATCTACCAAAGACGGAAAACCAAATGACATTACGGGCAAAGCGTTTGTGGTGCCCAACAGCGGTAATGCCAAGCTAAAAGTACAGTTTTTCTGGCCTTTAAAAGGTAATTATTGGATAATAGATTTGGCGGATGATTATGCCTGGGCTGTGGTTTCTGACCCAAAACGAAAAACGCTTTGGATACTTTCGCGCACCAAAACTATGGACGAAAAGTTATTCAATTCATTGATAGACAAACTAGTAAAGAATGGTTTTGAGAAAGAAAAAATAGTAAAAATGGTGCAAGAGTAAGATTCACACAATATAGAATATAAACGCTCAAACAGTTCCTTTTACAGGATGTTTGAGCGTTTATTTTATAGCCCTATTTTTAAAGTTTTAATCTTACACCTATATTGATGTTAAAGCTAGGTTGTTGTATCCCACCAATATCAGCATATTTTTTATTGAGAATATTATTAGCGTCAGCAAAAATAGCATAGTTCTTTTGTGTCCAAAGTATTCGTCCATCAAGCATAAAATAAGGAGTGTAATCAGTTATAATTGCCGAACTACCAGAAGCTGGATTGGTGTTGGCATCATAACTTCCGGCCCTATCAAAATAACCGAAATTCCACGATGCCGATAATTTACTAAATATAGAATGATCAAGCTTCAGAGTGATTTTATTTTTCAAGTAATCCAATGCATATTTAGAGTCAAAACCATCAGCTGTTTTGTCAAGTTGCAAATAGGAATAAGTAACTGCTACATTCTTGATAAATAAATCCAAAGGCCTGTATTCAAGAGATATATCACTTCCAAGTGCATTTACTTCTGCCAAGTTAGACGCTTCGTATTTTACTGCCGCGGAGTTAGGTTTAATCCAATCAATTACATTTTGACCCATTCTATAAAAAACGGCAGCATTTACTTTCCATTGCTGTTGGTTTATTTTTGTTCCAATTTCGTAAGTATTTGACTTTTCGGGCTTTAACTCTGCATTACCTTTCTGTACGGAGCTTACCAGAAATAAATCGGTAAAAGTTGGGATTCGAGTTGCCGAGTTGGCAGAGGCATATATCTTGGCATTTTCAGTTATTGAATATCCAATATCTAATCCGCCATAATTAGAAAATTCGAAATCGGCACTGTAGGTGGAAGCCAATCCTAAAGACAAATACCATTTTCCAACACTTACCGAGTGGTCTATCAATCCGTTATGAATTAGTCGATTGTAGCTTTTTGTAAAGAATTTATTGGTTTCAAAAGGCACTGCTGTGGTGTCTGCTCCAGCACCTAGCGCATTACTGAAAATATGTTCATTTCGTAAATCAAGCCCGATAGTTGTTTTGCCAATTTTCGAGTTATAAGAGGCCGATGCTTTACCACCTGTTATGTCAGTCAAATGATAATTGTGACCTTTATACCAGGCTGGTTTTGTCGAAATCGAATCACGGTATAACTCAAATCTGTCATGATGTTGTCGCCAATAAGCTTGCGCATTGTAGGAAAATCTGCCCTTAGTTAATGACCAGTTGAGCGATGACATAAACGTTTTCGTACTTTCATATTGGTTTGGATATTTTAGAGAGTAAAAGCTATTTGCGCCAAAATCTTTCAGTTGTGCACCCAATTGCAAATTAAATTTTCCTGCATTATTCGTTGCTAAAGCCGACTGAATAAATGCGCTACTCATCTCAAAATCAGTAAAATCCATATATCCATCGCTGCTTTTGTGCGACACGGAAGCAAAAGTCTGCAACTTGTCATTTCCCAAATTCCCCGAAACCGATTGCCCAAAAGTATTGAAACTCCCGCCAGTAAGTTCTGCATTTAGGGCTTGTTTTTCTTTGCTTTCGGTCACAATATTTATGGCGCCGCTAAATGCATTTGGACCCAGGACGCGAGCCGATGAGCCCTGGAGAATTTCCACGCGACTCACATCCGACAAGTTGAGCGGAATGTCGAAGTTAAAATGTCCAGTTTGTGGGTCGGTGATGTTTACGCCGTTCAATAAAACCAGCACTTGATCGAACGAACCACCACGGATGCTAATGTCAGCCTGCGTTCCGCTCACTCCGCGCTGGCGAATATCCAAGCCAGCCACATAATCGAGCAATTGGTCAAGACTTGTCACCGCACTTTTGCTTATTTCGCTTTTTTCAATGATAGTGAGGATTCTCCCCATTTCGGAATACAATTTTTTGCTAGTTGCATTTACTTCCACATCGGATAGATGTATGGATGTAGTTGCGTTTTTTTGCTGCGATTGAGCTGATTGAAAACTAATTAAAAGAAACAATACGAAGTAAAATAATTTTTTTGTCATGTTGATTAAAATAAAAAAAACGGTTGAAATGAGACGAACCCATTTCAACCGTTACAGTTAATAATATTAGTTGTGGTTTGACCACACGCTGCAGCGCTGTCAAAGGTAATTAGGGATAATGCTGCATTTTGAATCAGATGCAATGACGCCTCTAAACCAAGCTGTTCTTGCGAAGTTTCAGCACTTTCTTTATCAATTATAGATTCAGAAGTAAAACAGGCAAAATTATTTACAGCCAATTTTTGAAGTGTTTTGTCCGATACAGAAACGGCTAAAGTTCCAATACTTATTATACTAGCCAAACTGCAAAACACAGCATATCCTACTCGACTCCAGCGACGAAATCGAATAGTAGAACCGATATTGAATTTGGTTTTGTGCATTGGTTACTTTTAAATTTGAAGCTGCAAAAGTAGATAAAAAATCGTACAATTTACAATAAGGGACTAAAAAAAATGCTTCTTTTGCAAGAAGCACCTTTTTAAGTCATTAGCGATAAACACTTTATCTTAAAAAACTTTTCCTATTTAATTTGCCTGTCCAGACATCAGTAAAAGTTATTTCTTCTCCTTTTCCTCCCAAAATAAAAATTCGATTGGCCTCGTATGATTTGTTATCTGCAATTGGTTTATAAACCACAACAGATTGATAACTTCGACTTTGATACGTTTTTGGCAAGAAGTTATAGTTGGAATCAGGTATTTGCCAAGTTAATCCTTCATCTATTGATTGTTTGAAATGATTTAACTCATCAATTTTATTGCCAAAAAGAAATAATCTATTGTCGTAAGAAATTACAGAAGAGCCAGTGGCTAGGTTATCCAACGAGTTATTTTCGTTACTCAAATTAACCCAATATGTTCCGTTTTCAGTGCTCCAACTTCCCATTTTGTCATTGGCATTCTTTCCGCCAATCACCAATGCCTTTTCTTTTCCTGTTCTGGCTAAAAACGCGAGTGACGTAAAATCGGTTGTAGGGAATCCTGGATATTTTGCTGAAATTACTTCCGAAGTTTCTACATTCCAAGTTGTTCCGTCGGCAGAACTTGCAAAATAATACTTGCTAATATCTGATTTCGATTGAGTTACAGCCCACAATTTATCGTTTAGGGCAAACAAAAGCGATTTGAAATTATAATCAGATATAGATTTTGTAGTCCACGCAGTTCCATTAGTGGAGGTATAAATAACTTCGCTGTTTTGTGTTAAGTATAAATTTCCTTTAAACAAAGTCATATCAGATAGCGAAACATTGTTTGGCAAATCAGTAATTGCTGATGGCTCACCCCAAATACTACCGTTTGTAGAAGTATATAAGTAGTTAGCAGCTCCATCATTTATATAATATAATACACTATCATTGAACACAATGGCTTTTTGAGACACTACATTTAACGAACTCAAATTACTCTTTATTTTGCTCCAAACATACAATTCAGGTTCTACTTTATGTACGTTTACTTTCACAAAATAATCTTTAAACGTTTTTTGATCCGAAGCAAAATTACGAAGCTTGTATTTTATATTAAAATCCACCGTATCTTTTCCTGTAACTTGAATTGAATCATTTTCAGATGTATTTTGATTATGAAAAAAGGCTGCTGAGGTAGTTGTAAAAGTGAAAGTTGGAAAAACGCTATCAATTCTGGTGTTAAAAGGCAAGGAATCTAAATTGACAATTGTATCACCCACCAGCGAAAATACGGCTTTATTGAGGTTGGGAATGCTGTCATTAGTAGCAAAAGTGAGTGATACGAAACTTGCGTCGCTGGAAATAACAATCTCATCAACAGCAGTATCCAAACACGAACTAAGTAAAAAAACAAAACAAGAGAGGAGAAAAAAATTAAAGAAATTGAATTTCATATTTGCAAATATTTTTATTGAATGTACAAAGTTAAAGACATTTTATATCATCTAAACCTAAGATGCTAAGTTTTATTTTTTTTTATCATTAATTCTACTTTTAAGAATGATTATTTGAAAGATTCCTATTCCTAAATATCATATAAGTTAGTGCTTTATGGCTTTAAAATTACATTATCCCTATATTCTAAAGGAGTAAGTCCAGTTCTTTTTTTAAAGAAACTGTGAAAATAGTCTGGATTTTCGAAGTTTAGGCTATATGAAATTTGCTTCACCGATTGCGAGGTTGTGGAAAGTTGCAGTTTAGCTTCATTTATCTTCAATTCATGCATAAATTGCGATGGTGAGCTTCCTGTAAGCTCTTTAAAAGCTCGCCTGAACCCCGAGTATCCCATGTTCATTCTTTTAGCTACATCTTCTGCGTTTATTTTTTTGTAAATTGATTCTCGCATAAAAATCTTTGCTTTGTTAATCTTGTTGATTAATTCTTCATCTGCAAAGTTTCGAGTTTTATGGCGATAATACATTAAACCTAAAATGTGCATTACAATTCCTGAAAGTGATTGCTGATAGCCTGCTCGTTCTTCATTTGCAATTTCAATAGCTTTAAGGTATAAATCAACAATCGGTTCATTTAATCCGATATTGAAAACAGGGGCTTTATTTAGAAAAAATCCTTCTTCTACAATTTTATTTATAATATCTCCTTTAAAACCTATCCAATATTCGTTCCAACCAGAGTTTTCAATCGGTTTGTAGGTGTGCCAAACACCTGGCATAAGAAAAAACATTTTCCCTTCAGAAATTAAAGTTGAATCTTTCTCATTACCATAAATGAATAACCCATTTCCATCTGTGATGTAAAGTAGTTGATACTCATTAAGCACTCTTCCTTCTTGAACATCGAAATAATATCCAAGTGGATGGTCTTTAGGTGGATAACTTGCATTTTCTGCGATTTTTTGATGACCAACAGTAGTTACAGTCAAACCCCAAAGTTCATCTTGCTCAGATGAAACCAAGTAATTAATACTGGATTTGAATACTTTGTCAATCATAAAATGCGACTTTTTTTACTACATTAAATTTGAGGATACAAATGTAGAAAAAATCATTTATAATTCGATGCCATTCAATAAAATAATAGAAATTAGAATTTTGCTGAAATAGTAGCTCTAAAGGAGCGTCCTGGCATTGGAAACCATTTTACTACTTCATAATTTTTATTTAACAAATTTAGCATTTCTATATTCACAGTAAAAAGATAACTCTTCTTGCGAAAACTTCTGTTAGCAGAAATACTGTGGTCACTATATGCTGGCAATCGATTTTCAGAATAGTTTTGAAATAATGCATACCGATGCCCCGACCATAAAACGGTATAATTCAAATGAATCCAAGGAGTTTCAATTCCAATTCTACCCGAACCCGAAATGCGGGGCGTGTATGTAAGTTGATGGTTGTATGTGCTTTTGTCAGTAGGGTCTGTAACATTTAATGCGCGCTGGTAGGTGTATGTTGTGCCTAAATTAAATCCTATTTTTTTCCAAGGTTCAAATGTTGATTCGGCTGTTAAATCAACTCCATCAATGGCTACTTTTCCAAGATTTTTCATTGCCCATACATTAATATTCTTTGTTGGGTAAGCCACAATTTTATTTGTGATATCATTGTGATATCCATCTATCGTTATAGAAAATAAGGGCATCCATTTCTCAAATTTGGTTGTATATGTTAGTCCTAAATTATATTGATTTGCATTTTCGGGTTTCAAATATCGATTGCCTATTTGGCTATAATACAAATCATTAAATGATGGCAAACGGAAAATGTTTTTGTAAAAAAGTCGAATTCGTAAGTCATTATTTTCAAATGGCTTTACAGACAAGCTGATATGTGGAGACAATTGTTTACTGTCCACTTCGTTATTCACTACAGTTGCCAACAGACTTGTGGTAGCCAAAATTGTATTTGAAACGTATTTTGCTGCCACAGCCGAAAGCCACGTTAATCGATTAGGTACAGAAAAGTCAGCCTTTAATGTATTTAATGCAGCATCTGATGAAGCCGAAAATGAAAGTACATCAAATAATCGATAAAGTATAGCAGCTGAATAATAATACTCATTTTGGATAAATGTATTTTCTGATTTTCCATTAGAATTTAAAACTGACGGGTCAATATATTTCAAATACCCACGGTTATATTTGGCATTTGTTTGGAAAGAAAATGTTTTTGAAAAATCTTTTTTATAATGTGCTTGCGTGAAAAAAGTATTGTCCCAAATTCTTTCTTTTGAAGAATTTTCAGCGTTGTTAAGTATTGTTGCACCTGGTAATCCTCGCTCAGATTGATAGAAATATGTTTTGATATAACCGTTGCCATTTTTTAAAAAATTGCTATATAAAGCAGCTTCCAGCCGAAGGTTTTTCACATCTGTGTTTTGGCGAATTTCATTTGAAGTGCTGTCTTTGCTCGACAAACCGTTAATCAATGTATAAGGATATCTCCCATCGGCCGACAGCCATTCTCCATTAAAAGTGGCCGACAATTTTGAACTTATTTTTCCTTCCAATGCCAATGTTGGATTAAACAATCCAAACGAACCAAACTTAAGGGTTGCTTTGCCATTTATGTTTTTGTGAAGTTCAAATTTAGGTCTTACAGTCTGAATATTGAGCACTGATGCGGATGCAAAAAGTCGCGCAGGTTGAAAGATATTATCGCTTTGTCCGCTATTTAATGACAATATATCTACGTTGTCGAGTGAAAACCGGCCAATGTCAATTTGCCCAGTTTGGCAGTCTGTCACCGTAATTCCATCGTAGCTTACCGCTGTATGATTGGCACCCAAACTGCGTACCGATATGGTTTTTAGTCCACCAATGCCGCCATAATCTTTTACCATTACGCCCGAAAAAAACTTTACAGCATCAGAAACTTGTAATACGTTGAGTTTTTTTATTTCTGCGGATGAAAACACTTGCAGTGGAGCTGTAGAGTGAGTTTCTGATTTTTTGAATTTTTCCGTAACAGTAATTTCACTAATAGTATGCGAATTTATTGAATCTGTTTGCTGTTTTATTTGTCCCAATAACAAAAATGGCATAAAAAACACCCCTAAAATAAGCAGCATTTTTAGATGAAATTTAGAATTGAAATAACAAAAGCACATAGAATTTATTGAGAAAGAATTATTGAACCAACTTATCGGAAAGAGAAAAAACAACAAGGCAGCTGAAGTGCAGAATTGGTTCTTAGCTCTATCCTCGAAGCTTTAACACTGTGATTGCATGGCAGGTTTTCTGACTTACTCACATTTACGCTGCCATTTATGATTAATAAATTAAATCTTATATAGCTTTCTAAAATGCTGAAAATGAGCTTACAGTAGCGGGTCTGTTCTGGCTTTATACCAGATTCCCTTTTAATCACGTTATTACTTTGCGTAAATTGCGAACCATTGCAGGGCAAAGGTAATAGAAAATTGTCAAGTTAGAAAATTAACCTTAGCATTGTAGCATAATCTGTTGCTATTTACTCATTGTGAGAAATAATTTGAGGTTTAAGTGAATATCTACTTCATTTTCAATCTTTCATTATGATTTTTACATAATTTCAAATTGATTTTTCGTACCTTTGTGCCCCTAAAAACAAATAAAAAACAACGAGAAATGGGAAATTTTGCAAAATGGATAGGTGGCGGCTTGGGCTGGGCTTTTGGCGGCCCTATTGGTGCATTAATTGGCTTTGCGGTAGGCTCAATGTTGGGCGGAATTGAAACCGGCAACACAGACCGATCGATAAGTTCGGGCCGAACTACCGAGGGCGATTTTAAAATGAGCTTGCTGGTACTTATGGCTTGTATAATGAAAGCCGACGGGAAAATTGACAAAGCTGAACTGGCTGTGGTAAAAAAGTTTTTGGTATCCAATTTTGGAGAACAAGGCGCCTTGGAGGCATTGCCAATTTTGAAAAATTTGCTAAACCAACAGATTAACGAAACGGAAGTGGCAAGTCAAATTGGGCAACATTTGAATTACTCTTCCAAGTTGGAATTGCTCAATTTGCTGTTCAATATTGCTTATGCCGATGGCGACGTAGTGGCTTCTGAGCTTTCGACCATAAAACGAATTGCAGACATATTCCGCATAGATAGACTTGACTTTGAGTCGGTTAAAGCACCATACATGAAAACGGTGGACCGCGACTGGGCTTATAAATCGCTGGAAATAGAAACTACCGCCACCAACGAAGATATTAAAAAAGCATACCGAAGAATGGCCATGAAATATCACCCCGATAAAGTGAATGATTTGGGCGACGATGTAAAAAAATCGGCTACCGAAAAATTTCGCTCCATTAACGAAGCGTATGAAACACTTAAAAAGCAACGAGGAATTGCTTAAAACACAATCTTTATTTAAAGGCCTTGCAAATAAGGTCGCAAAATTGTAAAATAGAACAACATGAAACTTACTATTTATAACACACTGAGTCGTAAAAAAGAAGAATTTGTACCGCTTCACGCACCAAATG
>JFJP01038732.1_pt1 | contig 22741 bp, 27 predicted proteins | sample 431651 | NCBI WGS metagenome assembly JFJP01 (sample SAMN02602958, study PRJNA72255) | Microbial mat metagenome, whole genome shotgun sequencing project. | biome: fresh water; feature: sink hole; material: water; isolation source: purple microbial (photo- and chemosynthetic) mats found in...
AAAAAGAAAATCCTCCAAATACATGGAGGATCTTTGTCGAACAACTTTTCCACAAGAAATTTCGACTTTCACATTCTACTTGAATCAAGAGTTTCGTACATTATTTCAAGAGTCATTCAAGGTTGAATCTTTTTTGTGTTGCCTATGGAATATATGGAAAATCAATTTTCGTTCAATCTACATGCATCTGGTGAGTCCAGAGTGCATAGGAAGTCTCCATTGGGAATGCTATCAGCATAATCAGTGAGATTATTGCTCGAAGTATCATTCAAATATTTTAGGAGTAAAATTACGATGCGAACATCGTCTTGATACCTGAAGTGATTGCTTCAACTCATTTTTCTTGAATCACTTTGAGATCATTTGGATTTGAGATGAAACCAAGCTCCATGAGAAGACCAAAGATTCGAATATCACGAATTGCTCAGAGTCTTCACCATCTGTTCTCAGTATCTGCATGAACTCCACGACCTTTGAGTCCTGTGAGTCGAGTATACTCCATCTGAAATTGTTTTGCCTCTCACTGTGCCCAAGTGTTTCCTCATACAAAATATGTAGTCACACCAGTTGCTTTAGGAGTTGCAGAATCGAGATGAAACTCGAAGTATGCAGCAAGATCTTTCTGTGAGTTCACCCACTTATTTCTTTCCTTGATACCTAGTCACTCAGGACATTTCACAATAGTGAATCCTGGTATACCTTTCTTGATTATAGTATCGATGATCTTTTTTGTAGTGTTAGCTTCTGTTGTTCAGTTTGCTGCAGCACCACGATCACCTTTCGAGAAGTTATGGCCAATGGCCAGTGCGATTTTTACCATATGAAAAAAGTTATTTTGTAAGAGAATTAATTTTGTCTTCAATGATCTTCTCGCCTTTACGATCTACAATACTGAGAACTGCTCTCACCATGTAGCCTACAAATACTGCAATTGGTACCTTGAATCATCCAGAAGGAAGAAGTGAGTAGATAGATCCTGCAAGAAGAAAACCAGAAGCCATATCAGCAAGAAACCACTTCAATTTGATATAATCCTCATTCCTGATCATTGATGAATACCTAATAAGGACTCCAATAGATCCAAGGAGTCCTGAAATTGCAAAAGAGAGAATTTGATCGAGGATTGCACGCATAGAGAAAAAAGGTGTTATTTGCTAGAAGCGATTTCCATTCGATAGAGTTCCATCAAAATATGATGAACGACTGCAGCATCGAATGTATAGTAGAAGAACTCTAGCGGAGCCAAGGTATGTGCCACATAGTAGCTCATTGCCCATATATCTGCGAAAAGAAGCATCAAGAGAACAACGAGAGAAGAAAATGATTGTATAATTCTGAGATCGTTCATTTTTCATTGCTCTCAAAGTGTTCTTCAGTTCTTTACGATAAATTTGCACACTCTATAGATTGCGTATACTGCATATCCTCATACGAGGATATTGATGAACCACATCGTGTAGAGTCAGAGTTCTATGCTTTGAAGAATAGTAGTCATATAGAGGAATATAATGGGAAACCGAAAAAAGTAAATTATTTGTACACGAAGTATTCTTTTCAACCAAGTCGCACTGTATAGTAGAAGATCAATGCAAGTCATGTATACTGAAGAACTCAAGTCTTGGAAAGATCTGCATTTCCAATATCGTTCATGATCCTTGAAAAGAATCAAAGATCACACTTCAACCTCTGAGCTTCATCACCACCTTGCCAGTATGTGAAGTCGTGAATATCACATGAAGCCTCTACAAAGATCAGTCGTAGTTTCTTGAGAGACCACTTGAGGATCCATCGAACTATTCTCTGATCGATCTTGTTTCATGCTCACCCACATCAATTCATAATTAAGTTGGCCCTTAGGAATCAGTAGTCTCATGAATTGAGATCTTTATAGGAAAGAGTTTTGTAGTGAGAGAGCACTACTTCGAGTTGTTTTTTGTCTAGCTTTTTCATACTATATTTTGAGAAAGAATGGTATTCAGAAACTTTCAGAGATGAAGTATCACTCTTCTTGTTCCTCGAGAGTTGTATATCGAGTGATCCATACTTTTGGATCTTCTATCACGTTAAGATTCAATATTGATCCTATACGCTCAAGAGTTCTTTGTATGTAGACAATATCGATTGGAAGAAGAGTGAGGAGTTTGTCATCTATTTCCACAAATCAAAATTTATCACCTCACTTGTATTTCTCATGAGGAATGAATCACTCAGATATTGAGGCAACTGATTTCATTCACTCTTGCAAAGGAGAAAAAAGCTCTGGATAGTTTTGAGTCTGTCCTCAGAGTGAGTAGTTGTTTCACTGAGAATCAGTCCAGCTTCTGTATGAGTAGTATATACGAGACATATTATGTAAAAAATAATGAAGTAAATAGGCGTTTAATTTGATTTTTTGTGTACACTTTCAAGTGTCATGATACAAAATTTATATCTCCACTGTACCAATCAGTATATAGTGTTTGCTGATAGTTATTAGTTCCAATACATCACTTACAATCTGTTTGATATGCTGGTCAAAATGTCCACGCCACACTGACATCGAGAGTACCGTCAATATAGATCTTCATCGTTGCTCAGTCATATACACACGATACAAGGTGATTTTTTCCGTCACATACATTTATCGTTCATATTGCACTCTTGTAGTCTGTATTTATTGTATACCCTGTATTTTTTCAAATTGAAAATCATACAACATTTGTATTTTGTATGCTTATTTGCCATCAAGAAACTGCTGGAGTAAGCTGAGAATATGATTGTGCTACAAGTTTATATGATCCTGTGGCTGAGGTTTTTATGAGAGCATTGATGGTGAAACTTCCAGTGAGTCGCATAGTTGCTCACATTTCTATTTTTGAGCTCGACCCGTTGAAAGTCATAGGAAAGAGTCATTTTGCGTTCTGTGCAGCAAATACTACGTTCGCTGCTGTTCACACTATACCTTTTCCACTTTGATCGTACACAGAATTTGAAGCATTCTTTCCTGTATACAAGAACTCAAGACCTTCTGAGAACTCCTCAGGAAGATATTTCCCAGTGAATGGAACAGAAGAGTTGCTGTATATTGAAGCCTCAAGCCAATCCATATATGATGGATTTCATGTACCTTGTCACATTTCTATTCGAATATATGGATATACTGTATCTGTGAGAAGATACTCATGGAGTTTTGTAGTCTCAGTAGTATCCCATATTTGGAATTTGTATCATGTAGCAGTGATCTCAGAGCGAATCACATACCAAGTTCCAGCTGATATTCACGTTGCACTTTCATAGACAACAGTACCGGCTGAATTATATACTCGAGCTCTTGCTGTATATCCTCAAACTGTAGAGGACCATATTCAGAAAGTCACTTTTATATCAGCATTGCTGTTTCCAAACTGATGCCAATTATTATGTCACCAAGTGTCATTGTCTGCAAGGTATCTTGTCTTGAGAACTGATCAGACTCAAAGTGGAGCAGCATATGCTTTTCATATCCATACACGACCATCATTTGGATATGTCACAAGATTTCATCATGTCACTGCCCATGAACCATAAGTTGTTCTTGTCCAACCATTTGTCTGTGTGTCATCAGTTGCAAAGTCCATACGAGTATAGTCTAGCACTGAAGAAGTTGAAGGACCTTGTGAGAATCCAAGTAGTCTCAATCACTCTTTGTACAGATTTTTTATTTCATCCTCTGAAAGAATTCGATCATATATTCTCGCTCACTGGATATTTCACAAAAAATGTTCACTATTTGCAAATTGTCAGATATTCATCTGAGTTGGAGTTTGTGTCTGGTATGTATATCCGTTGAAAGTATCAGTGAGCACTCCATTGATCCAAATAGTGAGTTGCTGTCATGTTGAAACCTGAGCCACTATATGAGTCCATGTATTCAACGGAGGAGTGTATGATCAAGCATTCTGTGCAGTACCATGGAAACCTATCTTGTCTCATGTAGCATGAATGTAGAGCATATAGTTGTAGTATGATGCATCGCGATTCACAATTATGTCTTGGTATGTTCATGAGCTTGTTCGCTTGATCCATACAGACATTGCAATTGCTTGCCCATTTGATCTTTGAAAAGGAGCACCGTATGCAATACTAGACGCAGCAAAAACAGGCATTTTTGCCTGGTATCATTTATCTGTCGTTGCGTATGTGAGATTTGAGATCGTCAAGTTTGCTCAGCTTCACGAAGTGTCATTTCAATTTCAGTCAAGAAGCCATTCTCTCACAAGTCAATCAAGAGGCACTGTATGTTGTCTTCTGAGTATTGTCATAGTGTGTTATGCAGAAACAAGTTGGAATGAGAAGTTTGAACCTGATACTGTAGATCATACCTGTGTGATATATACCTCGAGTTTGTCATTCTCAGCAATAGCTGCAGAAGTTGTTGCATCGGTGATATACATACCGTTTGTTGCTGATGCTGTAGTCGCGATCGTAGCAGTACCTATAGCAGTTCAGTTTTTACGGAGTTCACATATGAAGTTTGCTCCTGTAGGAAGAATAGAAAGACAGATCTTGAATTTTGAAGCTGTAGGAATCACTTGACCTGATACATTCACCCATGTAGATCATACCACTTGGACTCATGGAAGATAGCCTTCATAGCATATCTTTGCAGTACCTGTTCAACCTCATCATGTTCATATCTCAGTTCAGTTCACCTTTACTTTACCAGTACCGTTTGTGACGAAATTTATGTCGCCATTCGTCATCTCATTATTGATCGTCAATGTTGTCAATCAAGCTCATGCAAATCACATGTATGCTTTACGAACAAGATTCACAAACCATCAAAAAAACACATGATCAGATCAATTAGCAGCAAGTCAAAGTCCGTTTGTTGTATTTCACCAAGCTGAGTATACAGTTTTCGAAAATGATTTGATTCAGTCAATAGTTTCGTCAGTAGTCTTGTGAACAGTAGCCGAATCATTTGCCTTCGCTAATAGAGCTGAGTCAACTTGTGTCTTTGTATAGACGTCAGTTGTGTTCGCTTTGAGATTGATACTGTTATTGAGAGTTGTGATCGAAGCATCTATCTGAGTCTTTGTGTAGACGTCAGTTGCTGCTGCTTTCAACAAAAGCTCAGCAACTATACTTGCTAAGCTAGAATTGAGATATACTCTTGCCTGTTCTCATGATTCACCAGGCTGGAATGTGTGAATATCGACTGCCATAGTATTATGTCTTGATTATGAAGTTGAACGTCATATATGGTTGCAGGTTGTTGTGAGCTTGACCACCTCCTGTATCTTGGATATATGGGATTCATCCAGGATTCAATTCTGTATATCATCCATATGATGAATCAGATCATGTTTGAATACCTCTTGCAGAACTTCAACCATAGTCTCATTGATTCTTGATAGAATGGTGATGCGTAGGCATCTCATTGATTGACAGAGTATGAGTCTTTGCTCCACCTGTTTTTCATATTGTATTGAACTCAGTTTGTGTAGCATCAAGACCAACTGGAACTCTTCCTTTCATATTTGGAAGGTTGAATGTAGTTGTTCCATCTCAAGATCCGTATGTCAATCCAATGACTGCAAATAGATCAGCATAGAGAGTCCTAGATACTGCTGATCAATCACACATGAGATATAGAGTTGGAGCTGTAGCACCACAATACATAGTGATCGATCATGTAGGAGCTCAAAGACTTCCAGGATTGATATATGCTTCATTTCCTGATGGATCTGTTGACATGATTTTGTTTGCAGTCATACCAATTCGAAGACCTCAGTTCTTGTTCAACTTGTTTGTTCAAAGACTTTCAACTTCATCTTGGACCTCTCTCCACGTTTGAGCTGTCACTATGAGAGTCACTGAATCGAACTTGCTGAATGATTGTGCAGTTTTTGTCTGAGCTTGAGCTGTGTCGCTCACAGGACAATTTTCCCATGCTCTCACAATAGAGAGAGTGTCACCACTTTTTCAAGTGACTTTTACAATTTCTCGTTTCGTGACTGCTGAAGAAACGAATTTTTCGAATTTCAGAAGGAATGGAAACTCATCAGGAAAAAGTGCTCCGTCACCTGCTTTGAGAGTGATCGAAGTGGCTGATGCTGATATATCAAGATCCAAGGTAGACTTGGCCAGGTTTGATGCAACGTATTTTATCATAGAACTTCTTTAGTAAAGGAATCAAAATATGAAAGGTCGACCTATATTGCGTACTGAGATATTCATTCAAGGTTCGAGTTCCTCGATTCCTGCTGTACGAGTCTGCATTCACCATATGTCAGTCTCACTCCAAATTGATTTTGATCTCCAAAGTGATCATAGAGAAAATGTGAACTTGTCATTGAGGGTGATTCTGATCTTCTTGACTGGATCCTTGAATTTTGCTATATACTCCTGAGCGAACTTGAGTCATGAAGCGTTGTCTGGAAGATCAGTCCTAGTGAGGTATGCAGCTTTGCGTCAGTATGTAGCTATGGAAGAAGTTGACTGAGAACTCACAACTCATACGTTCGTTTTTACTTCAACAAAATTGACGATCTTTTCTGCATCTTCTTCAACTGAGATATTTTCTACATTGTTTCACAGGATTGCAAAGTCGTTCGATATACCATATGGAAGGTAGTTGACTTTTCAAAGTTTGTCACAGTACCACCAAAATGTAGGAGTCAATTCTCATATGTCTTGAAGTGACGAGAGGTAGTTTTTCTTGTCAAATGTGATCGACTGAGTTCATCCATAAGAAGAAAGAGATCACTTTGAGACATATCCAGGTTGTAGAGTATTGAAAGAATCAATAATAGATCCAATCATTGCTGATGGATCTGCACCTGTGAACACAAGAGAATGATTCTCGTCATTGAGTTTTGAGAAAAGTCATAGAACTACAAGGGTGATCTTTTCGATTCAACCTTGGTATGTTCTTTTGATCTTTGAGATGATACCTGAATAGATATGGATTCACGTTGGATAGAGATCTGAGCTCACATATACCTTCAGAATATCACTTTGGACGTATGTTGAATCTCAAAAAGTTGTCTTGAGATCAATTTCCACATCACCCTGTCAGGCATTTATCTGTGAGGAATACGAAAAATCGTTCATGACATTCTTCAGTATACCTTTGAACGTTCAAGATTTTGAGTAGACCTTGTATGTGAATTGTTTTTGTGCCATACTAGAGATAGTTTTTACTGAATTTTATTGCAACATCAGCTGAGAAAGTACCATTGACTGTGAGGGTGAACTGATTGATTCATCGATCGAACTTCGGAAAGACTCATGTGAAGTCTACTGATACTCAATTGAGAAGCACTTCCATATTTGCAGAGTCGATCTTCAATATGCTTCATGCTCCTATTGATCCAGAATATGTGAGAGATTTTCCACCTGATGAGAACACAACCGAGTTTGTTCCTGATGCAGAAGCCATCACTAGAGTGAGAACTGGATATGTCTCTTGGTATCACTGATTGTCAACTTCATCAGCAATATTCGCTGTGATCCCAGTGAAAGAGTAGTTTTGATCATTGACTGAGCTCATGAAAGAATCTGTACTCATGAGAACGATCTCGAACGGAACAAAAGTGACATGGTATGCTTTTCTATGGATACGAATATCTGTACATGTAGCTCTGATCTTTCTGTATTCTCCTGCATACTTCACTTTGAGAAGACCTTCCTTTTTTGAAAATGAATACTTTACTTGATCAATAATGCTTTCGAGATCTTCTTTCGTTGTTGACTTCAAGATCCCCTTGATAGAGATCTTCTTCTTTCTCCAAAGACGAGACTGAAAACCTGTCCCGTCTTTACCTGGAAGATTGTACGCTTGGTATTCTGAATCTCATGAATCTTCGAAGTTGAAGTCCTGTACAACAATGAAACCTCCCTCAAGAGAGAAGTCATTGAATCACATGAAGTCACGAGATATTGCAGCAACCTGTGAGGTCCTAGCAAAATCAGATCAGTATAGAGTATTTCAGAACATAGGAGAAAAAAGTTATGCAAGACCTTGGCGATAGAGTTGTGTGTCACGAACAAGTGCATCCTTGACTTGAGACACGATCTCACGAATATCAGAATCATTTCGAACTGTGACGCCACCAAAATTGATAGTGACAGACTGTCATCCTCACATTTTATCATTTGACACTATAGATCATGACGTAGAAGGAACGAAGAGCTCAGGACCACGTTCACCAACGAGATATGGTTCACCAGAAGACACAGGACCTCAGAATGCACGAGTTCAAGTGGATCATCATGATGATCACATGCCTGCAGATCTTTGTAGTGCTATGACTTCACGGAGAGAAGCAGCAACTGAGTTATATTTTGCAATCAGATCCAAACTCATCTTTGAAGTCTCTTCTTTGAGGTTTGTATGATATGCTGCGTATGCGATTTTGAGATCTTCAAGGTGAGATTTCTGAAGTGAGAGCTTTTTCTTGAGGATCTGATTTTCATCGTCATATTCTTTTTTGAGCTGTGCTTGTTTTTCCTGTATAGAGATTGCAAGATTGATATTCTCTTGATCCTTGATTTCCACCATAGCACCTGCAGTATCTTTGTAGAATGCTTTCACTACACCATTCTCCTCTTGGAGCTTGAATCGTGTATCGCTGATAGATTTTTGATTTGCTTGAGCTTCTAGGATAGCTTTCTTTTCCATCAAGATAGTCATTTCTTCTTGCTTTTTCTTCATCTCCTCGTCCATCTTCTTTGTGTTGTCGAATACGATTTGCTGTGCTTTGTTCATCGCATCGTATGACTCCACTTGCTTCAAAATGATCTGATCTACTTTTGATTGTATGAATTCTTGCTCTTGAGTGAGACTGTTCTGCTCTGTCTGAAGATCTGTGAGTCTTTGAAGTTTGTCAGGATCAATAGTGGTATCCTTTGACATATCAGAACGAGCGCTTGCTGTTTCTTTTTCTATATCAAGAAGACGTTTTTTGATCTCTACTGATCTCTGAGCAAGATCTGTATTTCACTCTGTCTGAATATCAAGTTTCACCTTTGAGGTTTCGTCTGCAAGTTTCTTTATTGCTGCATTGACTTCTGATACTGCTTTGACTCACTCTTGTTTGTACTTCACCCATTCTCATGTGATCTCTTTGATCTTAGCACGAGCATCATCGATCTCCTTCTTTGTCTTCTCATATCAGTCTATGATCTTTTTTGCTGCATCCTCTGCTTGAGTCTGCATTTTCTTGAGTTCTTCCTTTGCTCATTTTGCTCAGCTTCATGCTTTACCACCACCAACAGAGCCAGCATCTCACATATCTTTGAATCCTGCAATTGTTCACTGAATACGAGAAGTGAGATCAGAGGTATTTGTCTTCGTAGTTGACATTGACCCATTGAGCTTTGCAAAGTTTGTCTCGATCTTCGTAGCAGCATTCTGAATATCTTTTGTCATTCACTCGTTTGCTTGTGTGAGCACTGCAGATATATCTTTTCATGATTCTTCAGCTGTGGCCTTCATAGAGTCCATCGCTGCACCAAAGAGGTTCTCAGAGAAGTGTATAGTATCAAGAGCAGTCATTCAGAGAACTGATCGAACGAGATTGATACCATGAATCACACCATTGAGGAGCTTCTCTATAGGCCAGAATGCACCTGCAACAAGGCTCATGACACCAGAAACGATCGCTTGGGCAGCAACCTGTACAACATTCCATGCAACTCAGAGTCATGCAGCAAGTCCTCTGATGAATATCGATATGACTGCACCTGCAGCTGCCACTGAATTCGCTATGAACATGAACACTTCTTTCCAAACTGATGCTTGACTTTTACCAGAATCCTGTGTATATCCAACGATTGCATCCATGACTGATGCATATATATCTCAGAAGACTCATAGGATTCACCCTATAGTGTCCAAAATATCTGCAGAATAGGTAAACAAGGCATTGAATACGTCTGTTATATCTGCGCGATTCTTTTCAAACCATGCATTGATATTTGTGAGGAAGCCCTTGATTTTGTCAGAAAGGAACTGTCATGAATTTCCAACGAGAGATTTCATATTGTCCATGAGGTTTGACCATTGACCTGTGAGAGTCTGTGCCATCTTTGCCATATTACCTCAGAACTTCTCATTGAGACCTGTCATAAGTGCCGCAATACCTTTCTCAGCAGATATTCCAGAGCTTCATATGTCAGCAAGTTGCTTCTTAGTGAGACCAAGTTGCTTCTCAAGGATCTGATATACAGGAAGACCACGCTCAGCAAGCTGCATGAGCTCTTCAGCTGAGATCTTTCATTTTGTCTGTATCTGTCAGAGTGCTAGGACAACACCTTGGAGATCTGCATCACCACGGCCTAGTGCTGCCATTGAGTCACCAAGTACATTGAGTATTGGAAGAGTTTTCTCAGCAGCGAATCACATACCAAGCATTTGCTGAACAAGAGGAGTGAGTGTTGTCTTCTGGAATGGAGTCTTTGAAGCGAATTCGTCTATGTCACGAAGCATCTGTAGGGCCTTTTCCTGTGATCATAGGAGTGTTTCAAATCAGATCTTTGCATTCTCTACACCACTTGTCAACGAAACAAAACCTTTGAATGCTTCAAAGGCTCAATACGCTCACAAGACTTTCTTTCACATACTCATGAAAGAATCTGCAACAGAGTCAGTTTCTCACTTCATCTTTTTGAGACCAGCTGTAGCTTGATCATTGAGCTTGATTATGACTTCATGTTGGTTGGTAGACATAGGGTGAAAATAAGAAAAAGTGGATCGAAGTGATCCACCTTATTGTGCTTGCCGTTTTGCTTCTTTCCATTGATACTCAAGTTCCATCGACATGATCATCGAGTGGAGATCGATCACATTGTGATCTTGCTCATCGAGTTCTGCTGGAGTGCAATGGTAGAGGTTTTTTATGAGCAAGTATTCCACATATTGAGTAGGCGGATTTCTTCAGGACTCTATCGAGTTTTGGATTCTTCTGTAGAGATCTGAGGTTGGCTTTTTTTTTGATCGACTTCTTGAATTGCTGCAAGAATTTCGTCAAACTCGCTTGAATCTATATCGTCAAGTTGTGCTTGAGTGAGATTTGCCATTCACATAACGAGAACGTCGTTTGCTCGTTGCATATTAGATGCAGGGAATTGCTGAATACCATCAGCACCAACCATCACATCTTTTGCAAGAGCTTCGTTGTATTCTCGATCGATCTTGCGGGATTTTGAGTCACGGAGATTGATTTCGCGACCAGTGGAAAGAGTTATGAGAGACATAGGAGGAAAAGTTAGAGATTAGGAACTAGTATTGTGCTGATATAGCATTCTGCAGGTATGCAGAAAGTGTCTTTCCATCAGCTATGGAGAAGACTCCCTTGAGACCAACTGTCTGAGAGACAATTTTATCTGAATCATTTCCACGTTTCCATTCTTCAAGAGAAACGAGTGGAAGATCAAAGCCAATTTCTGATTTCTTGGTAGTACCAATAAGATCAGTTCCTTGAGCAATGAGCTCTACATGTTTCTTTTGACCAGCAACAACCATACTGAGGATTGTGTCTGAATCATAGAGGAGCTCCATATCACCTTTCACGGTGAATGTAGTGTTGTGAATAGACTCGATATTGTCAGATCCAAGAGCCATATATTTCTCAGGATTCTTCTCGATAGTGAGTTTGAAGCTAGATGCTTTGACCACTGATCCATCGAGTTTCACTGCAACACCTGATGCAAGGAATGTCTTCTGGGCAGTATATGCTGGAGTCTTGTCAGTTATCGTGACAAGTTTTCCACCTTGATACTTCACAGTGAACTTCACATAGTCACCTGATTTTGCTTCAATAGTGAAGGAATCAATGACTGAGTATGGAGCCTGCTTTGTACCAGCTGGACCATCTTCAGTGATAGTATATGAAACAGGACAGTTGTCATTCTTTCGAGAGAATGCATGATTATAGACACCAGTCTCGATAGTAGTTGGAGCTGCTGAAGTTCCGAATACTGCCATGAGAAGGTGACCGATGAAGTCATCGCGAACGATTCCTTCGATCTGTGTTTCAGAAGTGTTTTCTACTGGACGAGAATCAGAGATTTTGTCTATGATTCCAAGACCAGAAGTATCTTCTACGTTCTTGATGATAGGATTGACTTCAGCTTTTGTTGCTGGGATCCAGATTATTGGATCCACTGCAGTACCTGAAGTTGTCTCCTTTGCAAGACCGATCGCGACGACGCGTCCAATGTGAACGTTGCAAGTCATAAGAGAAAAGGATTATTGAAGTAGAGTTTCCCCTGTGCGAGGATAAAAAGTAGGAACTCATTTTGGCTTTGTAGCTTTCACAGTTTCCTGTTCAACTTGAGCTTCAACGAGATCTTCCTTCTTTGTGTCAGATTTTGTCATAAGAGTGAAAGAAAGGAATATAGAAGTATATTATTTGTATTCGGTATTTTGTAAATTATATTGCGACGTTCTTCAAGAATGACATTGATATGTCACAGACACGTGTAGGAACATCAGCATCAGCCCATCACCACTTCGCATTGAGGTCTAGCTTAGCAATACATGCATCACCAAAAGAAGGATCTTCTAGGAGCTTCGCTATGATCTCGTCTACTAGAGATCGCATATTTGCACATGTGTCTGCACGATCCTCTGCATGATCCATGACACGTAGAGTGAACTTCGTAGTGAACATATATGAGTATGCATCCTCGATGATTGCGTCAGTATCTCACTCCAGTATTGATACACCTGGGAATGACTGAAGATTCACCTGTTCTTCTTGAGCAAGTGAATTGATCGATGATATGGTTGACAGTTTGTCAAAGATTTTTTGTGAGAGAATTGAATACATAGTGTGCTATTTAGTGGTTTTTTCGATCTCAGCCTCTAGGACTGCTCATATGTGAGCCTTTCATTGTTCGAATGCAGGCATCAAATATGGTTTTCATTTCTGTACTACTTTGTTCGCATAGATCCATTTTCCATTCTTTTTCCACGCAAGGCGTGGTTTGTTCTTTGGGAGGATCGTACCTCAGAACTCTCGAATTCTAGCATATGGGAGGTTGGATCAGACTTTTCAGAGTGTTGGATTTGTTGTGTCTGATAGGATCGACCTACGGAGCGTTCATGTAGCATATGGAGAAAGAGTTATCGCAGTGGACCTGATCTCATGAGTGATCTTGATGATAGTGTTGCGCTCAGCTCTCTTGATATCAGGGAGTTGGCCTTTACTGATGATTTTTACTTCGCTAGTCATAATGATCACGTACTGTTATTTCAATATGGGATTCAACTGGTGAGCTATATGGTTTGATTCAGAGCACTTTCAGATCACCATTAGTTGTGCTAGTTATGAGATCACCTATCTTCACATTAAGTGAATCACAAAAAATCCTGAACATGTTTCCACCAGGACTATCATCATAGAGCATTTTGAGACTATCATCGAGAGGCTCAATGTATGCTTCAATGGAATTTTCCACCGCAGCATAGTCTCGCTTTGCTCACTGATTCAATTTTTTGATCGAGATTGTAGTGTTTGACATTATGAGCATATGATCACTTTTTTATATGCAGCAAGAAGTGCTGAGTACTGAATCTCTGAGTCTGATGATCATCCGTATTTCACTGTGAGATCACCTTGGCGGAACTCTGTCATGCCCTTAGCATTGATCTGAGTACGAAGATGATTGATATACAAGCACTGAGCGAGTTTGAGATCTCAAGGGACTTCCTCATATCATGCTTCATATTCCACTTCGATGAATCCAAAGGAATCAGGAGTGACAATATCCTTGAACATGAGCTTTCGTCCATAGAACTTGTACTCAAGAAGTGGAAGTGTATTCACACTTGGACTTCCATGAGGATTTAGTCAACGTAGAAGCACATGAGTGACAGTTTTGCAATTTCAGACTTTGATCGAATCAGTGACGGTGTCTTCTGAGATCGTAGAGACTCACAATTCGGAAAGAATCCCCGCTTCCGATTGAGAAAGAAGGGATTCGAGTAGAGTATCCTCTGAGGTTGTTGTGATTTTGAAGTATGATTTGACTTCGGCAAGAGTATTTATCATAGAAAGTGTGATAGTGAGAAGAGATATGTTTTCTCATTCGTAGGTGAACTTTATATGTCCTGCAATATGTTTCTATGCAAAACTATTTCTGTTCATCTCCTTGAGCATCCTGTGAGGTTGAATTTTCGTCAGTCTCACCATTTTCATCATTTTCGTCAGAATCTGTGTCAGTTTCAGGATCTTTGTCTTCCTCATCAGTGTCTTTTTCATCTTTTGGATCTTTGTCTTCCTCTTTAGGAGGTTCAACATCTTTTTCCTTCTTTTCAGTTTTTGCTGCCTTCTTAGCAGCTTTCTTTGCTTCAGCATCTTTCTTGATTTGAGCCTTGCGATCTTCCTCAGAAGCAGCTGATCGCTTTTCAGCATCAGTGACGATCACCTCACCTGCTTCATCTACATGAGCAAATAGGCGACGGTATCCTTTCGCAGTTTTGAGTTCTGCATCATTGACTTCAGCGATTTCACCAGGTTTGACAACCTGTTTTGTACCTTGTACACGGAGGAGCTGAGATTCCTCAGAGATATTTTGAACGAATGGCATATGGAGAAAAGTTATGAATAACATGAAGACCTCCGTAGAGATCTTCAATGTTGTCAACAACTACTAGAGAAGAGTGACATCGTATCCGAGAGCAACAGTTGGATCTGTTTGACCTGCGAGCTTGCTAGCGATAGCAAAACCAAAGTCGAAGTATCCAATGAGCATGATTCCCTTAGCAGGAACCTTGACCACTTCAATGTTGAACTCTTGACCGAATCCGTACTGTACTGCAACTTTGTTGAATGCGAGAACACCACCTTTGACATTGTCACCAGCAGTTGCTGAGACTTTACCTGTAGCATCAGTCTTCCAGAAGTCACGAGCGATGAATACATCAGAACCAAGGAGGTTTCCTACTGCACCAGTATTGATGGTAGAGTCACGACCTGATTTGTATGCTTCAACGAACTGAGCATCAGAGCTGAGCTTGTTGTTGGTAGATCGATTCATGAGGAAGATCACATCATCTGGATTCGTAGCCATATCACCGAGCTTGTCGTTGAGTGTGAATATGTCTGTCGTGTCAAGAGTACCAATATCAAGCGTTGAACTTTGATCGAATGCTGTCTTACGAAGACCAGTATGACCGAGAGCCCAGTGAGCTTTTGCATTGTACGTACCATTGATATTTCCAGTTGTTGCAGGATCTGCATTGATGATCATTGACTCGATAGTACGAGCTGCAGACTTAGCAATGAGGCCCTTGATCCATGTTTCTACGTCGATCTGAGAGTAGTTCAGCATCGCATTAGAGATAGGAATACGAAGAACGAGCTGCTTTTGATTGATCTCAATCTCTGCAGTAGCACCTTTGCTGTTTCCTTTGACTCCATCATAGATACCATCACCGTTATCAGTCCACTCGTCTTCTCCTTCGAAGAATCCGGCTTCACCGAGAACTGGAACCTTAGCAGACTTCGGCATGTTTGTTCCGTGATTACCAGGAAGCATAGCAAGAAGTGAGCTATATGTAGGGATCAATGAGATGATTTCATTGAGGAGAACACTATCAGGAACGAGTTCTGCACCATACCCTGTATTGGTAGTGTGAACAACTTCGTTGGCCTTAGTTTCTACATCATCACCGGCAGACTTTGTCTCACCGTTGAGGAGCGCTTTTATTTCGTCTATGCGCTGATCGACGAGTTTCTTAGACATAAGAAGAAAAAATGAGAAAATAAATTAGGACTTTTGAGCTGATTTGATCAGTTGTGTGATCATACCTGTGCTCTTAGATTCATCAGAAGTGAAGTCTACGCCTCAAATGATTGTTGCAAGACCTTTCTTCATAGGAATCTTTGCTATAACACCACGAAGTGTTTTCACTTCATCGTTCATAGCACTCACAAGTTCAATGAGCTTCTGAGAAACTTCATCAGACTTAGCGAGCTTGCTTTCTAGACTTGCGATTTTGAGTTGCATGTCATCGAGCGCTTTTTTCTCAAATGAGACAGACTTTTCCTCAGGAGTTTCAGGAGTGTCGACTATTTCAGCGACTGTCTCACTAGGTGTTTCACTAGCGGGAGCTTCTTCAACAACCTCAGGAACTTCAGGACTTTCACCTGCTGTTTCACCGACTTCAACTTTGAGGGCTTCTTGTGAGACGTCTGCAATTTCCTCTCCGTCAGTCGCGTCAACTACTGGAGGAGCATCTGTAAATTCTGGATTGTCAACTTCACCTGCATCAGCTTCAACATCAGCAGGAGTTTCTTCTTCGATCGTCTTGATTTCTGCAATAACTCGTGTCTTCCATTCTTTTGCCTCTTGAGCGAAGAATGATTTGATTGATTTCTGCATAGAGAATACTGCATGAGGATTTGCTGGAGTAGAAACCACTGAGATCTCAATGAGATCGAGTTCCTTGATTGTTCGAACGATTCCTTCACCATACCAAACATCTTCCCAGTCATATCCTGCTTCGTATCCAGCTTCAGTTGCTATGAGATCACCGTCAGCATTTCTGATTTCATACTTCTTTGGAATATATCCAATAGAGAATGCTCATAGAATACCGTCCTTGATCTTCTTCATACATTCATCTTCATCATACATGACATCACCAACTACTGCAAGACCTTTTGAGTCTATAGACGTTTCAGGGAATAGTCCAATTGGTTTGTCACTATTATGCTGAAGAAGCATGATAGGATTTTTTGCGAATGTCTCTAGTGTATTCTCAAATGCTTTTGGATCCACTACATCGCCGTAGCGATCTTGATCCTTTGTTGAAGCATATCCTTGAATTCTGAGAGTACCATCAGATTTGACTTCGATCGATTTTTGATCGATAGGCATTTGAAAGTGAAAAGTCTTTTTCATAATATAGAAGAAGTGAATAGGCTATGTTATATCCCAATAGTACTTTTTTTGTTCGATTTGTAAATTATTTTGATTTTGTTCCATTTTTACGTTTGCTTCGTACTCAATTCGTCTCCATTCAACTCATGATCTCAGCTCAGAAAGAGTCCATCCGTCTCTCCATCGAGAAACGTTGGTGTCACTAGGATCGACTCCTAGGTTCTTCAAGAATGCTTGATCAGTCATTCGAGTCATTTATTCAACATGGTAAAGTAGTGAACATCTACATCGAGGATTGTCAGAAGCTGGGGGAATCATATCACCTGTTCAAGAAAACTTCTTTTCAAGTGGTACCCATCAATCTTCTTCATTTTGTGTATGTGTAGCAGTCACCTTAGCATCATGCACAGTACTCCACTTCTTGTGCACTACATATCATTCAGCAACAAGAGCCTGTGAAGCTCTGAATTCCCCAAATTGATATGCTTTTCCTACTTGATTGATAGCTATGAGTTCTGCACGTGTTCGTGAGAACACAAAAGGATCCAACTCCTCTATTCTATCCGCAATTTGAGAATATGAAAGTCAATTTTTCACTCATTTTGCAACTGCATCCTGTATGCGTTCAACAGTAGTGAGAGTGATAGATCACTTCTTCTGAGAGAGGTGAAGTCCTGTGAGAGCTTCGATATACACAGCCTCAGGTTTTGTAGCGATAGAGAAGTCTATCTCGAACTTTGGAATCTTGTCAGCTTCAGGGTGATCTTTCGCACCTCTCTTGATGATTGGCTTTATTTTGTCAACGAGTTTCTGGACCAATGGCGAGATCCAATTGTCGAGGAATATAGAAAGAGAATCCAGAACTCACTTCTGAGAATCTAGTTTTCTCAAGTGCTCCTGGATTTTCTTTCGGTCCTTCTTGAGAGCTTGATACATAGCGTTTGCTACGACCTCCTCTTGTCTTTTTTGATATTCAAAATTCATACTAGTTTGTAGGTGAGTTTTGTGCAGAAAGTGGAACTGATCAAATGTCTTCTACTGCGATGAATCAATTCTTGATGATTGGTTTGTCAGCCATGTCAACGTCTGTATATTGATCATCACCAAGCAGCTTGCGAGCTTCATTGATTGTCATAGTACCATTTGCCAAGCGTTTGTCTATCTCATCAAGTGTATCTTTTCGATCGAACTGTCTGTTGTCTATGAACTCGAACAAGATTTTTGTTCAGAATTCGTTCTCAATAATCTCAGAGAAGAAACGCTCTAGGATCATTTCTAGTGGGCGTACAGTATCTTCGATGAATGTCCTGTAGGCATTGTCACTAGTACTGAAGTTGACATTGTCTGTGTATCATAGAAGCATACGAGGCACTTCCATTTGAGCACATACTTTGTCAGTTGTGAATCTACGTAGTGCAAGGAACTCCATATCTCTCATTGACTGAGAGAGTTGCTTGACGTCCTTGATACCGATATTTGCTGAGATCTTGTGCTTGTTCTCACCACCAGCGAATTGTTCCTTGAGTTGCTCAATAGCATTATCGATCTCTTCATCCTTCAGATTCTCATCAAGGATGATCAGAGTATTTGGAATAGCGTTGTTCTTGAAGAATGCATAGTTGGACTTTCCAGCTTCTGCATCTCACATAATGTCATAGATCAGAGTCTCAATACGTGACTTTCCTATGACCTCGTTGTCATGATCTCGTGTATCCATGAGATGGTATACTTCACTTGTATCGAACTTGACAACTTCCCCTTTGTTGGATTTCTGTATGTATGCACGAACATCTCAGAACTTGTCAGCAATAACGAACATAGTACGAGGATCCACAATCTGGAAGTCTATCACCTCGTTGAATCCATTCTTGACAGGCACTACGTATGCATTCCCTCAGATCCAGAGATCACGTATTATGGTTTCTTTATGAATCTGGATATACTTGAACGCATCAGCAACGAGAGGATTGTCAACCATGTTGCCTTTCTCGTCATTGAAGACATACCCTGATTTTCCAACAGTACGTCAGAGCTTGCTCACTGCGATATTGATATCCGTGCTCTTGCGATACAGATTATAGTAGAGTTTGAGTGATACAGGAATCTCTCAGAGATTTCAGAATGTCTGTCCACGATATGAGTATGCACGACGACCAGCTGTTTTTGCTGGTGCTGCTTTCTTTTGAGGAGTTGGAGTTCTTACCATAAAAACAAAAGGTGAATAATTTTTTCAATTCTACTTTTTTCTGTGAAAAAGTACATTATGAGCTACATAGAAACAAGACGGAATTTTCCACCTTGCTGCTTCTTCTTTTTCATCATAGTGATATATCGAGCAGCGTCTATCGCATGGTTGAATGCGTCAATAGGCTTGTTCAAGTTCTTTCAGTATTTATCCTTGGCCCATATATACTTGCGGAGTTCTTTCTTGAGGTTGACACTACGCTTGGTGACCAACATAGGATACTGCTTCATGAGATCGATACCAAACATGATAGAGTCAGGTCCTTTCTCTACAGACTTGATATTGAATCATTCACGAGAGATCTCCTCGATAGACTTAGGCTCAGAAGAGTCACCGAATCAGTCATCACGATTCTCAATTCAGTTCTCTCTGAGGAGTTTGCATAGATCACTATTCGTGAGACCAGTTTGATAGATGATCTCGTCGTATAGTAGACATCAATTCCATTCATAGAGCTTCACACAGGCAGACGGATCGTTCGTATATCCAAAGTCTAGACCATATCAAAGGAACTTCGCTCAGTCTGGTACTGCGTCGATCTCTGTGAACGAGAAGATCACTCACTCAAGGCGACCATACTCACCACAACCATAGATCTTCCAGTAGTTCTCATCGATATTTGCAAGACGTTCGATTTCCTTCACTGTACGTTCTTCCAAGAATGGATTGTCCTTGTATGTAGATATGATCACGTTGACATCTTTCTCCTCAATAGCACGCTTCATCTCAAGATCTGTATTGATCCAGATTTGATCATCATCAGGATTGAAGTCGATGAAGCACTTGTATCGTGTACGAATTGACAGCTGAAACCAGTCCTCAGGAGTGAGTTCGTTGCCTTCATTACAGTACAGAATATCACGACGAGGACCACGTGCCTTCTGAGGATCATCAGATCATATGAATTCAACAGTCCTTCATCCATAGGAGTACGTTCTTTCAGTCTTATTGATCACTATATCACCTCTGAGTTCGTATTCATCTATGATACCCTCGAAGTCACGTATGACACTTTTTGTGAGGTTTGCACCATACTTGCGGACTATCGATAGGATTCACTGTGAGAAGTATTTCTGATCGTCTATGTATCATGACATCAGCCAGAACAACACAAGACGCAAAAGAGATCATGTCTTAGAGCTTGACGTTCACCCACGATTGATAGTGATGAATGCTTTTGAGTCATAATTCTTCTGCCATACAGGTGACACCTCAAGATCGAGGACTATGTTTTCTTTAGTTTCCATGCTTCTTTCTAGGGTGATTTTCTTTTGTGAATATTCAACTGTTCTTTCAAAGAACATGTATACAGTGCTTTGCATTCTCAGATTGCGTACACCATTCAAGATTTTCAGACCTATTGTCAGTAGGTATTCAATTCTTGTGATTGATTATATCTTTTCACTCTATTTTTGGAATAAATAACTCAGCAACTATCCTATGTATTGACATTCTATGCTGTATTCAGTTCATACAGAATCAATATACATGGTATCATTGATTGAATTGAAGTTTCAATATTTTCTCATTTCTTTTGAATGACTTCAGTCTTCACATGTTTGAAACCTGATATGATCAATTGTATCAAGGAACATCTTTCCATATTTCCATATTATTTGAATTTATTGAAGTAAAACAACCAATCAGACGAATTTAGAATGTCAATCTTATTTCTAGAAAAGAACATCTGAATAGTTCTTTTCTTCTTTCATGTCAATTCACTCAGTAGATCATAACGTACTTGACGTGTTTGATATTCAAAAATCCTCATACGTAGCATTTATATAAAGTACTACATATGAGTATATTCGTGAATAGAAGAAAGTAAAAAGATTTTTAGATATACATTGAGTATGCAAGGAATCAGCAAGCGATGAGATACATGACAAATAGAAACATGATCCACCTCACTGCATGCTTTACAGCAATGACCTTCATGACATATCAGATACGTACTGCTTGCATAGCTTCCTTGACATCGAGCTTCTGCTTGTCTTTTAGACCAGGTCTCATGAATAGATCAATACAGGTATCGATGAGCTTCATATAGTGATCTTTCTTGATTTTCATAGAGTGAAAAGTTATGGAGTAGGAGGATTTTCAACAGGTCTAGTGATCACACGTACATTGATGATAGGAGGTCCAACAGGCACATCGTTTCATTCCTTGTCTACATTACGTTGTTCGATCTTCTGCTTGATACGTCAGTTCAATTCATTCCAATCACGGAGTGCTGCACGTTTCACAGATAGATCAGAATGTTGTGTCACCAAGAATGCAAGCTCACGATCAGCCATGACTTCGTTCATAGTCAGATCCATCAGTTTCTTGATCTCTGATAGCACATGACTTTGCTTGAGCAGTCTATGTGCTCAGCTTGCACATGTAGCGTATCATCATTTCTCCTCAATAGAGATTCAGAAGGTTTGAGAGTAGGCATATACTCAGTTGCCCATATATTCAAGATCCTGTGCATATATCTTGCAGAAGAGACGCTGAAGATCTGTGAGTCAGTCTGCATCCTTACGGGATGATCATGCTTTCTTTCAGCGAGTCTTGACTGCAGGTTTCTTATTCTCAGGATTTGGAACGTCTACTGTAGGAGCCTCTCAGATAGGATACTTCTTAGAGCGAGTCTTTTTAGGAGCGTTCTTTATGTCAGTTTTTGTGAGAGCTCTTTTCATGAGTGTATAGTTATGAGTTTGCAAGTGCATTGAGAAGACGCTCTTTGTGAGTGAGTTCTTTCTTGAGGTGATCCTTTGCTTTACGTTCCTCGAACATGACTTGAGACATTGCATCACCGCGGTTCTTATTGCCTTCATTCTGCTGAGCGATGAAGTTTGCAGCCTCGATGGCTTCGATACATACTTTGACGAGCTTCTTGTGAGAGAGCTTCTTGAGATCTTTTTTGAGCGACATAAGTGGAAAAGTAACACGCCCTTACCACTAGGGTTACCACCGCGAATGGTTGCGGAAGGTGTGAATCGAACACACGGCCTCCTGGTTATGAGCCAGGCGAGGTACCACTCCTCTACTCCGCATATACGAAGACTTAGTCTTCGAGTTGTCGTGCTCTATCCTTGATAGCATCAAGAATCTGAGCACTGAGTTCACCATATTTGCATTGCAGATATGATACGAGATCTTCTTCCTTTTCGAATTCCTCGAGAAGTCAAAGATCAATTTCTTCAGTTTTTCTTGTTTTCATAGTTGAATTTTAGAAAGGAATATCTGCGATATCTGGACCACCAGGAAACGCTTCATCTGCTGCTTTCATGAGATCTTCTCACTGTTCTTTCTTCGCAGCAGGTGATCCTAGAAGAATGACAGAGCTTGCTACGATTTCAGTACGATACATCTTAACAGCAGTGCCTCAAACATCCTTTTCATATGATCGAGTCTTGAGCTCTCACTTGATATAGACCTTCTTGCCTTTCTGCATGTAGTTCTCTGCGATCTCAGCGAGTCATCGCCAAGCGACAACATTGTGAAATTCAGATTCTTCCTTGAGTTCTCAGCCTGCATCTTTCCATTTTTTGGAGGTTGCAACTGAGAATGTTGCTACCTTATGACCTCCTGGAGTTTCTTTGATCGCTGGATCAGCTGTGAGGTTTCAAATGATATTGACCTCGTTGA
>JFJP01038908.1_pt1 | contig 22741 bp, 22 predicted proteins | sample 431651 | NCBI WGS metagenome assembly JFJP01 (sample SAMN02602958, study PRJNA72255) | Microbial mat metagenome, whole genome shotgun sequencing project. | biome: fresh water; feature: sink hole; material: water; isolation source: purple microbial (photo- and chemosynthetic) mats found in...
GGTGAGGAGAAAAAGGAGAGATATTTCATAAACATTGCAGGACTGGGATTTGAATCGGTGGTTGTTAAAAGAACCAATATACAAAAAGATAAGGGGCGCAGCGGGAAAGCTATTTACCTGTACAATCTGCTGGTAAGCCTGCTATCGTATAAAAATACTGAGGCAGAGATAATAATTGACGGAGTAAAGAGTACTGCAAATGTATTTTCAATAAATATTGGAAACGGAAAGTATTGCGGAGGAGGAATGAGGCAAACTCCGGATGCCCTGCCTGATGATGGATTACTCGATGTTACTGTAATTAACGGTATGGGAAAATTTGAAATAATCAGGAACCTGAAGATATTATACGACGGCACGATCCTCAGCCATCCCAAAATTAACGGGTACAGGTGCAGGAATATTAAGGTTAATTCTGATACAGTTATTTATACTGAGGCTGATGGAGAATCACTGGGACATACTCCGGCAGAATTCACTATAATTCCTTCAGGAATCAACATAGTTTATGGTACAAAGCTCAATCAGTAACCCTGATCTCAAAAAGCTTTGGCCATCTTTTACCGGTGACAAAGATCCTTTTTCCCGCTTTGTCATACGCAATTCCGTTGAGGACATCGGTCTCGGGATTTTTTTCCGATTCAGGCAGAATACCTTTCAGATCAATATATCCAAGTACTTTTCCGCTTAAGGGATCAATACGTGCTATCAGCTCAGTCATCCATATATTGGCCCAAATCTCACCATCAATGTACTCGAGTTCATTAAGAGAGTCAACTTTTCGTTCATTGTCATAAACTTCAATTCTTGAAGTAACTGTAAACATTTCAGGTTCATAAAAATAAAGAACATTTGATCCGTCGCTCATAACAATTTTATCGCCAACAGTAGTTAGTCCCCAACCCTGCGTTGGATAATAGATCTTATTAATTAACCTGAAAGTAGACTTATCATAAACAAATCCCACTTTATTTTCCCATGTAACCTGGTAAATCCGGTCGTCATATAAAGTTATTCCCTCCCCAAACAATGATGGATCGAGGTTTAACTGCCTGATAACTTCCCCTGATTCTGGCTTAACCTCCCTGAGGCTTGAGCCCGTTTTCTGTCCGGTCCCTTCATAGAAAACACCGTTGTCGAAAACAAGCCCCTGGGTAAAAGCTTCAATGTCATGGTGAAATGATTTTATAACTTTGTACCCATTCCTCTCCGGAAAGATATCAGAGTATATTATCATAAACCTGATTATTGCATTTTGCGAATTCCCCCCTTTGTAAGCAACTGCTTTAAGCGATTTTCTTCCTGTAGTAACTGTATATGCAGGTGGAATAACATACTCCCAGGGCTCTGTCCTCAATGTTGTAACTGTTTTACTGTTAAATGATATAAGTATCGAATCGGGAGGATTATTTTTATTAATTGCCGACAGAACTACTTTAACAGGATCATTCAGTTTAAACCCGGAATTCTCTTCGGGCGAAACCATTTTAATTAATGCACGGGCAGCTTCTTTCCCGGAATCTGAAGCAAAAGTTACAGGTGTTTCCACTGCATTTCCAGTGCGTCCTGAGCATGATAAAACCCAGGTTATAAGAAGAATTATTATAATAAGTATAAGGTATCTGGGATAATCAGTTCTCATCAGTTCTTTTTGATCTTTTAAGTAAACGGCTAAAAAAATTATTCCCCTCAGAGGCGATTCTTTTTTCAGCATTCAGTTGTTCAAGTTCGAAAGGATTTAATATCTGCCATATTTCACTCCAGCCCGGAAATCCGCCAACATTCTTATCGTCAATAAAAATATCTGCATTTATCTTCCGGCTAACAGTTTCATTAAATATCTCTTCGGGATAGTTCTTATTAACTGCATAGAATTCAATTCCATGCTTTCTGCAGAACTCCACAGCTTCTTCAAGTTCCTTCCCTGTACGAAAAGTCCAGAGTATAAGTTGAGCTCCCATCTTCTCCAGCTCTTTAAGTGTCCTGAAAGCAAAAAGTTTTTCCTTCCCTATTGCAGGATACTCATGCTCAACTATCGTACCATCAAAATCGACCGCAATCTTAATATTTGTATAATCAATCATCCGGATTTTGTTAATTGCTACAAAACTAATAATAAAGACGAAGATTTGCTAAAACAATAATTCTGCATTCACCTGCCCTGCTTTTATATATCCTCCATATAATGTAAATCGTCGCTGATTACTGAAATTTTCCTGAACATGCCCGCCAATACGAAAATCCAAATCACTAATATACCATGAATAATAAAAATAATCTTAATTTTACTACTCACCCGATAATTCATATAGCATTTAATAATGAAACATATACCAAATTTTATCACTTCCTTAAATCTGGCATCAGGTTTTATTGCGATTATTTTTGCAGTCAATGGAGAACTTATTACTGCTTCATGGCTGATACTTCTTGCAATGATATTTGATTTCCTCGACGGGTTTTCGGCCAGGGCGCTTAAAGCATATTCGGAGATAGGCAGAGAACTCGACAGTCTTGCCGATGTTGTGAGTTTTGGAGTAGCCCCTGCTGTAATTATCTACTATCTTCTGAATGATTCATTATCATTGAACGAAACTGTGACACTTATTCCCGGCTGGCTGAAGGCAGTGCTGATTTTTATTATTCCTGCAATAATGCCTGTATGTGCAGCTCTGAGGCTTGCAATTTTTAATCTCGACACAACACAGACAACATCTTTTAAAGGGTTACCCACTCCGGCAAATGCGATTGCGGTTATTTCGCTGATATTTGCTGTTCAGTATTCGCAAACAGCTATGATCAGTTTCATGACAGCTACTCCTTTTCTGCTTATTCTCTATTCTGTTATCTTATCACTGCTGATGGTAAGCAGAATACCATTGTTGTCTCTGAAATTTGCTCATCTGAAGTTAAAAGGAAATGAGGGAAGGTATATCCTTATCCTATCCGTTTTGATATGCTTCGCTTTATTCGGGTTCGCAGCGGCTCCCCTGATAATTCCGGTATATCTTGCAACCTCTCTCCTGTCAATTCTTTTCTGAGTGCTCAGGAAATTTTTTTTCGTAGGCAGATAAAGCAAATCTTATGACAAACCAGCTCAGTATTATAAAAGCAGGCCAGATCAGGTATTGAAGAATTTCGCTTATATACATCTTTTTATTTTTTTTATTTCTCTATGTCTTTAAACAGAAAACAGAAGCCGAACAACGTTAAACAGGAACAGTACATTACTCATACCAGTACCTAATAAACATGGCTATCTGATTTCATTTCATCTTCAGTAATTTGCTTATTATTAATCGATTTCCAGGCGTACCAGATATAAGCTAATACAAATGGAATAATAAGAGAGACAAACATCATTGTCTTCAATGTAAAAACAGATGACGATGCATTTCTTATTGTTAATGAGCTCTGCAAGTCGTAGAGTGACGGGTAAAAGGAAGTTCCGTTAAACCCTGCAACCAGGAACAATGAAAAAACAGCAAGCACAGTCCCTGCGCCTGTATACCAGATCCCCTTAATATTGTTCTTAAGGATAGTAATGCCTATTCCAAATAAAACACCGACAACACCTGCCAGAAATATTACCAGGATAAGCGGCATCTGGATAAAATTATGCAGGTACTTGAATTTCTCAATAGTAACAGTACCAGTTGCAGGATCAGATGCAAACCCGTCGGATACAAGCAGAGAAATGACAAAGAACAGGAAAAAAACAAGGAATGGAACTGAATTTATTATCAGACTTTTTATTGAACGTTTCTTTAAAGATTCGTCTTCAATAGTATTTATCAGGTATAGCAGTCCATTTATTCTTGACAGGAAGAGTACGGCCAGACCAAGCGAAAGATTACGCACATTCAGCAAAGCTTCGAGGCCATACCAGGCAGTTGCCCACTGTACCTGATTCATCTGGTTAAGACTGAAATGTGAGCCTGTAAAGAAAGTTGCCACAGCAGTACCGATCAGGAATGGACCAAGGGAGCCATTAAGGAAAAGAAACATGTCAAATGTTCTCTGCCCGAAAATATTACCTGGTTTTGACCTGAATTCGTATGCTACCGCCTGAATCGAAAAGCTGAACAGAATTGCTATCCATACCCAGTATGCCCCGCCGAAACTTGTTGCATAGAAAAGCGGAAAGGAGGCAAAAAAAGCACCTCCGAATGTAACCAGGGTAGTGAAAGTAAATTCCCATTTTCTCCCCATAGCATTGACTACCATTGTTTTCTGGAGACCGGTCACGGGAAGTGAATAAATCAGAGACTGTCCGCCCTGTACAAACATCAGGAAGACTAGCAGACTGGCCAGAAGTGAAACTATTACCCACCAGTAATTCTGAAGGAATATATGCGAAATCATTATTGTCATTGTCTGTCCTCCTAATGTTTTGGTCCTGTTTTAATCTGTTTAACCATTATCGATATTTCCGATATAAGTAATACTGTGAAAAGAACTGCAAAGAGAATGAAAGTCGTGATCACCGATCCTGAGGTGATCTGGGATACAGCCTTTGATACAGGCATAATATCCTGAATTATCCATGGCTGGCGTCCCACCTCAGCAAGTACCCATCCCAGTTCACTTGCAATATATGGCAGTGGTAATGAAAAAAACGAAATCCATAAAAACCATCTTGTCTTTGCAAGTGTTCCTTTGAAGAGGAGATATAATGCAAATGCAAAGATCATTATGAAAATAAATCCCAATATGACCATCAGGTGAAAAGAGTAAAAAGAAGTTGATACACTCGGGATAACATCATCAGGCTTATCAATTGAAGCATAACCGAAATACCTGAAATACTCCTCCTGGAATTCCTTCCCCCTGAAAATTTCTTTTATATTGTTAATCTGCAGGGTATCATTATTCATCCTTGCTTTCTGGAAATCGACAAGAACATTATTTGCATGAGTACCCCTGCTCTTCTTTTCAGTCACAGACATTATTCCCTCTGCCTCGTTTCCTGACACATGATCGGCAATACCCGGAACATAGGCATTTCTGTCTCCCGATGTCAGCACTGAAAGCAATCCCGGTATTTCAATTTTGAAAGCAAAATCCTTAATGTTCTTATCTCCTATTTTTTTATCAGTGTCCTTCAGCAAGCCTATGGCAACAAGGCCGGCATTACTTTTCCCTTCGTACAAAGCTTCCATGGAAGCAAACTTAACAGGCTGGACTTTGGCAATAGTTCTGGCAGACTCATCTCCCGTATATGCTACCATTAATGAAGACAGTAGACCAAATATTCCAGCTACCAGGATGCTTTTCTTTGCAAGAAGTTCCTCTCTTCTTTTTAACAGGTACCATGCGCTTATTCCCAGTACAAACATTGATGCTAAAAGGAATCCTGATGAAATGGTATGCAGAAATTTATCCACGGCTACCTGATTGAACAGAACTTCCCAGAAACTAACCATTTCATTTCTGGCCGTTTCCGGATTAAATGTCATTCCGACAGGGTTTTGCATCCAGGAATTTGCGACAAGTATCCAAAGGGCCGACAGGTTGGCTCCAAAAGCGACGAGCCATGTTGATATAAGATGAAACTTCTTACTCACCTTATTCCACCCAAAGAACATTACTGCCACAAAGGTAGATTCCAGAAAAAATGCAAGAATTCCCTCAACAGCGAGAGGAGCGCCGAAGATATCGCCAACAAACCACGAATAATTCGACCAGTTTGTTCCAAACTCAAATTCAAGGATTATTCCGGTTGCAACTCCAATGGCAAAGTTAATTCCGAAAAGAGTCATCCAGAATCGCGTAATCCGCTTCCATTCCTGGTTACCCGTCTTAACATAAATAGTCTCCATTATCGCCAGGATAAATGACAATCCCAGTGTAAGAGGTACAAATAACCAGTGGTAAATGGCTGTCAGAGCAAACTGAGCTCTCGACCAGTCAACAAGGGCCAAATCTACATTTTCAATCATAGGTTCCGTGTGAATTTACTATTTGATCCAATACATACTCACTTCTGCTCTTATCGTTATCATATTTTTTCTCAAGAAAATCAGGAAAAAAGAATAACCTGAGAATAGCAAACATAATAAATAACTTTATAATGATAATAATCCAAACTTTTCGTCCCCATACCGACATATTCCTGAATCCTTCATAATAAAAACGTAACACTCTGGTAAACAAGCTTATCACATTATTCATTTGGCCGGTATAGTTTTTAGAACTCAAATTAATTATGTTATGATATAAGGTTAATCATTTTTTATGAATCAGTCTCATTATCCTCACCTGCATTATTGCGTGAATTAAATTTTTTCCCCATGTCTTCAGGTGAGAGACTGGAGGTAATTTTCTGAACAGCCTTGAAGTTATAAAAGAATTCCCGTGCAAAAACTCTCAAAACAGTATATGCAGGAATCCCCAGTATCATACCAGGGATCCCGGCTGCAAATCCTGATGCCAGAACTACAATAAATATTTCAAGGGGGTGCGCTTTTACACTGTTCGAAAAAATCACAGGCTGAAATACAACATTATCGATAAGATGAGTTACTGCTTCAACAATAACCATATATGTAACCAGTGGAATAACCACATTTGTAAAATCCTGGTTGATATGAGATGCAACACCCATAATTATAGCTATAAACAAGCCAAGCCATGGACCAACATAAGGTATAACATTGAGTATCCCGAGGATCAGTCCCATTACCAGGGCCTGCTGAAAGTCAATACCTGCGATTGTCATACCAATTGTAATGAGAATCATTATACAGGTACTCTGTATCACAATTCCTATAAAATACCTGGTCAGAAGGCCCTTAATTGAATAGAGTGCCCTGGTAACATTCTCAACATAGGTATCGGGGACCCACATTAATATTGATTCGAAAAAAAGATGCTGGTCCTTAAGGAAAAAGAATGTGATGAATGTTATTGAGAATATCGCAACAAGAATGTTTCCAAGAATGTCAATAAGGGAACCCAGAAAATTCTGTATCATGTTAATATTGAGCACACCTGAGACCTTTCCGACAATGTAGTCCTGTATAGAGAGTTCATTGGATATCTCCTTGTTAAAGGCCCTGAAGAGATTTTCAACTTTATTTATCGGATTCTCAACCAGCATTACAATCTTCTCACTGTCGATAGTAGAAAAATAGTTAATCTGGGTTGTCACCAGTGGAACAAAGACTACAAAAAACATAACAATTACACCCCAGATTATAGCAAGGGTGATCAGGGCACTAAGTGAACGTGGAAAAAACCACCTTTTTATCCTGATCCTGCAAAACAGATCAACCAGGGGGCGCCCCATTATCGACAAAACACCTGACACCAGGATGTATACCACAATATTACGGAAATACCATGCACAAGCCAGAAGTATCAGAATTCCAAAAAAAATCAGAATATTCCTTAAGGTTGTTTTCATTTTATCAGGCATTTCTTTTCACAAACCTAATTCAATTTTTTTTAATTCGCTAAAAATATGCAACTGAGAAGTTATTTCAATAGACCAGAGTATTCCCTTATTACTCTATTCCCGGAATAAATTCCAACTGTCGCAACTCATTTTACAATTGAACCAACTAACCAGATATATGACTGGTTTACAGTGCAATAATCTATATATTGTCTGCTCAGTAGTGACACAAATACGCCATTATGTCATGTTTTGTAATATGGAACAGATTTTGAAAATATGATGTTGTAATTATAAAAATGTTAAACTTTAAATTATAGGAGGACAAAACCATGTTACCAACAATTACCAGAAGAAGTTTCAGGCCATTTTACATGCCTAATCTTTTTGACGACGATTTTTTCCCTGTAATATCAAACAGGACAAGCTCAATGCCAGCTGTTAATATAAGGGAAGATGAAAAAAATTATGCTCTGGAACTTGCAGTTCCCGGGATTGACAAGAAAGATCTTAAAATTGACATCAATGAGGATGTTCTGACAATCTCTTCCGAAACGAAATCTGAAAATGAGGAAACGAAAGATGGTTATAAAAGAAAAGAGTTCAGTTATACATCTTTCTGTCGGAGCTTCTACATTCCCGAAAACGTTAACAGGGATAACATAGAAGCAAACTATAAAGATGGCATACTCACAGTTTCACTTCCAAAACAAGAGGAAGAAAAGACCAAAATCAGCAGAGAGGTAAAAATTTCATAATTAAAAAAATCCCGGCTAGTAACCGGGATTTTTTAATTGACTGCATTCTGCAAGCAGAATCCTCACATATTCTCTTCCGTAATTTTTCAGCTCGTCCTCTTTGGGACCTTCAGGTGAAAACTTGAATGTTGCATTCTCGTCAAAGATCTTCAGTTTCAATAAACGGAGGTTTTCCAGAATGATCCTGGTTGCCTCGCCGCTCCACCCGTATGATCCGAAAGCACCACCTGATTTTCCTTTGTCTCTAATAGGGTTTATAAGTGCAAACAACTTATAAACAGGCAGTAATGTATTTTGATTAATTGTAGGAGAACCAACCAGAATTCCATCTGCCAGAATAATTTTTGATTCAAGTTCATCCGGAGAAATTGTTTCAATGTCAGTAATATCGACAGTGACACCGCCCGACTCAAGAATACCTGCGGCAATAATTTCCGCAGCTCTTTTTGTATAACCATATGCTGATACATAAGCAATCAGGATATTCCGGGTTTCCTTTTCAGTTGTTAGTTTAATATATTCAGAGGCATATTCTTCTGACAGGTCAATCGCCTTCCAAAGGTTATCACTATGAACAGGCCCATGTCCCGGGCATATAAATTCGATATCAAGTGGTTTGATTTTTTCAATTGCTCTCAGCATAAATCTGCTGAATGGCTTGAGAATAACGTCGAAATAGTATTTGAACGAACTTGTAAATTTATCGTCAAATTCACTGTACATTTCTGAAGAACAGTAATGTGCTCCGAATGAATCGCAGGTGAACAGAACTCTATCCTCAACCAGGAGGGTATAAATTGAATCGGGCCAATGAAGATTAGGTGCCGATATGAACTGAAGAGTCTTGTTTCCCAGGTCAAGTGTGTCACCATCTTTAACAACAAGTGATTTAAACGGGGCATTTACTATATCTTCAAGGTACCTTATCGCATTTCCGCTGCCAACAACAGTAGCCGATGGTGCTATATCGAGAAGCAGCTTCAGACTTCCTGAATGGTCAGGTTCGGTATGATCAAGTATAATATATTGTATCTCTTCAGGATTTGTAACCGCTCTTAGTTTCCTGAAATATGTTTCACTGAATTTTTCTTTTGCTACTTCAACAAGTGCCTTCTTCTCTGAATTGATAAAATAGGAGTTATATGTTGTTCCGAAATCGGTCTGCATCACTATATCAAAGGTCCTGATATCATAATCAAGCACCCCAATCCACTTTACATCTGGTGTGATATCAATTATTTTATCATCGTTTCGGATCAAATCAGCCATCATATTAAAATTTTGCAATAATACTTTTATTTGCTCTTACCTGCTGGAGAATAGGAATCTCAACCTCAGTTCCAAGCGGTAAAAACACATCCACCCTTGAGCCAAATTTAATGAATCCCAGCTCGTCTCCCTGAATAACTTCCTGGTTCTCTTTTGAGTAAGTAACAATCCTCCTTGCTAATGCTCCGGCTATCTGCCTGATCAATATTTCAGTCCCATCCTGGGTCTCAATAACAATTGTACTTCTTTCATTGAGCTCAGATGATTTCGGATGCCATGCTACAATATTCTTACCATGATGATAGCAGACATATTTTATTTTGCCTGATACAGGATACCTGTTACTATGCATATTGAAAGGAGACATAAAGATTGATACCTGCAGGCGCATATCTTTAAAATACTCCATTTCCATTGTCTCTTCAATGACCACAACTTTTCCATCGGCAGGAGCATATATCAGACCAGGATCTGTTTCAAGTGCCCTGGCCGGCAAACGGAAAAAAAACAGAAGGAAGACATAGAGCATCAGAGAACAGATTATAAATGCCCAACGTACCAGTTCATGGTCAACCCAAATAATATTAACAATTACATTGAGTACCAGTAATGTTATCAGGCCAAAAGCCAATATTTTATATCCTTCCTTGTGAATGCTCATTTTTATAAAATTTACACAAAACTAATCAAGTCCTGTCAATCATCCAAAAAGTGATATAAAAAGATATACAAGTGGGAAAGATATTATTGCACTGTCGAAGCGATCAAGGAATCCACCATGACCGGGCATTATAGTTCCCGAATCCTTTACACCCATACTCCTCTTAAGCATTGATTCCACAAGGTCTCCATAAGTTCCTGCCACTGATATAATTAAAGAAATTGCAAGCCAGTGAAAATTATTTACCACACCCAGCCATCCCGAAAGCAACCAGGCAACAACTGCTGCCAGGATGGTTCCTCCAAATAGTCCTTCCCATGACTTCTTTGGTGAGATACGCTCCATAAGCCGGTGCCGGCCAAAAGTAACTCCTGACAAATAAGCACCTGTATCGTTTGCCCAGGTAAGTATAAAAAAACCGATTATAATACCAGGTGAAAAGATAATATTTTCATGAGGCAGCAGAGAATCCATTCCAGCGCGTGAGAAGGCTGAAAATGGAAACATAGAGAACGGAATAGCTGTATAAAGCAGAGAAAAAAATGTATGTGCCAGTGAATCAAATGGTTTTTCCTGTTTCCTGTAAAGCTCCAATACCATGATAATAAGGAGCATAGGTATCAGAATAAGGAAAGAATTGTCAGGGATTACTCCTGATGCGATCAGAGTTGAAATAACATATGCCGTAATTCCTGTAATAATACCAGGTACCATTTGCGGCCTTACACCTGTGTTCCTTATCATGAGATAATACTCATACTGCGTTCCGATGAGCATTATCAGCCCTGTAAGAAAAAACGTTATGGGATGAATCCAGAATCCTCCCATAACGAATATTACTATCCATGCCCCGGTTATTGTGCGTCTGAAAAAATTGTTCAAAATTTCAGTATATTATTCTTTACCCTTTGTTTTTGACTTTTTTGCAGCTTTGCCTGATACTGTTTTCCCTCCACCGGTATTATCCTTTGCTGATCCGGCTTTTGGTTTATCTGTTGTCCCCTTTGTTGATTTTTTTTCTTTCTTATCAGTTTTAACGTCACCCTTTATACCAGAAGCAAGTTCAGCATTCAATTTAGCTTTTGCCTTTTCGTCTGCCTCTGTTTTTTCCTTAACCAGGTCGCCTTTTCTCTTTCCGAAAATTCTCTCGAGATCCTCACTGAATATTACTTCTTTCTCTAGAAGAAGTTCAGCAAGTTCAGTAAGCCCTTTCATATTGTTTTTCAGAACTTCCTTAGCCCTCGTATACGACTCAGCAATTATAAGATTAACCTCCTGATCAATAAGTTCTGCCGTCTTTTCACTATATGGTTTTGTAAAACCATAATCTGATTGGCCTGATGAATCATAAAAACTTATATTCCCTACTTTTTCACTCATTCCAAAAAACGAGACCATAGCATACGCCTGTTTTGTAATTTTTTCCAGGTCACTAAGTGCTCCTGTGGAAATCTTTCCAAATATGAGCTCCTCAGATGCCCTGCCTCCTAGGGCATACGCCATTTCGTCGAGGATCTGCTCACGAGTTGTAAGTTGCCGCTCTTCAGGGAGATACCAGGCTGCACCCAGGGCTCTTCCGCGGGGTATGATTGTCACTTTAAGCAACGGGCTGGCATGTTCCAGCAGCCAGCTTACAGTAGCATGTCCTGCTTCATGATATGCAATTGTCTTTTTCTCAACAGCTGAAATGATCTTTGTTTTTCTTTCAAGACCACCCACAATACGATCGACGGCATCAAGAAAATCCTGTTTTTCAACTACAGTTTTATTTTTCCTGGCGGCAATAAGTGCTGCTTCATTGCAGACATTTGCAATATCAGCTCCTGAAAAGCCAGGTGTTTGTTTGGCCATAAAGGCTATATCAAAATTTTTCTCAAGTTTAATTGGACGAAGGTGAACTTTAAAAATAGCTTCACGCTCAGTTATGTCGGGCAGCTCAACATGTATCTGCCTGTCAAAACGTCCTGCCCGCATCAGAGCCCTGTCAAGAATATCGGCCCTGTTAGTGGCAGCAAGAATAATCACACCCATATTTGTCCCAAAACCGTCCATCTCAGTAAGCAATTGGTTTAGAGTATTTTCCCTTTCATCATTCGATCCAAAATTTGCATTACGTCCTCTAGCACGACCAACTGCATCAATTTCGTCAATGAAGACAATACATGGTGCTTTTTCTTTAGCCTGTTTAAAAAGGTCCCTCACTCTTGAAGCACCTACGCCAACAAACATTTCAACAAAATCTGAACCTGATATTGAGAAGAATGGCACATTTGCCTCCCCTGCAACAGCCTTTGCCAGCATTGTCTTTCCTGTTCCCGGAGGACCAATAAGTAAAGCTCCCTTAGGGATTTTACCTCCAAGCTGAGTATACTTTTTTGGATTCTTCAGAAAATCGACGATCTCCATTACCTCTGTTTTTGCCTCCTCAAGTCCGGCAACATCATTGAAGTTCAACTTTACATTTGTATCCTTATCGAAAATCTGTGCCCGTGACTTTCCCACATTGAAAATTCCTCCTGCTCCACCTGCACCGCCACCTGCCATTCGTTTCATCAGAAACAGCCATAGAATTATCAGCAAAGCAGGAAAAAGCAACCATGAGAGTGCTTCGCCCAAATAGTTTTTACGGGTCTGGTAATCGGGATAAATCAGCTCCTTCTCATCATAACCTGCACTCTTCTGAGCTTCCAGAATGAATGGTTCAAAACTGCTTATATCTCCTATATTATACGAATAGTTTGGTTTGGGCAAGGACATTCCAAAACCTGTTCCGGGTTTGGGAAGTTTAGAATATCTGTCACTTTCCAGGGCTTCTTTCTTAAGATAAATCTCTGCCTGGTCCTTATTCACTACAATTATTTTCTCGATATCGCGGTTTGCGATCATCTCCTTTATGGCGCTTGTAGTCGTCTTCTGTACAGTTTTTCCGTTATTAAATAACGAAAAAGCAATAATGGAAACTGCAAGGATAGCAAAGATCCAGTTAGTATTAAAACGTGGCTTGGGATTTTTATCAGGACTCTTTTCAGGTCCCAGATTATTTGAATTTTCTGTCATAAATATTTCTTCTAAATTTTGTCTTCCATAGGTTCAATTGTGGCATCAGCCCATAATGATTCAAGGCTGTAAAAATTCCGGTATTCTTCAAGAAAAACATGAACGATAACATTACCATAATCCAGGAGTACCCAGAAACAATTTTCAAGACCATCAACGTGCAAAGGTTTTTCACCTGCTTCTTTGCGAACAGTATCATCAACCGAATCACAGATAGCACTTACCTGTGTTCCTGAAGAGGCATGGCATATAATGAAATAATCTGTGATTCTGTTTTCGAGTTTCCTCAGATCTATTTTCAGAACATTCAGTCCCTTCTTCTCAAAAATTCCTTTTATTATACTCCCTAAAAGGACGTCAGCTCCGTCAGATTTTTTCTTCATCAATATTAACCGGTTAAATAATAAGTCGCAAAAGTACCACTTTTATCTGTATTTTTGTAACTGTTAACCTCTTTTGCAATTTCAATGCCATTATTCAATCCTGATGCCTTACACATGAATAATAATAAAAATATCTACCTAAACATCTGACAAACATGATAATAGGATCAAATATTCTTTTTTATGAAAACCTGCCATCCACGAACATCTTTGCGAGTCAGCAATTAAAGAATAATGAATTGCGAGAGGGAACAATAATCCAAACCAATTACCAGCTTGCCGGGAGGGGACAAGCTGGAAATACATGGGAAAGCGAAGATGGCAAAAACCTGTTGATCAGCATAATACTATTTCCTGAAATGATAAATCCTGCCGATCAGTTTCTCATTTCTATGAGCGTCTCTCTGGGAATTTGTGATTTTTTGAAGGGATATATTCCTGTTTGCAGTATAAAATGGCCAAATGACATTTATGTTGGCAATGACAAAATAGCAGGTATATTAATTGAAAACACAATAATGGGAGATCATATTGAAAACACTGTGGCAGGAATTGGCCTTAATATTAACCAGGAAAAGTTTTTAAGTGATGCTCCAAATCCAGTATCTCTTAAAATGTTAACCGGATTGAATTTTGATCTGAATATATGTATCCATCAGCTGGCTTCAGCCATTGATTGCAGGTACAAACAACTCCTTGCAGAAGAATTTACATCAATCAGGAATGATTACACATCTCTGTTGTACAGGTTGAATGAATGGAGTGATTATAACGATTCTGCCGGTAAATTTACAGGACGCATAATTTCCGTATCTGAAAATGGAAAGCTGCTGATAGAGAAAAAGCCAGGAAATATTTCAGTATATTCTTTTAAAGAAGTTGATTTTATACTATAATATTTTTCCATCCTCTGAAACTTTCCATCTGATTAATAAGCATTTCCAGGAACTGCCCGATAGGTTTGGCCGCCATCATTTTCAGAACCGGGTTAAGATCTGCACTTAATGAGACCATCACTTCTGCAGGGTCATTAGCCTCACCAGAGATATTCAAAACAAGTAAAAAATCATTCTCCTTAAGGGCATCACCCTGAAAAACGACCTTGCTATACATTTCCTTTTCACTTAGCCTGATAGCTACATTCCCTATCATTGAAACATTAAAACTGCATGTTTCTTTATCAGCCTGCCAGTTATTTATCATCCCGGGAGAAATAAACTGTTCAAAGTTCCTGATATCAGTAACAAAATGAAAAACATCAATTGCTGTGCCAGTCAGCTTACCGGGGCGACTTTCAAAATAAGATATATCTGCCATTTACAAAACATTTCTTTTCAATTATTTCACGCCCCAAACTGAAGGGTTGACTCTCCATTCCTTAAGGGTTTCCACTTCTGCCTTTCCTATATAACCTGTACTCACGGCAGTCTCAACAAGAACCCCGTAGTTGCTCAGGGTATTGAGCCTGCAGTTTTCTGCAATAAATGCATCTGAAGCTTTCTTAAACTCATATGTAAATATCGCAACCATACCCAGAACCTCGCAACCGGCTTCCCGAAGGGCTTTTACAGCGCTAAGGCTGCTCCCTCCTGTAGAAATAAGATCCTCAACTACAACAACTTTCTGCCCGGGTTTAAAATACCCCTCAATCTGGTTTCCCAGCCCATGCTCCTTTGCTCCCGATCGGACATAAATAAATGGCAGTTCAAGTTTTTCAGCAACCAGGACTCCGTGCGCAATAGCGCCTGTGGCAACTCCGGCTATAAGATCTGCCTGCGGGTATAATTCTTTTATGATGGAAGCAAAAGAGTCCCTTATATAAGATCTTACTTCAGGAAATGAGAGTGTTTTACGGTTATCACAATAAATTGGTGATTTCCATCCCGAAGCCCACGTAAAAGGATTTGATGGTTGTAATTTAATTGCTTTAATTTGTAAAAGATATTCAGCTGTAATTTTTGCACTATTTTCCATCAGGATATGTTTAAAGTTTATTTTGAAAACAGATTCATATTCTTAAGCCCTGAACCTGACCGGTTACAAAAATACGGGTTATTCCATAAATTCAATGACACAAATGAACTTTATAAAATTATAGCTGGTTTTCAAGCAGATAAGGACCTGCTATCGGTAAATATTTATTGCACCGACATTCAGCATTTGTGGAAGATATTCAGGATTTACTTTACAGAAGTAGGTGCAGCAGGAGGACTTGTCAAACACCTCAGCGGGAAATATCTTTTTATTGAAAAGAAAGGCAAGCTGGACCTTCCAAAAGGACATATAGAGCAGGATGAGGAACCAGATGCCTGTGCTCTGAGAGAAGTCAGTGAAGAATGTGGTATAAGAGGTCATTCCATTATCAGGCCTCTGACTCCAAGCTACCATACTTATAGCTGGGAAGGTATATCGTACCTGAAAAAAACGCATTGGTTTCTAATGTCTTACGAAGGAGACATGATCACAGAACCACAGACTGACGAAGGTATTACAAAAGTTGAATGGCTCTTACCAGATGAATTAAATTCTATTAAGAGCAACGCATGGCTTTCGCTGATGGATCTCATCAACAGTTCAATTCTGAAAGACTGAAGACCAGCAATCAGTCCTCTATACCTTTATAATCTTTAAGGCAGATTGAGGCTGGCACAAACCGGGATGCGTCTCCTCCGCTTTTTATTATGTCCCTGACAATAGTAGAATTGATATATGAATGTTCCGGAACTGTGAGAAGAAAAACAGATTCCACAGTAGGTGCCAGAGATTTATTTACCTGGGCAATTGCTCTTTCGAATTCAAAATCAGCTGCAGTTCTCAGTCCCCTGACAAGGTAACCTGCTCCGTTCTTTATGCAATAATCAACTGTAAGTCCCTCATAATGATCAACCTTTACACGGGGTTCACCTGCAAATACTTTAGTGATCATCTCCTTCCTTGTTGAAAGAGAATAGAAATTCTTTTTCAGAGAATTAGCTCCGACAGCAATAATTATTTCATCGAACAAGCTTAAAGCTCTCCTCACAATGGCTTCATGGCCGATAGTAAAAGGATCAAAGGATCCTGGAAAAACTGCAATTTTCTTCATGAAAATGATATTTTTTTTGGGTTTTTCACCTTCTGTTTCAGCAATGCGAGCTCAAGAACACCCATAATAGATTCTACATAACAGAATTTTAATCCCCTGATATAAATTTCCTTTATATTTTCCACATCCTTTCTGTTCTCTTCTGATAAGATAATCTCCCTTATACTGGCGCGTTTTGCTGCAAGTATTTTTTCCTTAATTCCTCCGACAGGCAGAACTTTTCCGCGTAAAGTTATTTCGCCTGTCATTGCAACATACTTTTTAACTTTTCTCTGAGTAAAAGCAGACGCAATTGAAGTTGCCATAGTTATCCCGGCCGAAGGTCCGTCTTTTGGTATGGCCCCTTCCGGTACATGAATATGAATATTCCAGTTATCGGAAAAGTTATCAGGAAGTCCCAGCAATTCAGCATTTGATTTAAGATATTCGAGGGCTATTATAGCAGATTCTTTCATCACTTCCCCCAGGTTTCCAGTGAGTGTTAATTTTCCTGTTCCTTTGCTTATGCTTGTTTCCACAAATAATATCTCCCCCCCTGCAGCCGTCCATGCCAGTCCGGTAACTACTCCTGCCTGATCATTACCCGAATAAAGGTCTCGGGTATATTTCGGAGGTCCCATCATCTCAGTAAGATCTGATTGCATCAGAACAGGATCATATTTTATTTCAGATGCAATATTCTTTGCCGTTACTCTTACAACTTTGGCTAGTCGTTTGTCAAGTTCCCTTACACCGGATTCCCTAGTATATTTTTCAATCAGCGTCTCCATAACTTTCTGATCGATAATAAGCTGTTCTTTTCTGACACCATGGTTTTCAAGCTGTTTTGGAAAGAGGTGCCGTTTTGCTATCTCCAGTTTCTCTTCAACCAGATATCCTGTTATTTCGATCATTTCCATTCTGTCTCTGAGTGCCGGGCTTATTGTCCCCAGATTATTGGCGGTAGCAATAAACAAGACCTTTGACAGATCATACTCCATCTCAAGAAAGTTGTCGAAAAATGTACTATTCTGCTCCGGATCAAGGACTTCAAGCAAAGCGGAAGAGGGATCACCTCTGAAATCCTGGCCCACCTTATCAATTTCATCGAGGATAAAAACCGGGTTTGATGAACCCGCCCTTTTGATATTCTGGATTATCCTTCCGGGCATTGCACCTATATATGTTTTTCTGTGTCCCCTGATCTCTGCCTCATCATGCAATCCCCCTAGTGACATCCTGACATACTTTCTGTCAAGAGCTTTGGCGACCGACCTGCCAAGAGAGGTTTTCCCCACTCCGGGAGGTCCGTACAGGCATAAAATAGGAGATTTCATATCACCTTTCAGTTTCAGAACAGCGAGATGTTCAAGGATCCTCTCCTTAACTTCTTCTAAGCCAAAGTGATCACCATTGAGGACCCTTCTGGCATTTTTCAGATCGAGATTATCCTGGGTGTAAAAGTTCCATGGAAGATCAAGCAGTGTCTGTATATAATTCACCTGCACAGAGTATTCTGCAGCAGCCGGGTTTAAACGATGCAGCTTGTCAAGTTCCTTATCAAATACTTTTTTTACATCGGCATTCCAGTTTTTTGTCTCAGCCTTTTTTCTGTATTCTTCAATCTCCTTTTCTACAGGATTGCCTCCCAGCTCATTCTGAATTGTCTTCATCTGCTGATGGAGAAGGAATTCCCTTTGCTGCTGATCGAGGTCACTTTTAACTTTTGACTGCAATTCATTCTTTAGTTCCAGGACCTGAATCTCCTGTACGAGGAACTCCAGCAGCATAAAACCCCTGTCGCGCAAGCTATTAATTTCCAACAGTTTTTGCTTATCCTGTACTTTAATATCTGTATTCGAGCAGATAAAATTTATAAGGTAAGTATTGTTTTCAATATTCTTAATTGCAAATGATGCTTCAGGGCTTATATTAGGGTTTATTTTTATAATCTTAAGAGACAGATCTTTAAGAGAACCGACGATTGCATCAAAATCCTTGTTAACCAGTTTCGGTTTAATTTCGGGTATTGTTTTTACCCTGGCAATAAAATAGGGATCATTAGAAACCAATTCCTGTAAAACCATCCTCTTCCTGCCCTGAATAATAGCAGTCGTTGAGCCATCGGGCATTTCAAGAAGCTTAACAATCTGACCTATTGTACCAACTGAATGAAGGTCCTGGAAATCAGGATTTTCTGTGTCAGGGTCTTTTTGTGCAACAGTACCAACTATCTTATCATTGTGGTAAGCTTCCTTTATGAGCTGAATAGATTTCGGACGGCCAATTGAAATGGGAAGTACAACTCCGGGAAAAAGCACAGTATTTCTTAACGAAAGTATTGGTATAGTCTCCGGAACATCAACATCCTCAAGTTCTCCATCATCTCCATCAGCAATTATAGGAATTATATCTCCCTCTCCATCAAGAATATCCGGAAGCAATATCTCTGTAACTGGTTTCCTGAATTTTTTTTCCATTTTAAATTTAACTCCTTACTTTTTTATCCGGATAACGATTCATATAATGTTTCAGGTCGCATATAGAGCAATAAACCATTACCATTTTACACTTATCGTTTTCGGGTATGCCAAAATTACATATAATTTTTACATCTGGTATGAAACAGGTGTATGCAATGATTGTGCCACAGAATACCCAAAACAAAAAGCCCCCGGGTTGAGGGCTTTAATATTAAATAATTTCGTTTTTATTTCTTTTTATTATGATCCTTATAACGGTTCATAAATTTATCAACACGTCCTGCAGTATCAACAAGTTTCATTTTTCCTGTGTAGAAGGGATGCGAAGTATTTGAAATCTCAAGTTTAATAAGAGGATATTCATTCCCGTCTTCCCACTTAATTGTCTCTTTTGAAGGAGCTGTTGACTTGCTCAGAAAAGCTGTTGAATTTGACATATCCTGAAATACCACAAACCTGTAATTGCTGGGGTGAATTCCGTTTTTCATTGCTGTATATATATTTATCCTTATTTATCTGATATATTCTCCCAAATAGGGTTTGCAAAATTAATTAACATTATTTAAAATGCAAAAAGAAATGCAAATTTATTCTCCCTCTTCCTTACTCTTCGGAATAAAGTACTGTATATCAACCATTTCATCTTTATATCTTCGGAATAAAAGCTTCTTATTTATCATGAACCTGTAAGTAATGTGTGTTTTTGCTTTATGAGCTCCCAGAGCTTCGTAAATTGCTATCATTTTAGGATTGAAATCACCAACCCAGGATAGTTCAAGTTCATTAAACCAGGGTTTCCTTTTTAATTCAGTATAAACATGCAGAAAGATCGCAGATTCAACACCGCTATTCTGATGTGAAGGATGAACTCCTCCGACAACAGCTCTCATGCGTGTCATCTTATGTGTTAACCTGAAGTATACAAACCTTATCATATTCCACAGATTAAGTTGTCCTTCAAAGTGTTTAAGAATCTGGTTAAAATCGGGAAACAGGATAAAAAATGCAATCGGTTTGTCATTATAGTAGGCAAACCAGATAAGTTCCTGATCCAGGATAGCTCTGGCTCTTTTCAGTGATTCATTGAGAAATACCGGATCGAGAGGAGTAAAATCTTCTTTAAAGACCGACCAGGTAGCATTGTATATTTCAACAATATCATTAACGAACTTCTCTTTATTTCTGATCTCAAAATGCTGAAATGAGTATCCCGGTCTCCTCGCCAGCCAGGTGGCGATTTTCATTATTCTTTCAGGAAATTGAACTATTTCATTGTCGGCACCCCTCACCTCTTTATGATAGGAATACTGTTCAAAATAGTTTCTGAATCCATACTCTTCAAAGAAAGTTCTGTAGTACTTCTTATTGTATGGCATTCCATATCCCTGCTGTATGAATCCGTCAACGAGCAATCCCCAGTTATTATCATTTTCACCAAAGTTAATCGGACCATCCATTGCTTCCATTCCACGTTCAGTAAGCCATTCCCTTGCTGCATCGAACATCATGAAAGCAGCGTCCCTGTTTTCAGTTACTTCAAAATACCCAATCCCTCCTGTCGGCTGGCTGTTCGCGGAGGATCTCAGATAATCAATAAAAGCAGCTATTCTACCTATTGTATGGCCATTATCATCCTGCAGGATCCACCTTATTGCCTCACCATGTTTAAAAGTATGATTCTTCGAAATATTAAAAACTGAATCAATACCTGAATCAAGTGGGCATACCCAGAATGGATCACCTCTGTACAATTTTTTTGGAAAATCAACAAATTCTTTACTGCCGTATGGTGTTACAACCTCAACTAACTGCATTACACTTATTATCAGATATATAATTAAAAGATAACATACTCTTTTTACATATTTTACTGAATGCAAATATAGTCAGATTTTTAAAATATAAAGCTCTGGCTGAAGGCAGCATGATAAGGGTTCCCCTTATGTCTGTTAATGGATATCAATTATCCTGTGGTCGATCAGGATGAAGGTTATTGCAATAAGAAGAGAATAAAATCCATAAAGCCTTAGCGGTATATATTCGGAAGGCTTAATATTCATCTTAATCCATAGATATCCTGCCAGAAATCCTTTTCCGATAGTATAAACAATAAAGGTTGACAGGGCAACACCCACAATATTGTAACCCCACCTTATCATAAGCAGGCTTAATGGAATATTGATAACCAGTTCGAGAATTGCGGCAATAAGGGTGATATGCGTCTTTTTCCTTCCCACTATTATCGTCTGGGGAAATATAAGACGTGGTATTATAAGCAATGAGTATATCAGGAAAATGTCAGCACTTTTTTGAAACTCAGGATTGAACATCCTGGGGTAAATCCATCGTGTGAAGAGCATCATCAGTATTGCTGAGGGGAAAAGGATGTGCATCAGCCGCTTTGACTTGGCCCTTATCTTTGCAAGAGATTCCTTCATCCTCTCCCTCGTTGAAAACTCAGGAAGCATTGCATTACTGAGACCGTTTGCCAGCATGAGTACTAATGGAAATTCCTTTGCTCCGTACCTGAACCAAGCAAATATTGCGGGATCGCGGTATACAGCTGAAATTATGACACCATCTGTATATTGTGCCGAACCACTGATAAGGGATGTTAAAATTAATGGTGCACCCAGGTAGAGATGTTCTTTCATAAACTCTACTGAAATCTTCATTTCAGTATAACGTCTTAACAATACGATCAGCCATATCCATCTTATTCCGGTTATTGCAAGAAGCCCATAAATAGACCAGATTATATCCTTGCCAAAATACAAGGGGGCAACTATAAGAATTAACTGTGCTGAAAATGTATATAACCCGTATTGAAAGATACGATATGACCTGTTGTTAAGAAGATAAATATATTCAATAAGACATACCGGACTACTTAAAAGGATATATAGCAGTAAGAGGTTAATATACGGCACATCGCCAGAGAAATGGAAAACTGAAAAATTATTTTTTATTGAGTGACCAAGTATAAAAAAAAGTACACTAAAAAAACAGAGTAACAAGAATGCATTAAATATTTCAGGAGATTTGCTTGAACCGTTATCACCCATTTTATGATATGTTCTGTTCCTGTGGTATAGTGGCAGCAATGATTGAATTATACCTGTTACCCAGAAAAATGTAATCAAACCAGCAATGAACATAAACATTTCCCATTGTCCGATTTCGACCCTGGTAAGATGGCTCTTAGTAAAAACGATGCTGATAATAAGAAAGATAACGGGTTTCATCAACTGAAAAAGTTGCAGCCCGGATATGTTGTCTATTAGTTTTAACCTTCTCAACCCAGAATAAATATTATTTTTTACAAATCAGTGCACACGCTGTATTGAATACTTTGAGTTATTACATTCACCCAAATTCATTATTTCACCTTAAATTACTTAAAACTCAAGGTCATTCCAAACTTCAGCACACTAAACAATTTACATTCTTTCTGAAAACAATCATTTGCTTAATAAATTGTTCAGAAGGTTCATATTTTTTTGAACCTCTCAAAGATAGTAATTGACCTCAGGATGAGAAAATAAAATTTAAATTTTGAGAAATAGAAATTTTGACCTTATTTTGCACTCCTGAAACGGTGGATGTAGTTCAGTCGGTTAGAACGTCGGATTGTGGTTCCGAAGGTCGTGGGTTCGAGCCCCATCTT
>JFJP01037783.1_pt1 | contig 22740 bp, 22 predicted proteins | sample 431651 | NCBI WGS metagenome assembly JFJP01 (sample SAMN02602958, study PRJNA72255) | Microbial mat metagenome, whole genome shotgun sequencing project. | biome: fresh water; feature: sink hole; material: water; isolation source: purple microbial (photo- and chemosynthetic) mats found in...
TTTTCATTTCAACTCCCGTTTTGTCTGAAGTTCAGATGAAGGAAGCGGTAGAAAAGTTCAAGACTGTGATCACCGACAATGGAGGTGAGATTTTGCAGGAAGAGAACTGGGGGCTAAAAAAGCTGGCATACCCCATCCAGAAAAAATCCACAGGATTTTATTACATGTTTGAGTACCGTGCGCCGGGCGAACTTGTTGAAAAACTTGAGCTCCAGTTCAGAAGAGACGAGAGGATTATCCGTTTCCTTACAATGAAAATGGACAAGTATGCTGTTGAATACAGCGAAAAGAAAAAAGCAAGAAGAGAAACTAAAAAAGAAACGGAGAACTAAGCCATGGCACAAAACGCATCAGAAATCAGATATCTTACCCCACCGACGGTTGAGATTAAAAAGAAAAAGTATTGCCGGTTCAAGAAAAACAAGCTCAAATATGTTGACTATAAGGATCCTGAGTTCCTGAAAAAATTTCTTAACGAACAAGGTAAGATACTCCCCCGCCGACTAACCGGTACTTCCCTGAAATTTCAGAGAAAAGTTTCAACAGCGATTAAAAGGGCACGTCACATTGCACTTTTACCCTATGTAACCGATTTGTTAAAATAAACTACGGAGGAAAAGAAATGGAAATTATATTAAAACAAGACGTCACCAATATTGGTCATAAAGACGACATCATAAGCGTTAAGGACGGTTATGCCAGGAATTTCCTGATTCCTCAGGGAATGGCAATTACGGCTACTCCTTCAGCAAAGAAAATGCATGCTGAGACCATGCGTCAGAGAGCACACAAGGAAGAAAAATTGCGCGAAGAAGCTCAGCTTTTTGCCAAACAACTTGAGGGCGTCAGCCTCGAAATCGGTGCAAAAACCAGTACAAAAGGTAAAATCTTCGGATCGGTTAATACCATTCAGATCGCCGAGGCTCTTACTGAAAAAGGGTTTAACATCGACCGTAAGAATATCAACATAAAAGAAGACCTTATTAAAGAGGTTGGAAAATACACCGCAACAGTGAGACTTCACAGGGATGTTAAAGTTGAGATTCCATTCGAAATCAAAGCCGAATAGATAATTCGTTTGTGATAACAAAAAAGGGTGGCTTTGCCACCCTTTTTTTATTTCATGCAGGCATGGTTCTATTTGGCTGCTATAGTCTCAATTTCGATTGAGGCTCCCATTGGCAAATCCTTAACTGCATAGGCAGCCCTGGCAGGCTGATTCTCAACATAAAACCGGCCATAAACCTCATTCATCGCCTGAAAATCGGTTATTTCCTCCAAAAGCACGGTTGATTTCACGACATCAGAGAAACTATATCCAGCTTCAGCGAGGATTGCCCCAATATTTTTAAAAACCTGTTCTGTTTGCTCTTTTATCCCCCCTAGAACCAACTTTCCCGTTGTAGGGTCCAATGGGATCTGCCCTGAAACAAAAAGCATCCCGTTAACTTCAACTGCTTGTGAGTAAGGCCCAATTGCTTTTGGGGCTTTGTCTGTTGCTATGACTCGTTTCATGATTTCCTGTTTTAATATGTGTATATTAGTAAGTGCGTTGTTTCTGGAATAAAAGCTCCTGCCAACCAGAAAAGTCATCCCACGGCAAAAACTTTGTAAACAACAAACCAATTCCTTACCTGAAATTATCCTGCCACGGAATTCTTTTGTTGTATTTCAAATCCTGCAAAACTGCTGACTTCACATTTATCTGGAAGTTGAAACTCTTGTAGATACCAAACGGGACGGCCGTTAACCGCATCTCCCAGCAGTGCAAATCCCTGTAAATACTGACATTTGAAGTAGTGACCTTTTTCATTTTCAAGTCGTATCCGGTATTGTAACCGATTTTCCACTTGGGAGTCAAACTGAAATCGCCTGAAAGCCGAAGGGTTTGAATGATGGTGACGTCGTTGGCTGGTTTACTGTAACTTAAACTGTAATCGGCCCGAAGACTCCATGGTACATTAAAGTCAACATATTCCCCATAATAGTAATCCTCATCATAAGTATCATAACTGTCTTCAGGGCTTCGGTCCGACTTAACTCCACCAGCTTCAAAATCGCTGGTTACAGGTTCCTCATCCTCGCCGGCAGTTTTCTTCCCTGATTTGGAAGCGAAGTTGGTACCAATTGAAACAGAAGCATTTGTCATTCTTGCCAATTTACCATTTACTTTGTAATTGGACATGTTAATTCTGCGCTTATTCGCATCAATGGCATAAGGATCAAAATTTCCCCGGAAACTAACATTTACCTTATTATTGAGAAATTTGGTGCTTCCGCTCATTGAAACCGGCTGGAATTTAATGGAGTCGTCAAAATTCATATTGGTGGAGAAGTTCAGGTTTTCGAGCAACTTGACTTTTTTGAGTGTCTCGGAGGTATCTGTTACTTCCTTCACTTTCATCTCAAGGGTATTATTCAGCTTAAACGACATAGTCCGGGTTCGGCCGTTGGCGGATGGTGGGCCATAAATCCCGTTTTTAAATCTTGAATAGGTCTCAATGACTTTTCCGTCCTCATCAAGCACATCTTCGTAATAATTCGGAATTTTCCCTCTCATGTCGGGTACCAACGACATCCCAATGCCGGGCGACATTACATGTCGAATGGAATTGATTCTGCTGCCTGCTTTGAATTGATACATTCCATAGACCTTTGGTGCGAGCTGCATATTTAAAGAAGGATAATAGGCATGCGCATAACTCAGTTTGTTTATTGTATCGGTGGCTGTTTGGTAATAAGATGTATCCGGAGTAACAATTTGCTCGCGGTATTTTTTTATATAACTGGTATATCCAACCCCAGTATATCGAAGGTTAGGGGTAATAGTAAGTATTTTGAATTTCTTGAGTTTAATATTATAGGCTGGATTGATGTCATGTTTAAAGCCCGTCCTCATTTCATCCCACACATGGCTTGTAAACATCATCGTGTCGACGGTACGGATCTGATTATCGAAGCTGCTGGAATAACTTAACTGGATTGACTCGTACCATCTTTTGGTAACGCTGGTTTTGGATTTAAAAGGATAGATGGTAGCCATATTCAACGCCATCTTCGGTAAATTCAGGTCAACATTGCCTGTATTGCTGTTTTGCGAATGGTTGGCACTTGCCGTGAAATTGAAAGGCGTCCCCTGAAATTTTTTCTGATACGAAATGCTCGACTGTTTTGTATTGGTGAGGGCATTGGTAAGAATCTGGCTATGACTCCGGTCGAAGCCCCGTGTGGAGAGGTTCACGCTGGCCCGGAACTGCTGGCTGGGATTTGATTTGGGATCCTGGTTATGCGACCACATAATGGAATAGTCATAACCTTTGGAGTAATTATCCAAGCCTTTCTCCCCCGAAATGTTTTTAAAATATCGCCCGTTAAATCCCCCGTTAAACTTATACCTCACTTTATACTGGGTCCCGGCTCTGATGCCCCAGGTACCGTTAGTGTATATATCGCCGGTTACACGGAGATCCATGAAATCGTTAATTGCCCAATAATAACCTCCATTGCTCAGATAAAAACCTCGGATGCTTTCCTCTCCGTAGGTTGGAATCAATATTCCGGAGGTATTGGTTTTCGAATTGGGGAAAAAGCCAAATGGCAAACCAATGGGAATTGGGATGTCTTCGATAACCAAATACGCCGGACCAGAAATAATTTTATCGCCAGGTATGGATTTCGCTTTTGTAAGGGCAACATAAAAGTGAGGATGATCCAAATCGCAGGTGGTGTATTTCCCGTCTTTCATATGAATATGCCCGAACTCATCTTTTTTGGTTTGTGATGAATGAAGAAATCCTCCCTCCTGCTCTGTCTTTACTGCTTCGATATAGCCCTTTTTCGTTTTGAAATTATATTTTATTGACTGAGCATTAAATACTTGACCTCCATCTTTGAATAAGGGCAAGCCTTCAAGTTTCTTTGTTGTATCGTTAACCGTACCCCTGGCAAACACCTGGCTTTCAGCCATATCAAATTCTATATAATTCGCAGTCAGCTCGATGGCCTCAAATTTCACACTACCCTCACCATACAGATATACTTTTCGGTTATCCATACCAATAATCATACTGTCTTTTGCGCTGTAAACGACCTCAGCAGTGATATCTCCAGACTTGGTTTTGCCAGGCGTGCTGATTGTATCCACAGGATTAGTTTGACCTATTGAAACGAATTCGGCTGTGTCAATACTGGTTAAGGGTTTGCTATTCAGAGAGTCAGATCTCTCATAATACAATGAATCTTCCACCTGGGAGAAAACCGAGGTGCAGAAACCCGTTAAAATTATTGAAAGAATAAGAACTATATGAAGTTTATTTTGCAAGTTTATTATACTATTTTTGTAACCTGAATGTTTATTATAAATGAAAGACCAAAACTAATTAAAATCGACAAGAATGAATCATAGTAAATGTCGGTTTTGTAAACAATTTAAACGCATCTATCCTTACATTCTTATGTTGATGGTGGGAATAATTATTCTGCCTTCCCATATTAATGCCACAGGCGACCCGGATTTAAAAAACAAAGTCCACATAGTTGTCATCGACGCCGGACATGGAGGCAAAGATCCAGGAGCGTGTGGTTCCTTTGCTAAAGAAAAGGATGTAGCCCTTGGGATTGCGCTAAAGCTTGGCAAGTATATTGAGGACAATTTCAGGGATGTTACTGTTATTTACACCCGCGACACGGATGTATTCATTCCATTATTCGACAGGGCCGACATAGCCAATAAGGCCAATGCAGATTTGTTTATCAGCATTCACGCCAACTCAAGCGAGAAAAAATATGTGTATGGTTCGGAGACCTTTGTAATGGGAGAACACAAGAACGAGAGCAATTTTGAAGTCGCAAAAACCGAGAACAACGTTATCACCCTTGAAGAGGATTATTCGACAAAATACGAAGGGTTCGACCCAAACTCGATTGAGTCGTATATCATATTCAGTCTGATGCAGCGTACCTATCTCAATCAGAGTCTCAGGTTTGCAAGCATGGTTCAGGATGAATTCAGGGAAAAAGCCAGAAGGGTCGACCGTGGGGTTTTCCAGGCCGGCTTTCTTGTGCTTTGGAGAACCACCATGCCAAGTGTTCTTATTGAGACAGGTTTTATTTCACATCCTGACGAAGAAAAGTATTTATCCTCCCAAGCGGGGCAAGATTATCTGGCTTCAGCTATTTTCAGGGCGTTCCGAGACTATAAAGTAGGAATTGAGAACAGCAGTAATTTTGAAAAAAAACCAGAGCAGAATGCAACTGATGCTTTACCCGAAACTGAAATCAATCCTAACCAACCGACCCTATATTATAAGGTTCAAGTTTTTTCATCCAAGAATCTCATAGACTTCAATGATCCTTCGCTTAAGGGTTACGCAAATATTGAGTCGTTTGAGTCGGGAAATTGGTATAAATATGCCGTTGGTCAATATTTGACCTATGATGAGGCAGATCAGAATCTAAAAACTGTCAGGGAGAAATATCCTGACGCCTTTATAATTGCCGCAAAAAACGGGAAGATTATACCCGTTGGCGAAGCAAAACAAATTCTAAAATAAGAAAATCATGAAGTTAAAGACAGAGGCGAAGATTGGAATAATTGTATTGTCAACTATTGCCCTGGTTATCTGGGGAATAAATTTTCTGAAAGGAAAAAACGTTTTAAAGAGAACCGATGTTTATTATGCCATATATGACGACGTAGCCGGATTAAAAATGTCGGGATCGGTTATTCTTAGCGGGTTCAAGGTAGGGATGATAAACAACATAGAATTTGTGGAAGGCAGGTACGATAAGGTTATCGTCGCATTTATTGTCAACAGTACTTTTAACATTCCAAAAAACTCAATTGCCCAAATCTACAGCAATGATATTATGGGCAACAAAGTAATACGGATTATCCCTTCCAATGAGGAAGATTTTTATCAGTACGGTGACACCCTGCAGAGCGGCATCGATCCCGATATGATTGCCAAAATTCAGGAACAGATAAAGCCATTGGTCGAAACATCCACAAACGCTATTATGGGAATCGACACTCTGGTGACTTCCATAAACCAGGTGTTGGACCCTGAAACACAGAAAAAACTACAATTAGCCCTAAGTAATCTCGAATCTACAACAGCTTCAATCTCGAAGCAACTCTCACCCGGGGGCAAACTCGACAAGACTTTTACAAGTTTGCAGGCGTTCACCCTTATGCTCGACAATAACAAAGATAAGCTGAGTTCTGCCTTTGAAAATCTTGAGAGCATAACCGATTCTGTGGCAAACTCGAATCTTACACAAACCATAGCCAACATAAACTCAACCTTTGCACAAAGTCAACTTCTTCTCGAGAAGATCAACAATGGAGAAGGCAGCCTCGGTTTGATGGCTACGAGCGACTCGCTTTACAACAACTTGGTTTCGGCAAGTGCAAACCTTTCCATGCTTTTGGGCGACATGAATCAGCACCCCAAACGGTATGTTCATTTCTCGGTATTCGGAAAGAAGGACAAGTAAGTTGGAGCGACATTTTCATTTCATGGCACTTTTCAACCCGTGTTTATCGTCTTTTAAGGTCTAAAATTTGATAAAACTTCATATTTATTTGATTAATTTTTCAGACGAATTGAATTTGAACTAAAGTATTACTTGCTTAATTTACACTAAACGTTTAATAAACAATTTTTTAAGTCAGTGAATTATCAAATACTTGATTATCAACTGATTAAATATTTATCATTTTTTATCATCTCTTAAGCGACTGAGAATAAAACCAATAAGATTTTTATTAAAAATCAAGTGAATTTGAATTTTTTTTTTAGAATCTTTTTCACAATCTTAGCTTAAGAAATCGCGATAGTTTTTTATAGTCCGAATCAAAAAAATAAACCCAAAAAGAATGCACCAACGTGTTTGGAACAATTGTCTAAAAGTCATTAAAGACAATGTGCCCTCTATCAGTTATCGAACATGGTTTGAACCCATCGTTCCGCTTAAGCTGGACAGCAGCGTACTTACAATTCAGGTTCCGAGTCCGTTCTTTTATGAATATCTTGAAGAGCAATATATAGATATTCTGAAAAAGGTATTGCGCAAGGAACTTGGCGCTGATGCAAAATTGGAGTACAGTGTTGTCATGCAGAACAACAATTTCAATGAGAATAAGCCCTACACGGTAAAATTCCCTGCGAGAAATTCTAAAGAGATCAAGAACAAACCTGTTCCGGTTCCTATTGATCCCGAAGAGGCTACCATCAAGAATCCTTTTGTCATTCCGGGTATCAAAAAGCTAAACATTGATCCCAGATTGAACACCTCTTACTCCTTCACCAATTTTGTTGAAGGTGAATGTAACCGTTTGGCACGCTCTGCCGGTTTTGCCGTTGCTAACAATCCAGGGGGAACAGCTTTCAATCCTCTTCTGATCTATGGCGATTCAGGACTTGGGAAAACCCATCTTGCCCAAGCTATTGGGATAGAAGTAAAGGAGAAATTCCCTGAAAAGACAGTGCTTTATGTTAACGCCAATAAATTCCAGACCCAATTTGTCGATTCCGTTAGAAATAACAACAAGAACGATTTTCTCCACTTCTACCAAATGATCGATGTGCTGATAATCGATGACGTTCATGAATTTGCCGGAAAAGAAAAAACACAGGACACATTCTTTCATATCTTCAACCATCTTCATCAGTCGGGCAAACAACTGGTGCTAACTTCCGACAAGCCCCCTGTTGAACTTCAGGGTCTTGAGCAGCGACTGTTGTCGCGTTTCAAATGGGGATTATCTGCCGACCTGCAGCCTCCCGATTTTGAAACCAGGATTGCCATACTGCAAAAAAAGATCTATAACGATGGAATTGAAATGCCGGAAGATGTAATTGAATACATTGCAACCCACATTTCCGACAATATACGTGAACTCGAAGGAGCCTTAATCTCCCTCCTGGCCCAGTCTACCCTAAACAAAAAAGAAATCACTCTTGGGCTTGCTCACGAAATGATTGACAAGCTGATTAAAAACACAAAAAGGGAAATCTCTATCGACTATATTCAGAAGGTTGTCTGCAACTACTTCAATATTGCTGTGGATCAGCTTCAGTCAAAAACCAGGAAACGCGAAATCGTGCAGGCCCGACAGGTAGCTATGTATTTTTCAAAAACCTTGACCAAGGCTTCGCTTGCAAATATTGGTTCACAAATTGGAGGCAAAGACCACGCAACCGTTCTGCATGCTTGCAAGACGGTTAACAACCTTTTGGAAACCGATAAACGTTTTCGTTTACAGGTTGACGAAATTGAGAAAAAACTCAAAATATAATTTTCATTTTAAACAGGTTCTGCGGAACCTGTTTTTTTTTGCCAAGTACTGCCTGAATTATGGAAACAGACACTTTTTTGACTATAGAAAGCTTATCAGAAGGGCTTTATAAGGAGAAAGGCTCCCGGTTTCTTGCGTTTGCTCATCCGGTTCAAGACGAAGAGGGAATACAACTAATTCTTGAGTCTACCCGAAAAAAGTATCACGATGCCCGTCACCATTGCTATGCATGGAGACTTGGTGCCGATCTTGCCCATTTCAGGGTCAATGACGATGGTGAGCCAACCAATTCAGCTGGAAAACCAATTCTCGGTCAAATCCAATCCTTTCAACTGACCAATGTGCTTATAATTGTGGTGCGTTATTTTGGCGGCACCCTTCTTGGAGTAGGAGGACTGATACAAGCCTACAAGTCAGCCTCAATGGAAGCTCTGAAAAATGCAAAAATTATTGAACAGCACTTGTTTTTTACCTGCAGCATGAACTTTCTTTATGATGATTTGGGCCATGTGATGAAAGTACTGAAAGATATGGATTTACAACAATGGGACCAAAGGTTTGAGCTCGATTGCGAGCTCAAACTCAAGGTCAGGAAATCGCAGTTTACAAAACTGTCGGATGCTTTTCGGCCTGATGGTTCAGTGAAAATTAATGTTTTACAGCCTGCTTAAAAAGTTTTCAGGAAAATATAAACATTGTATTATTATGAACCCCGGATATGTATTTTTACACACAAATAAATCACCCTATATGAAAAACAGAAGTCTGGTATCCATTAACGATTACAGCAAAGAGGAATATTTGAAAATCCTGAATCTGGCCGAGGAATTTGAAAAAAATCCGCGTCAGGAGATCTTAAATGGGCATGTAGTTGCCACCCTTTTTTTTGAGCCGTCGACAAGAACAAGGCTAAGTTTTGAAAGCGCGGTTAACCGTCTGGGAGGAAGAATCCTGGGATTCGCCGACTCGAGTTCATCAAGCGCAACCAAAGGAGAGACCCTCAGAGACACCATTAAAATGGTTTGCAGTTATGCCGACCTAATTGTAATGCGACATCCTCTTGAGGGAAGTGCCCGCTTTGCAAGTGAAGTGTCAACCGTGCCTGTAATTAATGCGGGCGATGGTGCAAATCAGCACCCCACTCAAACCCTTCTTGATCTGTATTCCATCAGGAAAACTCAGGGAACGCTTGAAAACCTCAATATTTTCATGGTTGGAGACCTGAAGTACGGAAGAACTGTACACTCGCTGCTAATGGCAATGTCGCAGTTCAATGCAACATTTTATTTTATCTCCCCCGATGAATTGAAAATGCCAGACGAATACAAACGGTATTTGAAAAGCATGGGATTGAAATTCTATGAATTCAAAGACTTCACCGATATTATCAACCAAGCAGATATTATTTACATGACAAGGGTCCAAAAAGAACGATTCTCAGATCCCATTGAATACGAGCGCACAAAAAACACATACATCCTTCGGCATCATATGCTTAAAGACTCCCGGGCAAATATGAAAATTCTCCATCCCCTCCCCCGTGTGAATGAAATCCATTTGGATGTTGACAGCAGCGAGAAGGCCTATTATTTTACTCAAGCCTTAAATGGGGTTTTTGTACGGCAGGCAATTATTAGTTCTATACTTGGTTTGAAATAAAAATTACGAATATGAAAGACATTAAACATCTCGTTGTTAGCGCAATAAAGGACGGAACTGTAATTGACCATATTCCTGCGAAAGATCTTTTCAAGGTTATTTCGATTCTCGGCCTGGACCGTATTGAAAACCAGGTTACTTTCGGATCCAACCTGGATAGCAAAAAGCTTGGGAAAAAGGCTATTATCAAAATTTCAGGGCTGTTCTTCCGAAACGAAGACATCAACAAGATCGCATTGGTAGCCCCTGAAGCGAAACTCAACATTATCAAGGATTATAATGTTATTGAGAAGAAGGTTGTGGAAGTCCCTGACAACATTACCGGAATTGCAAAATGCGTAAATCCCAAGTGCATCACAAACAATGAGGAAATTGTAACGAAATTTTCGGTTGTCGACAAGAAAAAAGTAATCCTCAAATGCTATTATTGCGAAAAGATTACTGATCAGGACAACATGAGAATTATTTAGCGAATCCTGTCATAAGAACGCACCAAGTTTTCATCTTTCTGGATTGCCTTCAAAGCAAGGTAATTCAGAATGATTGAAATCATTGGGCAAACCACCGGCCAAAGGAAAGCGCTCTTAATCCCATCCAGATTATTCAGGGTATGCTTTGTGAAATAGTAAATAAGCCCTACCAATCCGAACATAAGCAACAGGTTGAAAATGCTGAGGCGTATTTGCAAATTCCGGTTTTTGTAGAGGAAGACAATAATAAGTTCTACCAACACAATAACAGCCAGCAAGACAGTTACGGGCCATGTGGATATTTGAGAAAACAATTCCGCGTCGGATGCTGCAATTTTGTTATGCCAGAGGGTTAAAATCAATTTTTCGGAAACCAGGATCTCTGCAATTGGATTGGTAAACAACAGGGACATCAAAAAAGCAGCAAGCAGTAAATAAATCGTTTGGATTCTTTGTATCATAATTGGGTTATTATTGTTGAGTTCCTTATTATAAACAGCCAGGTGCTTCTTCGATAACGCAATCCTTCAAAAGTGTTGAAAAGTTCCAGAACAGCAACATTTTTTCGGGGCTCGCACTGCAAAAATAATCGTAATTTTGGGATAATAAAAACCTTAATCATGCTTGATAAAAATCTTGCCACTTCTGAACTGGTTTTAAATGATGACGGCAGCGTGTATCACCTTCACCTCAGGCCCGAAAACATTGGTGAAAAAATAATACTTGTTGGCGATCCCGGAAGAGTTGTTAAGGTTTCCGCCATGTTCGATTCGGTTGATTTCCGCATGTCGAACCGCGAATTCATAACTCACACAGGCCTATATAAAGGCCAAAGGGTAACAGCCTTGTCTACAGGCATCGGTATCGGGAACATCGATATCGTTATGAATGAATTGGATGCCCTTGTAAACATCGATCTTGAAAACAGAATCCTAACCGACAAACACACTACTTTGAAGCTCATCAGGATAGGAACCTCTGGGGGGCTGCAGGAGGAACTGGAGGCAGGTTCATTTATTCTGTCGAGGATGGCATGCGGATTCGATGGATTGATTCATTATTACCGCGACGGCGAAAGCGTTTGCGACAAAGCTATTGAAGATTCTTTTGTGAAGCATACTTCGTGGGATAAGCGAAGGCCCGCCCCTTATTTTGTAAAATCGTCGGACGAGTTGTTCAATGTCCTTAACAAGAACATCGATAGCGGCATAACCCTTACAGCTCCCGGTTTTTATGGGCCTCAAGGCAGGATGCTTCGGCTGCCTGTAATTGATCCCGAACTGAATGATAAAATCCACAGCTTCTCCTCCAACGACATGAAAATTATGAATTACGAGATGGAAAGCTCTGCGCTTTTTGGCCTTTCGCACCTTCTGGGACATGAATCCGTTACCATATGTGCGGTGATTGCAAACAGGATCAGCCGCAAATTTATTCGTGATTACGAACCTGTTATTGAAGACCTGTTGCGGTTCACTTTGGATAACATTTGTGAATAAAGAGAATGAAAGACAAGGAAATCGTATCCCTCGTCAAGCTATTGGAAGACAATGACACCACAGTTTCGGGAATTGTTTCAAAGAAGCTTCTTGAAAAAGGGAAAAGTGCAATACCGGATCTTGAAAAGGCCTGGGAGAGCAGCATTAATCCCGGGGTGCAATTAAAAATTGAAGAAATCGTACATGGAATTCAGCTGAACCAATTAAAACAAGAGCTTCATGATTGGATTAACGAAGGCGCGGACGACGTGCTGTACGGCTCGTATTTGGTTGCCAGATACCAATATCCCGATCTGCTCTTTTCAGACATTGAGGCAAAAGTTGAAATCCTGCGACGCTCAATATGGGTGGAGTTTAATGATAACCTTACAGCTCTCGAAAAAGTAAGGATCATAAACCATATTTTTTTCGCCGTCAACAAATTCACAGGGAATTCCGCGAACTTTTATTCCCCTGGCAATTCCTATATCAACCTTGTGCTGGAAACAAAGAAAGGAAATCCAATTACTCTGGCCGTTTTGTATGCTTCTGTTTCGCAGAAACTAGGTCTTCCTGTTTACGGAGTGAACCTGCCTCTGAATTATGTATTGGCTTATGAACTACAATCTTATGTTGAAGATCCGGATGGGATTTTATTCTATATCAATCCCTTTAACAAGGGCAATGTACTGAGTCGTAAAGAAATTGATTTTTTCCTGCAAGAGCAGAAACTTGAGAAAAAGCCAGAATTCTACAAGCCTTGCAACAATCCGACAACCATCGAAAGAATGTTCAGAAACTTGCAATTCGCTTTCGAAAACATGAAACAAACTGTAAAGGCCGCTGAGATTACTGACTTGCTCGAGGTTTTCAAGCAGAATAATACTCGGAATACCATTCAATAAACCGATCGATACCTTCCTGAATCGGTGTATATGGCGAATAATTATAATCTGCTTTAAGGTCGCTTGTATCGGCCCAGGTTTTTGGAACGTCGCCTGCCTGAATGGGCATCATTTCCATTATAGCCTTTTTGCCGGTTTTCTTCTCTATTGCAGAAATAAAATCCATCAGTTTAACCGGTTGGCTGTTCCCAATATTGTAAAGGCGGTATGGAGCTGAAGAGCTTGCCGGGTCTGGATTCTCGGGATTCCACAATGGGTTTGCAACAGGTGGTTTGGAAAGCATATGACTTATCCCGCCAACAATGTCGGCAACATAGGTAAAATCGCGTTCCATTTTACCATAATTATATACCTCAATTGGTTTGCCTTCCAATATGGCGCGGGTAAAAATGAACAGTGCCATATCAGGTCTTCCCCAAGGACCGTAAACGGTGAAAAAACGCAAACCGGTTGTGGGTATTCCAAAAAGGTGGCTATAGGTGTGGGCCATCAGCTCATTCGCCTTTTTGCTGGCGGCATAAAGACTGACAGGATGATCAACATTTTTGTGAACCGAAAAAGGCATGTTTTTGTTTAGCCCATAAACACTTGAACTGCTGGCATAAAGCAGCTGGTTCACCGGGTATTTTCTGCAAGCCTCAAGTACGTTCAAAAAGCCCTGGATATTGCTTTTAATATAGGTGTCGGGATTAGAAAGGCTATACCTCACTCCTGCCTGAGCAGCAAGATTAACAACGATCTCAGGGCGGAAATTGTCGAATGCATTGAATACAGCATCCCTATCCTCGAGCTCAGCCTTTATAAAACTGAGGTTTTCGTGGGATTTGCTCCGCATAATCTTTCCGTATTCAATAGCATCGGTATCGATCCCGGAAACCTTTAAACGAGAAAGCTTCAGATTAACGTCATAATAATCATTTACGTTATCCAGACCAAGAACAACATGTCCCTGTTTGTGCAGGAGTTCAGCAAGGTGGAACCCAATAAAGCCTGCAGTACCAGTGATTAAGACTTTCATTAACTATATGATTTATCAAAAGATATTAATACTATGGCAACACGAGCTATTTAGCATAACTGATCGCACGGGTCTCCCTTATAACGGTAATTTTAACCTGCCCGGGATAGGTCATTTCATCCTGGATTTTCTTAGCAATGTCGTACGACAAAGATTCTGCCTCCTTATCGGTAATCTTATCGGCACCTACAATAACCCTTAATTCGCGTCCTGCCTGGATCGCATAGGTTTTAAGTACTCCTGGATAAGAAAGCGCCATCGACTCAAGTTCCTTGAGCCTTTTGATATAGGCTTCAACCACTTCCCTGCGGGCTCCCGGGCGTGCGCCAGATATAGCATCGCATACCTGAACGATTGGTGCGAACAGGCTCGACATTTCAACCTCGTCGTGATGAGCTCCGATTGCGTTGCAGACTTCAGGTTTTTCCTTGAATTTCTCTGCAAGTTTCATACCCAGGATGGCATGCGGCAATTCAGGCTCGTCGTCGGGAACTTTTCCAATATCGTGGAGAAGACCTGCGCGTTTGGCAAGTTTAGCGTTTAGACCCAGTTCCGAAGCCATGATGGCGCAAAGATTTGCTACTTCACGGGAATGCTGCAGGAGGTTTTGTCCATAAGAGGAGCGATACTTCATTTTGCCGATCATACGAATAAGCTCAGGGTGCAAGCCGTGAACTCCCATGTCGATTGCTGTGCGCTTTCCTACTTCAACGATTTCCTCTTCGATTTGCCTTTTGGTTTTCTCTACCACTTCTTCGATACGGGCCGGGTGTATGCGTCCATCGGAAACCAGCTGATGGAGCGCCAACCTTGCAATTTCCCTTCGAACAGGATCGAATGCCGAAAGCACAATGGCTTCGGGCGTGTCATCAACAATAATCTCAACGCCTGTTGCTGCTTCCAGCGCACGGATATTGCGACCCTCACGGCCAATAATCCTGCCTTTCATCTCGTCGTTGTCGATATTGAATATGGTAACAGAGTTTTCAATTGCGGTTTCGGTTGAAACACGCTGAATGGTTTCGATAATCACCTTTTTAGCTTCATGATTGGCTGTAAGCTTGGCCTCTTCGATTATTTCGCTGATGTGCGACATTGCTTCGTGCTTGGCTTCGTCTTTCAACGATTCGATAAGTTGTGTTTTAGCCTCTTCACCGGATAACCCGGAGATTGACTCCAGCAATTCAACAGCCTGACGGTGATCTCTTTCCAATTCCTCCTTTTTCTTTTCGATTTTCTCCAGCTGCAGGCTCAGGTTGTCACGAATCGAATCGACCTCGCTGCTTTTGCGCTGCATTTCTTCCTGCCTATGGGAAATTGACATCTCTTTTTGTTTCAGAGAGTTTTCGCGCTGAGCAAGGCTGGCATTTCTGTCGTTGATCATCTTTTCGTGCTCTGACTTGAGCTGAAGGAATTTTTCTTTGGCCTGAAGAATCTTTTCTTTCTTGATTACTTCCGATTCGGCTTCTGCATCGCGTATAATATTTTGACTACGCCTTTTCATGGATGCCTGGATCAACAAATAGGATCCGACACTTCCTGACAACAACCCCAGGGCTGCAATTATTATATACCACCACATAGGAATTACGCTAACAATTATTAATAATATTTCTTTCATTTTTCTTCACTTATGGGTATAAAAAAACCCGCAAAGTTTCTTCAATACTTAGTAAAACCCCTTTACATTATGGGTGGAGGAACCAAAGTGCGTCAAGCTTCCAATGTTCTCCTTAGAGAAATCCCGAAGGATTAGGGCCTGCTTTATTCATTTTGCGTGCGCCTCCAATTTACTTAGTGTTGAGTTTCACAAATAATTGAAGAAACAATGCGGGTAAATCTTGATCTATTTTAAAGAACGCTATTACTCTTTTTTAAGAAAATCTTCCATCCTGTCACTAATCTCTTTCACCTTTTCCTCGAATGGGGTCATGTCCATCTGATCTTCCGTCTCCATCACCTTTATTACAAACTGCAAAGCAGCCATTGCCAAAAAATCTTGCGTGTCCTTATCTGCGTACTTCTGCTTATATTGTAATACCTTCTCATTAATCAGCCTGGCAGCTCTTCTTATCTTTTCTTCATCATCCCGATCAATTTTAAGGGGATAATACCTCTCTGCCAGATTTACTTTTATGGATAGTTTGTCATCCATTTAATTTCCCCCGCTTATCGGTTTAAAAGAGCAATACATTTATCAATCTCCCGCACTATCCTGTTTACCCTGATTTTCGCATTGTGCGAATCTTCACTGTCAGCCAACAGGGTTTTGGCTATTTTTAAGTTTGCATACTTCAATTCTAATTCACTGATACGTGCCTGATATACTTTCGACTTCTTTTGAAGCTCCAGATTACTATTCCGGAGAGCCAGCTTTTCTTCCCTTTCCCTTTCCAATATCGACAGCAAACGCTCCAACCGTGATTTTAATTCTTCTATTAACTGGACTTGGCTGGAATTCATATCCATGATTTAGTAATCACAAATATAACATAGCTTTCACAAATAAAAAAATTACGCTTTCATTTTTATTGCTTAAAATATAAATTTTAGTTTTACGTTTTTATAAACCCTTGCAAATACCCGAATTGACTATGAAGGAAATAAGTTTGTTTTTGCTCTTGTTTTTGATGTTTCAGAACATTTTTTCTCAACAGCCTGTTGTTCCGCCACGATTTGCTTCCCCTCTCGATATCCCACTTATTCTTAGCGGGAATTTTGGAGAGCTGCGGTCCGACCACTTTCATAGCGGGGTTGATTTCAAGACTCAAGGGGTAATCGGTAAAAACGTTTATTCTGTGGCTGATGGTTATGTTTCCAGAATTAAAATCCAAACCTTGGGATACGGGAATTCAATTTATATTACTCACCCCGATGGGCTAACCTCCGTTTACGGTCATTTGGATGGTTTTACCGACAGTATCGCAAGCTATGTAAGGGCGTATCAGTACCAAAAAAAGACCCATACTCTGGATATATATCCCGACAAAGAACTTTTCAAAGTTTCAAAAGGAGAAAAAATTGCTCTTTCAGGGAACACAGGAAGCAGTGGCGGCCCCCATCTTCATTTCGAGTTGAGGGGAACTGCAAGCCAGCATCCTCTCAATGCACTGAAGTATGGTTTTAATGTCAGAGACAAGCTCCCCCCCCAACTTTATAACCTCTTTGTTTATCCCATTGGGGAAACTTTGCCCGGCAAATACACTGAACCAAAAATTATTGCACTTAGAAAGGATAACGGGAAATACCGTATAAGTCCTTCAGACACTCTGATGCTCAAAGGGAAAATTGGCTTTGGACTCGAGGCAAACGATTTTCTGAACGACGCCAATAATCAATGTGGGGTTTATACGATTGAACTCCTGATTGACGAGTTGCCTTACTATATCTTCAGGATCGACGAATTCAGCTTTGGTGAGTCTTCATACATCAACGCACATACTGATTACCGGGCAAGAGCTGAAAAAAATAGAAAAATCCATCTCCTATATCGCAAGCCCAACAACCAACTAAGCCTTTACCCTTATCTTAAAGAAAATGGTCTGATAACCTTCCCTGCCGGTAAAACCTCAAAAGTTGAAGTTCGCGTCGGCGACGCTCATGGCAATAGCTCCGAGTTGATTTTTTATGTAAAGGGCAATGCAACTGCACTAATGTTGCAAAAAGCTGACAGTTTACCAAATTCGGTTTTTAAATGGAACACTGCCAATTATTACGAAAACAGTCAGGTAAGGCTTATGCTTCCTGCGAACTCACTTTATGAAGACTATCAATTCAACTATGCTCGAACCGATATCGGATATCAGAAAGCATATCCCTATACACACTATTTGGGAGATTCATACACCCCACTTCATAAACCGGCAGATCTTTCCATTTCAGGGGAAATGATCCCGCTTCATTTAAGAAGTAAAACATTCATAGCCGCAGTAAACGAAGGCAGCAATATAAGTTGCCTTTCAAGCACATGGAATGGCAGCAGAATTAGCGCGCGCATCAAAAAGCTGGGCAAATACACGATTGTAATCGATTCGGTTGCTCCGGTAATCATTCCCATTAATGTAAGACAGGGGGCAAACATGACAATGGAACATTCGATGCGGTTTGTCGTTACCGACGAATTGAGCGGAGTTGCTGAATACATGGGCTATATTGATGAAGAATGGGTTCTTTTCGAGTACGACCCGAAAAACAACCAAATACAGCATACCTTCGACACTACCCGATTAATTTCCGGTAGCGACCACGAACTTAAGCTAATTGTAAGGGATGCAGCCGGAAACCAAAAAACGTATCAAACCAGATTCAGATGGTGAAAGATTTAGAAAAGCTGTATATTTTAGGCGTCATGTCGGGCACATCACTCGATGGTCTTGATTTGGCATATTGCAGTTTCAGCAGAACCGATTCGAAATGGGATTTCGATATTCTCAAAGCATGCACCATAGCATATCCCCCAGGCATTAAAAATTCCCTTGAAAACTCAATCCATTTGTCGTCGGAAGAACTTTTTATTCTCGATCACAAATATGGGAAATGGGTTGGGCAGGAAGCACTTGGTTTCCTTGAGTCCAATAAACTTAAGGCAGACTGGATTGCCTCCCACGGACACACTGTATTCCATCAACCCGCGAAGGGATTCACCCTTCAGATTGGAAATGGCCATGACATTGCTGCTTTGGCAAACCATTCCGTAATATATGACTTCAGAAGTCTGGATGTGGCTTTGGGAGGTCAGGGTGCACCGCTGGTTCCGTGCGGCGACCATTATTTGTTTGGAAGTTACGACTTCTGCTTAAACCTTGGAGGCTTTTCAAATGTATCCTTTGAAAAAGAGAATCGGAGAATTGCATTTGATATTTGCCCGGTCAACATGGGATTAAATCACCTCGCAGGCAAGGCAGGTCTCGATTACGACATAAGTGGCAATTTAGGCCGATCGGGGGATATTCTGCCTACTCTTCTGGATCAGATGAACAGATTGGGTTTTTACGCAGAAAATCCCCCGAAATCATTAGGCAGGGAATGGTTTAATCTGCAAATGCTGCCTTTGCTTGAGAAGGATTATGAGTTAAAGGATATTTCAAGAACTTTGTATGAACATATTTCCTTACAAATCGGTTCTGTTTTAAATAATCAGGAAGGCAAAACAGTTCTTGTTACCGGGGGAGGTGCTAAAAACGCCTTTCTGACAGAGTTGATTGCGCAAAAAACAAATCGTAAAATTATTATCCCCGACGATATCCTGATCGATTTCAAGGAAGCAATGATTTTCGCTTTCCTTGGATACCTCAGGATTAACAACATTCATAATGTTTTCAGGTCGGTTACCGGATGCTCTGATGACCATTGCGCCGGTGCTGTTATTAAGAGAATTAACCTTTAAATTTAATATTATGCAAAACTTTATTGCTTACATCCCCACCCAGTTGCATTTTGGCAAAGGGGTAATAAAAGGATTGCCCGAAGCAGCCCTTCCCTTCGGGAAAAAAGTGCTTCTCATGTACGGCAAAGGATCCGTATTGAAAAACGGCAGTTACGACAATACTATTGAGCAATTGAAAATTGCCGGAATGGAAATATTCGAGTATGATGGAATAAAATCCAATCCCGTTGTTGAAGATGTTGACGCGGCGGCTGAACTTGGCATTGGCAAAAAGGTAGATATGATTGTCGCCGTTGGGGGAGGCAGTGTAATTGACTCAGCAAAAATCACTGCTATCTGCATTCATGATCGGGCAAAAGCCTGGGATGTTGTTAAACGTAAGGTAGTGCCCACCGGGGCAATTCCCCTTATTACGGTTCTCACGCTTGCTGCCACCGGCACCGAGATGAATTCAGTTGCTGTTTTGCAAAACCACAAAACCGATGAGAAACTAGGGTATGGACATCTTTCTATGTATCCAAAGCATTCTTTCCTTGATCCGGGATATACCCTCTCTGTTCCGGCCAATTATACAGCATTCGGGGTGGTTGACCTTGTGGCTCACTGCCTGGAAGCATGGTTTGGCGCAGGAGACGCGAGTTTATCCGATCGATTTGTTATTGCCATTATAAAGGAAGCTATGGAGTTTGGACCCCAGCTCATGGATAATCTCTCGGATTATGATCTGCGCGCTCGTATTATGTGGGCCGCCACAAATGCCTTGAATGGCTTGACAAGTTACGGACGAGTTTCAGGCGATTGGGCCGTGCACGGACTAGGTCATGTTCTGTCGTACCTGTATGACACTCCTCATGGCGCCTCCCTGTCGATTGTTTATCCGGCCTGGCTCAGGATTATGAAAGAGCGTATTCCCGAACGTATTTCACAACTGGGAGTGCAATTGTTCAACGAGAACGATCCGGAAAAGACCATTTTTAAGCTTGAAACGTTTTTCAGTGCATTGGGAAGTCCGGTTCGATTGAGCGATATTGGAAAAAACGATAAGGATATTGAAGAGATTATCAAGATTATGAATTACAACCGGGTAAGCGGTATGAATATGAGATTGAATGAAGACGACAGACGTCGAATTGCCTTGCAAATGATATAAAACAAAGAATGCGCTGTCACAGCGCATCCTTTTTCCTCAAATTACTAACTAAAACTACTTATTATTTCTTGTGTCTTAAAGCAATTATTTTTTATTGCTTTATATTTTGTTTCAATTATTATGCTACAAAACTAATACTTTTTTTTTGAAATTGAACACTTAGTGTATTAAAAAAATGTTAAGAAATATTAATTTTTATTATTCTCTCCAAAAACAACGATGCAAATATAGGGGTCTGTTTTGTGGCAACCAAATAATTTGCAATAATTATAACAAAAAAACAGGGGGGCTAATAATTTCAGATACGCAAATGAAGAACTGCCCCCATGTTTTATCAACAGACCCATGTGTCTTTTTATATTTATAGGGAATCAGGACAAGAAAATAACAAATGTTATAAAAAACATTTATCCTATTTGATTTTTTGCCATATAAAGCCATAATAATATGTATTTTTGAAAACTAACTTAATAGATTATAGATATGATTCTTAAGAACAGGATGAAAGTGGCAGGCATAATAGCTGCCTTGATATTACTTCCCTTCAATTCTTTTTCATGCACCAACTTTATAGTAACCAAAGGGGCGTCATCGAATGGCTCTACTATGATTACCTATTCGGCCGATTCGCATGTTTTGTATGGGGAACTGTATTTTTGGCCTTCCCAGGATTTTCCGGATGGCAGTTTGCTTGATATATATGAATGGGACACAGGCCGATTTATGGGCAAAATAAGGCAAGTACCCCATACCTATTCGGTAGTAGGAAACATGAACGAGCATCAGCTTGCTATAGGAGAGACTACCTTCACAGGCATTGAAAGCCTCATCGACACTGCTGGTATAATGGATTATGGCAGTCTTATCTATACTACCCTACAAAGAGCCAAAACAGCGAGAGAAGCAATCAAAGTAATTTCCGACCTGGTTACCGAATACGGCTATGGCAGTTCAGGAGAATCTTTCTCCATAGCAGACGGAAATGAAGCCTGGATATTTGAAATAATAGGAAAAGGTTCTTCAAACAAAGGAGCTGTTTGGGTAGCTCGCAGAATTCCCGATGGATATATATCAGGGCATGCAAACCAGGCAAGAATCCAGACATTTCCTCTGGCAACCGATAAAAAGAACAGCATAGCCATCACATCAAAAGACCTGAAGCGCTTGAATGATCCTATCGTGGAATGCGTTTATGCCTGGGATGTAATTGATGTAGCAAGGAGCAATGGTTTGTTCAGCGGGAAAAATGAAGAGTTCAGTTTTTCCGACACCTATGCGCCCATCACTTTTGGGGGAGCTAGATTTTGCGATATGCGAGTATGGTCCTTTTTCAAGTCGGTTAATGATGAGATGCAGCAGTATTTCGAATATGTTTCGGGGCACGACCTGAGCAACCGTATGCCACTGTGGGTTAAGCCAAACAGGAAACTCAGCAATTACGACCTTATGAATTTTATGCGCGATCATCTGGAAGGTACTCCACTCGACATGAGAAAAGATGCAGGCGCAGAGTCCTTTGGTCTCCCGTACCGCTGGCGCCCTCTCACCTGGAAGGTCTCAGGGGATAAGAACGCGCACGAATATTGCAATGAAAGAGCCACTGCCACGCAGCAGACCGGATTTTCGTTCGTTGCTGAATCGCGCAGCTGGCTGCCTGATGTGGTTGGAGGTATTTTCTGGTTTGGGGTTGACGATGCCGCTACTTCGGTATACTCCCCTATCTACACCAGTATCACCAAAGTTCCCGAATGCTTCAAAGTAGGTAACGGCGATATGCTCACCTATTCACCCACTTCTGCATTCTGGCTCTTCAACCTTGTTTCGAACCTATGTTATCTAAGGTATGACATGATGAGCGAAGATGCACTGGAAGTTCAAAGGGAACTGGAAAATTCTTATATATCAAATACCGATAAAACTGATACCGAAGCCCTGGCTCTGCTTGCCAAAGACGAAAAACAGGCAAGGGAATTCCTTACGGCATACTCCATAAAAACTTCACAGAACACTTTTGACAAATGGAAAAGCTTAAGCGAGTATTTGCTCGTTAAATATATCGATGGGAACATTAAAAAAGAGGTGAGCGGAAAATTTGAAAGGAACTCATGGGGAATAACCGTAAGCCCTTCCCAACCCGGATATTCCGACACATGGAAGAAAAATGTAATTGAAGATACCGGCGACAAATTATTAGTTCCTGCAGGCGGCGGCCATTAGGCCCTGCTTTTTTTGCCGAATCATAATAATCCTGTTTTTTTTGGTTATATTCATATGTAACCTGTTAATTTTTTATGTCAAGATGAACAAAAAGAAATACCTGATTGCGCTTGTTGCATTGGCAGTGTTTATTACCGTTTTTATAATACTTACAA
>JFJP01037784.1_pt2 | contig 22740 bp, 20 predicted proteins | sample 431651 | NCBI WGS metagenome assembly JFJP01 (sample SAMN02602958, study PRJNA72255) | Microbial mat metagenome, whole genome shotgun sequencing project. | biome: fresh water; feature: sink hole; material: water; isolation source: purple microbial (photo- and chemosynthetic) mats found in...
TGGGACCGCAAGCAGACGCTCGATTCGCTGAAGCCGTTTCTCATGGAGGAATGCTGCGAGCTGCTCGAAGCCATCGAGCAGGGCGGCGTGGCCGCGCATCGCGACGAGCTTGGCGATGTACTGCTGCAGGTGCTGCTTCAGGCGCGTATCCGTGAGGAGAACGGCGATTTTGATTTCGAGGCGGTGGCCGGTCATCTGGCCGACAAGCTGATCCGCCGTCATCCGCACGTGTTCGGTGATGCGCGTGCGGATACGCCTGAGGAGGTCATGCAGCACTGGGCGCGGATCAAACAACTGGAGCGGGGCGGGGCGGACGCGCCGCCGCGGGCGACGCTCGATGGAATCCCTTTGCAGCTGCCGGCCCTGCACCGCGCGCAACGCATCCAGGAGCGGGCAGGCAGGAAGGGGTTCGACTGGGATCGCATCGAGGATGTCATCGCCAAGGTCGAGGAGGAGCTTCTGGAAGTGCGTGAGGCCCTGGATGCTGGCGATACCGACGCGGTGGAGGGGGAGCTTGGCGACCTGCTTTTCGCGACGGTCAACCTCTGCCGGTTCCGCGGTGTGCATGCGGAGGGTGCCTTGCGGCGGGCGATCGCGAAATTCACCAGCCGGTTCCATGAGGTCGAGCGTCGCCTGCTGGCGTCGGGACGGCGGCTGGAGGACTGCACGCTGGAGGAGATGGACCGGGAATGGGACCGTGTCAAGGCGGAGGCGGCATCGTGAGCATCTTCCGCACGCAGGGCGACGGACGCTGGTTCCCGGCGGATGCGGGCCGGTTGCGGGCGGCGGTCGAGGGGTTCATCGCGGCGGCAGACGGCGCGGGCTGTGATGGGGCCACCCTGGCGTCCGGCATCGCGCCGCACGCCGGCTATGCCTACTCCGGCGGGGTGGCCGGTCACACCTACCGCGCGTTGCGGGAATCGGTCCGGCAAGGGAACGGGCCGGAAGTTGTGGTCGTGCTCGGTTTCTCGCACCGGGTGCCGTTCGAGGGGGTGGCCTGGCTGGATACCGATGCCATCCGCACCCCGCTGGGGGATATCGCTTCCGACCGCTCGTTCATGGAACGGGTACGGGACCGGCTGCCAGGCGTTTTCTTCGACGTCGACTTGCATGATGGCGAGCATTCGGCGGAAAACCAGCTTCCCTTCCTTCAGGTCGCTGTGCCGGGGGTGCCCGTGGCGGTCGGCCTGATCGGCGGACACGCTGCCGGCCAGCCGGAGGCGCTGGCGGGCGCGGTGCGGGCGGCTGCTGCCAGGCGGCGGCTGTTCGTGCTGGCCAGCACGGATCTGCTGCATGATGCCGATTATGACCGGGTGCGGGCCAGCGATGCGCGCACCCTGGGCATGATAGAAAGACTTGATTCGGAGGGGCTGAATAGGGCATGGTCATACGGGACGCAGATATGCTGCGGCATCGGGCCGGTACTGGTCGCGCTGGAATCGGCGCGTCTGGCCGGTTGCCGGCATGGCCGGCGGCTATTCTACTGCAACAGCGGGGATATCGATCCATCAGGCCGCGGCCAGTGGGTGGTCGGCTACGGCTCGGTGGTGTTTGCATGCGATGATAAGGATTAACGCTCAACGAAAGGCATGGCAATGGAATTGACGCAACAACAAAAGGCAACGGTCACCGCCTGGGTGGGGGAAGGATGCGGGCTTTCGGAGATCCAGCGCCGGATCACCAGCGAGTTCAGTCTGCGGCCTACTTTCATGGATGTGCGATTCCTGATACTGGATCTCGGGCTTGAGATCAAGGACGCCACCGCCAGCCGCTCGAAAAAGGCGGTCGAGGACGACGAGCCCCAGGACGGGACGGATGACGCCGATGAGGGCGTGATGCCGGAGGATGCTCCTGGTGGCATTGGCGGCGTAGCGGTCGAGGTCGACCGCCTGATCAAGCCGGGTGCGCTGATCAGCGGGACCGTGGTCTTCAGCGACGGCATGACGGCCACTTGGATGCTGGACCAGTCCGGGCGGCTGGCACTGGATCCCGCTCAGCCCGGTTATCGTCCGGGCCCCGAGGATATTAAGGGTTTCCAGCGTGCGCTACAGCAAGAGATGATGAAGAAGGGGTACTAGTGTCATGCCAAGGCCGATCAGGCTGATCGCGACGGATCTGGACGGGACGCTCGACGGCAACGGTTGCTCGATCACGCGCTACCAGGATTTTGCCGAGCGGCTGGATCGGTACAAGCAGCGCTACGGAACGGAGTGGGTCGTCTGCACGGGGCGTTCGCTGCATGGCTTTGAATCGGCGATGAAACCCCTGAAGACGCTCGGGATAGAGCCGGAATACGTGATCGTGCACCATGCGTACATCTACCGTCGGGGGCGTTTTGGCTACTGGCCGCATCTGTTTTGGAACGCGGCCATCCGTTTCCAGGTATGGTCGAGCGCGCTGTACCTGCGCGGGGCGCTGAACGAGTGGCATCGCATGGTACGGGGGATGAGCGATCATGTCACGACCGTGTTCCATCGGAGCAACCGCCTCTGCCTGCGGTTCCGCACCGAGGAGGCCGCGGCGGCCGCAGCGGCACTGCTGCGCGAGAAAGCCGCTGTTTTCAAGCTTTTGCGTGTGTTCCACTACATGCTCGAAGTGGATGTGCGCACCGTTCCCTACACCAAGGGCATGGCGCTTAGCGAGCTGGCGCAGCATCTTGGAGTCCGGAATGCCGAGATCCTGGCGATCGGCAACGGGCATAATGACATCAGCATGCTCGACGGGGAGGCGGCGGGAGCGACAGGGTGCCCCGGTAATGCGGAAACAGATGTCATGCAGACCGTGCATCTCCGTGGCGGGCATGTGGCGGAAGCACGCAAACTGGATGGCGTGATCGAGGTACTCGATGCCTGGCTGGAGGGTACCGTGAAAAGTGCGCTTCCCGAGTGGTGGACCCCCAGCAAGCAGCAGCAGAACCCGAAATCAATGGGCCGGCGGATGAATCATCCGGGTCGGCAACAGCAAGCGCAATCGCCGCGGATGGCGTTATGGCTGGGTGTTCTGGCGGTCTACACGGTGCTGGTTGTGTTCGCCAGCTTCGAGGTGTTTCCCTCTTCCATTTCCGGCCTGATCATGAACCCGTTCACGCTGGTGGCGGGGCTGGTGGAGCGGTTGATGCAGATACTGGGGTTGTAGTTCGGGGCAGTGGGGGCGATTAGGATTAGGATCACGATAACGATCACGATAACAATTGGGATGATATGAGAACCGGATTCGTGGGTGGCGGGAAAATGGCGGAGGCTCTGCTTTCGGGTATTTTGGCGCAGAAGGTCTGCACGGCAGATGAGGTGCTGGTCAGCGACCGTGATGCGGGGCGTCGGCAGTGGCTGTGTGATCGCTTCGGGGTGGAGACGCTCGATCGGAACCTTGCGGTGGTGGAGCGCAGCGAGGCGGTGATCCTGGCGGTCAAGCCGCAGGATCTGGATGCGGTGCTCGACGAACTGGCTCCGGCCGCGTCCGGTCGGCTGTTCGTGTCGATCGCCGCTGGTCGGCGTCTGGCCTATTTCGAGGCGCGCCTGATTGGTAGCCGGGTGCTGCGGGTGATGCCGAACCTGGCCTGCCAGGTGGGCGAGGGCATGAGTGTCTACTGCGGTGGCAAGGATGCAACCGACGCGGATACCAGGCTGGTCCGGAGGATTCTCGAAAGCTGCGGTCGGGTGCTGGAACTGGACGAATCGTTCTTCGATGTGGTCACCGCTCTGAGCGGTTCCAGTCCTGCGTACTTTGCCTATGTCGTGCAGTCGCTGGTCGATGCGTCCGTCGCCAGCGGCATGGCACCGGCAATCGCGATGGAACTGGCTTTGCAGACCATGCGCGGCGCGGCGACGGTCATGCTGCAGGGCGGTGTAGCCCCTGTCGATTTCATGGCCAGCGTGGCGTCCAAGGGAGGGACCACGGCCGCCGGCCTGGCCGTGCTCGAAAGCAGCGATCTGCGGGCCGTCCTGAAGGCGACGCTCGATGCGGCGGCACGGCGCAGCACCCAGCTAAGCTCCTGATCGATCCGGTCAGGCGGACAGGCGGATGGCGGTCTGCACGGCCGCTGTCAGGCTTTCGGGCGAGGCCTTGCCCTGCCAGGCGATGTCGAAGGCGGTGCCGTGATCGACGGAGGTCCGCACCAGCGGCAGCCCGAGCGTGACGTTGACCCCGGTCTCGAACGCCAGCATCTTGAATGGGATCAACCCCTGGTCATGGTACATCACGATGTAGGCGTCAGTCTTCTCCCGCATGGACGGGATGAAGGCGGTATCCGGCGGCAGCGGGTCGCTGACCTGTAGGCCGTCCGCTCGGGCCGCCAATACCGCTGGCAGGATCAGTCGCTGTTCCTCGTCGCCGAACAGGCCGTGTTCGCCCGCGTGGGGATTCAGCCCGCATACGGTCAGGCGCGGGGTTGGCCTGCCGAAACGCCTCATGGCGGCGTCCGCCAGCCGGATGACCTCGCCGATGCGCGACACGGTCAGCTCCGAAGCCACCCGGGCAAGGGCGATGTGCGTCGTTGCCAGGCAGACGTTGATGCCGGGGGATGCCATCATCATGCAATAGCGCCGGGTCCCGGTCAGTGCGGCCAGCATCTCGGTATGCCCCGGATAGGGAACCCCGGCAAGCTGAAGCGCCTCCTTGTGCAGCGGGGCCGTCACCACCGCCCGGATCCATCCCTGCTGCACCGCCTGCACCGCCAATTGCACGTAGCGGAAGGCGGCGGCCCCGCAGGCGGACTGCACCACCCCCGGCGTTACCGCCTCCGCCTCCGGTATGCCACAGTCCGCCACGAGCGGGGCATCTCCCGGCAGCAAGCCATTGGCCAGCAGGTCGCCAACCGGCACCACGTCCGCCTCGAACGGGATCCCGCAGGCCCCGGAAACCCGCCGCAGCAGGGCGGCGCTGCCGAAGACCACCGGACGGCAAAGGCCCGTTACCGCAGGCAAGCGCAGCACCCGCAGGCACAGCTCGGGACCGACCCCCGCCGCATCGCCCATCGTGATCCCGATCACTGCCCCCGGGCCGGTTCCGCTCTTGACTGTCCTGTCCGCCTCGCTCACTCTGACCTCGCTTGCTGCATTCCCGCAAATGAACCGCCATCAAGCTACCCCGAAGCAAGGACGGACGTCAAGCGGGCAGCAACAGCGTTTACAGGTTGATAATTGCGCGGCGAAGGCTTAGTCTGCTGCCCATGCCTGAAATCAAACTCGATATTGCCGGTATCAAGGCGATTCTTGAAGCCAATGCCGCCGCGTACGCGCCGGATGTCACGACCGACGAGATCGGCCACGTGACTGCTATCGGAGACGGCATCGCGCATGTGGATGGCCTGCCCGGCGTCATGTCCGAGGAGATGGTGCTCTTCCCGAATGATGTCTACGGCGTGGTCATGAACCTGGAGCGCCGGAATGTCGGTGTGATCGTGCTGGGTAACGGCATGCGCATCGAGGAAGGCGACGTTGTCAAGCGCACGCGCCGCGTGCTGGAAGCGCCGGTCGGCGATGCCTTGCTGGGTCGTGTCGTCACCCCGCTCGGCTTGCCGATCGACGGGCAGGGACCGCTGCCGAAGACCGAGACCCGCCTGGTGGAAACCGACGCGCCGGGCATTGCCGAGCGCGAATCGATCCATGTCCCCTTGCAGACCGGCCTCAAGGCGATCGATGCCATGACCGCCATCGGCCGTGGCCAGCGCGAGCTGATCGTCGGCGACCGCCAGACCGGCAAGACGACCCTCGCCATTGACGCGATCATCAACCAGGCCGCCACCGGCGTCAAATGCGTCTACGTCGCTATCGGCCAGAAGATGTCGACCATCGTCAACGTGGTCGAGACCCTGCGCGCGGCCGATGCCTTGCGCCACACCATCGTGGTGGCCGCGACCGCGGGCGATCCGGCCCCGTTGCAGTATATCGCCCCCTTTGCCGGCTGCTGCATGGCGGAATTCTTCCGCGACCGCGGCGAGGATGCCCTGATCGTCTACGACGATCTCTACAAGCACGCCGTGGCCTACCGCGAGATCTCGCTGCTGCTGCGCCGCCCGCCCGGCCGCGAGGCCTTTCCCGGCGATATCTTCTATCTGCACAGCAGGCTGCTCGAGCGCGCCGGACGCCTGGCCAGGCACCAGGGCGGCGGCTCGCTGACCGCCCTGCCGATCGTGGAGACCAAGGAAGGCGACTATTCGGCCTACATCCCGACAAACCTGGTCTCGATCACCGATGGCCAGATCTACCTCGAACCGGACCTTTTCCACCAGGGCTTCCGCCCCGCGATCAACGTCGGCCTCAGTGTCTCGCGCGTGGGTAGCAATGCCCAGATCAAGGCGATGAGGCAAGTGGCGATCAAGCTGCGCATGGACCTGGCACAATACCGCGAGGTGGCCTCCTTCGCCCAGTTGACCACCGACCTGGACAAGGCCACGCTCAAGCAGCTCCATCGCGGTGAACGGCTCTCCGAGATCCTCAAGCAGCCGGCGGGCACCCCGCTGCCGGTCGAGAAGCAGGTCTGTATCATGTGGGCTGCGATGAACGACTGGCTCGACGATATCGCCCTGGCCGACATTGCCCGCTTCGAGCACGAGTGGTTCCGCCTGCTCGACGGGGCCTATCCCGCTATCGGCCGCGCGATTGCCGGGACCGGCGAGCTTTCAAAGGAGACCGTAGGCGACCTGACGACATCCCTGACCGCGTTCAAGACGGCGTTCGTCCCCACCGAGGCGGCCGTGATGTTCGACCGCAAGCGTGTCGTCCCTCCGATGGAACACCACGAGACACGCCTGATGACCACCGCCGTGCAATCCGGCAGCCCTCCTCACGTTTAACGGACATTAACCCCGCAGAGGCGGATCCAGTATCATGGCAACAGCGTTATCAGACATCAAGCGCCGCATCGGCACCACGGCGCAGATCCGCAAGGTCACCAGCACCCTGCAGAAGGTCGCCGGCGCTAAACTGGTCCAGGAGCAGCGGCGCATCGCCAATGCCGACGAATATACTGGACGCCTGCTGGACCTGCTGCACCTGGCCGAACGCGGCCTGCCGTCCGGCGCGTTGTCCCACCCGTTGATGCAGCCCCGGGCGGGTGGCAATGCCATCGCGCTGCTTGTGTTCGGCGCTGATCGCGGCCTGTGCGGCACGTTCAACGCCGTCCTGATGACGGCGGTCTCGACGTTTGTCGAGCAGCACCGTGACGCTACGGTGCATCTCCTGATGAGTGGCAAGGTGCCCTACAAACGGGCTGTGCGCCAGCAGTTCGCCCCGCTGGAGTGGGTCGAGCAGATCGACGGGCTGGCTGATCGCATGATGGCGGCCTTCGGCAGCGGCATGTACCGCGACGTGCATCTGCTTTACTGGGATTTCATCACCCGCGGGCGGCAGGCGATTACCGTACGGCAACTGCTGCCGGTCACCGCCCTTGATCACACCTCCAGTGCGGCGGCACCCGCCGCCCTTGTCTCCCCGCCGATCGAGCCTTCCCCGCAGGCGTTGATCGACAGCCTGCTGCCGGAATACGTCCGCCGCGCGATCCATGACGCCTTTCATAAGAGTGCCGCCTCGGAACATGCCCAGCGCCAGCTCGCGATGAGCCGTGCCGCCGACAATGCCGGCGAGATGCTCGCGGGCCTGCGCAAGCGCTACAGCCGCCTGCGCCAGGAAAACATCACCACCGAAATGCTCGAAATCGTCGCGGGCATGTACCGCTAGGAAAGGAAAACATGGCAAACGGGAAAGTCGTCCAGATCATCGGGCCGGTCGTTGATGTGCAGTTCTTCGATGAGCACCTGCCCGCGCTGCACCACGCCCTACGCATCCGCCGCCCCGGGCAGGATCTGGAAATCACCCTGGAGGTCGAGGAGCACCTCGGCGAGGGCGTCGTGCGCTGCATCGCCATGTCCTCGACTCGCGGGCTGGCGCGCGGTATCGCCGTGGTGGACACGGGCGGCACCATCAGCATCCCCGTCGGCGAGGCCTGCCTGGGGCGGGTGGTCAACCTGCTCGGCCAGCCGGTCGATGGCGAGGGGCCGATCAACAGCATCCGCTTCGATTCCATCCACAAGGCCCCGCCACCCTTTGACCAGCAGGTGCCCGCGATCGAGTTCTATGAGACCGGCATCAAGGCCATGGACCTGCTGGCCCCGTTCCCGCGCGGCGGCAAGATCGGGCTCTTCGGCGGGGCCGGTGTCGGCAAGACCATGCTGATCATGGAACTGATCCGCAACATCACCACCGAGCATGGCGGACGGGCGGTCTTTGCCGGCGTCGGCGAGCGTACCCGCGAAGGCAACGACCTCTGGCAGGAGATGAAGGCCTCGGGCGTGCTGCGTGATACGGTGCTGGTCTTCGGCCAGATGAACGAACCGCCCGGCGCGCGCCTGCGCGTGGCGCTGGCTGGCCTGACGCACGCCGAGTATTTCCGCGACACCGTGCGGCAGGACGTGCTGCTGTTCATCGACAACATCTTCCGTTTCGTCCAGGCCGGTGCCGAGGTCTCCGCCCTGCTGGGCCGCATGCCCTCGGCGGTGGGCTACCAGCCGACGCTCGCCAGCGAGATGGGCAGCCTGCAGGAACGCATCACCTCCACCAAGCGCGGGGCCATCACCTCCGTCCAGGCGGTCTACATCCCTGCCGACGACATCACCGATCCCGCCCCCGCCACCACCTTCGCGCATCTGGACGCCACGGTCGTGCTCAGCCGCAAGATCGTGGAGATGGGCATCTACCCCGCCTTCGACCCGCTATCCTCCTCGTCAAACATCCTCGCCGCCGACATCGTCGGCGAGGATCACTACCGCACCGCCCAGGAAGTCCGCCGCATCCTGCAGCGCTACGCGGAGCTGCAGGATATCATCACCATCCTCGGGGTCGAGGAACTGCCCGACAGCGACCGCGAGATCGTGCTGCGGGCCCGCCGTATCCAGCGGTTCCTCTCGCAGCCGAATTTCGTGGCCGAGCAATTCACCGGCATCCCGGGCCAGTACGTGCCGGTGGCCGAGACCATCGAGGCGTTCAAGGCGATCTGCGATGGCAAGTACGACACCGTTCCCGAGCAGGCTTTCATGATGACCGGTGGCATGGACCAGGTGCTTGAGAACGCGAGGAAGATGGAGGCGGAATGAGCCAACCGCTACAGTTGAAGGTCATCCTGCCGGAGGCTTCCGTGCCGCCGCGCACGATCCAGGGGATCGACGTGCCGGCCGCCGATGGACGGTTGACGGTTCTGGCCGGGCACCAGCCGCTGATCGCCGCCCTGGTGCCGGGCATGGCAATCGTCACCACGCCGGATGGCGCACGCGAAAACTGGCGTATCAGTGCCGGTGCCCTGCAGATGGAAGGCGACACCGCCATCCTGCTGGTGAGGGAGGCGACGTTGGTGGGAGAGCGTGGAGGTTGAGCATCGGGGGGTGATAACTGAGGAAGAATTGAATCGAACATCCAACATCCAACGTCCAACATCCAACGCCCAAGCCTGGGAGTCTATCCTTGGATTGTTGGTTGTTGGATGTTGGTTGTTGGGCGTTGAAAAGAATTGAATTTACAGGCAGGGAATGTCATGAAAAGAAAAATGCTTCGTAACAAGGCCCTGCAAGGGCTGCTGATAACCCTGGCCTGTACGGCGGCCGTCACGGCGCTATGGCTGTTCGGCTCGCTGGATACGCTTGAGTTCAAGACGCTCGACGCGCGGTTCCGCCGCCTGCCGCCCTGGGATGCCGCGCAGGGCACGCCGGCCAATATCTCCATGGTGCTGATCGACCAGACCAGCCTGGAAATGGTCTCGCGCACGATCCATCACGGCTGGCCATGGCCGCGCGAGTTCTACGCCAAGATGATCGGCTTCCTTCACCAGGCCGGTGCCCGCGCCGTCGTGTTCGATATGTATTTCTCCGAACCCGACAACGACCGTCCGGAGATCAGCGGCGCGGATTCCGATGCCGCCCTCGCCGCCGCGACGCAGTTCGCCTCGAACATCGTCCACTCCTACGTGCTGTACAGGAAGGGGGAAGACGTTCCCATCGAGAAGCGCGACGCTATCAAGCGGATGTCGGCGCTCGATGGTGACGGGCTTGATCATGTGCCCGCCCTGCGCCGCTACAGCACCGGGGCACTGCCCACAAACGTGCTGACCGAGGCGGCCGCCGCCATCGGCTTCGCCACCCAGGAACCCGAAAGCGACAACATCTTAAGACGGCAGGCCCTGCTGGCACGGTTCGAGGATAGGTTCGAGGATACCGTCGTCAAAAGCCAGGCGTTGGCGGCCACGGGATTCCTGCGTCCCGGCGACGCCCTGCGACTGGAGCCCGGCCGCCTGCGTATCGGGGCCGACTCTATCGCGATTGATGCGTCCGCCACCGCCTTCCTGCACTGGTATCGCCCGCCTGCGGACCGTACCAGCCCGTTCGACCACCATATCGCCTACAACATCTTGCGTGCCGTCATCCGGCAGGACGCCGGCATGGATCCCCAAATACCGCCCGGCACCTTCAAGGACCGGATCGTGTTCATTGGCTCGACCGCGACCGGATCGTTCGACGATTGGGCCACACCACTCACAAACTCCATCCCGGGGATCGAGATCCAGGCCACCGCGCTGGCCAACCTGCTGCGGGGCGAGTCCGTCGCGCGCGTGCCGCGCTCGGTGACCTTCCTGCTGATCCTGCTGCCCGCCCTTGTCACCGCCGCCGCCGCCAACCTGGGGCGGCGGCATACCACGATCGTGATCGCGGTTCCCATCCTGCTGCTGGCCGCCATCGCTACTGGCGGCTTTGCCGCACTCGCCCGCGCGGATTGGTTTGTCGAGATCATCCCGCCCGCCCTGGGCGTGCTGGCCACGTTCATGGTCGCCAACCTGACCAACTACCTGACCGAGCGGCGGCACAGCCGCATGGTGCGCGGTATCTTCGAGCATTACCTCGACAGCAGTGTCGTCGAGAGTCTGATCGCGGATCCCGAAAAAGTCCGGCTCGGTGGCGAGCGTCGCGAATGTACCGTCCTGTTTACCGATGTGGCCGACTTTACCACGACCTCCGAATCACTCTCGCCCGAGCAGGTCGTGCAATTCATGAACATCTATCTCGATGCCATGACCGACATCATCATCGAGGAGGGCGGCTTCGTGGACAAGTACATCGGCGACGAGATCGTCGCCGTGTTCGGCGCCCCCAATCCTTTACCCGACCACGCCGCCCGCGCCTGCCGTGCCACGCTGCGCATGGCCGAGAAGGTCAAGACCCTGCAGCCCGCCTTCAAGGAGGCTGGCTGCCGCACAACGATCTTCGCCCGCACCGGCATGTGTACCGGCGAGGTGGTGATCGGCAACATGGGATCCGAAAGCCGCATGAACTATACGGCCATGGGCAACACTATGAACCTGGGTGCGCGCATCCAGGGAATTACCAAGATGTACGGGGCGATGGTCTTCGTCAGCCAGAGCACGGCGGACGCTGCTGGTAAAGGCGAATTCGTCTTCCGCGAGGTCGATGCCGTCCGCGTCAAGGGTAAGACACAAGCCGAGCACATGATCGAGCTGCTCGGGGCCAACACGCCCGGACACCCGTTCGCCGACGCTGTCATGCGCTATGCCGAGGCTCTTGCCGCCTACCGCCAGCGGCAATGGGACCGGGCTCTTGCGCAACTGGCTCCGCTCGTGGAGCAGGGCGACGGCCCCGCCATCAAGCTCGCGGCCCGCTGCCGCGACTACCGGCAGACACCGCCGCCCGCCGACTGGGACGGCGTGACCAATATGCTGACAAAATAACGTGGCGAATACCACGTCTTTAATCAGCAGACTTCGTGGCGATCAGGGTCTCTCCCGAAAGGCGTATGGGAACACAGGTGGCCAGGGTGTTTCGCGGTAAAGGAGTTCCTGGTATGCGTACCGGAAGGTATTGGCTGGTCCAGCCAACGGTATCCCGCTTAGACCGCTCGACCAGGATCGTGACGGGCTTCCCGATGAAGGTGCTGGCGAAATCGCGGCGTTTGGCCTTGCCGATGGCGATCAGTTCTGCGGCCCGCTGCTTCTTGGTGGCGGTGGGAATCTGATCCGGCATCTCGGCTGCCGGGGTTCCTCGCCTCGGGCTATAAGGGAAAACGTGCAGATTGCTGAAGGGCAGGGCACGGACCAGCTCTAGCGTGTTCTGGAATGCCCGGTCGTCCTCGCCCGGGAAGCCGACAATCACGTCTGTCCCGAGTCCGAGATCCGTCATTCTGGCGACAGCGTACTCGACCGTCTCCCGGAACCGGGCGGCTGTGTAGCGGCGGCGCATGCGCTGCAAAACCCCGCCATCGCCGCTTTGCAGCGGCAGATGCAGGAAACGGCACAGCTTTTTCGAGACCGCCATGAAGTCGATGACCTCGCGCTCGACGGTTGTCGTCTCGATCGACCCGATGCGGATCCGATCGAGGCCGTCGATCAGTTCGGTACGCTCGAGCAGGTCGATCAGGCTGTGGGGCGGGGAGTGGTAGCACCCGAGGTTGGCTCCTGTGAGGGTGATTTCGCGGTACCCGGCATCGACGAGCCGATGGATATCCGCCAGGATATCCGGCAGAGGCCGACTGACCGGATTGCCACGTGTTTCGGGCACAATGCAATAGCTGCAACGGAAATCGCAGCCGTCTTGGACCTTGACGATTCCGCGTGTTGTGGCGAAGATCGCGGTCATGGCGACTTCCTCCTGGCCTGATTCTTCGCCGAGGCTCGGGCTGGGCCGCAGCCCGAATCCGGACGCGAGCTGTTCCGGCAGGCTGAATTTCTGTGCCTGCCCGGCGATCAGATCCGCCCCGGTGGCCGCTTTCAAGGCATCTCCGTCATGCTCCACGGCGCAACCGGCCAGGACGACCCGCCGGGCACCCTCGCGCCGCAGTCGGCGAGCCCAGCGGGCGCAGTCGCGTTCGGCGTGGTGCGTGATGGTGCAGGTGTTGATCACGACGGCATCGCAAGGGCCGCCTGCCTCCGTCACCCGCCAGCCGGCCGCCTCGAACTGGGCTGCAATCCGGGCGGTTTCCGCCTGGTTAAGCCGGCACCCGATGGTCTTGAAGCTTACCGTCGGCATAAGTAACATTAGTCAAACCTCTTCGCTCATCACTGTAGCCCGCTCGCGCCGCGAGCGCGGCTTCTGCGTTGTAAGCGAACGGTTGTTTGCCTAACACGCGAGGATTTGCGAAATCGTAGGCTCATCCCGTTGCCTCAGTTGCGGCGCAACTGGGCCACCTCAACGTTTCCCCCTTGTTTATGACACGGCTGCGGCCGGGGGCCTTACTCCAAGATTGCGCCGGTGCTGGCGTTGCGGACCAGTTTGGCGTAGCGGGTGAGGTAGCCGGTAACGGCGCGCGGCGGCGGCGGGACAAACGCCGCCTGGCGCCGGGCGATGGTTTCCTCGTCCAGGCAGACCTGCAGCGAACGCTCGGGGATGCTGAGCCGGATCCGATCGCCGTCCTCGATCAGGGCGATCAGTCCGCCTTCGGCCGCCTCGGGGGAGACGTGTCCGATACAGGCGCCGCGGGTGCCGCCGGAGAATCGCCCGTCGGTAATCAGCGCGACGCTCTCGCCCAGGCCCTGCCCCATGATGTAGGATGTCGGGGCCAGCATTTCCTGCATGCCGGGACCGCCCTTGGGACCCTCGTAGCGGATGACCACGACATGCCCGGGCTTGACCTTGCCGGCGAGGATGCCTTCGCAGGCCTCATCCTGGGAATTGAAGGTGATCGCCTTGCCCTCGAAGGTCTGCATGCTGGCGGCCACGCCAGCCTTCTTGACCACCGCGCCCGCCCGGGCCAGGTTGCCGTGCAGGACGGTCAGGCCGCCGTCGGCCGAGTAGGGATTATCCAGGCCATGGATAACCGCCGGATCCTTGACGGTCGCGCGGGAGACATTCTGCCAGATGGTCTTGCCGGTAACCGTGATACAATCCTTGTGCAGCAGTCCCTTGATCGCGCCGATGGTGCGCAGGATGGCGCTGATCCCGCCGGCCCGGTCCACGTCCTCCATATGGAAAGGCGATGAAGGCGAGACCTTGCAGATGTTCGGGCATTTGCCGGAAATCGCGTTGATGCGGTCAAGGTTATAGCTCACGCCGGCCTCGTGGGCGATGGCGAGGGTGTGGAGCACGGTGTTGGTGCTGCCGCCCATGGCCATGTCGAGCGCGAAGGCGTTGTCGATCGATTTCTCCGTGACGATCTCGCGCGGCAGCGGTCCGCCCGCCAGAGCCATCTCCACAATGCGTTTGGCGGCCTTGCGGTAGAGCGTCTTGCGCTGCGGGTCGACGGCCAGGACCGAGCCGTTGCCGGGCAGGGCGAGGCCGATCCCCTCGCAGAGGCAGTTCATGGAATTGGCCGTGAACATGCCCGAGCAGGAACCGCAGCCCGGGCAGGCGTTCTCCTCGATACAGGTCAGCTCGCTGTCGTTGATCTTCTTCATGCCGTGGGCGGCGACACCTTCGAAGACGCTGATCAGGTCAACGACCTTGCCGTCGGGCGTCCTGCCTGCGGCCATCGGCCCGCCGCTGACGAACAGGGTCGGGATATTGGCGCGCATGGTCCCCATGATCATTCCGGGGACGATCTTATCGCAGTTCGGGATGCAGATCACGGCATCGAAACAGTGCGCCTTGAGCATGGATTCCACCGAATCGGCAATGATCTCGCGCGACGGCAGGGAGTACTTCATCCCGGCATGGCCCATGGCGATACCGTCGCAGATACCGATCGTGTTGAACTCGAAGGGCACGCCGCCCGCTTTCTCGATCTCGCGCTTGATCAGCTTGGATACCTGGTCGAGATGGGCGTGGCCGGGAATGATCTGGTCATAGGAATTACAGACGGCAATGAAGGGTTTTAAGAAATCGCCGGATTTCACGCCGGTTGCCCGGAGCAGGCTGCGATGCGGGGCCCGTTCCCATCCTTTTTTGATCTGGTCGCTGCGCATGGTCGCTATCCTTTCGAAGTACCGTTGATTAAAAACGGATGAAAACTAACATGAAAAGTACCGGAATGCAACCGTAGCAGTTGACGCGGGGCTGACATTCTGGTTTGCTTGGGACTTCAACGTTGGCCACAACCGGCGCAAGGCCGGTGGGCGGCATTGAAGCAACAGGGAATGCGGATGCGAAAAATCGGTGAGATTGAACAGGCGGACCGGGCGGCGGTATTCTCGGATTACCTTTACGCGCAGGGGATCGCGACCTCGGTGGAGCGGACGGATGCCGGCGCGGGCGAGCTCTGGGTGCATGACGAAGGCACGCTGGAAGCGGCGCGTGCCGCCTTGTCCTCATATCTCGAGGATCCGGGGCACTCACGCTATGCCGCCGCCGGTAAGGCGGCCGATGAACGACGGCGTGAGCAGAAGCGCCAGCAGGCCGGATCCCAGCGGAACCTCTATGACCGCCGCCACATCCTGGGCGGCCGTTTCTGGCGAGGGGTGCCGCTGACCCGTCTGCTGATCGTCCTGAGCGTGGCGGCCACGGTCTTCGGCGGCCTCGGCAGTGGAACGCGGCTGGAACAGTGGCTGTCGATCACCGAATACACGGTGGGTGAGGGCGGTCCGGTCTTTGATAAGGCTTTGCCGGAAATCGCGCATGGCCAGGTCTGGCGCTTGCTGACTCCCATTTTCCTGCATGCGGCAATGGCTGGCGGTTTCGGGTTCCTGCATGTGTTGTTCAATATGCTCTGGTTGCGGGATCTGGGCGGGATGATCGAAAACGCACAAGGACCATTCGGGCTGCTGCACAAGGTGGTGGTGATCGGGATGTTTTCCAACTTGCTGCAGTTGGCGTTTGGAGGCCCGTCCTTCGGAGGGATGTCCGGCGTGGTGTTCGGGCTGCTCGGCTACATCTGGGTACGGGGGCGCCTGGACTTGACCAGCGGTCTTTATGTGCACAACCAGACCATGATGATGATGACATTCTGGTTTTTCATTTGCCTGACCGGGACGATGGGGGCGATCGCCAATGCGGCGCATGCCGGTGGCTTGTTCGCCGGCATGGCATGGGGATGGCTGGCGGCCCGGCGGGTCAATACAAGACGGTGAGAGTATAAACAAGCAAGCCACACGGGGCTCCGGGCGAAAATGAATTGGTAACTGGAGAAAAACCGAATCGAACATCCAACGCCCAAGTTGGGGAGTCTTTACTTGGATGTTGGGCGTTGGATGTTGGTTGTTGGGCGTTGAAACGAAACAAGGTAAATGGAGGTTGGAATGATGCGAGTAACGGTGGTGCTGAGTAAACTGGTTTTGGTGGGCTTGTTCCTGGTGGCAGCCCCTTGCGGGGTATGTGCGCAGGATGATACCGACCGGCAGATTGATGATCTGAAAAAAGCCTTCGAGGAAATCACCGAATCATTCCGTCAACGGATGAGCGAGTTGGAGCAGAAGGGCGAGGCTGAGCGTAAGGCGATTGCCGACGAGCGCGATGCGGTGGTGGCCGAGCGCGATGCCGGACGGGTGCAGGTTGAAAACCTGCAGGGGACGATCAAGACGCTGGAGTCCCATCTGGCGGAGCGGGAGGCGGAACTGGCTGCGTTGCGCGGGGCACAGGCAGGTAGCCTGGAAGCGTTGCGTGTCAAGGACGGCGATATTGCCCGCCTGCAGGATGCGCTGGTCGAATCGCAGCAGGGGAATGCGCGCGAGCGGTTCGCTCTGGCCTACAACCTGGGCAGCGTCTACAAGGCGGCGCGCCAGTACGACCGGGCGGAAGCACAGTTCCTGAAGGCACTGGAGATGAAGGCCGACGATGCGGCCCTGCACTACAACCTGGGGATCCTTTACGACGACAATCTCGGGAATGACAAGAAAGCCCGCCAGCATTACGAAAGGTTCCTGGAGCTCGCACCCAATGATCCGGACGCGCCGAACGTGATCAAGTGGCTGAAGGAACTGTAGCCCGCTCGCGCCGCGAGCGCGGCTTCCGCGTTGTAAGCTAACGGTTGGCTGGTAAGCACGGCAGTTGGCGTAATCGTAAGCGCAATCCCGTGGCCTCGGTTGCGGCGCAACCGGGCTACTGCGGCATCCAACGCAAAGAAAAGACCGGCACGGGGAGTCCCGTGCCGGCCTTCTTTTGCCGGTGTTGCCTGGCTGTTTACACCAGTCCCTGGTCGAGCATCGCGTCGGCTACCTTGACGAAGCCGGCGATGTTGGCACCGGCGACGTAGTTGCCGGCGAAGCCGTACTCTTCCGAGGCCGCCACGCACTGCTCGTGGATGGCCACCATGATCTTGTTCAGCTTGCTGTCCACCTCCTCGCGCGGCCATTTCATCATGGTCGCGTTCTGCGACATCTCCAGCCCGGACGTGGCAACCCCGCCCGCATTGGCCGCCTTGCCCGGTCCGTAAAGTATCCGCTTCTCGACAAACAGGTCGACCGCTTCCGGTGCGCTCGGCATGTTGGCACCTTCGGAAACCAGCATGCAGCCGTTCTTGAGAAGGGCCTTGGCGTCCTCGCCGCTGATCTCGTTCTGCGTGGCGCTCGGGAAGGCGCAGTCGCAGGGGATGTCCCACGGGCGCTTGTTCTCGTAGTATTTCGCGCGGAAGTGATCGGAGTACTCCTTGATCCTGCCGCGGCGGACGTTCTTCAGCTCCATCACCCAGGCGAGTTTCTCGGGCGTGATGCCATCCACATCGTGGATCGTGCCGGTCGAATCCGACAGCGATACGCACTTGCCGCCGAGCTGGTTGACCTTTTCCACCGTGTACTGCGCCACGTTTCCGGAGCCCGAAACCACGCAGGTCTTGCCTTCCAGGCTGTCGCCGCGCGTCTTGAGCATCTCCTGGGCGAAGTAGACGCAGCCGTAGCCGGTCGCCTCGGGACGGATCAGCGAGCCGCCCCAGCTCAGGGACTTGCCGGTGAGCACGCCGGTGAACTCGTTGCGCAGGCGCTTGTACTGCCCGAACATGTAGCCGATCTCGCGGCCACCGACACCGATATCACCCGCCGGCACGTCGGTCTGTGCACCGATATGGCGCTGTAGCTCGCTCATGAACGACTGGCAGAAACGCATGACCTCGGCGTCGGACTTGCCCTTCGGGTCAAAGTCAGAACCGCCCTTGCCACCGCCCATCGGCAGCGTGGTCAGCGAATTCTTGAAAATCTGCTCGAACCCAAGGAACTTCAGGATGCTCTGGTTCACGCTGGGATGGAAGCGCAGGCCGCCCTTGTACGGGCCCAGTGCGCTGTTGAACTCGAAGCGGAATCCGCGGTTGACATGCACGTTGCCCTGGTCATCCATCCACGGCACACGGAATATGATCTGCCGCTCCGGTTCGCAGATGCGCCCCAGGATGTTCTCCTCGACATATATCGGATTCTTCTCGATCACCGGTTCCAATGATCCGAGAACCTCCTGCACCGCCTGCAGGAACTCCGGCTCACCGGCATTGCGTTTTTTGACCAGTTCAAGTGCTTCACGTACCGTGGACATCTCAACTCCTTCCGCTTGCGTTCCCTGTACTTTCCAGCGTTCATTACCACAATGAAAGCCGTGCAATTAGTATTGGATAATAATTGCCGTATAATCAACCGATAACGGCAGAAAAATGCATGAATAATTATGCAAGAAACGGCTTAAATGCCGTATTTAATGCATTTGCATTTATGAATAAGAGGCCCGGATTGCGGATTCAGGCCGATGCCGCCTCGCAATCCGTACGGCAGCCGGAAACGGCGGAGGGGAAATAAAGATACGTCTGAAAAGAAAAGAAAAAATAGGGACACTCTATTAAGAAAAATCGGTGTGGAAGTTTCACGTGATGTAAGCCTTCATGTAGGGCCTGAGTATCTCGACAGCCTTGGCGTACGGGGTCTCCGAAGATGTGGCATCGTAGCCAGCGTATGAACTGTAGGCTTCTCTGCGTGGATCTGGAAAGGTTTGCGACCAGCGGATTTGGTTTCAGTTGGCGCGTTCAGAAGCCAACGCCACCCCTTCCCCTTTGTGCGCTTCGTGTCCTTCGTGGTGAAAATTCCCCTTCCTGGGAACGCGAGGCTCCGCATCACTACCGTAGGAATATAGCACGCGGTCATTCAGGAATCGCGCTCCGACGCTTCATGCGGACTGCCACTGCGGACTCGGTTACAGTTGACGAATATGAAGACGCGATTCCCGGCTTGCTCCTTACCCATCAGCATTCATCAATCCCTGATAAAGTATTTTCTATTTTCGCGGTCTAACCCCGATGGAGCGCTTGAATGGCGAGCCCCTACGCCCTAAGAGGTAGGGCGCGGAGCCACACCCAATCCCCACCCCATTTTTCGCGTTTTCCCTTGTCTTGCCAATAGTGATTGAATATAATGCAATCATTCTGACATCACAAAAGGAAACCAAGAGGCTTATGAAAACATTGACACTTCGCGGAATTGATGATGAACTTGCCTCTCGGTTGGAACGGATCGCACAACAGGGGCGGGAGAGCATGAACGGAGCCATCCTCAATCTGCTGCGCGACAAACTCGGCTTGTCTAAGCCACGGTTTAGAGAAGAATACCACGACCTCGATGATCTCGCAGGCACCTGGACACAGGAAGAGGCTCGTGAATTTGATGCGGTTGTGAGCGAGTTCTCGCGCATAGACGGGGAGTTGTGGCGATGAAGCGATTCGTGATCGACACCAACATCTACTGTGCCTTCAAGAGCAATCATCCTGCCGTTGTCGCATGCTTCCGCGAAGCCGCGGAAATCGTCGTGTGCTCGACCGTTCATGGCGAACTGCTCGCCGGCTTCAAGTGCGGGAACCGCGAGCAAAACAACACGAGCGAACTTGAAGCGTTTCTCGACCGCCCACGCGTCAGTTACGTGACAACGGATGCGTCCACTGCCGAGTTTTACGCCGAAATATTCAAGCACCTCCGAGCCAAGGGAAGCCCTATCCCCACCAACGACATATGGATCGCCGCGTCTGCCATGCAGCACGGACTTGCCGTCTACACTCGCGACAAACACTTCGGCTGCATTGATGGACTGATTGTCGTCCCCTGCCAGAGCTAAGCCGCCCGCCCGGGAGGCCGGGCAAAAGCCGAACGGTGTGGAAGATTCCAGGATCGAGAATCTTCCACACCGTTCTATTAATAAAACCGCTAAACTGTTACACGTGTCCCCTACGACCTATTTCAGTGATCACCACCTTTAGGGACCCATATAGACCCAGTCGGAAGAAGAAATACCAAAGGCCTTGTACGCCTTGACGGGCGCGTTAGTCTTTAGCAATTCGTCCCCGATAAACCGAGGCGTAAATAGGGTAGGAGTATCCTCCGCCATTGTATACGCATTAGGCCAGTTGGTCCTCACGAGCCGCGGTCCGTTGTGCGATCATGAAATCGTCCAAAGGCTGGCTGTCAGACTTCCCCTGACCGCTTCAGGCGAGAACCCCGCCTTGCTGGCCGTCTCTCACCCCGCTCGCATCATAAATTGTGTGTCCCTAATTCGGACTCGAAGCCATCGATTGTCAAATTCTGGTTATATCTTGATTGTGAATTGTGAAGACCCCGTCGCCCCCTCACTCAACCCCTGCATAAAACCGATATTCTCAGACCCTAGCAGCCCCTGCTGCTCTAACTGGCGCAGAGTCGCTGACAAATCCGATTCGAGCCGTTGGAATGCCGACAGAGCACGAAGTTTCTGAAAATCATTCATGCAACCAGCGACACGCTGCACGCATAAACTATCGTTAAATCGTTTCAAGCGCCGCCCGTGCAACTGGCTGGCGATTCGCAGCAGGTCATTAAGCTTTTCTTTCGGGTCGGGAATGGTCTCAATGCGTTGTAAACTCGGTAGAGTCAACGGTACGGTACCGTTGGGGTTCCCAGCCGCATTCCGGATTGCCGCCTCGTCAGTTAGTAGCCATGCTTCCGTCATGCGAATCGGCACGACGCAAACATAGGGAGGCAATCTTGATCCATGCGGTAGAGATGCAATTGCATCCCGTATCTCGCCGTATCGGTTTTCGGGATCTGACCCATCGGAGTCGCGATGAACAAACAGAATATGACAACGATAGAGATCTAGGGCTGCCGTAATCTTCTCAATCATCGTGGAGGGTTTTCGCGGACAACGCAACAGATCCACCCATTCGACGCTCGATGGCGTCTGAGGGGTATGCTTTCGCATCAACCACTCCAGCATCGGAAGCAGGACCTTGTCCGAGGAGCCTTCACTCAACAGTGCACATTCGATAACAGCCATCGTCTACTCCGCAACAAGGGGAAGGTACATCTGGAGATCGTGGCGATCCGCGACCCGGCGTCTGCGATCTTGTGCGGCATTCACTGCTTGACGACCAACAAGTTCGTAGTAACCGCGCATCGTGTCGTCCTGTGTCGGAATTGGATTCAGATAGGCAAGTAGCTTGCCTTTCGTCACGGTTGGCTCATCGGGAAAGGCCTCCGCTCGCCAGGTTTCCGATAGATACGAGAATCGAACACTTGTGCTCAGTTTGTCACCTTCAATCAGTGGGTATGATTCCGCGACCAAGAGACAATCATCATCCGTCTCCAATACGACAGTCGGGGAGTGTGTATTAATAATGATTTGCCGTAACGGATTCGTCTCGTCCACGGGTTCGTCAGGGTCAGTGGCAATGTCACGAAGGAGTCGTAACATGCCTGGAATACGTTCCGGGTGAATGCCGTTCTCCGGTTCTTCCAGGCAAATGACCCCTTGTGACTGGGGGTCCAGTTCGAGCACCGTCAAGGCCAGAAAGCGAAGCGTGCCATCCGAAAGGGATCGGGCTGGGTGAACGGTGCCGCTTCTGTCGGTGACCTCCAGCGTAAGAGAATCCCACCTCTCGCTCCGCTCGACGTTTACACGCTGGACATCATCGAGAAGCTCGCTGAGTCTATTCGCGACCTGTGCGTAGACTCGCTGTGGATCAGCTTCATTTTGCGTTCCGCTCGACGTTGCCATCGGTGCGTGCGCCAGTTGATAGAGCGTCGAAGGAAGGTGAGCCCCGTTTGCGGCCATGTGTTGCACGGATGCGCTGATCTGGTCAGGGTTCCTTAGCGCCGCAGGCTCAAGCTGCAGTAGACGCCACGACTCCATCTCACGTTTGGCGCAAAGCACAGTCGGGTTCTCCGCCGTATTCGCGATGGACAGCGTTGTTCGGAATTGTGTGGCTGGATTGCTCGTAACCGGACGACCGCGGCTTCCTCCGTCGCCGTGCAGCTTGATTAGACGGCCCTCTGCCGTTTTCTCAGTCGAGATAAACGGCGCACTGCGATTTTTCGGTTCTACCACCCGAAGCGTCGAATTTCGCCATGACGCTTTGTTTCGCGGGAACGCCAGCAGCTTGTCCGCTTCCTTCATGGTGATCGGAACCAGTGCCTCCTTCACGATTTCAATGGGGCCGCGAGGACTAGCTTCCCCGGTCGGGCTACCAGAGCAGCGTAATTCCAGTGTATACCGCAGGAATCGGACAGTTGCCGTTGCTGTCATCCCAAGGTCATCGATGACATTCTCGGGGACAATCATCTCTGCCTCGAACAGCATTCTTTCGCTAATGTGCTCTCCGGCCCGATGAAAGATGCTTGTTGCATCCGCCCTGCTCCCCTCCTCATTGCGGACGGAAAGTGCCGCTTTCATTAGGGTTTCGGTCGCCGCCGCACTCAGAAAGCGAATCGCATCAAACAGGTTGGATTTACCTGTCGCATTGCGGCCGGCAATGCAAGTGAACAAACCAAACCGAATATCGACATCCATCAGATTCTTAAATCCAGTGACTTTAAGTCTTGTCAGCATTGCCTCGTCTCCTATGTTTCACCAAACGCGCGTGTGTTTGCCTCGTTTCCCCGCTGGCA
>JFJP01018751.1_pt1 | contig 22737 bp, 24 predicted proteins | sample 431651 | NCBI WGS metagenome assembly JFJP01 (sample SAMN02602958, study PRJNA72255) | Microbial mat metagenome, whole genome shotgun sequencing project. | biome: fresh water; feature: sink hole; material: water; isolation source: purple microbial (photo- and chemosynthetic) mats found in...
GTACAGCCCTGGCTTTGCTATGACGATGGCCCTAGATTGGTCGGCTAACCGCCATTCCATTGCCGGGGAATCCCAAGGACGTGCTGTTTCGCCACCTGGGCGCCTAAGTACGCCTTGCTAACCTTCATGGCCAGTGCCGACATGACACTGCCTAGGTCGAAGAGTCTGTGATTTCATCGGTAGGCCCCCTGGCGAGTCGCATGCACTTGGCTTTGAAAAACACTTGACGAGCATATGATTAGTGCGTAAGAATGAACCTGCTTCTCGCAGTACGTAGTCTAGTCCTCTAGCGCTACGGTGACCTGTCAGCCCCTGTAACTGGTACGACCTTTTGGTCTGGGGTACAACTTAGCAGTTTCCACCCGAACGGGAGATTTCACTTCCCATTCGGGGTGGTGCGATCTCCCGTTTTTCATTTATGAATTAGGAGATCGTCATGAACCAACAACAATCCGCTGCACAATCCACGTCCAACACTGCGCAAGGTCAAAAGAAGTTCTTTGACTTGCATACTCGCGGTGTCGGTTATCTGAATCGCGTCCGCATGGTGACCACCAAGGGTAAAGGCGGACGTCGTGGAGATTCCTTCCTCGCGTGCGCCGTCAACGCACTGCACGGCGACTCGGAAGATCCCAGCACCTCGTTGTTTGATTGCCGTGTCTCCGGTAAAGATGCCCAGGACATCGTCCAAGCATTGATGCCTGCGGTGCAAGACAACAAAAAAGTCATCGTTGGTTTTGCCATCGGCGACATTTACGCGCATGTCTATGAACGCAAGTCCAAGGTGCGCGACGCAAACAACCAATGGAAGGAAACAGGCGAGACGGAAACAACCGCCCTGATCAAGGGTCGTTTGCTCCAGATCACCTACGCAAAAATCGACGGTGATGTTGTTTACCGCATCAATGAGGACGGTTTGGTTCAAACCTCCTTGATGTTGCCGGAATCTGCCGAAGACCAAGGCGCCGAAGAGCATAGCAACGCTCGCACCGGAACCCACGGTTGATCGCCCCCCTGAAGTAATTCATCCGACGGATCCTTCTCGCTGAGAAAGGGTCCGTTTTCCCTTTAAGGAGACGAAAAATGACGATCGGACAACTTGCGCTGGAAGACGGTTTCACTCTTCCATTACAGGTGCTGCAATCCGCACGCGGGTTCTTCATCGGTACGCAAACCGATGAAGAGGGCCCGTTCAGTCGAGAGTCGGCCGAATACTGGCCCGACAACGGTGAAGCGATCGCGGCGTTGGCCAGTGGGAACTGGACTCAAAACCAACTCTGATTTGGCGGTTATCCGGATTTGTTGGTGGAAAGCCGCCATGGACACCAAGGCTCTTTGGTAGAATAGGCCGTCACAAACAACAGACAACTTTCGTAAGAAGGTTGCTGTCCCAAGCGGTGCCAGCGCACTGTTTCGGACAGCACTGATCTTCCAGCGTTTTACGTGTTTCGCTAAAAACACGACGCCACAGGTACGACCGAAAGGTCTGGGGTTAAGTACGTTCGAGAGCTCCCTGATGTCTTGTTAAGTGGTTTCACCTGCGCATCAAAGCAACTCAGTTAAGTGTTCGGATTGGAAACCCGCACACGCACCTTGAATCAAAACCCGCCGATCTCTCACGAGGTTGGCGGTTTCCGCTCTTCACCACCCGTCGGGGATCCTTCCCCGGCAAGGGGCATGGTCTCCGTTTTATTTCCACCTCCTGGAGAACACCATGCCTATTTCCCTCCCTGGCAAGCTGCGCATCAAACGTATCAACGGCAGTAACGGCTCATTTTGTGTCGGCGATCTTGAAACCGAGATCGGCGAATTCCGCGTCAAGGATGCCGTCCTTGATCAATTCGATGAAGGCGTCTACACCGGCCAGTTCTGGATCCAGCAGATCTTTCCCTGGTCCTATTCCTCGTACGGGCGGATGGTGATCGAAGTTCGCGCCAAACTGGCGGACTTGCAGATCGACGGCCAACAACGTGCCGGATCGGAATCCCGCGAACCGCAGGAACCCGATCCGGCGTTTGAAAGCACGCCACCCGTTGCCCCTGCAGCGCCTGAGCCCCCTCAGACGCCGCAACCCGCCGTTCAATCGACCCGCACCCAGCGGTCATCAGCTCCCCGTCGTGACGAGCCGAAAGCGCCCGACACACCGGAGAAATCCGAGGCGCCAGCAAGGGCCGACGATGACGCGGATCGACAGCTCTTTGGTCCGGAGCTTCAGGCGCAGGTTGCCGCGCTGGAACCGGTCAAGCTGGATCCGACCATCGAGCGTATGCAGTTCCGCCGGCAGCGTCAGCGGCTCAAGGAAGAATTGGGCTACGAGTTCAAGTCAGCCACCCAGACCTGGTATCCACCCGGTCATCCAATGCTTCAATAAACCACAACCAGCCCGTTCTACGGGCTTTCCAATACGGCGCCACACGTTTCGCCGCATCGGAAAGCCTGCCGTACGGACGGCTTTACCAATCAGGTGGGCAGCCGACCGACAGGCTGCGGCGTTTCGCGCACTCAGTGCGCCCAGGCATTCGGCCTCTTCGGCCCTCATCGCCGGAGGCCTCGCCACGACAGGCTGGAGCGTTGGTTCCACGTCATGGCGACGAGGGTTACGTTTGTTCCTGCCGCATCGCGCACGTTGTTTTGTTGATTCTGTGCGCTCGAATCAGAACCCGCGACGGGTTCCCCAAGCCCACTCTTCTTGATTGGAGTGCGCTTGGGGAAACTGTTGTGCCATGGCCATCTGGCTGTGTCGAGGTCTGTCAGCCCCTGAAACAGAAACGGAAGCATCGCTTCCCGGGGTTCCTTGTTGTATGTCTTTGCACCCATCGGGTTCGATCCCGTTGGGGTCGGCTCTGGGTGTTTTTCAATCCATCCGCCTGGAGGTATTTCGCATGGCACTCATGTTTTCAAGACTGGCTCATAGCTTCATCAAAAACGGGTACTACCCCACCGATGAGGTGACCACCAGCCGTATTCTCAACGCCCTCGATAGCCGTGCGGGAACGTTGCGGATCTTCGATCCGTGTTGTGGAGAAGGTGTCGCCTTGGCCGAAGTAAAGCATCATCTGACCGAGGGCGGCGCTCAAGTGCAGGCGTTCGGCGTTGAATACGATGCCGAGCGTGCCTGGCATGCCAAGGGCCTGCTCGACACGGTGTTGCACAGTGACATCCATGATGTGGTGTGCTCGCCGCGTTCGATCGGCCTGCTCTTTCTCAATCCACCCTACGGCGATGTCGTCTCCGACAAAGCCCAGACCGGTGACACTACCAAGCGCGATCGTCTGGAAAAGATGTTCTTTCGGCGCACCTTCGGAACCTTGCGCTACGGGGGCATCCTGGTGCTGATCGTTCCACACTACGTGCTCGACAACGAGTTCGCCCATCTGGTTGCGAGAAACTTTGAACGGGTGCACTGCAGCATGGCCCCTGAAACGCGTTTCAAGCAGGCGGTGATCATTGGTGTGCGCAAGCGCAGCGAACGTCCGGATCCGACGGTGGCCAAAACCATCGAAGCCTTCGGCCGTGGCGATCACCTGCAGGACGTGTTACCTGAAGACTGGTGTGACATGCCCTATGTCGTGCCGGACGCTGATTTCGCCGAGCCGGACTGGCGCTTTCATGCGGTACGGATCGATGCCGCGCAACTCGGTGCCGAATTGCAGCGATATCGAGGCCAGACTTTGTGGCCGAGCTTCGAAATGCATTTCGGCCAGGTCCAGCGCGAACTGCGTCGTCCCTTGCGAGCCATGCGTCCGTGGCATCTGGCGCTGGCGCTGGCGGCCGGGCAGATCTACGGCGAAGTGCGTGCTCCCGATGGCCGGGTTCTATTGGTCAAGGGGGATACGTACAAGAGCAAACGCGAGAACGTGGATTTCACGACCCATGATGACGGCTCGATCACCGAGACGCACACGCTGACCGACGTGTTCGTGCCGGTCATCCGTGGTCTGGAGTTCACGCCAGGACCGCAATTGGGCGCTATTGTGACGATCAGCTAAAAGTATATAATCGTCATTGCTTCTGCTGTACGTACGCTGGTTTTTCTAGCGCTACGGTGACCTGTCTGCCCCTGTCACAGGTACGGCCTTTATGGTCTGGGGTTCCTTCAGTTGTACCACCCGAACGGGAAGATTTCACTTCTCCTTCGGGGTCGTGCCATCTCCCGTTTTTCATTTATGAATCAGGAGATCGTCATGAACAAATCACCATCCGCTTCTCAGTCCGCTTCTCAGTGCACGCCCTCCGATGCCATCCAGTTGTTGAGCACTCAAATGCTCTCCATGGACGTTGCACAATGGACGATTCTGGTCGCCCGCATCAACGAAGCAACGACGGCCCGGATTATTGTCGAGTACCTGGACAGTAATTCGGCGCAGAAGAATCGTTATGCCGGGATCTACCTGCGCGCGCGCGATACCGTTCAACGGTCTCGGGTGCGTTACGCGAAAGCCTACACATGGGGTCAGCGATCCGCTCGCTTCGTTGCCTGGATCTCACGATTCAGCCAAAAAGCAACGGTGGCAAGCCCGATCCGTGCCCAGGACAGCGTCCGCAAGGAAACGCCTGTCCAGACGCCATTGGTCTGGCCTGAGCTGATCTGGTCGTAATGCTGTAAGCCGCTCGCCGTATATTACTCAGCCGTTCCGGGGGACATGTTCCCCGCTACGGGACGTGCTTCCTCTGAATTACCTCTCAAAGGAAGTACGCCATGAATAGCCTCGTTATTGAAGCGGTCACCGCCGAGCAACGCGTCAGCGCAGCCCTGTGTGTCTTTGATCCGGACTTGATTTGCGCCGTCGTGTCGGTTTTGCATGAAGAAGTGTTCATGATGACCGTCGACGACATGGATCCGGTGATTTTCAAGATGGGCGCCGAACAGGCCCATGCCATCGTCTACGGACGCATTCTGCGTCCCTTCGTGGCCGTCGAGTTCGCCCTGGGCGGTCCGCGTCTGTTGCGTCCGGATGGAACGTTTGCGGAGGCGCCTGACCGGCCTGCGCGCTACGCGACTCAGGTCGCCGCCCTGCTTGCCGCTGAGAAAGCCAGCAACCGTCGCACGAATAGTGCCGTGGTCGCCCGCAACCAGCCTTACCTGCCGATCGCCTGATCGGTCTCTCTGAATCAGTCCCTTTTGCCTGTCGCGATTGATCCGCCCGGATCAGTCGCTGCAGGTCATTCCTTTGGAGCCATCCCCATGCAATCCACCTCCTCACGACTCTATGCCGTGCGCGAATGCAGCGATGTTTTTGTCGACGCCGCCCTGCGCGACGATTCCGGCGAGCTGCTGTTCCTCTCCATTTACGGGCGCGATACGGCCCTCCTGCAATTTCTGGCGTCGTTTTCCCTGCCGGTCACTAACGGCGGATTCGATGCCTTTACGCTCACCCATGAATCCGAGACGCATCGCGTCAAGGTTTCAGATCCGGGTGCCCTCGAAAAGCTCACTGGGCGTCTGCCACGTGGCAATCTTTTTGGCAACCTCACACACGCCTGGCTGTACCAGGGCGAGCTCGTCAAACCGGATCGCAGCAACCGCCGCGTGCGGGTGTTGCGCTTCGGGGAAACGGAAGAAGCCTTTGCGCAGCGGATGTGGTTGTTGATCCGCGAGCTCTGTCCCGTTCCCTTGCTTGATCATTGGCGCGAGCCTAATGGGCGACGAGCTGATCACGCCTTTGTCGGCGGGAAATGCGCCGCCGATCGGACACGTGGACGGCGCGCACCTGGCGCTGCCCGCGGACTTCGAGCAGATTGTCTCAGCGGCCGTGGCCATGCAGGCACTGACCCTGAATCCGGGAAAAGTGCCGAAGGAAGCAGAGGAACGCCTCCGGAGCGCCTTGCACCAGATACGTCGACCTCAACGTACCGTAAGCCAACCAACGCTGTTTGCCCTGGGTCAGGTGGTCTGTACGCAGGGTGTTGAGTCGTTGATCAAAGACGGGTTGGTCCGTCCTGGCGTTCTGCTGGCGCGTCATGCCCGTGGTGACTGGGGTGTCACTTCAGATGCCGAACAGAATGACGCGGCCGTCAAGCACGGTGATCGCATCCTCTCGGCGTATCCGATCGATCCCGACTCACCCTGCAAGGGGTTTGGCGAGAACACGATCTGGACGATCGGTCACGACCTTGTTGCTGCCTGACGAGTATTGATCGCGTAATCGAACGTCCGCGCCTGTTTCAGGCGTTTTGAGCCGGCGTGCCGGCGTATCAACCACCACCCGTGCGGGGATCGTCTTTCCCGCCAGGGGAGGGCGTCTCCGCATTTCTTTCAGTCTTCCGGAGATCCCTGATGAATCTAGCCCTTCAATCCGTTGCGCAGCCCCGGCTGCCGGCACCGGTCGAGTTTGCGCTCGGCGACTTTGTTTCAACCTTTGGTGAATCGCTGCTCGGCGCCGTCCGCGAACAGAATCCACCCATCTACAACGGCGAGGCCAATCCGGCTCGCGATCGTGTCATGAGCGGCCTGCTGCGTCAGCCGTTTCCGGCGCAACGCGAAGTCGTGCAGGCCGTGGCGGCACTGCTTTGCGATGCCGACGACTCGTCCGCAATTATCAACGCGGAAATGGGCACCGGCAAAACCATCATGGCCATTGCCGCGGCTGCCGTTCTATACGCAGAGAGCAAAGCCTACGCGCGGACGCTGGTGATTTCACCGCCGCACCTGGTCTATAAGTGGCGGCGAGAAATCAAGCAGACCGTTCCGGGGGCGCGGGTCTGGATCCTCAACGGTCCGGATACCCTGCGCAAGCTCCTGAGCCTGCGCGCCCTGCGTGAGACGCCCACGGTGCCGGAGTTCTTCATCCTTGGTCGCGTGCGCATGCGCATGGGCTTCCACTGGAAACCGGCCTTCGCGGTTCGTCGCACCGTGTATCGCGACGAGCTCGGGGGCATGCATCAGGCCCGCTATGCGTCCTGTCCGGACTGTGGCGTGTATCTGACGCACTCGATGGTCGATGGAACGGATGTTCCGATGTCACCGGCCATGGCCCAGGAGGCACTCGATCTCAACCGGGTGTCGTGTACCGCCTGTGGCAGTCGTCTGTGGTCGCTCACCCACAAGGGAAAAGCGATGCGTCCGCGTCGAGAGATTGTTCTCGATGCGCTGCAGCAGATGCCGACCATCGGCGAAAAGACCGCGCAGGCCCTCGTCACGCGGTTTGGCGAGGATCTGCTCGGTTCGATGCTGGAAGACAACGTCTACGAGTTCATCAATCTGATGGACGAGAACGGCGAGCTGGTGTTTTCTGATCGGCAGGCAACACGCATGGAACGGGCGATGGCCAACACGGAGTTTTCGTTCGGCCAGGGGGATTACCAACCCTCCGAATTCATCAAGCGCTATCTCCCGCAAGGCTATTTCGGCTTGCTGGTGGTGGATGAAGGGCATGAGTACAAGAACGACGGATCGGCTCAAGGGCAGGCCATGGGGGTGTTGGCGCGCAAGTGTCGCAAGACGCTGTTGCTCACTGGCACCTTGATGGGCGGCTACGCGGACGATCTGTTCTATTTACTCTGGCGTCTGAATCCACGGGCGATGATTGAGGATGGCTATCGCATCAATGCGCGCGGCACCCTGGGCAGCGCGGCCATGGGTTTCATGCGTGATCACGGCGTATTGAAAGACGTCTTCAAGGAAACGTCGGGCGAGTCACATCGCACGGCCAAAGGTAAGAAGCAGGACGCGGCGCGCACTACCAAGGGTGCGGGCTTCGGCCCCAAGGGCATCATGCGCTATGTGCTGCCCTGCACAGTCTTCATGAAACTGTCGGACATCGGCGCCGGCGTCCTGCCCGACTATACCGAGCACTTCACGGAAGTCGAGATGAGTGATGAGCAGGCTGAGGCGTACAAAAAGCTCTCGCAGATTTTGAGCGCTGAGTTGCGGCAGGCCTTGGCCAAGGGTGACCCGACGTTAATGGGGGTTGTCCTGCAGGTGTTGTTGGCCTGGCCGGAGTGTGCGTTTCGGGATGAGCTGGTGAGGCATCCCCGGTCGAAGGCCACGTTGGCGTTTCAACGTTCGCTGTTCACTGCGGACGAGGTCATGCCCAAGGAACAGGCCTTGATTGATCTGTGCAAACAGGAAAAACGCCGGGGGCGCAAGGTGCTCGCGTACTCGGTCTATACCGGGACACGCGATACCACGACGCGCCTGAAGGTGCTCCTGGAACGTGAGGGTTTACGGGTGGCGGTCTTGCGCGCCAGCGTCAGTGCCACGACCCGGGAGGACTGGGTCGCGGATCAGGTGGAGCGGGGGATCGATGTCCTGCTGACCAATCCGGAGCTCGTCAAGACCGGTCTGGATCTGCTGGATTTCCCGACCATCGTTTATATGCAAACCGGGTTTAATGTTTATACCTTGCAACAAGCCTCTCGCCGTTCCTGGCGAATCGGGCAAAAGAAGGATGTCGCGGTGCATTTTCTGGGGTATCGCGGTACGGCACAGATGACGTGCCTTGAGTTGATGGCCAAGAAGATTGCGGTGAGTCAATCCACCTCGGGCGATATGCCGGAGTCGGGGTTGGACATCCTCAATCAGAACGGGGATTCCATCGAAGTCGCGTTGGCCAAGCGGCTGGTCGCCTGAGTCACATCAGGTCGTTTCTTTCAAACCTTTCTTAACCACCCTGGTGGGGATCCGTCCCCATCAGGGGCGGTCCTCACGCTTTTTTTGAGGATCAATCATCATGAAAATGGCCACTGTACTGAGTCTGCGCGAAAAGCGCGGCGCACCCCACCTGTGGGTCGAATCCCTGGCCGCGTCGCGGGCCGGGTTTGAGCCGGGTATTCGTTTTTCGGTCGAGCTGCAGCGTAACGGCGTGGTGTTGCGTGTCGCTCACGAAGGTGATCGGACGGTGTCGCGCAAGCTGCGCGGCGCGTCGGTAAGTCCGGTGATCGACATCAATTCACGTCAGGATCTGGCTCCACTGGCTGGACACGACGCGGTACGCGTGGTGTTTGGCGAGCAATGCATCTACGTCTCGCTGCTGGCCAGTGAGGTACGGCGGCAGCGGCGCCTGGCGCGGCTGCAGGCGCACTTGACTGGCCAGTGTCTGGATACGGCGGGTGTGGCGTGCGGGGGAGGCATTCTCTCGCATGCCCTGCACGCCGGTCTGGAGGATGCTGGGCTGCAGGCGCAGACGCGGGTGGCCAACGAGATCCGCGTTGACCTGGTGGAACACGCCATGGTGCACAACGAGGTGTTTGACGAGGCCACCATCATGCTCAACATGCCGCTGCAGGAGCTGGCGTACGACGAAGAGGTCATGCGGCGTTTGCCTGAAGTGGACGTTTTGGAGCTCGGCTTGCCGTGCTCGGGTGCTTCGCCTGCAGGTCGGGCAAAAAACAGGCTGGCCTTGCCCGAGGAACACCCTCTGGTGGGAGCGCTTATTGCACCGGCGATTGCCGTGATCGCCAAGTTGAATCCGGTCGCTCTCCTCCAGGAGAACGTTCCAGCCTATGCGCGCAGCGCCTCGGCCGCGATCCTGCGGACGCAGTTGCGCGACATGGGGTACGACGTGCAGGAACGTGTGCTGCTGGGAACCGACTGGGGCGAGCTGGAAGCCCGCGAGCGCTGGTATCTGGTGGCCACGACCAAGGGCATTGCCTTTGATCTGGCTGCCCTGCAGCCTGCGCCGTATCCGGTGCGGAAACTGGCCGACATCATGGATCCGATCGCGCTTGACGATCCCTGCTGGGGTTTACTCCAATATCTCAAGGACAAGGAGGTTCGCGATATCGATGCCGGCAAGGGCTTCAGGATGCAGATCTACGATGGACGTGAGGCGAGCATCAATACCCTGACCAAGGGGCTCGCCAAACGTCGGTCGACCGATCCGTTTTTTCGGCATCCTGAGAACCCGGAGTTGTTGAGACTGCCAACCGTGCGCGAGCATGCCCGTTGCAAAGGCATTCCCGAGCATCTGGTGGAGGGTTTGTGTCAGGGTATCGGGCACGAACTGCTTGGCCAGAGCATTGTTTATCGGCCGGTCAGAGAAATCGCGCGACACCTTGGTGAAGCGTTGCTCAGGCATCTGTCCGTTGTCATTGCGCCGTGCCGGGTCAGTTACCCGTGTGCGGCCTAGACGTCTGATTGGTGCCATATTCAACTGGAGGGGAATCCGCATCTGGATTCCTCCCTTTTCCCCGACTTTTTCGGGGGCTTTTTCGAGGGTGATGGCTATCATCATCTTGGAAAAAGCCGCGTATCAGCGCATACTACGTTTGCATTTGGCCGTACCACCGTCGCCTCCTGCGATCGGTGTTTGTGACCAGTTAGCCCCTGAGACTGGAACAGCCGCAAGGCTTGGGGTTCCTTCAGTTGTACCACCCGAACGGGAAGATTTCACTTCCCATCCGGGGACGTGCGATCTCCCGTTTTTCATTTTTTGAATGGAGATCACCATGTCAGATGTATCCCCCGTACCCCTGCCTCCGGGCAACACACCGCTGCTTGACGCCGAAAGCATGACCAAGGCGCTTCATTCAGCTCAATTCCTGCAGAGCGATCTGCACCAGGTACTGACGAAGTCCAACCCGTTGCTGTCCGAACTGGTCCTGCGCGAACTCGGGGTCGCTGTAGAAAACGGAATTTAAAGTACGTTAAGAGGGTTCTAAGCCAAAACCGGCGGAATTTGTCCAAAAAGAGGTTTGGGGTGCATATGTCATTGGAAATCGGTTAAGAATTACCGTTCAGTCGAATGATCTTCCTATTCGTTCACCTTGGTTAATGGTGCAGAGCAGCAATGATTGTTGGATACGTTCCAGTTGGCCGCCACCGACCCAAAAGAGTCATTCGGACCCACAGTCTGACTACGGCGGCTTCCAGCGTTAAGCCGCCTTTCTTTTCAACAATCACGCATCGCTTGCAGGTTATGCGACCGATGCCGGGCTGCCGTAAGGATTCGTTCGTAATTGAGTAACTGGCATAACGGAGCGGGAAATCAAGGACTGATAGATAGACTGAACGGCTGAGGTAAATTCGTTGTTTCTCCTCAAGTGGTTTTTCCACCTATTCATAAAACCGAATTACATTTCGCCCAGCCTCTTTGGCTTGATACATGGCCCTATCCGCCCACTTGAGGATGTCACTCTGGGTCAGATCATGCCCGATGTATAAGGCCACACCGATACTCACTGTGCACCGATGTTCGACAGTCGATACGGACTCGCCTTTGTGCTGAATACTCAGCAGATAAGGTTCCGATAAGGCGGCGCGGATCTTTTCTGCAACGACCCTGGCTTCAGAAACCGACGCGTCCCGATCCACATCGAGCTCGCTCAGCATCACCACAAACTCATCGCCGCCAATGCGTGCCACGGTGTCCATCTCGCGCACACAGCGTTTCAGTCTTTCCGCCGCCTCAATTAACAGCGAATCGCCCACGGCATGCCCGCTCACGTCGTTCAATGACTTGAAATTGTCCAGATCAAGGAACATCAATGCCCCATAGCAACCACTGCGCGTGCTGGCGGCTATGCTCTGACTCAGGCGGTCATCGAGCAAGCGACGGTTAGGCAGCTTGGTAAGCGTATCCTGGTAGGCCATCTGACGCACCAGGAATTCAGTCTGCTTGCGCTCGGTGACGTCATGCGACACAACGACCACGCGTTCGACCCGTCCTTCCTCATCTCTAATTACGTTGCCATGCGACTCCATTTCGTGGACGCTCCCGTCCTTCAGCACGAGGCGATATTCAAGGGGCCGACCCTGGCCGGTGTTTACGGTCTCGCCAAACACACGTCTGACACGTTCCTGATCGTCCGGGTGTATTTCCGCGAACGAATCGGTACCTAGTAACTCATTGGTATCGCCAAAAAAGGATCTATACGACGGGTTGTTGTAGAGTCGCCGCCCCTCGGGGTCGAGTACGGCGATAAAGTCTCCAACATTTTCGGCGATCAGATGGAAAAATTCCGTCTGCTCGCGCAATGCCGCTTCGATCTTTTTACGTTCGCTGATGTCGCTCAGCATGAAACGCAGCCATGGTGTGCCGTCGACCTCCTGGGCCACGGCGCTGGAGACACTCGCCCAAAACGAGCGGCCGTCATGCGTCACCATTTGAAGTTCGCACGTCTGTGGTTCACCCGTTTCGATGAGCATCTTGCGGTGCTGGTAGAAGTGGTCGGCATCTTTCTTGAGGATAAAACGGGAGAATGGCTGCGTGACCAGTTCGCTCCGGCCGAGGCCCAATAGACTGCTGAGGGTGAGATTGGCTTCCAGGATCAGCCCCGCTACGCTCAGCGAGCAATAGCCGACCGGCGCCAGGTCATAAAGGTCGAAATAGCGTGCTCGCGCTGCATCCAATGCGATTTGCGAATCGCGCAATTCTTCGTTCTGCATCTCCAGTTCGATTTGATGCACATTCAGTTCGTGCAACGCCAGACGCATTTCCTCGGGCGACAAGGCGTCAAGACCCGCTGGCGTCAACGTGGTTCGCTTGCGTAGAGCAGCCTCGGCGCGTTGGCGTAGTCCCGCTTCGTCGTCAGGGCGCTTGATCATGGCATCCTTCGTACCTTGCTCGTTAGTGCGGTGCCGAAGGCGCGGGCTGCTCCAGCCATGCCAGCACCGTCGAAAAAATCCGCTCGGGGTCAATCGGTTTGACAAGGAAGTCATTCATGCCAGCCGCGAAGCAGCGTGCTTTGTCGTCGGCAAAGGCATTGGCCGTCATGGCCAGAATCGGAATATCTCGGTAGCCGGGAAGCGGACGGATCTGTTTGGTCGCCTCCAATCCATTCAGCCTGGGCATCTGCATGTCCATAATGATCAGTGCGTAACCGTTTTTACTGGCCATGTGCACCGCTTGCTCACCATCCGCTGCGGTATCGACGAGAAGCCCTGCGCTTTCAAGCAGATATTGCGCCACAAACAGGTTCATCTGCTCGTCGTCGACCAGCAGGATACGTCGACCTTGATAGCGTGTGCGGACCCGTTGCTCAGCATCGGCGGTCACCGCCATGGCAATGCCAGCCTCGTGTTCATTTTTCTTCAGACGGACCGTGAACCAGAAGGTGCTGCCGACGCCCGGTGAACTCACCGCCCCGGCTTCACCGTTCATCAGTTCGGCCAATCGGCGAGTAATCACCAATCCGAGACCGGTGCCCCCATATTTACGAGTCATTGAACTGTCGGCTTGCTCAAACGTATGGAACAGCCGAAGCAAGGCTTCGCTGGCAATACCAATTCCGCTGTCCTGAACCTCAAAACGCACCACAACCGACTCGATGCTATCTTCTTGGAGAATAGCGCGCAGGGTGACCGACCCCGTTTCGGTGAACTTGATGGCGTTGGTAGCGTAATTGAGTACCGCCTGTTGCAAGCGCGTCGGATCGCCCAAGAGGTTATCGGGAAAAGCCGCGCACTCGACGGTCAGAAGCAGGCCCTTGTCGCGCGCTCGTTCGCTCAGGATTGAATGGACATTGCCCATCAGGCTGTCGATGGTGAGCGGGGCTTCTTCGAGAACGAACTTGCCGGCCTCGATCTTTGAGAGGTCGAGAATATCGTTGATCAAGCCGAGCAGGTGGTCCGCCGCGGTATCGATCTTGTCGAGGCGTTCCGCCTGTTTCGGAGTAATCCCCTCTCGTCACAGGATATGGGCCATGCCCAGGATGGCACTCATTGGCGTGCGGACTTCGTGACTCATGTTGGCCAGAAAGGTGCTCTTGGCCAGATTGGCCGCCTCGGCCGCGACTTTGGCCTGATTCAGTTCGGCGGTGCGAACGCTGACGAGTTCTTCAAGATGGTCGCGGTAGTTCTCAAGTTCGGTTTCCGCCTGCTTGCGCTCGCTGATGTCGCTCAGCACAAAACGCAGCACGGGGGTGCCGTCCGCTTCCTGCGCCAAGGTGCTGGACACACTCGCCCAAAACGGCGTGCCGTTATTCATCACCATTTGCAATTCGTAGGTCTGCGGCTTTCCGGTTTTTAGGAGCAATTTGCGCTTTTGGTAGAAGTGATCCGCGCTTTTATCGAAGACAAAGCGTGAGAGTGGCTGGGTGACCAGGGCGCCACGGCTGACCCCCAGCAAATTAGCGAGCGTGAGGTTGGCCTCCAGGATCAATCCGGCTTCGCTGAGCGTGAAATAGCCGACCGGTGCCATATCATAAAGGTCGAAATAGCGCGCCTGCGCCGCATCCAGGGCAATTTGCGACGCGCGCAACTCCTCGTTCTGAAGTTCCAGTTCGATCTGGTGAACGTGCAAAGCCTGGACCAATCGGGGCAGATCTTTGGAGTCCATGGCCAGGCTGGCCTGGGATCTCAATTGGAGACGGGCTTCAGCGACACGGCGCCGCTCGTCATCCGCATCCTGGCGGCTCATCAGTTGCCCCCTTCAGTATGGCCTGTTACCACTTCTCTCACCCGTTCGGTGGTGGCAATTGCATACATCTCCCCGGCCTCATTGAGCAAGGCCGTGGAAATGATTGAGACCGTCACGACCACTCCGTCTTTACACAGCCGTTGCGTGTGATACGGCTCCAGCACTTTCGCCCGGCCAAGCTGAATGGTCGTGTCCAGTGCGCCGTCGCGCAGATCCAGTGGGATCCGCTCGCGCACGTTCATCGCCAGTGCCTCGGCTTCGCTCCAGCCATACAATCGCACTGCGCCGGGGTTCCAGGCCAGGGTGCGGCCTTCCAGATCCTGCACGGTGATGGCGTCATGCGCATCGTGTACGACAACCGCCAGACGGAGCAGTTCATTGGCTTTACGCAGGGCATCCCTCGTCCTGGTTACCTCGGTGATGTCCACAAAGGTCATCACCGCGCCTTCGATCACGTTATCGACCGTACGGTAGGGCTGGATGCGCAGGGTGTACCACGCGCCCAGTGCGGTCTGTACGTCAATCTCTTTGGGGATCAGCGTGTCCAGCACGCCTTGGGTGTCGGTCAGTAGATCGGTATAGCCGAGCAGCTTGGAGCCAAAGTGGGCCACTGGTCGCCCGACATCGGAAGGGATCAGGTCGATAATCGCGGTGACCGTCGGGGTGAAGCGCAGAATGCGCAGTTGATGATCGACAAACACGGTGGCGATGCCGGTACCGGCCAGCAGGTTGTTCATGTCGTTGTTCAGGCGGGTCAAATCCACGACCTTGGTTTGCAGCTCGTTGTTGACCGTTGCCAATTCTTCGTTGACCGATTGCAGTTCTTCCTTGGCGGTCTCCATCTCCTCGTTGGACGATTGCAACTCTTCGTTCACCGACTGCATTTCTTCATTGGAGGATTTGAGCTCTTCGTTCGAACTCTCCAGTTCCTCATGGGTGCACTGAAGGAATTCTTCCTTGGCGCGCAGTTCGTCCCTGAGCGCGCTGATCTGCGCGGCGGTGACTGACTCCGGGCTGTCAGCGTCCAGCTCAGTTTTGGCGGGCAAGACCGGCGTCAGGGCCGCGTCGAGCGCTGGCGCCTCTTCCAGAAGAATCAGGTAGAGCGACGAGGCGGCCGATCCCGGGGCATAAGGCGTCTCTGTGGCCTCAGGCTGGCCCGACTTCACCCGGCTAATGCTTAGATTGACACGGGTGAAATGCCCGTTGGTCTTGACGTTCAACCCCGGTACATGAATGGCCTGAGGGCTGGTGGTTGCCTGGTGCAGGGCGACGGTCAGCGGATGCCGCAAACCTTCACGCGCCATTTTGATGATATTGGAACTCATCTCGCCGGGCGCGGGTTCCAGGTACATGCCGGTACGCCCGTGCAGGTAGAGCATGTCACCCTGGGCGTTGACCAGGGCCCCGGACAGCGAAATTTGCTGAAAGATCGCCTGTTCGGTCAGCTCGCGTAGCGGCCGCTTCGCCGCGAACGCCAGCGTGCCCTGGGATGGTGGGCGCGTCGCATCGATCGCCCGCAGGGTCGGCAGGACGCGACCGAGCGTCAGACGCGGCACGCCAACGGAGTCATCCTTACGCTGATAGAGTTTGGATTTGCGGTCGATCACGGTAAACAGCTCGCCGGATTCACCTACGCCTTCAGAGGTGCCGAGAAGGAGAATGCCGCGCGGGTTCAGCGCGTAGTGGAACAAGGGCATGAGCTTCTTTTGCAGGTCTGCGCCGAAATAGATCAGCAGGTTGCGGCAACTGATCAGGTCCAGCTTGGAAAATGGCGGATCCTTGATCACGTCCTGCTCGGAAAAGACCAGCATGTCGCGGATGCCCTTGTTGATGCGGTAGGCTTTGCCGCCCGATTCGGCGGTAAAGAAGCGTGCCAGCCGTTTGGGGGAAATGTCGGCGGCAATACTGGCCGGGTAGACGCCGGCGCGCGCCGTGGCGATGGCTCGGCTGTCAATGTCGGTGGCGAAGAGTTGCACCGTATAGCTCTGCTTTTGCGCCTCCATGCACTCGTGCAGGAGAATGGCCAGCGAATAGGCTTCTTCGCCGGTGGAGCAACCCGTCGACCATACGCGGATGACAGCACCAACGGGCTTGTCGGCCATCAGCCGGGGGATGACCTGTTCCTCAAGCACCTTGAAGGCGTCCGGATCACGGAAGAAATGAGTGACGCCGATCAGCAGGTCACGAAACAGCGCCTCGACTTCGGCCGGTGTCTGCTGCAAATACTTGACGTAGGCGTCGGTGGCCTCAATCTGGTGCACCGCCATGCGCCGTTCGATGCGGCGGTGGATGGTGCTGGGCTTGTATTGCGAGAAGTCGTGGCCGGTCTGGCTGCGCAGCAGGGCAAAGATCTTTTTTAGCGCGCTCTCGGTCTTCGGTCCCGGGACGGCCCCGGGCGAGCGCAGCCTGCCGAAGGCGTGCAGGGCGTAGGCGATGAGCTGGGCCGGCATGTCGACCGGCGGCAGCACGAAATCCACCAGATCGGTGGCAATGGCGCTGCGTGGCATGCCGTCGAACTCGGTGGATTCGGGTTTCTGCACCATGACCATGCCGCCTTCGCCCTTGATGGCGCGAACGCCGAGCGTGCCGTCGCTGGCGGTGCCGGAGAGCACGATGCCGATGGCCTGCTCGCGCTGATCCTGCGCCAGACTACGGAAAAAGAAGTCAATCGGCAACCGCTGGCCGCGCGGTGCGACCGGTTCAAGCAATTGCAGCGTACCGTTGAGAAAGGCCATGTCGTAGTTAGGCGGAATGATGTAGACGCAGTTGGCATGCACCACCATGCCATCCTCGACCTCGAACACCGGCATGCGCGTGTGGCGCCCGATCAACTCGGCGAGAAGGCTTTTGTGTTCCGGGGCGAGGTGTTGCACCAGCACGAAGGCCATGCCTGGATCAATGTCGGCGGGCATGCCAGAGAAAAACGCTTCAAAGGCCGCCAGCCCACCTGCGGACGCCCCAATACCGACAATTGGAAAGGATGCGGGTGGTGGTATTTCGGCAGGGGCCGCTTCGCTGGGCGTGGGTGGCGGCTCAATATCCTGCAAGTGCGGGTTGGCGACTTTGCTGGTTTTTTTGGTGGCCATGGCTTTCCCCTGATGCCGGATTGGGCAACTTCTTTGAGCATAGTACCTTTATCAGGAAAAGTGAATCGACTCCCGCTCTGGCGCAGAGTCTTGGCAGAAATCTAACGGCCCTTGGTGGGCTTGAGATTGCCCGGTGAGTTTGATCCCGCAAGACAATGCTCCTACACTGGTGCTCGGATGAAACCGGTGGGGTTTTGCTTGGAAACGGGTTGCTGAGGCTTTGCTAGCCCTGCAAAAGCACGCAAAGCGCTGGCGTTGACGATTGCTAGCGGTCGATCATTTCCCAAAGGCTGGACTTGCGATACGCCGTATACCTTCCTTCGATACAGCCGTCCAGCGGGCAGTGACGTCCCGGTGGGCAGCCACCCTCGAGCACACACTCACGTATTGGCTTATCGATCCGTACCATCGCGCTCCTCGCGTCAATGAGGCGAGTTGGCGAATAGGGATAGCTCATGGTGTGCTCCGTTCAATTGTCAATGGTTAAGTATAGGTGGCATGTCAGTCGGCGTTCGTCTATTTGGGTCGTGATTACAGGGGCCAACCTAGAGTTCGTCTTTGAGCCGGTTTGTTTTTGTCGGAGTGAGGTGCAGACGACTGTGCGTTTACCTGAAGGTCCGACGCCCAATAGCGGATTTGGCGCTTTTTAGATAGCCAACCACGCAGATTCGCCAATCTGGGTTTAAATGAAATGAGCTCAACGGCAAAACGCAACGTAGAAGCCGCCCAGGCCAACTGGCCACAACGATTGCCGTAGCCGACAACTCAATAGCAGGTTGAGTCCGCCATCGACAGCTATCTGACTAGAGCCGACGTGGTACTGGCTGCTTTGTGAAATGGCTGAATGGCCGTTGATGGCCGACAGCCGAAGTTCGAAGAATCATTCTATCAGCATGCGACGTCGCGCATCTTGCGCATTGCAGCATTCTACTAAATCAATGTTGACGCAGGAATCCATCGGTACAGCGTTGGCACCGATACGCCAAGATTCTTGGCCACATCTCGGGGCGGTACGCCGGTAGTCAGCAGCTTTTTTGCTGATTCAATCTTGCTGTCGGTCATCTGACGCTTTCGGCCGCCCTTGCGGCCAAGTTGGCGAGCCACCTCCAGGCCAGCGCGTGTTCGTTCGATAGTCAGATCCCGTTCCATCTCGGCTAGGCTGGCCATAACATGGAAGAAAAAGCGACCGGAAGGTGTGCCGGTATCGATGGCGTCGGTGAGGCTTCTAAACTGCACGCCTTGCTTGTGCAATGAGCCCACCAGATCAACCAGGTTCTTGACGCTACGCCCTAGTCGATCCAACTTCCAGACGACGAGGGTATCGCCCTCGCGCAGTATTTCGAGCAACTTGGCCAGCCCTGGCCTCTCTGCGCGGCTGCCGCTAATCTTGTCTTCGAAAAGCTTCTTGCAACCTGCTTGGTTCAGTGCTTCGATCTGAAGATCAAGGTTTTGATCCTGAGTCGAAACACGAGCGTAGCCGATCAACATATCAGCCTCGTGGTTGCAGCGGCAGGACGCGCAAACGCGTACGATTCGGGTCAATCGTCAGCAGCGCACCTTCTTCCAATTCAGACGCCATTTGCCGTAAGGCGGCGATAACCTGCATACCAATAGCGTCGGGGCTAACATCCTCGGCACGAATTTGCACGACACTCGGCTTCTCGCCGTGCGTTGCGGCGAGCATCGCACCGAAATCCAGATCGTGAGTCAGTACCACGGAATTAGTTGCTTTGGCATAGGCCATGATTTCCGAGTCAGGCGCGTTCTTCGCTCCAAGCGTTGACCAGTGCGCCGCTTCAAATCCGGCGTCGGTAAGCACACCGATCCAACGCGGCGACAGGTTCATATCGACGAGCAACTTCATGCAGAGGCCAGCATAACCTCACGTTCTTCGGACCGCCAAGCGGCGTAACGCAGCGCCTGCATGACGTCCTCGCGTTCAAGGTATGGGTAGTCCGTAATAATTTCATCGACGCTATGTCCCGCACCGACCTGACCCACGACCATGCCTACGGTGACACGCATTCCACGAATACAAGCCTTGCCGCCCATTACATCCGGTTCTTGAGTGATGCGATCCAGTTGTCCCATACGCTGCTCCTTATTGAAACTCATTGTCAGGGTAGTGGTTTGAGAATAGCATTTCAAGAACTATTTTCGAGAAGAAATGTGCCTTGACTTTGCGTGTCGCACGAATCATTTGATGCGGCTTCTCAAAAACCTCCGTTTTTAAGAAGAAGGAAACAGCATGCCCCGCCGTTCGATCTTGTCTGCAACTGAGCGCGAAAGTCTTCTGGCCATCCCGACAGCCGGGGACGAGTTGATCCGTCTGTATACCTTTAGCGAGGTCGACTTGGCACTCATCCGCCAGCATCGCGGTGCACAGAACCGGTTGGGCTTTGCAGTTCAGCTTTGTTACATGCGCTATCCCGGTATCTTGCTGGGCGTTGATGCCGAACCTTCCGCCCACTTACTGAACATTGTAGCGAAGGAGTTGAATGTTCTCCGCGAGGCTTGGAACGACTACGGGCACCAGCGTGCCGAAACGCGGCGCGAACATCTTTCGGAACTCCAAGCCGCTTATGGATTTCAGTCGTTCACCACGTTGAGCCACTATCGGGCCGCAGTGCACAGCCTGGGTGAGCTTGCCTTGCAGACTGACAAGGGCATCGTACTGGCAAGTACGCTGGTCGAGTCTCTGCGTAGCAAGGGGGTGTTGTTACCCACCGTTGACGTCATTGAGCGAATTTGTGCCGAAGCCATCACCCGTGCCAACAAACGCATTTATGTGTCCCTGTCAGATCCACTGACCCGCTCCCATCGTCAGCGCCTTGACGAACTGCTCACCCATAAGGAAGGCAGCAAGACAACCAAGCTGGCTTGGCTACGCCTGTCACCCAAGAAGCCAAACTCGCGCCACATGCTGGAGCATATTGAGCGCTTGAAGGCATGGCAAGCGCTTGACCTGCCAGCCGGGATTGAGCACGCGGTACATCAAAACCGTCTCCTCAAAATTGCCCGAGAGGGCGGACAGATGCGGGCATTTGACCTGGCCAAGTTCGAGCCGCAGCGGCGCTATGCCACCTTGGTGGCGCTGGCCATTGAGGGCATGGCTACTGTTATCGATGAAATTATCGACCTGCACGACCGCATCATCGGCAAACTCTTCAACGCAGCCAAGAACAAGCACCAGCAGCAGTTTCAGGCCTCCGGCAAGGCCATCAATGACAAGGTACGTCTCTACAGCCGTATCGGCTTGGCGCTGATTGAAGCCAAGAAAACCGGCACTGACGCCTTCGCGGCCATTGAGTCGGTGCTGACTTGGGAAGATTTTGCTGAAAGCGTCGGCGAAGCCCAAGTGCTGGCCCAGCCCGAGAGCTTCGACTTCTTGCACCGCATGGGAGATAGTTATGCCACCTTGCGCCGCTATGCGCCGGAATTCCTGGCCGTGCTCAAGCTGCGCGCTGCGCCCGCAGCCAAAGACGTACTAGACGCCGTTGAGGCCCTACGTTTGATGAATTCCAACAATGCCAAACAGGTGCCCAGTGATGCCCCAAGCAAGTTCATCACTCCACGTTGGGCGCGGCTGGTCAAAACTGTTACTGGTTTCGACCGGCGCTTTTATGAGTTGTGCGCCTTGTCTGAGCTGAAAAACAAACTGCGCTCTGGCGATGTGTGGGTGCAGGGCTCCCGGCAGTTCAAGGATTTTGACGAGTACCTTGTGCCGGTCGAGAAGTTCACCGCTATGCAACTGGCCAACGAATTGCCGCTGTCCGTACCAACCGATTGTGACCAGTATCTTCATGAACGGTTGACGCTGCTGGAATCGCAGCTTGCCTCGGCCAACTTGATGGCTGTGGCCAATGAATTGCCAGACGCCATCATCACCACGGCCACGGGGTTGAAGATCACACCGTTGGATGCGGCAGTACCCGACGAGGCGCAGACACTGATTGACCAGTCGGCGGCATTGCTACCCCACATCAAGATTACCGAGTTGCTGATGGAGGTTGATGGGTGGACTGGCTTTACCAACCACTTCACCCACCTGAAGTCCGGCGACGTAGCCAAAGACAAAACTTTGTTGATGACAACCCTCCTGGCTGACGGCATTAATCTGGGGTTGTCCAAGATGGCCGAGTCCTGCCCTGGCACCACCTACGCCAAGCTGGCTTGGCTGCAAGCCTGGCACATCCGAGACGAAACCTACAATGCCGCTTTGGCCAACCTGGTGAATGCCCAATTCCGTCAACCTTTTGCCACCCACTGGGGTGATGGAACCACGTCCTCATCGGACGGACAAAACTTCCGTGTGGGTAGCAAGGCCCGAAGTACCGGCCACGTCAATCCGAAGCACGGCTCGGAGCCGGGGCGCACTTTCTATACTCATATCTCAGACCAATACGCACCGTTCGGTTCCAAGGTGGTCAATGTCGGTGTGCGCGATTCGACCTATGTGCTTGATGGTTTGCTGTATCACGAGTCCGACTTGCGGATTGAGGAGCACTACACCGACACGGCTGGTTTCACAGATCACGTCTTTGGCCTGATGCCCTTCGTAGGATTTCGGTTCGCGCCGCGCATCCGTGACCTGGGTGAGACCAAATTATTTATTCCGCACGGTGACGTTATTTATGACGGTCTCAAACCGATGATCAGCAGTGAGCGGTTGAAAATAAAGCAGATACGCGCCCATTGGGATGAATTTCTACGGCTGGCCACCTCCATCAAGCAGGGCACCGTGACGGCTTCGCTGATGCTGCGAAAGTTGGGCAGCTACCCACGACAGAACGGTTTGGCGGTGGCCCTGCGTGAGTTGGGCCGCATTGAGCGCACGCTGTTTATTCTAGATTGGTTGCAAAGCGTGGAGTTGCGCCGCCGCGTCAATGCCGGACTGAACAAGGGAGAGGCGCGTAACGCGTTGGCCAGGGCTGTGTTCTTCAACCGACTGGGCGAAATCCGCGACCGCAGCTTTGAGCAGCAGCGTTACCGTGCCAGTGGCTTGAACCTGATCACGGCGGCCATCGTTTTGTGGAATACGGTCTACCTGGAGCGAGCCACAGCCGCTTTGCGTAACCATGGCGAGGAGGTGGACACCTCTCTATTGCAATTCCTGTCGCCGTTGGGCTGGGAGCACATCAATTTAACGGGCGATTACGTCTGGCGCTCCAGTACAAAAATCGGAGCGGGTAAGTTCAGGCCGTTGCGGTCGATGCCTGGGGCTTAACGTACTTTAAATTCCGTTTTCTACAGCGACCCCTACCTGCTGCGCGGCGTGCCGGTGGTCAGGCCGGGTCAAGTTTGGAGCGTCGACATCACGTACATTCGGCTGCCGCGAGGCTTCGCTTACC
>JFJP01001876.1_pt1 | contig 22735 bp, 23 predicted proteins | sample 431651 | NCBI WGS metagenome assembly JFJP01 (sample SAMN02602958, study PRJNA72255) | Microbial mat metagenome, whole genome shotgun sequencing project. | biome: fresh water; feature: sink hole; material: water; isolation source: purple microbial (photo- and chemosynthetic) mats found in...
TTTCGAGCCGAAAACGTCGCTCTCCGAAGGCATATCGCGCTGGGCGACATGGTTCCGTGAATACACCCAGCGAAGCACGTAATAGGCAGAAATTTAATACCCTGCGGGTTGCCCCGACCTTACATCAGGCGCTTGCCGGCGGCGCTTCAACACCGCGCGGGCGTTTGTAACGGTTATAGCCCCACAGATACTGTTCCGGGCACTGACGGATCAACTGTTCGATCTCGTGGCTGATCTGTTGTGCTCGGTCCTCGGTACTGCCGTTGATCGGCCGTGTCGGACGTTGCAGGTGGAAATGATAACCGGCCCCGCCGGGCAGTCGCTCGGCCCAGACCATGATTGCCGCAGCTCCGCTTTCGGTCAGCCGTGCCGCCAGGGTCATCGTGTAGGCCGGTTTGCCGAAGAAATCCAGCCACTGGCCCTCACCGACCTTGGGCGCCTGATCGGGCAGCATGCCGACGGCCTCGCCCCGTTTCAGCGCCTTGAGTAGCGTGCGCACCCCGGCCAGATCGGCTGGCGCTATATGCAACTGTGCCCGTGCACGTCCGGCCTCGATCATCGTCTGCAGCCAGGCCTGCTTGGGCGGACGGTAAAGCACGGTGATCGGCGCATGGGTCGACAGGTACTGAGCACATACTTCGAAGCAGCCCAGATGCGGCGTCAAATAGACGATGCCCTTGCCCGCACTCATGGCCGTCTCGGCCAGTTCCCAGCCGCTGACTTTGACCACGCGGGCAGCCGTTTCCTCCAGCGGCCGCAGCCAGATTTTGGGCAGTTCAAGCGAAGACTTGCCGGCATTGGCAATGGCCGCAGAGCGCACGCGCCGCGAGCCCTCTTCGCCGAGCGCCAGAACCATGTTTTCGCGCATGTGGCGGCGATAGGTAGCGGAAAAAATCCAGGACAGCCAGCCCAGAAAGGCACCGAGCCGGTGTAGCCAGGACAGCGGCAAATAACTCAGAAAGCGAAAAAGAGGAATCACGAAATAACCCTGCCCGCAACGGGTTTGACCCGCGGCTCACTAAAAACTACAATTATCACCTCCGCCGAGTTAATCAGGACAACTTGCAGGGCGGGGGAAGTTGAAAACGACTTCCAAAATACTGCTAAAGCGTCGTCTGCTCAAACCCCGGAGCCGGCCACGCCGCCGTAACGGGGTTTTTTATTGGAGCAGAATTGCATGTCTAACGAGTATCTGTTTTCTTCGGAATCCGTTTCCGAAGGCCATCCCGACAAGGTCGCCGACCAGATTTCGGATTCCATTCTCGACGCCATCCTGGCCGAAGACCCAACCGGCCGGGTTGCCTGCGAAACACTGGTGTCCACCGGGCTGGTCGTGATCTCCGGCGAAATAACCACCAAAGCGCACATCAACTACCGCGAAATCGCCCAGGAAACCGTTCGCCGCATCGGTTACACCGATTCCGACATCGGCTTCGACTACAAGAGCTGCGCCATTTTAACGGCAATCAACCGCCAGTCGCCGGATATCGCACAGGGCGTCAACGAAGGCCAGGGCATCGATCTTGACCAGGGTGCCGGCGACCAGGGCCTGATGTTCGGCTACGCCTGCAACGAAACACCCTCGCTGATGCCGCTGCCGATCTACTACGCGCACCGCCTCATGCAGCGCCAGGCCGAAGTGCGCAAGGACGGTCGCCTGCCGTGGCTGCGCCCGGACGCCAAGAGCCAGCTTACCGTCAGGTATGTCAACGGCAAGCCGGTGGCGATCGACACCGTTGTCGTTTCGACCCAGCACGGCCCGGACGTTTCGCACGCCGATCTTTCCGCCGCGGTGATCGAAGAGATCATCATGCCGGTGCTGCCGAAAGAACTGCTCTCCGACAAAACACGCTATCTGGTCAATCCGACCGGCCGCTTCGTCGTCGGCGGACCGCACGGCGATTGCGGACTGACCGGCCGCAAGATCATCGTCGACAGCTACGGCGGCACCGCTCGCCACGGCGGCGGCGCTTTCTCCGGCAAGGATCCGTCGAAAGTTGACCGCTCGGCGGCTTACGCCGCCCGTTATGTAGCCAAGAACGTCGTGGCGGCCGGCCTGGCCGAACGTTGCGAAGTGCAGATTGCCTACGCCATAGGCGTCGCCAAGCCGGTGTCGCTGATGGTCGATACCTTTGGCACCGGCAAGGTCAGCGACGAAAAGATCGTCGGCCTGATCGGCAAGCATTTCGACCTGCGTCCGAAAGGCATCATCCAGACGCTCAAGCTGCTGCGTCCGATTTACGCGAAGACCGCCGCTTACGGCCATTTCGGCCGTGAAGAACCGGAGTTTACGTGGGAAAACATTGATAAAGCATCCGCGCTGCGCGCTGACGCCGGCCTGTAAGGCCGCGCCGCAGGCGTTATGGAAACACTGAATAAGTCGTCACACCGGCGAAGGCCGGTGTCCAGTACCTTGATTTTCCTGGATTCCGGCTTTCGCCGGAATGACAATTCGCCATTTAATCAGCGCATCCTTATCAATGTTTCAGTGAAGGCTAACGCTGGCGCAAGTCGGCGTTAAGGCGCCGCCGGCCGAAACTCAAACAAAGACAAGGCTGCGGCACTGAAAGCCGACGCCGGACTTTGAGTTTTTCCGATGCACAAGAAAGGGCCGTGAGGCCCTTTTGCCTTTTTGCCACGGGCAAACGGTGTAAGATTAATATTCCGATCACTTGAAATACCACCAGTCGCAAGACCATGCTCAAGAAAATCAGCGTCAAGCAGCTTACCCTCGGAATGCATCTCAAGGAGTTCTGTGGCTCCTGGATGGAACATCCCTTCTGGCGTAACGCGTTTGTCATTACTGACCCCAAGGATATCGAGGCCATTCTTGCCAGCAGCATCAAGGAGGTCTGGATCGACAGCGATAAGGGGCTTGATGTCGCAGCGGGCGAATCCGTTGTTTCGGAAGCGGAATCAGAGGCTCAGGTCGATGCCGAATTGAGCATTGCGGCAGCACAGGAGCGTGAAATCGCCCCGGTACCGACATCTGTCGAGTTCAAGCGGGCATCAAAGATCTGCGCCCAATCCAAACGTGCAGTCACCTCGATGTTCCAGGAAGCGCGCATGGGCAAGGCGGTCAACACCGCCGGTGCGCAAAAACTGGTCGAAGAAATCTCCAGCTCGGTAAGCCGCAACCCCAGCGCCCTGATCAGCCTTGCCCGCCTGAAAACGGCTGACGACTACACCTACATGCACTCGGTCGCCGTTTGTGCGCTGATGATTGCCCTGTCAAAGCAACTCGGGCTCGATGAAAAGCAGACCCGTTCAGCAGGAATTGCCGGTCTGCTGCACGATCTGGGCAAGGCCTTGATGCCCATGGACGTGCTGAATAAACCCGGCAAACTCACCGACGAAGAATTTGCCATCATCAAGAAGCATCCGGAGGAAGGACACAAGTTGCTGCTCAGCAGTAGCGGCGCAGATGAAATCGCTCTCGATGTTGTTCTGCATCACCACGAAAAAACCGACGGATCGGGTTACCCCAAGCATCTCAAGGATAGTGAAATCAGCCTCTTCGCCAAGATGGGTGCGGTCTGCGATGTTTATGATGCGATCACGTCCAACCGTCCTTACAAAGCAGGCTGGGACCCGGCCGAATCCTTGCGCCGGATGGCCGAATGGGTTAACGGCCATTTTGACCCCACAATTTTTCAGGCTTTCGTGAAAAGCGTCGGCATTTACCCGATCGGATCACTGGTAAAACTCAATTCCGGACGGCTGGGCATTGTCATTGACCAGGCCGAGAAATCCTTGCTGACACCAAGCGTCAAGGTTTTCTACTCGATCCGGTCCAAAGCACGCATCAAACCCGAGGTCATTGACCTCTCGCGCCCGGAATGTCCGGAAAAGATTACCAGCCGTGAAGACCCGTCCAAATGGAATTTCCCCGATCTCGACGAACTCTGGTCGGGACAAAAAATAAACTAAGCGCGGACAGTTCGGGGGCAATCCGAAGCATCGCTTGGCGCGGCAATGCGGCAGGCCCTTCACAACCCAAAAGATCCGCGTATAATCCGTGCCTTATCCGAGGAGTGCTGCAAAACTGAGTTCTTCAGTTTCAGGCTCGGACCCTTAAACGGCGCTCATCCAACCAACCCGTGCCGGGCACGGGGATACGGGTGAGCGGAGTTTGATCTCACTCTACCCCTCTCCCCCGGTCACAGTTCATAAGGAGTTCACTATGGCTGCCCACTTCAACGACTATGTTATTGCCGATCTCGCGCTGGCCGACTGGGGGCGCAAGGAAATCCGCATCGCCGAAACCGAAATGCCGGGCCTGATGGCGATCCGCGAAGAATTCGCTGCGAGCAAGGCGCTCAAAGGCGCGCGTATTACCGGTTCGTTGCACATGACCATCCAGACTGCCGTGCTCATCGAGACGCTGACCGCGCTCGGTGCCCAGGTGCGCTGGGCCTCGTGCAATATCTTCTCGACGCAGGATCACGCAGCGGCTGCTATCGCCGCCCAGGGCATCCCGGTTTTCGCCGTCAAGGGTGAAACCCTGGTCGATTACTGGGACTACACGCACCGCATTTTTGAATGGGCGGATGGCGGTTACAGCAACATGATTCTCGACGACGGTGGCGACGCTACCCTGCTGCTGCACCTTGGGGCGCGTGCAGAGAAGGATATCTCCGTTATCGCCAAGCCGGATTCGGAAGAAGAAACCATCCTCTTTGCCGCGATCAAGGCCAGGCTGGCCAAGGATCCGACCTGGTATTCCGTGCGCCTGGCCGCAATCAAGGGCGTTACCGAGGAAACGACCACCGGCGTGCATCGCCTGTACCAGATGCATCAGCGCGGCGACCTCAAGTTCCCGGCAATCAACGTCAACGACTCGGTCACCAAGTCCAAGTTCGACAACCTCTATGGTTGCCGCGAATCGCTGGTCGACGGCATCAAGCGCGCCACCGATGTGATGATCGCCGGCAAGGTGGCACTGATCGCCGGTTACGGCGACGTCGGCAAGGGGTCGGCGCAAGCCATGCGCGCTCTGTCGGCGCAAGTGTGGGTCACCGAAATCGACCCGATCTGCGCCCTGCAGGCGGCCATGGAAGGCTACCGCGTGGTGACCATGGAATACGCGGCCGACAAGGCCGACATTTTCGTTACCACCACCGGCAATTACCACGTCATCACGCACGCGCACATGGCGGCGATGAAGGATCAGGCCATCGTCTGCAACATCGGCCATTTCGACAACGAAATCGACGTCGCCTCGCTCGAAAAGTATCAGTGGGAAGAAATCAAGCCGCAGGTCGACCACGTCATTTTCCCCGACGGAAAACGCATCATCCTGCTCGCCAAGGGCCGCCTGGTTAACCTCGGCTGCGGCACAGGTCACCCGTCCTACGTGATGAGTTCGTCGTTCGCCAACCAGACGATCGCCCAGATCGAACTATTCACGCGCAACGCCGACTACCCGGTGGGCGTCTACACGCTGCCCAAGCATCTGGACGAAAAAGTCGCCCGCCTGCAGTTGAAAAAGCTGAACTCGCAACTCAGCGTACTGACTGCGCAACAGGCGGCTTACATCGGCGTGCCCATTGAAGGCCCCTACAAGGCCGACCATTACCGGTACTGATGTAGTAAAGAGTGAGGAGAGAGGAGTGAGGAGAAAACACCGGGACTTGCTGGCCTGGCAGCATGCCATTCAGCTAGTCAAGGAAGTTTATCAATTGACTGCTCAGTTTCCTGACTCCGAGCGCTTTGGACTCGCCGCGCAGATGTGGCGGGCCGCTGTCTCTGTACCCTCCAACATTGCCGAGGGAGCCGCCAGACTCAGCAAGAAAGAGTTTCTGCATTTTCTTGGCATTGCACGCGGCTCGCTGAGCGAGATCGACACTCAACTCGTCGTTGCAACCGAACTTGGCTACACAAATGACATTTCCGCTCTGGAACAAAATATTGGCGACGTCTTCGGCCTGCTCAACGGTCTGATCAACTCTCTGGAGCGATCGGAAAATCTATGACCTCCTCACACCTTACTCCTCACTCTTCACTGAATCTGAGCATCGAATTTTTCCCGCCACAAACGCCTGAAGGCGTGGACAAGTTGCGTGTCGTGCGCGGCAAGCTGGCTGTTCTGCAGCCGGAATTCTTTTCCGTCACCTTTGGCGCCGGCGGTTCGACGCGTGAGCGCACCTTCTCGGTGATCAAGGAGATTGCCGCCGAAGGATTTGCTGCTGCGCCGCATCTTTCGTGCATCGGTTCGACGCGTGAGAATATTCGTGAAATCCTCAACGAATACAAGAATGCCGGCATTCGCCGCATCGTCGCCTTGCGCGGCGACCTGCCCTCCGGCATGGCCGAAGCCGGTGAATTCCGTTACGCCAACGAACTCGTGGAATTCATCCGCCTAGAGACCGGCGATCACTTTCGTCTCGAAGTCGCGGCCTACCCCGAATGGCATCCGCAGGCGCGCTATCCGCGCGACGATCTTGCCGCATTCGCACGCAAGGTAAAAGCCGGTGCCAATTCGGCCATCACGCAATATTTCTACAACGCCGACGCCTACTTCCACTTTGTCGATGAAGTCCATGCGCTGGGGATAGACATTCCAATCGTCCCCGGCATCATGCCGATTGCCAGCTTCTCCAAGCTGGCTCGCTTTTCCGATGCCTGCGGCGCTGAATTGCCGCGCTGGATGCGCCGCAAGTTCGAGGGCCTGGGCGATGATGTCGACGCCATCCGCTCTTTCGGTCTCGATGTTGTTACCGAGATGTGTGAACGCCTGCTGGCTGGAGGAGCGCCGGGACTGCACTTCTATTCCATGAACCAGTCGAGGCTGATTCTGGAGATCTGCAAGCGACTCGGGCTTTAAGGGTTTAACAGCCTTCGGAAAATTTTCCGTGATAATGCGCTTTCAAAAGGGACCGGCTTTTTCCCGTGGTGTTTGTCTTTTTGGGCAGTTCTGAGTGACTGTAGAGCCTCGTCGAGGCGCCACTTCTGAAGACCGCAATCGGGAAAACCTGCTTATCTCGACTTGCGCGCATCGATTGACTTGTTCGTTGATGAAGAGCTCCTTTATCTGCCGTCTTATCTGACTCAGAACTTCAAAAAGCTCTCTGTGCCTGGATGAGCTTGAGGAATATTCAAACAGTCAAGCTTCTGGCCGGGCCCGTTATCAATGGTTGTCTTTATGCAGATATTTTTCAAGATGCTTTAACCCAGAGATTGTTCCGCTCTGTGGGCGGTATTCGCAACCAATCCAACCTTGATACCCATTGCATTCAAGAACATTGAAGAAGGCTTCAAAATCTATATTACCTGTTCCAGGCTCATGGCGACCTGGAACATCAGCAATCTGTACATGACCAATTTTTCCAGCCCATTCAGCAGCCACCGCGCAGGCGTCACCAGTCAAAGTTTGGGCATGATATGCGTCCAGGAGCAGACGCAGTGAATCGCATCCCTGTTCGTCAAACAGTTTTCTTGCGCGGGTGTAGTTGCTCATTGCATACCCTGGAACCTCCCCCTCTCCGATGACCTCGACCAAGGTGCCTAGTCCGTTATCTGATGCTGCGCTTATTGATAAACGAATATTTTTTAGATAAGTATTCTGTATCAACGGATCGTCCCATGAAGGTACGACGCCGGCCATCGGGTGTATCCAACTCGCGCCAAGTGCTAATGCATAGTCGATTGCACGAAAAAGCCCATCTGAAAACTCGGACTCCCGTCCAGGGAGTGAAGCAAGCCCCTTTTCACCGTGCTGTGCATTTCCGAAAGGAAGCGTGACTTGCACCCATTCCAGGCCATATTTATCTATGATTTCCCGAAGTTGCTGCGGAGAGAACGCATAAATAGCAGGCCACTCTACAGCACGAAATCCAGCTCCCGCGGCTTGTTCAAACCGGCTAAGCGGTTCGAACTCGGTGAATTGATACCCCAAGTGAGCACATAACCTGACCATTACCATCTCCTCTTCAAATTCTTTGGCTATATCAATAAGATGATTGAAGAATGATTTCTATTTGACGCGCAATTTCATCAGCAACGTTCATGGTCGTCGCGTTGCCACCGAGATCTGGTGTAAGCACTCGACCTTCACCCATCACGAGACGTGTAGCCTCAATTACCGCACGGGACTCTCGGGTACGTCCAATATGCTCCAACATCAGAGCTCCAGAAAGTATCAAGGCTCCCGGATTGGCTATGCCTTGGCCGGCAATATCGGGCGCGGCTCCGTGAGACGCTTCAAACACGGCTACGTTTTCGCCAATGTTTGCGCCTGGAGCAAGTCCCAAAGAACCAACAAGTCCAGCGCCAAGGTCAGAGAAAATGTCCCCGTATTGATTCGCCGTAACAATGATGTCAAATCGTTCAGGCTGCTTGATGATCGTATAACAGGCAGCATCAATCATGAAATCGTCAAATTGAATATCAGGATATTCCTGGGCCATTTCCTTGCAACAGTTTAGGAAGAGGCCATCCGTGTAATTGAGCACGTTCGCTTTATGGAGGCAACTTACTTTACGGCGATTATTCTTTCTGGCGTACTCGAAGCTATATCTTGCCACCCGTATGGCCGCTTCTCGGGTTGTCAATTTGATTGCCTGGGCAGAGGTTTTTCCAATACGAAACTCCCAGCCAATGTACACATCTTCGGTAATCTCGCGCATAACAACCACGTCCATATCGGCGTATTTCCCAGATATCCCTGGGATACCTCTTAATGGTCTAGGATTAACGAACAGTCCGAGTTCCCGTCGAATAGCGTTGTTGAGCGATGGGTAGGTCACTTCGCTACCATCAGGTTGTGCGCAAGTCAGGCGTCCTCGGCCCTTGTTTACTATCAAGGGTGCCTTTATGACGACTTTCAATTCTCGAATTGTGTTAACAACCTGAGGTGGAAGAGGGTGACCATATTGAGCAATAGCTTCATCTGCAATAGGCACATCAATCCATTCGAAGGACAATCCAGTTGAGTTGAGCGTTCTAATTGTAGCTGCTGTGATCTCCGGACCAATCCCGTTGCCTTTCAAGACCCCAACTTTCATTGCATTACCCTCTGAAACGATCTGCATGTGGAAAAAATTCAGCATAGTTATATTGTATTAGTTAGTCAACAAATACAATATAACCCCGGAGCAATTTTTCTCTCTAACTGCCATGAGCCGGGAGTTTGGCAACCTGGGGAATCCATGTAGGTCCGGGCAACGCTGTCTTGCCATCGTTGCACAAGTCAGGTTTAGGCGGCGGTTAGTGTGTTGATCCGCTATGCCACAGCAAAAGGATTTAGTTCGGACACTCGTTTGATCGGATGCGGCGAAGAGTCAAGGTTCGGACAAAACAAAGAGATCCTTAGAGATCTTTTCTCTTCTCGATCTATCCAAATGACTATTCATCCGGGACGCCGCACTAACCAGATCTCCTCGAATTATGTCGTCGAGAATTGCCAGGTGATCTTTAGCATGAAGCTTCCGTACCGGGCGCTGTTTCGCATGCTTGTATTCCACAAGTCTTCGAAGTTGATTAAGACGCCTAATGGTTTGCACAGCAAATCGATTACCTGAACAGATAGCAATAGTTTCATGAAATCGGGCTGACGCTTCAAACAATTCAGTCTGTGTCATGAATTGATAACCACCCTGGCAGATGAACTCCTGTTGTTTTCGACATTCTTCGAGACTTGGTAGATCCGCCCTGAACGACGGACTCATGATGCCTGCTGGTTCAATGGACTGACGGAAGGCAAAACTTTCATCATAAGCTTCCGGTGAATTGATCATCGGAAGAAACAGCCACCCGCGTCCTGCTCTGCGCTCAACCCAACCCTCTTCCTGAATCCTGGACAGCGCCCTCTTTATAACGGCGCGAGAAACTGAAAATGTACTCATTAGATCAGTTTCCAATACCGTATCTGGGAGTTTTCCGCATAAACGATATTCTGCAATTTTGAGATAAATCGGATCTTCCGCTACAACTGAGAATTCTTCAGCAACCGCCATCAGGTCGGATGTGGGTGCATTGAGGAAAAAACCTCTATTACTGTCGCTCTTTACTACACCTAGACGCTCTAAATGCATCAGTGCTATGCGAACCGGAAAGCGCGATGTACCCACGATTTTTGCTAGCTGAATCTCGGGTAAATGCGTTCCGGTATTCAAATTCTCTCTGCGAATATAGGCGACGATTTCATGCGCCACACGAGTCTGAATTTCTGTCAACGACATGTGCAACTCCATCATAAAACCCATATATGGATAACTGATTAATAAAATAGAAGGTAACAAACACCTACACGAAACATGGGACACGCAACGTGCGTAAATTATCCCAGTGTACTTTGCTTAAGGGCTTGAAGCGAGAGAATGCTGTTGGTAGCGTAACTCCAACCGTTTCCTGCACGAAATGAAATGACTTGAGGAGTTATCTGCAACAGCTTAATGCTTGACTATGCTCGCATAACAGTATTAGATAATTACTAAATACAATGTATTCGTTGAATTTTGCCTATGGTAGATTAATATTTATGGGGCGCGACAATGGCCTTAAGTGTAAATAGTATGCAGGCTCAAGACGTTGTGGACTTAAATGGGATTCATCCTAAGGGCCTTCAGGTACCGTATTCTTCTGGCCGGCTACTGCCCGTGATCAAGGTGCCGAATAATGCCTGTGACTGCCATCATCACATCTATGATCCAGTCCGATTTCCATATGTCCCGAATGATGTGCGCAATCAACCTCCGGCGATGGTAGATGCTTACCGGCTTCTTCAGAAAAAATTGGGGCTGACTCGCAACATCATTATTCAACCTTCGGCCTATGGGGTAGACAACGCCTGCACTCTTGATGCGCTTCATCAGATGGGAACAAATGCAAGGGCAGTCGTTGTTGTTAGCCCAAAGATCACTGACGAAGAACTGAGCCGTATGCATAACCTGGGAGCACGGGGAATTCGCTTCAATATTGCGACAGGCGCAGGGGGTGATCGTGAAGCCATCATGTCGCTATCAGAACGGGTTAACAAGTTTGGATGGCACGTGCATTTCTGGATGGAGGCTAATGACACCGTAAAAATGGAGTCATTCCTCAATCAATTGCCATCCCAGATTGTCTTTGATCACCGGGGCCACCTCCCCCAACCCGAAGGAATAAATCATCCCGCGTTCCAGACTATTTGCAATTTGATCAGCAAGGGCAAAACATGGGTCAAGTTGTCTGGCCTGTATCAGGATTCAAAAGTGGGCGAACCCACGTATGCAGACACGGTAAAGGTCGGACAGGCATTTGTTAAATTTGCACCAGAACGCATGCTTTGGGGATCTGATTGGCCTTACCCAAGTATTTTTTCAGAACATAAGCCTTGGCCGGATGATGCCAATATGCTAAATCTATTGGTGCAACAGGCTCCAGATGTAAGTGTCCAGCAAAAGATTCTCGTGGACAACCCTTCAATCCTTTATGGATTTGACACATAAGTGTTCACATCGCTAGGCTAAGAATCTTGCCGGCTCCGTAGAGATTAAAGAGCTTCTCATGGCACGTTGAATTAACTCGTGTTGCAATATCAGTTATTGATAAGAGTTTAATCATTGCAACTTGTCTGAGTTTCTTAAAGAAAGGAATGTGATGAGAAATAATTCTCCTCGTATCGGACTCGTCCATGCTGTACAGGTTGCAATGGCGCCAATTGATAGAGCCTTCCAGGATTGCTGGCCTCAAGCACGCCGGATGAATTTATTGGATGACAGTCTTCCTATGGATCTTGAAAGTGACGGAAAGATAACTGGGAAAATGACTCGACGCATTGAAAGATTAGCGCAACATTGCGTCGATGCAGGAGCCGATGCTGTCCTTTTTACCTGCTCAGCGTTTGGATCTGCAATCGAGTCAGCAGCAAAGATTATGTCGGTGCCAGTGTTAAAACCAAATGAAGCAATGTTTGACGCAGCGCTTTCTGTAGGCTCACAAGTAGGAATGCTCGCTACATTTGGTCCCGCTGTAGAGTCAATGGAAGCAGAGTTTTACGCTACAGCAAAAATAAAAGGGGTTGACGCCAAGATAAATACATTATGTATTCCTGAAGCCTTAGTCGCAGCAAAATCCGGAGACTATGTACTTCATAATAAATTACTGGTGGGCGCATTAAATCATTTTAAGCAATGTGACGTACTTATGTTGGCACATTTTTCTATGGCCCCAGCACTTGAACAAGTTCAAAAAGGACTAGATATCCCGGTTTTAACAAGCCCTCATACTGCTGTTAATAAACTTAAATCAATTTTTAGTGGAAACTGAGGCCAACGCACCATTGGTGCGTTCTGCCTGCCGTCGTGATGGATCATCATGCCTGGTAATGGACAGCTTTCGCGACGCTTGAGGTGGGTTCCTCGCTTCGCGCACTTGGGGACGTGTTCGGCATCTTGCAGTCGCTTCTTGACCCAGGTATAGCAGCGGGTACCTCTTTCCCGTTGATACCAACTGTGGAAGTGTTTGAGGTTCCAGCCACTATGTTGGCTTCGATACCGCTCGTCCAGCGCCATGACTTCATCAACAGGGGCGAGACGGTTCGAGGCGTGCTCAAGCCGGCGGTCAATGAGCCCTTCCAGTTCTTCCACCTCGTACCTCGATAAGTACCAGTGAAAACTGCGTTCGCACATTCCTAACATCTGCGCCGCTTCGGCTTGGGTTAGCCGCCCTCCATTCCATCACTCATACGTTTCTTTGAATCTTATCTTCCGGATCTCCTGTAGCAATTCGATCCGCCTCATCTCTTACACCCTTCAGGGCACTATGACCACTGGACAGATGGTGCGCTACAAAATAGGACAACTTGAAAACTCGCAATACACCAAAAAAGTAGTTGACATTGATATTTCTAAGGCTTTACAGTAGCACTGTATTACAGACCTACAGTACTAATATAAATGTACGAAAAGAATAACCTAATGGTGGGCATCAACTTTCGCGAACAACGCATGATGACCAAAAATAAGTGACTTCATGAAAATTGGGCTATCCACTTTTGCTTTCCGCTGGGCCTTTAAGGCCGGGATGTCACTCGCTGAATTTCTGCAGCTGTCAGCGGAATATGGTGCCGACGTAGTTCAGCTTTGTGAGAATTCGGGCGTTGAACATCTTGATGAAGGTGGTCTTAAAGACTTGGCCTACCGTGCGCAACAACTCGGTTTGACTTTGGAATGCGGTGGCAGCGGTGGAGGCAATCGTGATCCACTTATGGCGGGCATACGGCGGACCGCTTCATTGGGTGGAAACATCTATCGTTGTGTGCTGGATTCGGATGGTGCAACACCTGAAGCCGTGATTGCCATCTTAAGGGAATTGCTGCCCCTGCTCCGTGACTGCGAAGTTACTCTATGTGCCGAAAATCACTTTCGCTTTTCGCCGCAGACTCTGCGCCGGATTGTGAGAGCAGTTGACGATCCTGCGGTTGGAGTTTGTCTGGATCCGCTTAACTCGATTGCGCAATGGATTGGGCCGGAAGAAACCATTCGTGAACTGATCCCGCTGACCCGCACCGCACATGTCAAAGATGCACATATTTCGCGAACCGGAACCGGATGGAAAATTACCGGTACGCCTCTGGGAGAAGGACATCTTGACCTGGCCGGCTATCTAGCAACAGTTACGCCGCGTGTAGAAAGCATATTGCTTGAATCGTGGATGGACTCCATTGATGAGGAAGACGGAGCCGCTACGCTTGAGCAAGAAGCTCTATGGGCAAGAAATGGTTTGGTGTTAATCAGAGAATTAACCAATTTGAAATGTAGTTTGGCAACAGTCAGTAGTAATCAATAGGAGCTATAGATGAACAAAATATCAATCATTTCCGCTTTTCTGGGCGGCGTGAAAAACCGCTACATGACATATATTCCGGAGCGCGAAATTCGTGAAAAAATAGAGATCGCCTCTAAGATAAAAGGCGTTGAAGGTCTGGAGTTATGTTATCCGCAGGATTTCAAGAACCCTGCCGAACTCAAATCACTGCTGCAATCCCATGGTCTGGGAGTGTCAGCCATTAATGCCCGTTCGCGCCGTCAGGATCGCTGGATCCGCGGTTCGTTCACTTCCGAGGATGCCAAAGAAAGAGCAGAGGTTGTTGATGATTTCAAGCTGGCCATGGATATTGCCCAGGAGTTCGGTACTGATCGGATAACCACTTGCCCCCTGAACGATGGGCATGACTACGTGTTTGAAATGGATTATCTGGCGGCTTACGATTACGCAGCAGACAGCTTTCACAAGATTTGCCAGCACGACCCTAAGGTCAGGATTTGTATCGAGTACAAACCCAGTGATCCGCGCGTCCACTGCCTGCTTGCCTCAGCGGGCGAAACACTAGCCTTCTGCCATTCGGTAGGTGATCAGAACCTGGGGGTGACGCTGGATTTCGGTCATTCGATTCTGGCTGGTGAGCGTCCTGCTCAGGCGGCGGCCATGCTACACAGGGCCAAACGACTGTCGTATGTTCATCTCAATGATAACGATCGCGCCTGGGATTGGGACATGCTTCCTGGGGCTTTCAACCTCGTTGAACTGATCGAGTTTTTCTATTACCTGAAAGAGATCGGTTACACCGATGACTGGTATGGCTATGACGTCATGTCCAAGGAAGTGGATACCAGTGAGAATTTTGATGCCGTAGTCAGGCTGACGCGCAAGATTGAGGGCCTTGCCAGCCGGATCGATCGCGACCGTATGAAAGAGGTAATGAAGCTGAGAAATCCAGTACGGGCTCTGATGACCATGTATGACATGGTGTTTTAACTGTAGTACCGGTTACTCGATAGGTTCCAATGTGCTTTCAGAGAATATATCAAGCGACATAGGAATTGGTTTAGGTCTGATAAAACAATTCAACTGGATATGATCTTGTTTTATGCTCACGTCACATAAAGTTCTTGCAGTAGCTTTAATATGAAAGTAGATGATTTATCTTTTATTAATTGCTGTCCCAATGGAGGTTATATGAACACGACTAAGAGACTACTCCGAGTAGCTTTGGTGCTCGCATTTAGTTCGCTAGCTGCAGGAGCCTACGCACAAACCGTTCTCAAATTCAGCCATACTGACCAGCAGCAGGGCGCACGTCATGCAAGCGCTCAGCTCTTTGCCAAGAAAGTTGCTGAATACACCAATAATCGCTACAAGGTTAACGTCTTCTGTTGTAGTCAATTGGGTAATGATCCGAAGAACATCGAGCAACTTGTAGGCGGTGGTATCGACTTTACTGTTTCAGGTACTGGCTCCTTTGCACCGCACATTGATTCTCTGAACCTGGCCGCGCTACCCTTCCTCTTTGACAGTTACGAACAGGGTTGGAAGTTCTATGACGAGTCAAAGTGGCTAAATGCTCAGTTTGACAAAGCCCCGGCCAAAGGCTTCCGCTTCTTGGCAACGTGGGAAGCTGGTTTCCGTTCCATGAGTACCAAGGAAGTGCTGAACAGCCCGGCCGACGCCAAGGGCAAGAAGTTGAGAGGTTCGCCGATCGAAATGCAGCGTTGGGTTTTGGAAGACATCGGTTTCGGTGTTCAGATCTTACCGTTGCCAGAAGTCTACATGGCCATTCAGCAAGGTTTGGTTTCTGGTCAGGAAAACCCGATCGACACAATCTGGTCGAACAAGTTCTATGAAGTTTCACCGCATATCACACTGACACGTCACGTATATAGTCCGATCCCGTTAGTGATATCTGAAAAGACTTGGCAAAAATTGTCGCCAGAAGACCGAAAGGCGGTTGTCCAGGCAGCAAAGGAAACCACTGTCTGGAACCGTAATGAAGTTAAATCCAGTGAAGATGGTCAAATCGCTGACATGGTTAGTAAGGGTGCCAAGATTAATAGCCCGAACCTCCAGCCGTTCCGCGATGCTGTCAAGCCGACGTTCGAAAAATCTAGGGCAAAGTACGGGGCTGACGTCGATGTCATGATGGCTGAAGTTCTTGATATTCGTAAGGCGCTCCCGGCGAAAAAGTAAACGGAAAGAACATCACCCTGCCGGAGTATTGAAACCGGCAGGGTCGTATTGATAACAAATTAAAGCATATGAATAAAAGTCATCAGTGTGCCGCAGAGAATGTAATCAATCGCGCACGTGGTGAAGATGGGCGTTTGAACACTGATCAAGCAGCATTCGAAAGGAGCAGGATCAAATCCTGACTTTGAAGTGAGTTTCAAGTCATGAAATTTCAACCAAAAGGAATCGTTGTGTCTACTGTTGAACCCTGTATTACCGACAGCCCCCGCGAGTTGTTACCGCGCGGTCCAGTTCAGGCCTGGCCTATTCATATGCTGGCAAGACTGATTGACTGGGCTCTGGTTTGTGCTGCTGCCGTCATGGTTGTGCTTGTATTCTTCAATGTTTGTGCGCACGCCGTTGGCCATGACCTGTCCGCGACCACGGAAGCCTGCGAACTCCTGATGGTCTGGGTCTCCTTTATCGGCGGCGCATCAATTATCCGTACTTCAGGTCACATGACCATTACTGAGTTTATCGACAAGTTGGAAGGCAAGGCACGGCTCGTGGCGGACTTCTTTGTTCAGGTCGTTGCTTTTGTCGTCTTGGGGATACTCTTCTGGTACGGTTTGATTATCGTAGACAACAGCTGGGGCAGTATCCTCACCGTTCTGAATATACCCATGGCGTATCAATACATGCCGCTTCCGATTGCCAGTGTGGTCAGCATGATTTTCGTTGCATATGACCTTTATCAGATTCTTCGTGGCAAGACCCGCGAAGAACGCTATGTGGAGTAGATGAATAATGCTTACCATTCAGATCTTCAGCGCTTTCTTTGTCATCGCGCTTTCCGCCATCCCGCTTTACTATGCCATGATCGCCACCACGGCAGGCATTGTCTATTTCAAGGACATGCCCTACCAGATAGATACACTACTCATGAGTTTGATCTCGGGGGTCGAGCCATTCATCATGATTGCCATCCCCCTGTTTATCTTTGCTGGTGAACTCCTCTCGCTAGGTGGCGTCGGCAAGCGCATCGTCAATTTTTCCCGTGCTCTGTTCGGTTGGATGCCGGGCGGCATGGGCATCGTAACCATCGTCTCCTGCCTGATGTTCGGTGGCGTTTCCGGCTCAGCCATTGCGGACACGGCAGCCATTGGATCGCTGGTCGCGCCGACCATGAAGGACAAGGGATACCACCCAGATTTCACGGCGGCACTGCTTTCTGTTGCAGGAACGCTAGCCTTGCTAATGCCGCTATCGATTCCCTTTCTGGTTTTTGCATTTATCTCAGGCGCCTCAATGCGAACACTCTCGATGTCGGGTGTTATCCCCGCCATGATCTGTGCTGTGGTTCTTTCAATTGTCTGTTATCGCTATGGTAAGAAAACGGGTTGCGACAACGGGTCGGATAGAGCCTCCATGAAAGAAATCTGGGCCGTGACCAAGGATGCCGGCCCGGCTTTACTGATGCCAGTCATCATCGTCGGCGGTATCTGGACCGGTACCTTCACCCCGACCGAAGCCGCAGCTGTAGCCGTGGTCTACGGACTGCTGATTTCGCTCCTTTTGTACAAGGATCTCAAACCCCGTGATCTGCCGGCAATAGCCCTTAAAGCATTTCGGACAAGTGCTTCAGTGCTGCTCGTGATCGGTGCTACGAGTGTACTTTCTTGGTTGCTTACAGCCGAGATGGTGGCCGCGCAACTTGCTGATTGGATTCAGTCAGTCGCCAGCCAGCCCTGGCAGTTTCTGCTGATGCTTAACGTTGTTCTGCTCATGCTCGGCATATTCATAGAACCTCTGCCAGCCATGCTCCTTACCGCACCGCTGTTTCTGCCGATGGCTCAATCGATGGGCATCGATCTGAACCTGATGGGTGTCATCATAGTGATGAACCTCTCCATCGCGCTGTATACCCCACCAGTCGGTGGAACGCTGTTCGTTGCCGCCAAGTTGTGCAAGGCCAGCATCGGAGGGATGACAGTACACATCATGCCTTTCATGGGCATGACCGTAGCGGTGCTGTTCCTCACGACTTACGTTCCATGGCTCTCCAAATTGTTGCCAAAGTTGATATACGGTGTGGGCTGATCGCAGGAGACCAGCCGGCGCATAATCGGGGGGAAAAATTATTTATATTGATCGCGGTAACAAACCAAGGGAAACGGAGATCGGTATGTGCAGTGAGAGGCTAAATGATTTGAAGAGTTGGATTGAGGGAAAAACCCAGGAAACACCTTATGGAAGTCTCATTATAAGTAATGGTTCCGTTGTAGCTGAGTGGTATGGCGGGGGCTTCTCTGAGAATAGTTTGTTTGAAATAGGCAGTATTCGAAAATCTTTCAACAGCGCTCTGATTGGACGAGGGATCAAGGAAGGTAAAGTCGATTTGATGGCAAAGGCTGTTGATGTCTGGCCTGACCTCATTGACATTAGCGGCAAAGCTGCTGACAGTGCCATTACTCTCCATCAGTTGGCCAGTGGAACGTCAGGCTGGCTGACTTCCGATCCACCTGAAACAACTTTTCATTACAATAATTCAGCTTTTACAGCAGCTGAAAGAGTGGTTGCAAGAAATTACCATCTGCAAAAGGATGAAATTGCACCGGAAGTACAAAGAGTCTTCAAGTCCCCACTAAGAGCAGAAAGCTGGCGAATCTACCACTTTGAAAGGGATTTCACTCCCGAGGATATCGAGAATCCGGGACCAAAACTGGCGATTGATTCTAACTTGCGAGATCTGGGGAAATGGGGCCTCCTATGGCTGAATAAAGGGCTCTGGGAAGGCAAAGATCTCATTCCGCCTGACTACGTCGAGCTTGCGACACATCTCGTGAATCCCCGTATCTTGAATTCGCATTATGGTTACAACTGGTTTGTAAATGCGAAAAGATCACTTTGGCCTGATGCCCCTGAGGATTCGTATGGTCATTCAGGAAATGGAACTTTCAAGCCATCAGGAAAAAATAGTCGCGCTTACATTTGGATCTGTCCAAGTATAAACACCGTTGCCGCTATTGTGTCTGATGATTCGGTCGGCTTCGCCAATGACTTTCTCGATGTTCCTCAAAAGATTACTGCTGAATGGATTGGCCGCGTAGTTCATGCAACTAAATAAATTCACTATTAATGGCAATCGACATTCATCGTTGTCTGTAGCGAAATCAAGTGATCAATAGACGGAGAGAAGAATTGAAAAAGATCGTACTGCTTCAGACCAGCATGGTGTCATTCAAGACGTTCAACGACTTGTTCCATGAAATCATTCCTGAGGCTCAAGTATCAAATCTGGTCGATGAGGATTTGTTGAACACACTGAATCTCAACAAAGGCATCACGACTTCGATTATTCAGCGAATCAGCCAATACTGCGTTTCTGCCGAAGCAGCGGGTGCGGATCTGATTTTTAGTCAGTGTTCATCGACTCGCGAAGGAATTGAATGCGCAAGAAAAATGGTTAACATCCCGCTGGTCATGGTGGACGATGGCATGGCTGAAGAAGCGATTACCATGGGTGCCAGAATCGGTGTGGCGGCTGCCGCCGCAGCAACCCTGAGACTGAACGATGGACTGGCTGAAGAAACGATGGGCGCCAGAATCGGTGTGGCGGCTACCGCAGCAGCAACCCTGAAACCAACCGCTTCGGCGCTTTCGCAGGCGGCGAAAAGCGCGGGGATGAGCATTGAGGTCAAGACCTATCTGGCCGACGGTGCCTTGGATGTTCTGATGAAAGAAGGAAACCGTGACAAGCATGACGAGCTGGTTTTAGATCTATTAAAGCGGGCAGAAAAAGAAAATGACGTGATAGTTCTTGCGCAAGGAAGCATGATTACACTGGAACCGTACCTATCTCAAATCGCGGTTCCGGTGCTTACCAGCCCTCGTCTCGGCGTGCAAAGGGCGCGCAAGATTCTTTTTGGCATAAACTGATTAAGGGATAGCTCAGCATTGAGTGGGTCTTACAAAGTTCGGACCGGCATGCGTGCATGAAATCGCCCTTGATGAGCTTGATATAATCTGCACTAGGAGCAATAGCGCAACTAAATTGCAACATGTCAGTCATGTAATCCTGATCCTTGCGGAGCACAAAATTTTTCGCGCTGCGATATAGATAATTTATCGCTAGATTTGATAGTTAGAATTGAAACTGAATTTTGTTCTAATTTCCTGTGGTTTATTTCCTCTTTAATGCGCCTTGTTAAACCCGGCATATAGATGCGTAGTAAGTATCGATATGCCAAATGACGATAAACTGGTAAATCCATGAACTCATCGCCAGATGCTATTGACCCACGATCCAGGAAAACGGTTGCAATGCTTATTACAGATCGCCTGGTTGAAGATATACAGAATGGGATATTACGACCTGGGACACGTTTGGTTCAGATGGATCTGGTTCAGCGATTCAATGTATCCCGTGTGGCGATCCGTGATGCTCTGATGGAACTTCGTCGTCGCGGACTTTCGGTCAGCGTCCCTTTGCGTGGAGATATTGTTCGTCCGATTTCCACTAAGACCGTCAAGGATTTATTCGAACTGAGGCGGATCAACGAGAGCTATGCCACATTTTTAGCATGCAAGAAAATATCGGCTCAAGGTGTTAAGCATTTGCAATCAATTATCAAGGACCAGGAAGACTTGCTGACCAAGGGTGATATTGCCGGCTTTATTGACAAAGACTGGGAGTTCCATCGGACAATGTTTGAATTTACTGACAACGAACCGTTAAGAGAGCTGATCGACGGTTTGTGGGCGCGTACCCGACAAGCCAGATCTATAGCACAAAGGGATGTTGTCTGGGCACCTACTTGGGGGCAGGCTTCGATCAAGCGACATCGGGAGATACTTGATGCGGTGGCTGGCGGTGATGCCAAATTGGCGATGAAGATAACGGAAAAAACCATCCAGAGTGCCTCGGATGAGTTATGCGAAGAATTGCGTGCAAGCGGTTGGGAAGAGGAGTTACAGGTAAGCAGATGAGATAGCACGTTCATCTGAAAGATGGTTGTTCTGATCCTTTGTGGGACTCATAACCCCTTCGAAATCCTTAAGCCTGAACAGGCTTACTAAGCTGGCTGCTCCGCCGACATCAGTAAAAATTCCACATTCGACAACAGAGTTTCCGGCATCGGGTGTGCAACAGAATCACGAAAGTAATTGTATTCAAAAGGTGAACGGCTGGGTTAATGAGGGCGATGAAGCCGCCCCTTTGAGCCCGAATGGCTTTCTTTGTTCCTGTTGTGGTTCCGCATTGTTTCATGCGTTCAACCGGGTTAAGTCCAGTGAAAATTTTTCTGGTTTCATGCGGCAGTTTAAGGAGCTGATAACGTGAAGTTTGGATGCTGTGTCAATATGCTTGCCAAACAAGGCAATGAAGTGGGCGTTGAATTAATCGAAGATATCTGGGAATCAGGTTTTGATTATGTTGAATTATCCCTAGCCAATATTGCGGCCTTGGCTGAGGATGACTACCAATTCCTTCGTCAGCGGTTAAAACAATCCGGAATCAAAAGTGAGGCCTGCAATAACTTTTTTCCATCGTCAATCAAACTGACTGGCCCGGAGGTCGACATGTCCAAGATTATGGCCTATGTCAATCCGGCCATGGAGCGTGCGGCACGTCTTGATGTAAAAATTATTGTGTTTGGCAGTGGCCTGGCAAAAATGGTACCCGTCGGATTTTCGCGTGCTTCCGCTCAGCAGCAGCTGGTGGAATTGCTCACGCGAATTTCAGTTCCGGCGAAGGACCTAGGCCTAACTGTGGCTATAGAACCCCTGCGTCGCCAAGAATGCAACATCATCAATAGCGCTGCTGATGGGCTGACTTTGGCACGTGCAGTGAATACTGCACAGGTCAAATTGTTAATTGATTTCTATCATCTGAAAGCCGAAGGCGAAAGCTGCCAGATCATTAAAGAGGCTTGTGACCAGATTTGTCACGTTCACCTTGCCAAACCTGATGGCCGAAGATTCCCTGCTTTGGCGGACCTAGCTATATACCAAGAATTTTTTGATTCCCTGGCATCTGTTGAATATCAGGAACGTATTAGTATCGAAGCTTATTCTCAAGACTACCGGAATGATGCAGCAAACAGCCTGTCGTTCCTGCGCAACTTTTTTATTCACGATGGCGAAAAAGTTCTCGATTCTTAATCCAGATATCAAATTGTTTGAGAACTCCCCAAAATGTGATGCGACCGCAGCAATATTCACCATGATTTCCGAGGCCGAAACCATCAGGACTGATTTCTGACAGGCAACTTAAGGATCAAGGAGCAGACATAGAGCTTGTAAAGTTCATCACTCTGTTGAGTGTCGTCAATCTCCCCGTCCATCTATTAAAATTCATCACCACATAACCGTCATTCCATAGCCCCGCCATACTCATCCCCTGAACCCCGGCGTCTGCCTTTCTGCGGACCTCGGGGTTTTCCATTTCTGATTCCTACGAGCAAGGCAATACCAGTTACGACCTGACAATAAGAAGAGCCGTCGGCGACGCTATGGGCTCAAAGACCAGACACACTGGTCAGAAACTGAAAGCGTCGCATCCCTACGAAAGCCCCCTGTGTCTTCGGACATTCGGGGCTTTCGCCTTTTTATACATCCAATCTAACAAGGAGCACCGCAATGTTCTTTCCCTTCATCGGCATCTCTGCAATCGCCATTAGCCTGACCCAACTCGGGGCATTAGCTGTAAAAGTGGCAGTTCTCAAGGCAATGCTCGCGGTCGCAGTTGCCATTGCTTTGGCTCTGCTGCTGAGCCTCGCGCTGGCATTCCGTGGCAAAAAAGACTCAG
>JFJP01021645.1_pt2 | contig 22734 bp, 15 predicted proteins | sample 431651 | NCBI WGS metagenome assembly JFJP01 (sample SAMN02602958, study PRJNA72255) | Microbial mat metagenome, whole genome shotgun sequencing project. | biome: fresh water; feature: sink hole; material: water; isolation source: purple microbial (photo- and chemosynthetic) mats found in...
CATCATCGGGATTCTGCTGAACATCATCGGGATTCTGCTGAACATCATCGGGATTCTGCTGAACATCATCGGGATTCTGCTGAATATCATTGGGATTCTGCTGAACATCGTCGGGATTCTGCTGAACATCATCGGGATTCTGCTGAACATCGTCGGGATTCTGCTGAACATCATCTTGTATCTATTTATATAGCAAAGTGACTGTTTTGCTCAATTATTGAAAGAACGGTGTCGTATCTGGTAAACTTGGGAATAATCCTACAATTGGTTTTTTCAACCCGCAAGAAAAATGTGTCAAAATAATACAAACAGCTTTAACGAGACTCTATCTCCTAAGTCTACACTTACTATGAGATATAGAAAACAGAACACAACACTATCTATCAGAACATTTAGAGAATATATGCAGTAAGATACCGGTGGATTTTTGAAACTCGACCAATCTTTTGCGAAAGGTAAAACTGGCGATAGGGAAAGAGCACACAGGGATTATCAATTACCAGAAACTATTTTCTCAGGGCATTAAGGAGGTTTGCGTGACAGTACCCAAGAAAATCGGCGTGATTCGTTTTAGTTCTATTGGAGATATTGTACTCACCATGCCGGCAGTGCACGAACTGAAACGGCTCTACCCCAATTCGGCAATTCATTTTATCACCAAAGAGAGTTTTGAGCCTCTGGTGAAATATGATCCCGCCATTGCAAAAGTACATACCCTTGTCGCAGATCAGCCACTCTCTGTATTAGTAGAAGAACTTCGGGGAGAGCAATTTGAACTACTGGTTGATCTTCACGACAACATCCGTTCCCGTTCGCTCTGTTCACAATTGTCTGTACCGATCAAGCGATATAAAAAAGGGCGTCTGCGCCGCCTACTCTATCTATGGCTTAAAAAACGGGAGAGTGTCATTCCCCTGTGGAAACGGTACACCGGTGCTTTCACTGCCAATACCGTGGTGCCGGACTTTTCTGTTACTCTTCCCAAGGAAACACGTGTCAAAGCGGCACAGCGGTTGGGAGATTCACCAACACTGGTTATTGCACCGGGATCGACCTGGGCAACAAAAGAGTGGCCACTGGAAAAATACCGCGAACTGGGTGCACTTCTTGCGCACTACTCGTTTCCTGTGGCAGTTATCGGCGGCGATAAAGATCGAGCAGTGCAGGAAGCACTCGCCTTGTCGCTGGGAGATCGACTCATTCCGCTTGCGGGAACGCTCTCTATTGCAGAATCGGCGGCTGTAGTGGCAAAAGCGGCACTACTTCTCACGGTAGATACGGGTATGATGCATATCGGTTCGGCCTTTGATCGCCCTATGATTGTTCTCTTTGGATCGACAGTGCAAGAGTTTGGATTTTTCCCCAGTTCTACCCGCGCCACGGTTATTGAACGGCCTGTACCGTGTCGTCCCTGTTCACCCACAGGAAAAAAAAGCTGTCCAAAGAATCATTTTCGCTGTATGAACGAAATCCTTCCCGCTGATATCGCCACCGCCATTGCAACTTATTTTTAAGGACGCCCTGTGAGAACTGTTCTTACCGCACTCTGGTATAACCTTTTTTGTATTGCTCCTGCCGAACTGTTTCTCGCCCTGTTCGGTCGTTTTTTCAGAAAACTTCGCGAAGGTATCGCTGTTCGTCGCGATTGGGAACGAACACTTCGCCGATCGCTGGCACTGCTTCCTCGCGGAGAACGGATTCTATTCCACGCATCGTCGGCAGGTGAACTTCAGCAAGCACTTCCCGTAATCAGATCCATAAAAGAACAACACCCCTCGTGCCAGATCGGTATTTCATTTTACTCTACGTCGGGTATGAATTTTTTTAAAGGAGATCCGGCGGTAGCGTTTACAACCTATATGCCGTTTGATTCACCTAAAAACAGTATGTTGTTCATGACACTGATCCGCCCTAAAGCGTATGTGATTGCTTCGTGGGATATGTGGTTCAACCACTGCCTGGCGGCGCGAAATATCGGTTCTCAAGTTATACTTATCGCCGGAGTGCTCGCACCGGACAGCAGTCGCCTAAAATTTCCTTTGCGCGGGATCACCGCAGAAACGTTGCGACTGTTCACCAAGCTGTTTACCGTCAGCGATGATGATGCCCAGCGGATGAGCACTCTAACCGGAGAAACCATTTCTACTGAATCGGTGGGCGATCCTCGGTACGACCATATTCTCGACGGGATCGCACTGGCACCGCACAAGCTCGCTTCGACGCTACTTCCTCAGTGGGAATCAAAGTTGGTGATCACCTTGGGAAGTATTTGGGAACCGGACTGGGAGATCATTGGTCAACCACTTTTGAAACTAGCTGCGGAGAAAAAAATATCGATCTTTGCTGCACCACATCAGATGCACGAATCATTTCTCTCTGCCATCGAGTCGGCCTGCGTCAAATCGGGAGTGCGCACAGCGCGGTACACTCAATTGGATCAGGTCGAGGATCGCGAGACTATTCAGGTGATTATTATCGATACCATTGGAATACTAGCTGCACTCTACCTGAAAAGTTCCTTTGCCTATGTGGGGGGTGCAATGGGTAAAGGGGTTCACAATGTGGCTGAACCGGCGGCGTTTGGACTTCCTCTGTGGTTCGGGCCGAAACATCATCATTCACTGGAAGCTCGCCGCGCCGTGGAGACCGGTGCAGCAGTGGCGGTGAATGATAGTAGCGCCTTTGAACAGGATATGTTGGAACTGCTGAACACTCCCCACCTGCGACTGGATCGATCCGACAAAGCGCGGGCCGTGATCCACAATTTCGCCGGGGCCACCACACCGATTGCTCAGTACATCGGATCGTTTTTAGATCTACCGGCTGAGAAATAAAAAAGCGGGTCTTTCAACCCGCTTACAATCTGTTACGCTCGCCCTACTCCCCGTTTTCGCTTTTCACTCTTTTCGAGATAGAGAAGTTCATCCGCTTTCTGCAGGGCAAACTCAAAGGCTTCTTCGGTGTAAAGCGTGAGAATTTGGCTTCCAATACTACACCCCACCGTATAAGGTAGGTTCGATTTTCGATTATACTCATCGAAGGCTTTGCGCAATCGTCGAGTAATTTCAGCGGTCTGGCGTTCAGTTACACTTGACGCGAGAACCGTAAACTCATCTCCACCCATGCGACCGATAATATCGCCTTCGCGAAGGGTCTCTTTCAAAATTGCTGCGGTCGCTTTAATCGCGCGATCGCCCTCTTTGTGCCCATGGGTATCGTTTATTGCTTTCAAGCCATCCATATCGATAAAGAAAAGCGAGGAACTGGTTTCTGTGCGGCGAAGATGGGTCAGACGCGACAAGGAGAAGGTAATAAATCCGCGGCGATTGTAGAGTTGTGTCATCTCATCGGTGATCGACTGGCGTTCAATTTTTTCAAATAGCGCCGCCCCTTTCAACGCCGTTGAAACATTGAGACGCAGCGGTTCATAAATGTCGATAGGTCGTTTAGGGTTGTACTCGAGAAGCATCACGCCGATCTGTTCTTCACCAAAAAAGAGTGGCATATAAAAGAGCGAGCACCGATGGCGACGCTGTTCCACGGCGATCAATTCCTGAATGTCGCCAATGGGGAGTAGAAGTTCGTGCATGTCTGGCCGAATTTCTCCGCGATCATTAAAGCCGTACACATAGGTTACATACTGGGGAGCTACCCATTTGTCATACATACACGGTTCATTGTAGAGAAACACTAATGATGTAGTGATTCCCAATTCCGATGCGCCATTCTTGAGCCGCTGTGCGAGAGTTTGAATATTAAACGATGTCCCTAGCGACTGTGCTATCCCGCGAACTTCCCACTGATCTTCCCCTGATTTCAACACTGCATAACGACGACTCCGCTGTTCAGCACTATCGACCAACTGCACCGCCTGAAGAATTGCTTCAGAACGATCGGCGTATTCGGTCACGGTCAACGACAACGTGCGCAGTTCTGCCTGAAAGATGGCAAACCACAGTTTCCACGGGGCCAAATCCGGCGTGCGCGTGCGATAGGCAATGAGAATGCGATCTACTTCGCGCAGAAATGTAACAGTCTGGAACGAATCTCCAATGAGATCACAGATCAAATGCGCCCATCGGGTTCGATCTGAAGGTGATACGGGAACAGATTGAAACAGGCGTTCAGAATGGCTGGCCATCGTTTTCTGAATCGTTTCCCGCTGATCTTCACTGCGAAGAATAGGCGGTAAATCGGTGACACATCCACAGGATTGACGGATCACCGGTTCAGCGTGAAGTAAAAGTTGCTCAGGTGCACTCTTCATCTGAATTCGATCAATCGGATGATTCACCGATTCACGGCCCATTTCGTAAAATGGCTGCCGCGCTGTGGTGAGCGATGGAGAAATAATGTCCGCATATTCAGCATCATCAAATCCACACACTGCAATATCGCGTGGCACGGCGATTCCACGACGGGTCAACTCGTTAATCACTCCGATGGCACTTTCGTCGTCGGCGCATACTATAGAATCAACCTGTTTCTGTCGGTGGTCAAGCAGTTCAACAACCGCTTCTTCACCGGACCAATCGCTGAAATGTCCTGGCAGCACAAGCGACGCGTCGAAAGAAATCCCACCAAATTGGAGCGCATCACAGTAGCCATCAAACCGCGCACGCGCTTCCTCGTGATCCTCAGGCCCTTTCACGAAGGCGATGCGGCGATGGTTGTGTTTTGTGATCATATGAAGAACGGTTTCGTAAATACCGGTTCGGTTATCAGTCTGAAGAGAAGCTGTTTCGGGAGCATCGGGAAATGACATGGCGAGTGAAACTATAGGAATATGAGTACAACGTTGAATAAAAGAAGCGACATTTTCAGTCCCAATGTCTTCGGCGATAAACCCGCCAAAGAGTATCAAGCCGTCAAGAGATCGATTCTGAGCAACCGCATCAAAGACCACAGAATAGTGTTCTTCAAGCATGCCATCTTTTTGCTGAAACGTTGAGAGATACGCAGTTACATCAACACCGCTTTGGCGCGCGCAATCTTCGATCCCCTGCCATATTTTGGATTGACAACTCTCCTCAAGGGAAGAGATTAGCACGCCGATATGTGGACGTTTTCGTGTAGGCATCGATGGCAAGTCACTGCTCCTTTTGGATAGTACGTGTTTCAATGTAGATATAATCTACAATAGAAAAAGAAGTTAGCGCGAAGAGATTCGACATCTGCAAAAAATAATCTTTTCTGCTTGCACAGACTAGCACCACTCGTGTATATTATCGCCGTTCTTATGAACAGATCTTTGTAAAAACGAGAAATTTGCTCCGTTCGTCTATCGGTTAGGACTCAGGATTTTCATTCCTGCAAGAGGGGTTCAACTCCCCTACGGAGTACCATTTTTCTCATTTTTAATATTCTGCTCCGTTCGTCTATCGGTTAGGACTCAGGATTTTCATTCCTGCAAGAGGGGTTCAACTCCCCTACGGAGTACCAAAAAAGGTTCGCTATTTTAGCGAGCCTTTTTTGTTTTGCCCCCTCGAACACGCTATTCAAAACTATATTACCCCCTCTGTTTATTGATTTTGTAGGGGGACATACATGAAAAAAATGCTACCGTTTATGCTTTTGGTGCTCATTTTCTTTACCGGTTGCTCAAAAGTGATTCTCAAAAAAGTTGCAGACGGCTTATCAGGTGAGTCTGAAGGTTCAGCATTTACTCGCGACAACGACCCGCAACTTATGGCCGATGCACTACCCTTGGCCATGAAACTCTACGAAACAATTCTCGAAAAAAATCCCACTCACGCAGACATGCATCGCGCCACAGCAACAGTCTTCTGTTCCTATAGTTACGCATTCATACATTTTGCCGCAGATACACTTCCTTCCGAAATGAGCGACACGAAACTGGCCATGTATCAACGGGCGAAAAAAATGTATCTCCGCGCTCGCGAGTACGGACTAACCGGCTTAGAACTTCGCCATCCGGGATTCCGCGAAACATTCAAAACAAGTGCAGATTCAGCGTTATCGCTCATGACCAAAAAAGATTGCGACCTTCTCTATTGGACGGGACTCTCGTGGATGGGTGCTTTCACCTGTGACAAATTCGATATGAAAATGGCACTTTCTGTTCCCAAAGCCGTTAAATTGATGAAAAAAGTAGCCGAACTCAATCCATCTTATGGGAATGGTGCAATCGATGAATTTCTGATCACGTTCTATGGCGCCATGCCATCATCGATGGGCGGCGATCCGGAAAAAGCAAAAGTTCACTTTGAGCGCGCTCTGGAACTTACCAAAGAAAATTCAGCAGGGCCTTACCTTGCCTACGCGGCGGTTGCGGCAATTCCAACGCAGAATCAAGAACTTTTCGACGAACTGATAACGGCTGCAGTGGAAATCAATCCTGAAGATGAACGGAACAACCTACTTTTTAGAACAATTCAACAGGAAAAAGCGAAATGGTACATGAACCACAGCGCGGACTTCTTCGTGGGAACCGAGTCTGAAGAAGAGGTCGATAGCGAAGAAGAGATCACCGTAGAAGAAGAGTCTACAGACGAGGACTCGGCCGAAGAAGAAACAACCGAATCAGATGAACAATAAGGGAGTTACCATGAATAAAATCGTTATACTTGTGCTTGTAGCAATGTGCACCAACCTTTTTGCGGTATCTATCAAACTAGGCAGTCTTGCACCGCAAAACTCTCCTTGGGACAATGCCTTGCAAAAGCTCAGCTCCGAGTGGTCTAAAATTTCCGGCGGACAGGTTCAGTTAAAAATCTACCCAGGCGGTATCGCTGGCGATGAAAAAGATATGCTTCGCAAAATGAAAACGAATCTTCTTGGCGGATCAGCCCTCACTGGCCTTGGCATGAATGATCTCTACCCGGGAATTCTCGCTGCGCAATTACCTATGATGTACGAAAGCGACGCCGAGTTCAACTACGTGTTCAACAAAATGAAACCGATGTTCGAAAAAGAGTTAGAAAAACGGGGCGCAAAAGTAATTATCTGGACACAAGTAGGCTGGATTCGCTTTTTCACAAAAAATGCCATGACTCGTCCTATGGACATGAAAAAAGAGAAAATGTTTGTCTATGCTGGCGAAGCTCGCTCGGTTCAGGTGTGGCGCGAAGCGGGGTTCAATCCGGTTCCACTTTCAACCAACGATGTAATGACCTCTTTGCAGAGCGGTATGGTTACCTCTTTCGCAACAACGCCCCTTTCAGCGGCGGCACTTCAGTGGTTCGGCTTGGCTAAAAACATGGCCGACATGAAATGGGCCCCACTTATGGGCGGTGTTATCATTTCAACTTCCGTATGGAACAAAATTACTCCTGACATGCAGAAAAAACTGATTGCTTCGGCAAACCAAATCGGAAAATCGATGCAGGGTGAAATCAACAAAGCTGACAACGACGCGATCGCAATCATGAAAGAAAATGGCCTGAAAGTCAACGCTGTTCCTCGTGAACAGTACGGAGAATGGCGCAAAATCGCCGATACAGCAATCAAATCAGTAATGGGCACACAAGTAGATCCTGTGGCTTACAAAATGGTACAAAAACATATCGCCGACTACCGCGCACTCAATAAAGGGAAATAACAGTGGTCATAAAAGAACGCCTTCGCTCGAGCTACCGCTTTATAGAGAACAGCGCTATGCTTGTTACGCTGTTTTTCATTGTCTTACTTCCCTTTATCGACATGGTTGCTCGCAAAACAGGCGGAACAGGGAATGCAGGAGCGGCGGAATTCCTTCGCCATCTCATGATTTGGCTCACCATGTGTGGCGCTATGATCTCTTCGCGCGATGGAAACCATATCTCCTTGGCAGTTCTTGAACAGATTCTTCCCGAACGGTTTCGCCCCGCAGTAAAGTTCTTTGTTTCCACTGTTACATCGGCGATTTTAATGACCTTGGGATTTGCTTCGATCGACCATTTCTCTGCGGTTTCCGTGGGTGAAAAAGTCGCCGGTGTTCCACAGTTGCTCTTTACCATCGCCTTCCCCATCGGATTCTGGGTGATGGCATTTCGTGCTGCTCGCCAGGAGAACAGAGTATTCCGCACGATTACCACTGTTTTGTCCTTTGTAATCCCGATGTTTATTTTCGGTGTTCCGACCATCTTATTTGAAAAAATTCTCCCCACATTTACACCGTCTATTGCACTGTACTCGACTCTTTTTATGCCCTTTATGATCCTACTTTTGGTAGCGGTAGCCTTTGGTGCACCAGTGTTTACTGCTCTTGCAGGCGCAGCGGCACTCCTCTTTTTCAAAAGCGAACAGATGCTAGGCTACCTTCCCAACGAAGCCTATTCGGTTCTGACCGGCGAAATTTTCCCTACAATTCCCCTTTTCACTATCGCTGGGTTTATCCTTTCTGAAAGCAAATCCGGCGAACGTCTCGTCAACTTTTTCCGCGCACTTCTCGGTGGAATTCCCGGGGGCATGGCAATTATGGCGGTTCTTGTCTGCGCCTTTTTCACCACCTTTACCGGAGCTTCCGGTGTAACCATCCTCGCCTTGGGCGGTTTACTTCATTTCATTCTCACCAAAGAAGGGTACAACGAACGATTTTCGCAAGGATACCTCACCGCTTCAGGAAGTGTGGGGCTTCTTCTTCCACCGAGCCTTCCGATTATTCTCTACGGCGTTCAAGCGCAGGTCAGTATAAAGGATATGTTCGCCGGAGGAATTTTCCCCAGCATGGTAATGATCGGCGTTCTCGCGATCTACGCCGTAATGAAAGGGCCAAAAATCACCGTAGAAAACCGCATTCCTTTCAGCTTTAAGGAACTAAGTACCACTTTCCGCATAGCGGCGCCAGAACTGATTTTGCCAGTACTCATCGTGGCACTCTTTTTTACCGGCCAGGCAACGCTGATCGAAACAGGCGTGGTCGCCGTGGTTTATATGCTAGTGGTGAACATGATTGTTCATCGTGATATCACGCTTAAAACTCTTCCTGCAGTTCTCCTGAAAGCTGCGCCCATTGCCGGCAGTGTTCTGATTATCCTAGCCGCGGCAAAAGGACTTTCCTACTTCATTATCGATGCAGAAATTCCAGTTAAGCTAACGGAATCAATTTCGTCGATCCTCGACCCGAGTGATCCGAAATCGAAATACATTTTCCTATTGATTCTCAATGTCGCACTGCTGGTTGTGGGCTGTTTCATGGATATTTTCTCAGCAATTATCGTGGTGGTTCCGCTGATTCTTCCGATTGCAGAAACATTTGGCATCAATCCGATTCACTTGGGGATGATCTTCCTCGCCAACCTTGAACTGGGCTATTTAACCCCGCCGGTGGGATTGAATCTCTTTTTGGCCTCTTTGCGATTTGAAAAACCGCTTGTGGAAATCTATTACAGTGTGATTCCATTCATCTTCCAGAAATTTGCTATCGTACTATTAATAACCTATATACCAGCGATAACTCTATTCGGTGTTGACCTTTTCAACGCCAAATAACTCTTTTTGTTTTTCAGTGTGATACACTCCGGTACCACACTTTGCGGAGGCTCTTGTGCGTTTTCTTCTGATTTTGATCTGCCTATCGTTCCCCCTTTTTTCAGCTTCGCTCTATCTGATTGATTCAGTACCCGATCTCGCAGGAAACAAAGAGATCAGATCCGGAAACTACACAGAAGCAAAACATATTATCAGCAGACACAAAACTTCTGACACCGAATACCAATTGATGAAAAAGGCAGAATTGGCCATTCTCGACAAGGATTTCAGTGAAGCAAAACGGTATCTTCTTGCCGTCATAAGCCGGTCTCCAGAACTTGCCGCATTTTCATACCGTCGAATCGGTGACATTGAACTAATACAAAATGATCCTGCTCATGCAATTGTGGCATATCGCACAGCCGCAGAAAAAACGGAACTAAAACCGTACCGCCAACACCTAATCGCTCGCGCTGACTCAGTAACAAAAACCTACCAAAACGAGTTAAAATCAACGGGATGGCATGCACTTGCCTATAAAGACACGGTTCCGCCCAAAGATCCGGTGAACGATTCTATCTTACTTAGCTTTACCAACCGCCTTATCGAAGGTGTTACGGAATCTCAACTTGATTCATTAATTGCACTCGCGAACAAAGCTGGCAAAGGTATGGATTTCAAAAAAGCGATTCGCGACACCGCACTAATACGGGAACCATTTTCTGTACAAAAAATATACAACCACGCCCGCTTTCTCGATGAAATAGGTGCCTATACCGACGCGAGTCGTTGGATTAATATCGCAGCATCAAAGCCGGGGTTCGTCGATTCAGTAGACCAAAAAGCGTATCTATCATTTCGTGCCTCGCTCAATTTCACTCTCAAAAACTGGGAGAATGTAACCAAATACAGCGAAGAGTATTTCAAATTATTCGGGTACACCCCTGATTTAGTAATGAAAACAGCCCGATCATACCGCAATGGTGGTTTTGAATCCAAAGCAGATTTTTGGTACGCCGAATACGTATGGCGTTACCCCGCTGAAAAAGAGAGCCGTGATATTATTTGGTACCAAGCCTGGCAGGCGGAAGAGCGCGGTTTGTTTGATTCTGCCATCGTCAAGTTTCGCTTTATAGCAAAAACAATTCCCGATTTTAAAAATGCTGATGACGCGGCTTTTCGCGTGGGTCTGAATCAGTTCCGCCTTAAACTCTATGCAGAAGCAGCAACTACATTTGAACAATTCCAAAGTGCATACCCCAAATCAGACCTTCTCCCCGGCGCATTCTACTGGCAGGGAAGATCATATTCGGCGCAGGGCAATGATTCACTGAGCCAAGCCGCCTTTGCTACAACAATCGCACGCTGGCCCCTTGACTACTACGGCTGGCGGGCACGACAGGCAATGGGAACGCTAGACACTGCCACCATTTCGACCGTTCCATTTACATCGTGGTACAATCAGATCAAGTTGATTTCGCGAGATCCCGCCGACACAATGGGTCCCAAAAACAGCGAAAGCCGATTCAGACGGGCGGTTCAACTAGGAACGCTCGGCTATTTCACCGAAGCGCGATTGCTTGTCGAGCCGGTGGAAACACGAGCATCAAAGAATCCGGCACAACTCCTTGAACTGAGTAGATTCTACGAACTGATTGGCGAACACCAACGGGCATTCAAAATCAGTAAAAACATGTTTTTTACACTTCCCACGGCACAAAGAAACAACATGCCTTCGGAATACCTAAAACGGCTCTACCCGAAGGCATACCCAGAAATGATCACCGCCGCAACAGAAAAGTATAGCGTTGATGAGCATTTAGTTCGATCTATTATGCGTCAAGAGAGCATGTTTCATCCCACTATCGTGTCGCCTGTTGGAGCAATTGGGCTAATGCAGATTATGCCCTACACGGGAAAAGAGATCGCTTCAGACTTAGACACCTCGTTTACAACTTCCGATCTCTACAAACCGGCAATAAATATCCCTTTTGGAACATTTTACATCGGCAAACTCCTTAAGCTGTTCGACGGGGACAAGGTTCGCGCAATCGCTTCGTACAATGGCGGGCCACACAATGTGCGCAAATGGGTGTCATATAACAAGGATGTATTAGAGGATGAGCCATTTTTTGCGGAGTGTATAGGGTTCAGTGAAACCCGAACCTATGTGAAAAAAGTATTGGAAAACTACTGGACCTACAAAGCATTGAACCGATAATTGCTCCTCGCTATGTAGGAACCTATCATTTCCCGTTCCTACTGTTTACATCTCTCTTTTAAATATTCAATGGCCTGATCGTAGCGGGCAACTTCTTGAGGAATCGCATCGATTGTTTCGCGCGCTTCACTCTTTTTCCCTTGTTCGATGAGATCAACCACAACGGCTATCGTTTCAAGCGTGCGCCGTTTTCGTTTTGAATCTGCGGAATCTTTTACGGCAAAAAGTTCGTGGAACTTGAGCTCTTCAAACTTGAGGTAGTCAGATCCAAGAAAGCGACCTTCTGCAAATTCAACAGGCAGTATTTCACGCAAACGATCAGACACCAAAATGGAAGCACCTGTATGCTTGGTCAACTCTTCGAGGCGCGATGCGTAGTGAACCACCGGCCCGAAAAGCATATTCCCCATGCGAATGTCACCGCCCTGAATCCCAAGTGTGACAGATCCGTGATCGATGCCGATGCCGAGTTTCAGTTCATCTTTCAACATGAATGATGAAAATTGATCGCCAGCGGTAACAATCTCCTGAATCTTTCTTGCAGCACGAATTGAATCAACAGGATCGGTAAATACCGCAACAAAAGCATCCCCAATGAAATTATTGATAAAGCCGTTGAACTCTGTGACAATGGGTGTAACAGACGAAAGGAAACGGTTGATGAACGCGTAATTTGTCTCTGGAGACATTCGTTCTGAAAGCGCGGTGAATCCACGGATATCTGCAGACATAACCGTCAATGGCAACTCTTTTCGAATCCCAACCTGTACCATTTCAAGGGATGTTCCCAACAGCGAAAAAATCGGTGTAGGGACAAATCGCTGGAATGTTGTGCGCATTTTCCCGAGATCAATTTCCAAATGAGCACGATCTCGGTAGACATTCGATTGTTCTCGTATAAGAAGAATTGTTTGGACCAGAATCACACAAAAATTGGCGAGCGGGGTCAACGAAAGCATCGGAGCAGTTCCAAGAGTGGTCTGAATATCGTGAAGCACGGCAATAAACAAAATCAATATCGATATGATGTGAACAACGCTGTCACCACCACGCGTATTTCGTTCACTGTAGGCAAGATAAAGCTGATAACTCATAATGGCAAAAATATTGAACTGAAACAATGGAATCAGATTTGAACTGAACTTAACGGGTATTACCAGCGCAAGAAGCACAAAAAGCATTCCACCGTATTTGGCATAGGATCGCACTTTTTGACTTGCCCTATTCGGGAACAGCCCATGAATAAACAGGTGGAAAAATATTCCCGCACTGAACAGGGAAATGTATTCGAATCTCACCATAAATTCCGAAGAAATATCCGGCAAGAGGAAGTAAAAAAGCCGTTCGCCAGTCAATCCGGTGCGAACCAACATAGATAGCGTAAAGCCAGCCAAGGCCATAATAACCGTTCGAACCTGAGTGTCGGAATTGAACCGAAAATTAGTCACATGAATAATCATGAGGAAAAAAAGGAGCCCGATAATAAAGACGTCGTAAAAGTATGAACGATTTCGCAGATTGCCAATCGAATCATCTTTGCCGATATACATCGCCTGCCAAGGCCCACCCTTATTATTGTTGAAATTTGAAATATGAAAAATTAAGGTGTAGGGATTTGTCGTCAATGGCAACTGCACCACTTGCGGTTTATACGCCGGAGCAGTTCGTTCTGCGGAAGTCCCAGGAACGCCAGCGCCTGCAACAAACTGAGTATCTACATAGAGTGAATAAGCTGTTCGGATTGCGGGGATTTTCAGTGCCAACGGAGTGAGCTGTTCTGGAGGAATCACCTCAATCACCATCGTGCCCCAACCGATTCCCGGCAAAACGCCCGATTCACACTGGAGGTTATTCCAATTGCCAGGCAAAGGGAGCAGAACCGACGGCACAATAAAACGAGGTCCAGCCAAATCTTCTGAATGAATAAACCGTTTCCAATAAAAGGGTGCTTCACCTTCAATTTTTACGATACCCGTGGAATTAGTTTTGAGATCACGCAGGTCAATAGTGCCACGTAGACAAGGGCCCTGATCTGCATTTTCAGCTGAGAGGAGCGCAAAAGAAAAAAGTAGCAACAAGAAAACAGCCCGCTTCATTTTACCCTACTTACTTGTCAAGATTTGAGTTCCACCGTTATTGCAGCTCGCATAAAACGCTTGAGCAGCCGTGTCATCCGGTGTTATAGCAAGCGCATTCCCGAATAGCTGTCCCGCCTGAGCAAACTGCCCCGCTTCGTAGAACACAACTCCCTGTTCAAAGAGGTTGCGCGTTTCAAGCTTGGCTGAATGTTCCCCGTCTTTCACGAAGAAGACCTCTTGAATCGTGGTCCGTTCTCGTTTTCCCTTGACGGCCAACGTCCCCAAAGAGCGCAGGTGGAACGTCTCATTTTCGAAGCGTCCTCCGCTGAGAACTTCATTGCTGACAATCAGATCGGCGCCAAATTTCTGACTCAAACTCTGCATGCGCGCCGCCGTATTGACAGCATCGCCGATCACCGTATTTTCCATTCTCTCTTCAGAACCAATAACCCCCAAGGTCATCTGACCATAGTGAATGCCAATGCCAAGCTGTATCTCCGAGCAAAGAGGGGAAAGATGATTCGAATAAAAATGAGTGAGCAGATCGAGGGCTGCTTTCATCGCTTCTTCGGGCTTGTCAGGAAAGATAGCCATAATCGAATCGCCGATGTATTTATCGATAAATCCTCCGTAGCGAGCAAAAATCGGTGTTACTTCTTTGTGGAAATTCGTCACCAAATCAAATGCGTCATCGCCACTCAACCCCTTTGATATTTCAGTAAAATTTCTAATGGATTTTGAAGTTGAAAAAACTGTTCTGGAATAAATTTCGACATTGTCTTGGTCACCGCCGCCAACTTTGAAGAAAACCGTTCGCGTTCGATGAAAATCATGTGTGTGTGATACCCCAAATAGAGCGAATGCATTAAAGCGACAACCACTCCACTGATCGGCACAAGAGTAAGTGAAAGTCCGTAGCCATAGCACTGAAGAATATCATGGCCCACAGCACCGAGAAGAATCAGCGTACCGAGAAAGAGAACAATGCTTTTCCCTCGGGCTATATTAAACGTAAGAACCGCAAGAACTATATGATACGATAACACGAGAAGCATAACGACTTGAAAAACACCCACCGTTTCCGAATGAATAATCAGCGGCGTCAACAGCGAAAAAGCACTGAACACCACGGTCAAATAGAGAAACACTCTCATGATGAGTTTGCTGCTTTTTTCTATGAATAGGTTGTGAATATAGCTGTGGTAGAATAGCGCAGAGAGAAACAGAGTAAGAAAATCGAGGTGTTTAACAAAACTGTCAGGGATCGTTGGAGCCAAGAGGTACAAGGTATGTGTTCCCGTTTCGAGCAAGCGGATAAACAACAAAAAAGTGTAGAGGGAAAACCACAGCGTTATGTTGCGACGAGGATCGTATTTCATCAAGAGAAAAACAAAAAAGTAGGTCAAACTGAATGCCAGCAGACCGCCAAGCAGAAAGAAATCATAGGTTTGTAGCAAATGATAAAACCGTGTCAGCGGAGCTTGTTCACCCACATGAATGAGTTGCCACGGCCCGCCTTGATTATTAGCAAAATTCGAAATATGTAAAATGAGCTTTCCCGTATCACCAATAAATGAGAAATTCGCAAAGGCTGGAGCAAAACGATTGATCGTCGTTTCTGCCCGCTTTTGAGGATCGCCACACTGAACAATGAGTGTAGAATCAATGTAGAGTTTGTAGCTTGAAAAAATCGGTGATAGATAGATGGATAAGTTCTGACGAGCGAACGAATCTGCGGCGAGTTTTACCACTAACGTTGCGTAACCCGATTCACCCACCTTTTTCCCGTCTACTTCAATGTGATCCCACACACCGGGAATCCGCATAGACGCAGATGGTTTGGCAGTATCGAGTTCTTCTGCGGTGAGAAACTGGTTCCAATAGAGCGCCACATCGCCGATCAAAGAGATCGGTTTCCCCCGATTTTCATCGCTAGACAAATCGACAACACCGCGCTCAATATTTTGAGCACAAAGGAGTTGCACAATGAACACACTAAATAGAATAAGCATTCGTATTTGAAGATTCATACCCGACCCAAAATGAGCTGTTTAGTCCCCCGACGACACAGCTAATATACATTAATTGTTTTTCGTGTTTACCTGCTTCACGCAGGGGTGTATATTTCAACCTCGTTTGAAGTTTGATAGGGTATTGATCTGAAAAGAATTCGACACAAAATACTCCGAAATGCTTCGGTTCGATATTTCACAGAAGGTGTATGAAATGATGAAAATGTCCCGCGTACTCACCATGCTAGTTCCCGCATTTCTCTTAGCTGCCGAACCTGATCGTTCACTTGACGGCGTTGCGGCAATCGTTGGCGACTCGGTTATTCTCAAGTCCGACGTGAACGCAATTGTCCAGATGAAAATCGCTCAAACCGGCGGTTCTGCTGATCTTCTCATGCAAAATATGATCTATAACGAATCGCTTGAAGAACTTGTAGACGGCCTTGTTCTCGTGGTAAAAAGCGCCAAAGATACCAATATCGTGGTGACTCAAAATGAAGTGAGCGAACAAGTTTCAAGTCGCATCAATTCGATTATGAAACAGAACAAAATCACCGAAGAACAATTGATTAAAGCACTTGAACAGGAGCAAGGAATCAGCTACAGTGAATTCCGCGACCGCATGATGCAGCAGATTCAACAAGAACTGGTACGTCAACGGGTTCAGCAGTTCTTCGTGGCTGGTTCAGAAATGAGCCGTGCTGAAGTGCGTCAGTTCTATACCGATTTCAAAGATTCACTCCCGGCAATCGGCGAAAGCGTACGCCTTCAGAAACTTGAACTTGCACTCAAACCTGACAGCACAATCCGCCAGAATGCATTTAGCACGATCAACGCGATTCGTCAGCGCGCAATCGAAACCGGAGATGATTTCCTCGGACTGGCCGACAAGTACAAAACAGCCACTGTTGTTCCTGTAGGTGGCGACTTGGGCTTTGTCTCCAAGGGTACGTTGGCCATGATTCGCCTTGAACAGATGATTTTCACCCTTCAGCCCGGCGAAGTGAGCCAACCGATTGAAACTCGTCTCGGATTCCATATTGTGAAAGTACTCGAACGCCGTGACAGCCGTGTTCACGCGCTTCACATTTTGATTCCAGTACAGCCTTCCGCGGCGAGTGTAACCGAAAAAACAGCTCTGCTCGATTCGATCAGAACTGCGACTCCAAGCCACAGTGACTTTGCCAAGGCAATTGCAGCGCACAGTACCGATGATGTTTCTCGCGCTTACAACGGCGAACTAGAGTGGCAAACAGTGGCTTCACTAGACAAAGCCCTGAGCGGTTCCTTTACCGCATTGACCGAAGGAGCCTACTCATCGGTGCAGTCAATCGACAATACGCTCTACCTTTATCGCGTGCATCAGTACGATGAAAATCGCGCCATGAATCTCGACAATGACTGGACTCAGATCGAACAGTATGCGCGCCAAATCCTGATGCAAAAACGCCTTGGCGACTTGGTGAAATCGTGGAGAAAAGACGTTTTCATCCAGAAATACCAGTAAGGGGAATCTGTGCCGTATCGCAATCTCGCTCTCGTTTATGACAATATGATGTCTTACGTGCCCTACCAAAACTGGGTAGGGCTTATCGATTACATAAAAGAGTCACAGTTCGGCGGGCGGGATATTTCCCTGTTTGAAATTGGCGGAGGGACAGGAACGCTCGGATCGATACTGAGTTACGTGGGCTACAACTACACGGGATCAGACATCACCCCTTCCATGTGCAGTGCCGCTTGGGACAAGGGACTCGACTTTATCTGCGCTGACTGCCGCAATCTTCCCATTAAAACCAACTTTGACCTGGCAATTTTCCTGTTCGATGGAATCAACTACCTCTCGTCGCTCGAAGAGTATGCTCAGACCTTTCGCGAAGTGGCGACGATTCTTGATCTGGGCGGCTGTTTTCTCTTCGATATCACAACCATTTACAACTCCCGCATGAATTTCGATGACTACATGGAAGCCGATTCCTACGACACAGGCGCGTACATTCGCCACTCTTTCTACGATCCCGAATCGCGGACGCAACGCAACCTGTTCGACATTTTCGTGAAAGAACAAAACTCCGAAAAGTACCTTCGCCTCGAAGAAGAACACGTGCAACACCTTTTCTCTGTTGAAGAAATCAGCTCGGTGGTACCTCTCGATCTCTTCACAATTGAAGGGGTGTGGCACGAATTTGCAGCGGAACCGGTGAAAGCTACGGCCGAGCGAATTCATTTCCTCCTTAAACGGATCTAATCGTGATCGAACTGACTCACATCAGAAAAACCTACGACGATGCATTTGAAGCGCTCAACGACGTGACACTCACCATCGAAAACGGCGAATTCGTCTTTCTCACGGGGCAAAGCGGTGCAGGAAAAACCACACTGCTCAAGCATATTTTCATGGAAGAGTTTCCCACCGATGGCATGGTTTCGGTATTCGGACGCGTCTCTTCGGCTCGAGTTCACCCAAAATTCCGAGAGATCGCCAAACTGCGCCGCGAAATGGGGATTGTCTTTCAGGATATTCGTCTGCTCAGCGACCGATCGGTCTTTGACAATATCTGCTTTGCGGCGCGCGTCGGCGGCGGCACAGAACGACAGATCAAACGACGCGTGTTTGAAGCATTGACAGTGGTGGGATTGTCGCACAAAAACAGCAGCAAACCGAATCAACTTTCCGGCGGAGAACAGCAGCGAATAGCCATTGCTCGCGCTATCGTGAACGAACCCAAACTACTCATTGCGGACGAACCGACGGGCAATCTCGACCGCTCGATTTCCGACGATATTTTTTCCCTCATTGAGAGCATCAACAGCTGGGGAACCACGGTAATCATGGCGACGCACGACCGCAGTTTTCTCGAACGCACCCACTACCGCGAAATTTCACTGGCCCACGGAAAACTGATCCGCGGTGGCGGTAGTCGCATTATCGCCGACCGCTACTAGTTCTCCCCCATTCCCTCTCTCTTTTTGCCCTGTGACAGCCCGCTAGAGTTAGACTTTTCTAAATCAGCACTAAAGCACTGCTAAACAATCATAAGCAACGACCTTTTTCGCTGTTTCATTTCTTAATTTACACCTCAAACCGCTTAATCTGTACCACAAGTCTCTTAATCGAGCGGGAAATTTCTTAATATGTACCCAAAACCGATCAATCTCTACCCAAAACCGATCAATCTCTACCCAAAACCGATCAATCTCTACCCAAAACCGATCAATCTCTACCACAAATCTCTTAATCGAGCGGGTTAACCGATTAATATGCACAGTAAACCGCTTAATCGAGGGGGAGAGAGTCTTAATCGAGGGGATTGTTCAACCAAAGATGGCCACAAATGAGATCATAAAATATCGTACATTTCTCAAGGTGGGCAATTGTGGCAACGAGGTATCGAGGAAGGAAACTCATGAAGTGCATTATTAAGAATAGATCCTTACTTCAGTTCGATATTCCGTATCTTATTTTCATATAAATTTGAAAAGGTGAAATCATGTCGAATATAAAAGACTATATCACAATTCGATATAGCGATCGCGAAGATGAAGTATTTGCAACGATTAAAGATGTACAAGAAGCGATTGATTCGCTAATCATGAATGACAATGAATTTATTGTTCTTATTCTCGACAAACACCGTTTTGCACAGGTTTCAATTTTGAATGGTGGCAGATATTATTTAGAATATCATAAAGATAGAGAAACTAACCTTGAAGTAATTGTTACCGATGGAAATTTATTACACCTCGTTTTTGAGTCAATCTATCTAGGCAACGAGAAATGGGAAACGATAACTGAATGGCATGAGTTTGGTACACTAAAGCTACCAATATCAGTTATTGAGAAGAACTCCAAATCTTTGAAATGGTATGACATTTGTAGCAGAGCTGGTATCATTGCAATGCTAATATTGTTGATATTAATATTCATTGGCCATAACAACCCCTTTTTTCAGCACAAATATTTAATGTTGTTATTTCCCCTATTTATGTGGCTGACTGTACTGAAAAGTGTGATCAAAATCAGACAAGCTGAAGAAGATTCTTACCAATTATTTAATGAAAAGAAAAAAATTTTGGGTACGATTGCAATAACAATTGCGATGCTTTTCATTACACTCAATGAATTCTAATACGAGCTAAGCCCTCATCTATCTCGAAACAACAAAACTCCAACGGGGAAATCCTTCATATATTCAAATTTAAGTCGACTTCTACATCATAGCCGTCGGATCGGCGGGATGATTCGACGGAACACCTTCGCGCAACTCGATCACCTGCATGGATCGCCACTTCCCCGACCGAAAGCGCAGGTAGTGGATCACGCCGAGCAGCATGATGTAAAAGGTGATAATCCCCCACGAGCCGTAGATTCCGCCGCGGAACAGTTCGATGTACATCAGCGTGGGGATCACGAGAACCCCCAGCGAAAGGAGCAGGCCGTTGATCATGACAAACCGCGTATCACCAGCACCTTTGATCGCCGACGCATAGACAATATTGATTCCATCGAGAATGCTGTAGAGCGCCACAAAGCGCAAGAGAATCACGCCGACAGCGGCAGTTCCGGCAAAGCTTGCGTCGGGCGAACGAAAGAATTCGATAAAGACCAGAGGAAAAAGCACGTAGAGCGCTCCTAAAATTCCGTTCCAGATGATGGCCAACTCTGTCGCCGAATTGGTGGCCCGTTCTGCCTTGTCCGGTGCTCCTTCGCCGATATACCTTCCCACCACCATGGTCACCGCCATGCCGAGTCCCACGATCGGCATAAAGGCCAAACTGTTGATATTGAATGCAATATTAGTTGCAGCCAACTCTTGCACACCGATTCTTCCCAACAAGAGCAGGAAAATCGTAAATCCCATTATTTCGAGAAAAAAATGAATGCCACTGGGCACACCGAATTTGAGAAAGCGAATCATGAACGACCGATCCCAGAGTGCCGCCTTAGTAAACCCAAAGCGAATACGACCTCTTCCGGTGAGCATGAGAACCAGATAGATCGCCAGTGAACTGTAGCCGGCGATCACCGTGGCCCAAGCTGCACCGGCAATACCCATTTCGGGAAAGGGGCCGATGCCGAAAATCATGAAATAGTCAAGCACGAGATTGATCACCGTAGTGGCCACATTGATCCACATGACCGGCCAGTTTTTCCCCTGACCAGTGTAGAATCCGGCAAAGGCAGAGGAGAGAATCGGCGCGATCCCTCCGTAGCAGAGAATCCGAAAGTAAATACTCTCCTGCTTGGCCACTACCGGATCGTGACCGATAAAGGCAAAGAGTTGATCGGAAAATGGAGCGAGCGCGATAAGAAAGAGCGCTCCCGCAAGCGAAATGTAAAAACTGTGAACGATCACTGTTCCCACGCGATTTTCTCTTTTGGCACCAACATACTGAGCAATAAAGGTTCCCGCATAACCGGCGGTTCCGATAAAGGCACAGATAATCGCAAAGTTAAGAATCCCTGCGGGCATTGAAGCGGCGAGGGCATCCTGCGAATACCAACTGAGAAACATGCGATCCACAAACTGCTGAATCGACCACGAAGCGGTACTGAGTATCAGGGGAATTGAAAGCACAAGCATTTCGCGATACCCTTGTGGCATCGACCACCGCCGACGCAGACCATTTATCATACTAACCTCATTTTTCTCGGGAATCGGAATCTTCCGTTCTCGTGGCCAAAATACATTCCCAGCCCGATTCGAAACGATTCCCGTGATTTCAACCGCACGTTTTCTAGCGATAATCAGCGAAAATCTCTCCGTCACAAATACGATTCACACATCGCACTAACACTCGCACGATGTAATTTTCATCCGACTGCTAATAATAGAGCAAATTTAAACAGAGGAGTCTGAATGGCTATTCAGAACATCACTACGACCGTAGATGGCGTAGAAGTAACGATCGAAACCGGTCGTATCGCAAAACAGGCCGGTGGATCTGCTACCGTTCGTATTGGTGACACAATGGTTCTTGTAACTGCCTGTGGCGGAGCAACCAAAGAGGGACAGGATTTCTTCCCACTCACCGTAGAATTTATCGAAAAAGCATACGCAGCAGGTAAAATCCCCGGTGGATTTTTCAAACGCGAAGCAAAACCTTCTTCATCGGAAATTCTTTCAGCTCGTATCGTAGACCGTCCGATCCGTCCATTGTTCCCCGAAGGGTACAACGCAGAGGTTCAGGTTGTGTGTACGGTTATCTCTGCAGACCAGGAATACGCTTCTGATGTAGCGGCAGTGACCGGTGCTTCGATGGCACTTATGCTTTCAAAACTTCCGTTTACCACTCCGGTTGCGGCAGTTCGCGTCGCTAAAGTTGATGGCGCATTCAAAGTGTTTCCAACAATCGAAGAGACCAAAAACTCACCAATCGACGTAATTGTTGCCGGTTCTGCTGATTCGATCATGATGGTTGAAGGCGGCTGTTTCGAAGTTGAAGAGTCTGAACTTATCTCGGCGATTATGTATGCTCATACGCATATCAAATCACTCGTTGCGGCTCAGCTTGAAATCGCTTCTAAAATCGAAACCACCAAAATGGTTTTTGTTGCTCCTGAAGGACGCAATCCAGAAATCGACGCGGCTGTAAAAGCATACGTTGGCGATCGTCTTCACGAATATTCGTTCCTCGGAATCAAAGAAGAGCGTTACGGCAAAGTTGGCGAACTCAAAGCTGAAACCGTTGAAGCTCTCGAAGAGCAGTTCCCTGATCAGAAAAGCGATATTAAAGCTGCGTTCGGCGATCTCGAATACAATGACATGCGTCAGACTATTCTCAAAGAACGCACTCGTATCGGTGGACGTGGACTCAATGTCGTTCGTCCAATCAATATCGAACTCGACTATCTTCCACGTGCGCATGGATCTGCAATTTTCACTCGCGGTGAAACTCAGGCTCTCGTGATTACTACATTGGGAACAAAATCAGATGAACTTCGCGTAGACAACCTTCAGAATACTGAAAACTCTTCGTATATGCTTCACTATAACTTCCCTCCATACTC
>JFJP01037786.1_pt1 | contig 22731 bp, 19 predicted proteins | sample 431651 | NCBI WGS metagenome assembly JFJP01 (sample SAMN02602958, study PRJNA72255) | Microbial mat metagenome, whole genome shotgun sequencing project. | biome: fresh water; feature: sink hole; material: water; isolation source: purple microbial (photo- and chemosynthetic) mats found in...
CGCGATCAATATTGTCAGATTCTGCCTTTTAATTCAAAACAAGCTATTATTTTATTTTTTAGATTGTCTTTAATCATCGGTTCAGTCATTTTTTTGAGTAGCCCGTTGGTTTCAGCTTTGGTCGGGTTTGATGTCCTTTATTTGTTAATGCACGATAAAATATATTTAAAGTTGGTTGCTTTCATTGTCGTCTACTGGCCTTTCCATCAATATCACAACATTGGTAATTTTCGATCTCGTCTTCTAGAGAACTTACACGATGATGTTTTAATTAAATCTGAGATCATTAAAATAAAGCCGACACAGAAATTTTCTTTTTTCCTTTTTTTAATGGGTCATGATCTTTCAAAACACGAAGTCACCAACGGTTTTTATAAAGGTGAAATTCTCTCCTTTGAGCCCAGGAAAGAAAGTGAATTACGAGGACATGTCTCAGTAGCTAAAGACTTTGCTGGACTTACCCATACCATATTCATTCCTCACGACTGGCTAATTGAAAAAAAATCATGAGAAGTTAGTCTTTTTGAATCATGGAAGTTTATTCGGGGAACCCGGAGAATATAGCGTGATTAAGAAATTCCCCAGATTTTAGGTCTGAGGGATTGTATCGAAATTCGATGTGTTAAAAGTCAAAGGCTGGGTACTTAACTAGTCTTTTAGACGGATCAACTTTGTACATAGTTGTGCAACTGGCGCCAACTGAATCTTCTTCTTAAAGTGAGAGATTACTTTTTAAGATACTCTCTCTGGAAAAAGCTCTCTTATTTTCTTCGAAACATCCTCTCTGCCTAACGGCTTGGTAAAAAAACCATCTGTTTGAAATTGAATGATCTGTAGTTCTTCCTCGCTTAACTGGACCCCACCTGTTAAAAATACAAACTTGGGTTGAGTGATCTTTTTATTCTGGCGAATCATACGTAAGAGATCAAAACCATCCTGACTAGGCATCCTGATGTCTGAAAGAACAATATCAGTTTTTCCTTGAGCAACAATATCATATCCGGCCTGGGCACTCTCTGCGACCACCACATTACTGCAAATTCTAGAGAGTATGAACTGGAAAATTCCACGCAAGTCCTCTTCATCATCAACAATTAAAACATTGCAGTGAATTTTTTCTTGAATAGCTGCCCTCGAACCGTTTTGCGCATCCACTACCATTACTGAATGGCCAAACGTAACGGGGAAAAAGATTGTAAAGGTAGAACCGACCCCGATTTTCGAATTCAGTTCTAGTTTCCCTTCATGCTCTTTAATAATGGAACTTACGAGAGATAAACCAATGCCTGTCCCTCGATTTATTTCTTTCGTCGTGAAAAAAGGTTCAAAAATTTTCTCTTTTATTTCATCCGGAATACCACATCCATTATCCGTTATGGCCAATTTAATATGGCCCTCTTCATATGAAACAGTGACATCAATTTTTCTATTCGGCACTCCTGCTGTTGCATCTTTTGCATTCGAAATGAGATTAACGAGCACTTGCTGAACTCGGCCCCTGTCCCCATGGATAAAGGAAGCTTTTGGATTACCGGCCAAAGTGAGTGCTACCTCGTCTTTGAGGTAAAGATCTTTAAGCATATTTACGCTTTCAAAAACTAGCTCAAAGGGATCAAAATCAGTAAGGGTTTCATCAGATCTAGCAAAAGTTCGTAAAGTTTTAACAATGTTGCCAATACGACTGACAGCATTTTCCATCTTATTTAATCGCTCAATTACTTCCGCTGGCACATTTTCAGATCCCTTTAAAATGTCTCCTACGATCAAGATCTGCCCGGAGATGATGGCAAGAGGGTTATTGATCTCATGTCCAACCCCTGCTGATAAATGACCAATGGCCGCAAGTTTTGAATTATGAAAAGATCGAATTTTTTCTTCTTCTAGATTTTTCTGAAGCTCTACTTCCTTGGTTCTGTCCCAATTAACTCCATACATCATAGCAGGAGAGCCGTCTTTATTTCTAATGACCTGGCCTTTACCACCAATATATCTTTTCTCGGTATCCTTATAATTAATTGCAAACGTATGATTAAATTCTTTTTCACCTTTTAGAGCGAGATCCAGTTCCTTCACCGCTTCAGCTTTAGCCTGAGGGGTCAATGAACTTTCCCATGCTTGATAGTGGCCATTAAATTCTTCAGGAGAAATCCCGAATAAATTGTACATCGATTTGTCCCATACGAGATCCTGAGTGACGGGATTGAATTTCCAAACTCCAAATCCTACAGTATCCAAAATTAAACGATTTTCTTCTTTGGCAGCAACGAGCTCGGTAATATTGGTATGCGTACCTACTACTCTGCTTGCTTCTCCTTTTTCATTTCGCTCAACAACTTTTACTTTGTTCAGTATCCACAAATAGTCGCCCGCTTTGTTTCTAAATCGGTATTCGTGGCTGAGTGTGTCGCCATTTTCAGGCGTTTGGGTTACTTTATTGATTGCTGCAAAAACCTGTTCAACATCATCGGGGTGTAATCTGTCCGACCACTCACTTGCTAAGGAGGCTAGCTCGCCCACCTTATACCCCAACATTTCTATCCATGCCTTAGAATATACCGTTTTGCCATCCGCAGGAGTCCAATCCCAAATTCCATCACCCGAAGCGTCCAAAGCATAATTCAAACGTTTTAGTATTCCTTCTTTTTCCTGTTCAAGTATTTTTTGTTCGGTAATATCTTGAAAGATGCCTGTTAATTTTGTGGGTTTTCCATCAACTACCGTAACCTCGCAGGTGGTTCTTATATCTATTTTTCTTGCTTTGGTAGTGTAGGTTTCCAGGTATAAATCGTAGCCTATGCCCTTTGTCATGGCGAGTTCCAGTGCCTCACTGATTTGTCTTTTTGATTCAGGCAAAAAATAACCTACACCAGCATCAACGGTTGGGTTAAATTCTTCAGGGCTGGTATCGTGTATTCGATAGGTTTCGGCTGTCCAATACAGTACGCCCGTCAGCAAATCCAATTCCCAACCGCCTAATTTGGCCATGGATTGTGACTGCTCTAACAATTGTGTGCTTCGGGCTAATTCTATTTCAGCTTGTTTACGTTCGGTGATTTCCAGCACGGTACCTATCAGGCCGATCACTTCGCCGGTTTCGGATTTGAGCGGAAAATAGTTGCCGATCCAATCTTTCTCATGGTCAGGGTCTTTGGGTGTCTTGCCATGAATCTCGACATTCAGCACAGGCTCGCCGCGCTCAAAGATCGGGCGATACGCTTCTTTCAAGAACCCGGCGAGGTCGGGCGCGATCTCGTCGAGAGTTTTGCCAAGGTGATGTGCTACGGAAAATCCGTTGATCTCGGCCATGCGCTCGTTGATGCGCTGGAAACGATACTCACGATCAAGGATGAATAGCCCAATGGGCGAGTAGGTGTAGATTTGTTCGATCTCGCGCAGTTGCGCCTTGCTTTGACGCAGCACCTCTTCGGCTTGTTTGCGCTCGGTGATATCGATTTCGGTTTGGGCTGCTTGGGCTTCAAAAAATTTTGCCGTTTCGTTCATCTTATCAATGAGCGGCTTTAGATTGGAATCGTCATTTTGTGGAAGTTTTTTTGAAAAATTGCCAGCCTGAAAATCAGTGAGCATTTCGAGTACGGAACTGAGATCTGTTGGCTTACTGTTGTGATTTTTCGTACTCATCTATTTGATACTCCTAACGCTCAAAACTCTTCATAACAAAATGATCACGGTTATGCCTAAGACAGTCAATAGAAGCTCTGGTAACGGTGAGGATTATTTTAGATAAAATGGGTGTTATTTAGTTGAGTGGAAAAGACTTGTTGCCATCGGAATTGGATCCATATGAAAAGACACTACTAGCTGGGCACTGTCAAAATTTTATGTGAAATAACGTGGAATCCACACTGAATTTTGTATGAAAGAAGTCCCAATCAATCACTTAACTTGCGCTCATCAACCTAATGGTTTTAATCATCGTATTGTTAATATTTATTTTATAATCCGGTAACAATGCTTTGTGTTGAGGCTTTAATCCATCTTTTGTTTGAGTTATTTTAGCCAGTTAACCCATAAAACAGTGGCCTTGTAGAACCCCGCTAGTATCTAATAATGTGGGGGAAAAATTTATGCACGCATTGATCACGGGGGCCTCATCTGGCATTGGTAGGGCGATGGCCCTGAGCCTGGCAAAGAAAGTTTCTAAACTGATTCTTGTGGCCCGAAGAGAAGATCTTTTAAACGAATTAAAAAGTGAACTTTTACTTCTTCATCCAAAACTCGCTGTAGAAGTTCTGGTTTATGATGTGAACGATCCTGAGCTTATCCCTGCCATTGAAAAAGTCTCAAACAAAAAAATTGATATCTTGATCAACAATGCCGGTCTGGCCATTGGTAGAGAGAAAGTTGAGACTTCCCATTTCTCTGATTGGGAGCAAATGATTTCTACTAACGTAACTGCCAATTTTAAAATGGCCCATTTGGTGGTGCCTTGGATGCTCAAGCATGGTGGCGGAGATATTATTAATCTTTGTTCCGTAGCTGGATTTCTAACTTATCCGGGTGGAGCCGTTTACTGTGCCACTAAACATGCGGTTCATGCATTCACGCGAGTTTTGCGTGAGGAAACTGCCGGTAAAAATATTCGAGTCATGCAGATTTCTCCCGGTATGGTCAATACAGAATTCAGCACTGTTCGCTACAAAGGGGATAAGGCCTTGGCCGATAAGACCTATGAAGGGATTGAGCCTCTAGTTGGCGAAGACATCGCCCGCATGATGCAATTTATGCTGGATCAGCCTCGGCACGTGGTGATTGATGAAATCGTGACTATGCCAATGGCGCAAGGTTCTCCTACTACCGTGGTGAGGGGATAAGTTTGAAAGTTATTGATGCCATTTGTGCCACCTCACTAGAAGTTAAACGAAAACAAATTCGTTTTGATGAGAATTCTGGTCTGATCACTGAAGTAGGGGATTTGAAAGTTCCTCGGGATCAGGTGGATTTTTATTACGACGATTCATGCTTACTTTTTGCAGGTATGGGGGACGTTCATATTCACGCTCGGGAAGACGTGTCTGGAAAAAATAATTATAAAGAAGATTTTTTATCTGCCTTGGCGGCCATGAAAAATGGGGGAGTCACTCACGCTGGAGACATGCCCAACAATCCGATTCCGCCGATTGATAACGCCAGCTACGAAGCCAAATTTCACTTGGGCAGTAAGGCCCACCGCTGCCTTTGGTTTTATGCGGGCATTGGCCCCAATACCCGACCACTTTCTTATGCTGTTCCCTACAAAGTTTATATGGGGCCTTCCATTGGTGAGCTTTATTTTAAAGACCTTAAAACCCTGGATGAAACATTGTCCCATTACCGCGGTCAGCATGTGAGTTTTCACTGCGAGGATCCGGAAATTTTAGAAGCGCATACCAAAGAAGCGACTCACCCTGAAAGACGCCCAGTTGAAGCCGAAACTGTGGCCACGCGTGATGCTTTGATGCTGATTGAGAAATACAACTTAAAGGGCAAGCTCTGTCATTACTCATCAGATGAAGGCCTCAAACTCATCCGTGAGGCCCGCAGTCGCGGCGTAAATGTTTCAATTGAAGTGACTCCACAGCACCTGTATTTCGATCTGGAGCACCTTGAGCCCGACCGTATGAAGGCCTTTCAGATGAATCCGCCTATCAGGCACCAAAAAGACCGAGAGGCGCTAAAAGCAGCTCTTAAAAATGGTGAAATTCAATTTTTGGCCACGGACCATGCTCCTCATACTTCTGAAGAGAAAGAAAAAGGAACTTCTGGTCTGACTGGACTCGATACTTACGCTGGTTTCGTGACGTGGCTCTTGGCCGAAGGATTCTCCCCTGAGCTAATTGCTAAAGTCACGGCAGAAAATCCCGGGGATTTTCATAATCAGTTTATGGAGTCCTGGAAAAATTTATCTTCAGACTATGCATCGTTTGGTCTGGGTCTCGGATACTTAAAACCAGGATTCAGAGCGAATTTTACCGTTTTAAATCTTCACTCACCTCAATTAATCACCACTGAACAGTTGAAGACCAAAGTTCACCACAGTCCCTTTGTCGGGGTGACTTTTCCCGGGCGTCTCATGAACTTATTTATTCAAGGAAAGAAGATATGAAAGTGGCCTTATTAATCTTGGGTGGGCTTATTCTTTTGCTCGTCGTGGTTCTCGGCTGGTGCGGTTATCCTTGGAGTATCAGTGAGAAAGTTCTCAAGTCAGAAGTTGTGCATCTAGAGCCCGAAGGCATGGTTAATAACGAGGAATTCCCAACGGTAATTAAGGTTCAAACATGGAATCTGAGCTTCTTGTTTGGTGAAGGCTCCGAAGGCCCTGGCTACCAGGCGCGTGATAAGAAGTTTTTTGAAGATCAGCTCAATCACCTTGTGACTGAAATTAAAAATTCCGCTCCCGATATTATATGCCTTCAGGAAATTGATTTTGAATCTCACCGCAGCTTTGATCTCAATCAGGCCCAGCTTCTGGCCGTTAAGGCCGCTTATCCTTATGTCGCCGAAGCCGTGAGTTGGCACGCCAATTATATTCCGTTTCCTTATTGGCCAATTGAACATCACTTTGGTCGCATGAAGTCTGGTGGCGCTATTTTAAGTAAATATCCCATCCTTTCGCATGAACTCCATCTATTGAGAAAGCCACAGTCTCAGCCTTGGTGGTACAACATTTTTTATCTTCACCGCTATTATCAGCAAGTTGAAATTGAGCTCGGTGATAAAAAAGTGAAACTTATTAATGTGCATTTGGAAGCTTTTGATAAGGAAGACCGCAAAGGCCAGATCCTAAATCTCGTTGAGAAAATTAAGAAAGACAAAATTGATATTGTTGCCGGGGACTTTAACATGGTTCCGGCCAGTGCCGCTAAAAAGGCCAGATTCAAAAATAGCACTGATGATTATGAAAACGATGACAGTTATAACCTGATGCTTACGTCGGAGCTCCTTGAAGTGATCCCTGAAAATATTTATTCTTTGGATGAGGCCCGGTATTTTACTTTTCCGGCCTCTAAACCGGATCGTCGTCTGGATTATATCTTCTACAATAAGTCCCTTAAAATGATAAAGGCCGAAGTTTTACCTTCGGCCTTATCAGATCACTTGCCCTTGAGGGCCAGTATTCAAATTGCGGAACCTAAATTTAATCCATATTCACAATAAGTTTTTGTCCGGCATAGATCGTTCTCTTTTTCATCGCGTTGATTTTCATCAAAGTTGAAATTGGAAGATTGAACGATTTGGCCACTTTTGTCAGGTGGTCACCTTGCCTAACTGTATAAATAGCTTTCTGAGTATCAGGTAGAAGGATTTTTTGTCCAACCACGATTTTCCCACGCTTAAGATTATTAAGTTTTTTAACCTCAGATACTTGTGAGTTAAAAAGACCCGCAATTTCAGTTAGACTGTCACCTTTAGTCACTTTGTAAGTGATAGGCTTATTGGTTGTTTTAACTTTCGGAGTTGAGGCCAGACGAGTAGAGACTACTTGCTCTTCGTTTGGAGCAAGATTGAGCCTCTGCCCAACTTTTACTTTTACTTTCCAAGATTTGAAGTTATTGACTGAGGCCAGCTTTCTTGGAGTGAGGTCATATTTACGTGAAATAGAAAGGAGAGTTTCTCCGCGTTTTACACGGTGGATTTTTGGAGTTTTAATACTGGCAGTTCTGCGGTTAATCTCCTTACGAGATTCCGGCTTAGTAAGCTTTGGAACTTTGATTCTGGCCACGTTTGAGACTGGTACGAGCTCATTGATGTTGTAAGAATACTTTGTTTTTGGAACACGAAGCATATACGTGCCGACAAAGCTTCGAGGAGTACTGCTTCTTCTTAGTTCTGGATTTAGTTTCTTAAGGAGCTTGTAATCCACACCTAAACGGTCTGCAACCGCGTGAAGTGAGACGTTCTTTTTAATAGGAGTCAGTTCAGTTAAATCAAAAAGACGGTAAGTCTTCTTTGGAATTTCAAAACCATAGTGTTTAGCGTTTTTCATTACGTGCATCGCCGCTAAAACTTTTGGAACGTAGTTAATTGTTTCTGAAGGGAGATGTTTATCATTAGAAAGCTTATAAAAATCATGAGTTCCATGTTTCATGATTCTTCTCATCATGCCGTTTTCACCAGCATTGTAAGCAGCAAGTGCTAGCTCCCAGCTTGAAAAAATTTTGTGAAGATCTCTGAAGTACTGGGCCGCTGCGTGAGTTGCTTTGAAAAGATCCTGACGCTCATCGAGCTCGTGAGTAATTCTCATTCCATAACGTCTGCCTGTGGCACGAATAAACTGCCAAGGTCCAACTGCTGAAGCGTGAGATCGTGCACCGAGGTAATAACCAGATTCGATAAGCCCTACAAAATAAAGTTCTTTTGGAAGTCCGTATTGAACAAAAACTTCTTCAATGTGGTGGCGGTATTCCTCACCGTTATTAATGAAACGCTGAAAACGCTCACGGTTTTTATTAGTGAAGTAATCCACCCAAAATTCCATCCGTTTAGTTTTTTTATTTTTGAGAAAGTTACGAGCGTAGGGAATGGCATCTGACTCTGAACCCGGCAGTTCTGCATCAATCTCGCTACTTCCAATCTCTTTAGTGATCTCACCATCATCAGCATTGGCCTCAGCCATCTCATGGGTGTATTCACCAGATTTTGGTTTTTTGGCCAGGACCTCTTCACGGTTAATATCAACCGTTTCCATTAAAGAGCTCATCTCACGAGATGGATCTTTTTTCATTTGTCTCTTCATTTGGGTACAACCCAAAAGTAAAACAGCTGAAAGAGACAAAGTGGAGTACAAAGAAATTTTCTTCATGAAATGAACCTCTTGCGCTATGACATCATGTCAGACTATTTTTATTCTAACACCCTACGTCTTCATTGCAAGAATTCTCTACAGGAAAAATCGTCCATTTCGTCTTTTTGTTAAATCTTTTTTATAATGGATTTATGACAGACAACCAGCTTAAAAATCCCACCATCATTGGTTTTAGGGAATGGATTTCCCTTCCGGCCCTTCACCTCACGGCTTTGAAGGCGAAGATAGATACCGGAGCAAAAACTTCAAGTTTGCATGCCTTCGGAATAAAACTCGTAAAGCGCGGGGGCAAAACGTTCGTGAAGTTTAATGTTCATCCAATCCAAAACAACCTCGATTTGGTAGTGGCCTGTGCGGCACCGTTGATTGACCGAAGGGTAGTTACGGATTCTGGTGGTCACAAAGAATTAAGATATGTGATCAATACAACCATCCATATTGGTGGCGTGAAAAAAGTGATTGAATTGACTCTTACTAATCGGGAAACGATGAAGTACCGTATGCTTCTTGGAAGAGAGGCCCTGAAGCAATTCTATATTGATCCGTCTCAATCGTATTTATTGAAAAAAAATCAGAAACAAAGAAATTACCTCAAAGACATTAAGCAGGGTCTTCATTTGCTCAAGGATAAAGACGCTTAAATCCTTCATTGATCTTGGAGGCCAAAATGAAGTCATTTTCGTGCAGGTTATTGTTGGTGTGAGTCCATATTTCAATGTCACAGTGCCCCCAGCCAAGTGAGATTTCTGGGTGATGTTTTTCTTCTTCTGCAATTCTTCCGATTTCATTGGTAAATTCCAGCGCCCGTTTAAAATTTTTAAATTTAAAACTGCGTTTGAGGCGTGAATCCTCATGGGTCAGCACCCAGTCAGCGCCTAGGTCTGCCAGCAGTCGCTTTTTTTCCTCGATCGCCAATGGCGCAACGTAAGTGGAACAAGGGATGCATTTTTTATCTTTAAGATCCATGGCTTTTCTCCTAGACTCGGAAAAGTATCCTTTAATTCTCAGGAGTCGTAAATGCGTTCCCTTATTATCTTGATAGTTCTTGTCGGTTGTTCCCATAAGGTCAAAGTCGTAGCACCGCCGGCCCATTTGAGCCGCGCTACTTATGAAGCCTTTGGAAAAGAGGCGATGGTAACTTCCCAAGGTGAGGCAACTTCTCGGGCAACCCTTGAGACCATGGCCAAGGGTGGAAATATTATTGATGCATTTGTGACGGCCTCATTCACAATTTCAGTTGAACGTCCTCAGTCCACCGGAATTGGTGGTGGTGGATTTTTACTTTTCCATAATCAAGCGGATAAAAAAGTTTATGCTTTTGACTTTCGTGAAGTGGCACCCGTTCAATCTAAGGCGGGGATGTATTTAACTAAAGACGGTATGACTCAGCCACTTTTATCCCAAGAAGGCGCACTTGCAGTAGCAACTCCCGGGTTAGTGGCCGGCCTTTATGATATTCACAAACGATTCGGAAAACTTCCGTGGAAAGAAATTATCCAACCTGCAATTGATCTGGCCCGCAACGGGTTCCCACTTTATGCGCATCTTCATGTAGCATTGCAGGACAGAAAAGTTCTCTTGGCAGGGGATAAAGAGGCCAAAAAAACATTTTTAATGCCAGACGGGTCTGTTCCTAATTTGGGCACAATCATTGTTCAGGAAAATCTGGCCAAGACTTTGGAGCTGATTGCAGAAAAGGGGCGTGATGCCTTCTATAAGGGAAAAGTTGCTGACGCTATTGTTAAGTCTGTCAGATCTAAGCGCGGAATTTTGGCCTTAAAAGATTTACGAGATTATCAAATGAAAGAGCGCATTCCTGTTACTGGAACTTATGAGGGGTTAAAGATTTTCTCTATGCCACCTCCAAGTTCTGGTGGAATCCATGTCATACAGATTTTAAAAATGCTTGAGCCCTACAACCTGAAGGGGATGGGACCTCAGTCAACTGAAGCCGTTCACCTGACGGCCAATAGCATGCAAAGAGCGTTTGTAGACCGCGCGACTTATCTTGGGGATCCTGATTTTCATGCGGTTCCCGTTAAAGAATTGCTCGATGAGAAATATCTGAAAATCCTTTCTCAAGAAATCAATACCAAGACGGCGCTCAAGGCCGAAGGACTGCGACCAATTCCTTTCCCTTATGAATCTAGTGAAACCACTCATTTTTCAATTGCTGATAAAGATGGCAACATGGTTGCCTCAACTCAAACCATCAATGGCTGGTTTGGTTCCGGTGTTATGGCACAAGGAACAGGGATCATTCTGAATAATGAAATGGATGATTTCGCCCAGAAAGTGGGAGCGCAAAATCTCTTCGGCGCTGTTGGAGGGGACAACAATCTTGTTCAACCTAAAAAAAGACCACTCTCGAGCATGTCTCCGACTATCATTACTAAAAATGACAAACCTTTCATGGCACTAGGTTCTCCGTCTGGGACCAGAATCATTACCTGTGTCGCACAGACCATTCTCAATTCCGTGGAGTTTGAGATGCCATTATTCGAAGCCGTGGCGGCAACTCGAATTCACCAGCAATGGCAGCCTGATCTTTTAAAAATTGAGGCACCTTATCTTTCTAAAGATGTTGAAGAAGCACTTAAAGAGAAAGGTCATCAAGTGGTCCATGAAAAATTGGGATGCTCGATTCAGGCGATCAAGAAGCAGGGTAAAAAATGGGTAGGCGCCAGTGATCCAAGAGGGGAAGGCCTGGCGATTGGGTATTAAGGTTTATTTTTTGATAAAAGCATCATTGGTGTCTAGGATCTTCTGCACCTCTGGCGGCATACTTGCCCTTAATTCAACTGCCTTGCCCTTTATGTGCGGATGATATTGGGCGAGTTTTTCCGTATCCTGGACACAAAGTGCTCTAGCCGCTATGGCAACAGATTCATCCTGTGCACAGACCTTAAGTTCACTCGTCAAGATCTTGGCATTATTTTCGTCTTTAAATGCTTTTTCCATAATGGGGCCGAGCTGCTTTGCAAATTTCATTAACGACTTCGAAGGTGTATGCGGGTTAGATTTCATGTCCTCTTTCACTTGCTTCTCACTAGGAAAGGCTTCGTGAAATGAGCGAATCTCGCTGGAAGTAATTGTTGTTAAGTTATCTAATGCAGTAGGAGTTCTATTACCTAGATCGGTCATCATTTGTGGTTCCATCTTTTTTTCTGTCTCTACCAACACCTTTTTATTGATTGAGGGAGATGCCTCGTTTTTTGTTATTAAAACTTCATCCTTGGGATAAAAGATGAAGCTTGTAACAACCAAAGCGCTTAGTGTTGCCAGGAGATAGTATTTCTTTTTCATAGATCGTCCCTCACCTGGTTAGAGTTACCCATGTCGGGTGGACCATATACTCCATTCATACTGCCATTTATGTCATAAGCAGCCCCTTGCCACATGTTCGCAGCTGCTTGAGCTTGTTGCCTTTCAGTTATAGTGCATGAAGTACAGGTGTTAACAATGCTCAAGGAATATATATAGCCAATTGCGTATGGTCCCCATGCAAATACATCACACGAGTTTCCATCTGGACATTCTCCATGCAGTTGACCACATTTTTTATTTTGAGGAAATTGACCAGCGAAGCCCCATGCTATTACATCAGAAAGAAGTGCTCCATCTGGACAATCAGAGTGACGCGCTTCATGGACTAAAGTGATGGCCTGGATAATGGCATCTGAAGATGTAAAAGCTTCGCCGATCTGAATGACACCTAAGCGTGAAGAATCCACATTGCGAGCACTTCCATTTGTTAAGAAGCGCACGCCTTCTGGAGCAAAGTATTCATCGTCGTACCAGATGAGTACACTCGGATTGATTGCTAGCGTTCCCTGAAAGTTCTTCGTTATAGATGGAGGGTATATGACTCGTGTACCAAAAATATCTGTAAATTCGGAAATAATATAATTAGCTCTTCTTTCAAGATAAGTAACAACATTCGAAGTGCTATTCCCGCCAAAAATTTCTGAAAAGTATGCAATTTTACTTCCATCAATTTGCATTGATTCTAGATGGTCTATACTGTTATTAACTGATATTCTCTCAGCTGATGTTAACTCTGAATCTAGTGTCACATCAAAATTTGGTTGACTACCACCAGTTGTTCCTCCAGTCGTACCTCCGGAAGTTCCACCTGTCGTTGTACCACCTGTCGTTGTTCCCCCTGACGTGCCTCCGGTGTCTTCTTCTTGTTGAGGAACTGGATCAGATCCACCGCCACTATCACCACTACATGCTATCAAGGTTAGGGGTATAACTAAGAGGGGTAGGATCTGATTAAATGTTTTCATCGTTTCTCCTTGAACCGGTGAATAGTAATTCACTACATTCATTTGAAGCGATTGCACTTGGCCATGTGTATTAAAGCTTTTCTAAATCAAACCTAATCAAATCCTTTTGGTCTTACTTTATATCCGCATTGATGTTTGCATTTTTCCTTAACTCGTCTAGTTCACCTCAAGAATAGATCAGAGATTTTAATCCATTAGGGCTGGCACATGTATTGCTTATGTATTCCTTGTTATTCGCATTGAATTGTTTATCAAGGAGAAGAAAATGAAAAATAAAAACAAACTTGAAAAGTTTTTGCCCTATGCGATGGGCCTGTGTTTGCTGACCTTCGTTGCAAGTTGCGGAAGTGATGATGATGACTCAGATCCTGCACCAACACCTCCGCCTCAACAAGAAGAGCAACAAGATGATGGGACGTACTCTGCGGTTCTCTCTCCTGTTGCCACAAATATTCCTGCCTCTCTCGTAGTTGGCGGTACAGTTATTATTACTATTGCAGGGGATGAAATCACTGCTGACGTTTCAGTCACTGGTGCGCCTGAAGGCGTGCATGTGCAAAGTATATTTACCGGTTCTGAGTGTCCAACAATTGTTGATGATCTCAATCTGGACAGCTATGTTGATTACGCTGAAAGTATTCCACGTTTTGGGAAGATTTTGATTCCACTTGATAGTGATATTGAAAGTCAGCTGGGTGGATTCCTTGAGTTTCCGTCTGCCGACGCCACTGGAGTGTATGCTCCACCATATTCAGAGTCAGGATCTTTTTTCAAGATGGCTGCTGATCTGAGATTGCCCGATCCTATTGAGGACGATGAGATCGTTAAGCTTGGGGCCGATGAAAAAATTAATCTGAACGGACGCGTAGTTGTTATTCACGGGGTGCCTTCAGCTACGGCATTACCTAGCTCAGTAGATTCAGTGATGGGCCTGCCTAATACTACGACCATTCCTATTGCCTGCGGTGTGATCACTCGAACAACTGGTGGAACTTCCGGCGGAACAACTGGCGGGACTACCGGTGGCACAACTGGTGGAACCACTGGCGGCACTACTGGGGGTACAACCGGCGGCACGACTGGTGGAACTACCGGCGGCACAACTGGTGGAACTACCGGTGGCACAACTGGTGAAACAACCGGCGGGACGACTGGTGGCACGCTTCTATAAATACGACTAAGGAGAGTTTGATATGAATAAGTATAATAAACTAACGAAAATTATTTCATTGATAATTAGCTCAGGTTTTCTTTTAACCCTTGCTGCTTGTCAACCCGAGGAATCAAGCAGTCTCACGAAGGCCCAGCTAGAGCAACAACCTGATGAAGGATTGTATACAGCTGACCTCCTTCCCCTGAATCCCACCGTAACTGGTATTAGAAATCCCTTTGATGCTTTAGGGGCCGTGATACTTAGTGTGAGTGGTGATAATGCTTCCGCCACAGTAAATGTTGTAGGTGGTCCGGCGAGCATTGCGCATCCGCAGTTCGTTTATATCGGGACCAGATGTCCTATCGATACGGATGATACAAACGCGGATACCTTTCTTGATGCAGCCGAAGGGGTTGCGACCTATGGTCAAATTATTATTCCACTTGATGGTGATTTGAATTCTCAGGATGCAGGTGCAGATGGATTTCCGGTTTCGGATGAGTCTGGAGCGTATCAGTATTCTCAATCAGCTTCGCTTGCGAGTTTGCTCGCGGATCTGAAATTAATAGACCAAGATTTGACTGATTCGATCACAAAACTACATCCAGGTGAGGAAGTGAATATCGCAGGGAAAGTGGTTGTTGTTCACGGGGTACCGGAGACAACTGTTCTGCCCGACACTGTTGGAACAATTCAGGGGGCCCCAAATACTACAACCCTGCCTATTGCTTGTGGGGTCATTAGACGTGTTGGTGATGAAACAACTGGTGGAACAACCGGTGGAACAACTGGCGGAACAACCGGTGGAACAACTGGCGGAACAACTGGTGGAACGACTGGCGGAACTACTGGCGGAGCACTACTTTAAATGATTTTCAATAGGGACAGGACTTTAGTTTTGTCCCTATTGTTTTGATGCCTGAATACTTGGATCTAAATGCTGCTGCCAAATTGGTCCTGAGGGAGAAGGCAAATGAGACTTGTCATAAAGAATCCCGCGGGCCTTGCCTAGTTCAACAACTTGAAAGTTTTTATCATCTTTTGCTATAGAAACTTTTTCTTTAACCCACGAAAACATTCTGTCCGGTGACCAGAACATCAAATTTTTGTGTGGCTCTTTGGGTGAAGCCCAACTTGAACCGCTGGTCATGAGTTTCAGAAGATTCACTTTCTCTGTTGTTAGCGGTGGGCCAGCAAATTTTAAAGGAATACTCACAGTCTGTGACCAGGCGTCTTTGATATCTAGATCCATGACACCGGCCACTTCCAGAAAGCTTGCGCCAAAAGCAGAACAACCTGCGCCCTCGGCATAGAGTGGGCGATTGGCCAGACCATAATAGCGGCCAACATCTTTTTCACGATACTCTTTTAGGTATTGAGAAACTCGGTCACACTGGCCTTGGTTAAGATGGAAGCTCACAAAATTAATGCGCTCGCCATCTTCGGAGAGTTCTTTTATTTCTTCTTCTACATTTACTTTTTCTTCTAATCCACCAGCAAAGCTATGGTAGAGAACGGCCAGGCCGCGGCTCTCGATCAAGAGCTGATTGAGGTAATCAAAACGTTTTCCCACCATTCCAGTGAGTTGTTTTTCTCCACCACACTGAACTTCAACAAACACATGCCCCATAAATCGCGACTGAAGGCTGAGTCGATTTTTTAAAGCTGACATCGCCAGATTGGCAGGGGTCGACCAGTCCATCCCTAAAGGTGAGGGGATGAAATAGAGGGTCAGCTTGGGTTTGGTTTCGGCCATAATATTCGTTGAGAGAAGGGTTAAAAGCAGTATCAGTTTTTTCATTTCACCATTCTCCCTCAGAGCTGAATTTGGAGCAAAGGGAAAATACTTTACAGACCCGTTCAGGCAGGATTTGATGATAAAAAGGAATTTTGCTCCATGCAACAGATTGCTCTCACGGCCTTGGCGCTACTAGTGCCATTTCTCATCATCAAGCTTGAAAAGACGGTTAAACCCATCCAGTGGTTGAGTCCAATAGTCTGCTGTTATGCTTTGGGGATCCTGCTGGGGAACGTGCTTGGTCCTCTTTGGGATCATACTCTTGCACGGACACTTTCAGAGGTCAGTGTGATGCTTAGTCTTCCGTTGTTACTTATCTCTGTTGATCTTCTTGGATGGTTCAAACTCGCAAAGACCACTATTATCTCATTCTTGCTCCTCATTGTTTGTGTCATGCTAGTGAGCTATTTGGTTGGCATGTTTTATAAAGATCATGACCCTGAAGTCTGGAAAATGGCCGGCATGTTAGTCGGCGTTTATGTTGGAGGAACTGCCAATCTCACAGCGATCGGAAAAATTTTGGGCGTCCGGGAAGATGTTTTTGTTATGCTGAATGCTGTTGATTTGGTTTTTGGCGGCATCTATCTCTTATTTATCATGTCTGCCGGTGTTAAAATTCTGACCCGAATACTTCCTGCTTTCAATCATGATGGTCTGGATGAGGGTGAGATGGATTTAGTCCACTGGCGGGAGTTGAATTTAAGTAAAAAAACTCTTCATTCTATTTTGCTGCTGCTTTTGTCCGGAGTGATTGTTGGGCTTTCGGTTCTGGTTTCTCGCTTGTTAACCGGCGAGGAGGTCCCCAGTATTATTATTCTGGGTCTTACGAGCCTGGCCTTGATCTTTTCTTTTAATAAAAAAATCAGACACTTCGAGGGCTCTCAAGAATGGGGACAATACTTTTTGATGGTATTTTGTCTGGCAGTTGGCTCTCTGGCCAATATTTCTCAGCTCGTTTCTGGTAGCTCGTGGTACTTTCTGTTCACTGGTCTTATTATGTTTGGCAGTATTCTTTTGCATTTTCTCTGTTGTTTTTTTCTCAAAATTGATAGAGATACGGCGATAATCACCTCTATGGCTGGAATTTTTGGCCCGGCCTTTGTGGCACCTATGAGTCAGGTCTTAAAAAATAAGACGATTCTGGTTTCTGGTGTGACGACTGGTCTGATGGGAATAGCCGTTGGAAACTTTGTTGGTGTGGCAGTGGCTTACTTAATTAAATAACAGGGATACGCGTGATCGTTAAAATTGAAAATTTAACCAAGTCTTTCCATAATCGATTGGTGATAGATGGTTTATCACTTGACGTGCATGCGGGTGACCTGATTGCTCTGATTGGCCCTTCCGGCTGTGGTAAGTCGACTTTCCTTAGATGTATTAACGGCCTTGAAACCGTCGATAGTGGAACGGCCCAAATCTTTGATACTGTTCTCAGCAGTCCGTTGGAAATTGGGCACAAAGAATTTCAGCGTCGCTCATTTGCCGTTCGCCAGAAAGTGGGGATGGTTTTTCAAAGTTTTAATCTATTTCCTCACCTGACAATTTTAGAAAATGTGATGAAGGCTCCTTTAGTCGTCACTAAAATGTCTAAAGTAGACGCTGAAATCAGGGCCAAAGAATTACTCTCTAAAGTAGGGCTAGGAGATAAGGCCTATCATTACCCTGATCAACTCTCTGGTGGGCAACAGCAGCGTGCTGCAATTGCCAGGGCCCTGGCCATGTCTCCTCAGATTTTACTTTATGATGAACCCACTAGTTCTCTGGATCCCGCTTTGGTCAATGAAGTCTTGCTAGTGATGAAACAGCTAGACCAAGAAGGCATGACTCAAATTGTGGTTACTCACGAGATGCGTTTTGCTCGCGACGTAGCGGATAAAATTGTTTTCATTGAACAAGGATCAATTGTGGAAATGGGGTCACCTGATCAGATTTTTGGTAACCCAAAAGATGAGCGGACGAAAAGCTTTTTGAGACATTTCCTATGATTAAAATATTTCTCATTTTCATTTTACTTGCATCGAGCAGCTTTGCCATTGCCAAAGATAAACCAAAGCTTCGTTGGGGAGCTGATGTAGAAAGTGGAGCTCCCTATTCCTACAAATCTCCCGAGAATCCAGATCTCGTAATTGGTTTTGAAGCCGAAATCGTTGAGGCCCTCGCCAAAGAACTTGGGATGGAAGTCGAGTTTGTTCAGAACAGTTGGGACGGCCTGATTGAGGGACTTATTCGGGGTGACTACGATATCGTTGTCAATGGAGTTGAAATCACTGCTGACCGTGCTCAAGTGGTACATTTCAGTCAGCCTTATTATTATACTTCTGAATCTCTTGCCGTTAGAAAATCGAATACAGATATTACGTCTCTCCATGATCTAAAAGGCAAACGCGTTGGAACTCTTGACGCCTCTCTGGCGCAGAAAATTCTCAACCAGCAACCTTTTCAAATCACAACCCTCGGCTACGACGAAGAAGTTCTCTGCTACGGCGATTTAATTCTAGGAAGACTTGATGCTGTTCTTTTAGATGAACCCATCGCTTTATATTATGCGAAGCCTAACGTTGACTTAAAGCTCGTTGGCGGACCTATTGGTTATATGGAGTACGGGATTGTCACACGTTTTGGTAATCCGGAATTTGATGCTCGGATAAAAAAGGCTCTGGATAAATTAATTCAAGACGGCAGCATTCAGAAAATTCTTGAACGTTGGAATTTGTGGAATACCTCCACCGCCAAAGTCTGGGGACAAAGTCCTGTGCCTCAAACCAGACCTGAGGCCTATGAAAAATATCTGGAAACAGCTTGGGGTAAACGAACGCTCCTGGAAAAAATTAAGAACTATATCTCTTTTCTCCCTCTTTTAGCGAAAGGGGCCGTTATGACTCTCGAGCTGTCGATTATTTCGATGGCCCTCGCTATGTTTCTTGGTTTATGTGCGGCCTTAAGTAGGCTCTATGGACCTGCACCTTTGAGATGGTTATCTGTTACTTACGTTGAAGTTTTTCGCGGAACTCCTCTTCTGATACAGCTCTACTTAATTTTCTATGGCCTTCCCCATGTCGGCATAAGTTTCGACCCCTTTGTTGCCGCCGTACTTGGTCTGGGTCTTAATTACGGGGCATGCGAAGCTGAAAATTACCGCGCGGGCATTTTATCTATTCCCAAATCTCAGATGGATGCCTCTCAGGCCCTTGGTATGAACTGGTTTCAATCCCTTCGGCATGTGATTTTACCACAAGCGATTCGTGTCGTTATTCCACCTGTAACAAATGATTTCATTGCTCTCTTGAAAGACTCGTCGCTGGTGTCTGTAATTAGTATGGTTGAACTCACAACAATTTATGGCCAACTTGCTTCAACTTATTTTGATTATCTTGGGCTTGGTATTCTCACAGCATGTGTTTATTTTGTAATTGGATTACCGTTTGTCAGACTCTCACGTTATTTCGAAACACAATTGACCACTTCTCGTTCGACTCCACCGAAAGCAGTAAAATAAAAAAAGGCTCCACTAGGGAGCCTTTTTTATTCATCACTAAAAAATTGATTTAAGTTAACGTTGTTGGTGCAGAGAAGTCTCTATCCATGACAGTCTTTCTCTTATCGGCCTTGGCATTTTCGATGGCTTGAAGACAAATTGTTTGGATTCTGATGGTCAATTGATCAATCGCCTGAGAAGAAGTTGAAAGACCTGCTTCATCTTTGATCATCTTTTTAATTTTTGACGCAACTACCAAAGCTTCGCCGATATTTGGATTTTCGATGTAGAAGTTAAAATCTTTTCCCATAACGGTCTTGCGACCAAGTTTCTGGGCGTGGCTTATAGCGTCACGACAAGCTTTTACAATATCTTGGTTAACAGGCTCGAAAAAACCTGCGGAAGTATTAATATCTCCCTTCTCTTTAATGAACTTTTTAACTTTAGAAATCACGATCAGGCTTTCCATTGGGCCTCCTTACAATTCAACAAACATTAGAATAACCTAAACTATGCTTTAAAGGGCCATCTTGGGCAAGACGAAATCGTGGTCTTCAGGATTAATTGTTCTCTATACAAATAAAGATTCATGAGTTACTTTTTTTATCTCAATTTTACCCACTTCCCCTAGGGATTTTCGATGGATGACACACAACGTATTGTGATGACTGGAATTGGATTAACTGCCCCTAATGGCAATTCTCTGGACGAATTCAGACAGAGTCTTTTGAACTGTAAATCTGGAGTAACTCACACAGAAATTCGCTACATGGGAAAACAGGCGGCCGGACTTTGTGATTTTGATGAATTCAAATTCCAATCTAAAAAGATTCGTCGTCGCGGAACTCGTGCCGGCAGTATTTCTATTTATTGTTCTAACGAAGCCATTAAAGATTCTGGTATCAACTGGGAGTCAGTTGATAAGTCTATGGTTGGTGTTTATCTAGGAATTACAGAACACGGTAACGTTGAAACAGAAAATGAAATATTTGAAATGCACCAGAACAACCTTGATTGGAAGCTCTGGTCTCCGCACCATAATCCTAGAACTGTTTCAAATTCGCCAGCTGGTGAAGTGACTCTCAATTTAAATATTACAGGTCCCCATTATACTCTTGGTTCTGCTTGTGCCGGTGGAAACGTAGGAATTATTCAGGGAGTTCAGCAGCTACTTCTTGGTGAAGTTGATCTTGCCTTAGTGGGAGGGATCTCTGAATCTCCTCAGACTTTTGGAATTTTTGCCGCTTTTGCTGCTCAGGGTGCACTTGCTCACCATGATGATGCGACTCTTGCTTCACGACCACTTGATAAAAACAGAAACGGCATCGTCATTTCTGAAGGTGGATGTGTTTATGTTCTCGAGCGCCTCTCTGCTGCGAAGGCCAGAAATGCTAAGATATACGCTGAGATTGTTGGCTATGCGATCAATTCAGATGCAACTGACTTTGTGAATCCAAATAGCGAGCGCCAAGTTGAATGTATGCATAAGGCGATCAAGAGAGCAGGACTCAAAATTTCTGATATTGATATTGTAAACATGCACGCTACTGGCACTGGTACTGGCGATATTAATGAATGCCGAGCTGTTCGCGAAGCGTTTGCTGATTCCGACAAGACCTTTATTAATTTTACAAAAGGCCACATCGGCCATTGTATGGGTGCTGCCGGTGCATTGGAGCTTGCAGGAAATATTCCTAGCTTCACTGATGGTATTGTTCATCCTGGTATGAACGTGACGGATCTTGATTCTGATTGTGAACTTAAAAATCTCGTTTTCAATGAACCTAAGTTTATTGGAAACGTTAATTATATTCTTAACAACTCATTTGGTATGTTAGGAATCAATTCTGCATTAATTGTTAAAAAGTATACTGTTTAAGGAGTACTGACCCATGACCGCAGCCAATGTTCGTCAAATCGTATTAGACATCATTTCAGATATCGCTCCAGATGAGGACGTGACAGTTATTGATGATAAAAAATCTCTTCGTGAGCAACTTGATTTAGACTCTATGGATTTCCTTGATATCGTAATGGAACTCCGTAAGCGTCATAAAGTTGAAGTTCCACAAGAAGATTATCCGAAGTTAGCAACTCTTGATTCTTGTGTTGCTTATCTTTCACCGAAATTCGCGTAAATTAAATTATGAACTACGATGCTATTGTCATCGGTGCTGGGATGTCGGGCCTTGCGGCCGGCATCCGTTTGGCAATGTTTGACAAGAAAGTCGTAATTCTAGAAAAACACACCATCCCGGGTGGTCTTAATTCTTATTATCAACGTCGCAATTTTGAAAAAGGCGGAATACGCCAGTTCGACGTTGGTCTGCACGCTTTAACGAATTTTATTAAGAAGGGAGAGAAGGGGAAGCCTTTCTCTAAGTTACTTAAGCAACTTCGTCTTTCCTATGATGATTTCAAATTGTGCCCTCAAACTCATTCAAAGATTTTGTTTCCTAATATTGAATTAAAATTTTCAAACGATTTTGAACTTCTTCAAAACGAAGTGAGTGAAAAATTTCCCCATCAGATCGATTCATTCATTAAGCTCGTTGAAAAGGTCCAGGCCTTTAATGAACTTGATTTATCCATTGGATATTCTTCTTCAAGATCAACTCTGAAAAGTTTGTTCTCCGACGAGCTTTTGATTGAAATGCTTTTATGCCCACTCTTGATCTATGGATCTGCTTGGGAAGACGACATGGATTTTGCTCAGTTTGTGATCATGTTCAAGTCTCTTTATTTTGAAGGCTTCTCACGCCCTGAAGGTGGTGTGCGCACCATCATCTCGCTTCTGATCAAAAAGCTTGAGGACGTTGGTGGAGAGATCAGGTTTAAGGCCTCAGTAAACGAAATCCTGACTAAAGATGGTAAGGCGATTGGAGTCAATGTTGGCGGTGAAGAACTTTTCGCCCCCGTTATTCTATCGAGCATTGGTTATCCTGAAACTGTAAGGATCACAAAAAGCCTGGAGAGTCTGATTACTCCACGAGTGGGGGCGATGACTTTTCTTGAAAGCATCTTTATATTTGATAAAAAAATACCCTTGGTTCAGAACGAATCCACTATTACATTTTATAATGATGCGGATAAATATTCTTACCGGCCAGCGACTAACTATTTTGATTCTCGCTCAGCCGTGGTTTGTTTTCCTGATAATTATGAAGCTCTGAAATCTGAGGGGGAAGGTACTGTTCGTATAACTTTTAT
>JFJP01027649.1_pt1 | contig 22725 bp, 27 predicted proteins | sample 431651 | NCBI WGS metagenome assembly JFJP01 (sample SAMN02602958, study PRJNA72255) | Microbial mat metagenome, whole genome shotgun sequencing project. | biome: fresh water; feature: sink hole; material: water; isolation source: purple microbial (photo- and chemosynthetic) mats found in...
AAAAAACGAAATTAATAAAAAAAAAATTATTTATCCATTTCTTCACATTTTTTTCTAAATTCCTTATAAAACTCATTATCTTCATAACCAACAATCCATTCCTTTCTCTTTCCTTCGGCCCAAATCCCTATTATCTTCTCCCCCTTATTATCCGTATAAATTCCTTTCCCATGTTGTTTCCCTTCTTTCCATTCCCCTACATACCTCCTGCCATTCTTCCATTTAAAAACTCCAAATCCATGCTTTTGGTCATTTCTGAACTCCCCATCATAAACCTTCCCATCTTCCCATAAAATCTTACCTTTTCCTTCTAATTTATTCTTTTTCCATCCCCCTTCTCTTCTTTTCTCTTTATCCACAAATTCTCCTCTTCCTTCAATTAAATTATCTTTAAAATTCCCTTTATAAGAAGACCCATCAGCAAACCATACATTCCCTACACCATTCTTCTTCCCATTCTCATAATCTCCTTCATAACGACCACCATCAGGCCAAGTCTCCACTCCTTTTCCATGCTGTTGATCATTAATCCATGTACCCCTATACATGACTCCATTCATATAGCAATAAATCCCTTCACCATTGGCCTTATCATCTATCCATTCCCCTTCGTAATAATCCCCATCACAATGAACCAATCTCCCTCTTCCACAAGCTTTATCGTCTTTCCATTCGCCTTCATAACAAGACCCATCAGCGAAATTTAAAACTCCTTTCCCATCTCGCATTCCATTTAACCATTCACCTTTATAAACTGCAAGGTTTTCGAATTTTATAGGTGGTAAAGATATTCTGGAATGAGAACCTAAGGTTGTTTTGACTAATTCTATGTGAGATTGTTCTGACTGACGTGAGGTTTCGGTTTTAGCTCCTTGAATCTCTGTGATAAAACTAGAGGTTATTTCATTTTTAGGGATAGAAGATTGATTCGGTTTTGAAAAGATGGGAGGGGTTGTGAGAATCACCGCCTCGATGTCTTTGGGTTTGAGGAGATTCGGTTGGGGAAGGGAAGTCCCATAAGAACAACAATTAGAGCATGTATTTCCCATTTATCAAAAAGAAACTATCGTTAAAAATTGGTTTATTCCAACATTTTTTCTTAATGATTTTGTAATATTTGTTCTAATTTCTCTTAAAATTTTTTAATAAAATGGGCTTTTATGGAATGTTGTTAATGATGTTTATGAGTTTATCTCTGATACATTGCACTCGAGTTGTATGGGTAACTTCAAAGCTTCAACTCCTTGACAAAATTCCAGATCTGAATTACACATATTTTTTTGTAATTGACGTAATTTTTCTCATCTTTTTCCCATATACAATGCTTTTTACAACCTCAATACTTTCAAAATTCACACAGAGGACCCTTTTGCTGATAATAAACCTTTTTCTTCAAAGTTTTTTATTAATAGCTTTATCGTTGATTCTTCAATCAGATTACTCATTTTTAACAATTTTTCCATCAGTTTTCATTCTTTTGCCTATAAGCCAAGCTATTTCTTATGTGATAATTCTTGTAAATGTTCAAAAAGTCTTTGACGAGGCAAATAAAACTCAGAAATTTCTGGATATTCTAATGTCTTTATGGCATTCCTTCGCAGGAATTGGACATATAATGGGTTTTTCTATGGGATTATTACTTTCTAGAGGTGCTTTTGATCTGAATCCCATTGATAAATATGCAATTCCATTGCTAATTACAGCAGGTCTTCTTTTCTTTACAGCCATTCTGATTACGTGTTTTCATCGGGAAAAACCTCTATATGTGAAAGAATATGTTCTACCTCCTGAAATACTTACACATGAACTTACCTCCAGTAGTTATTTAAGCCTTTCACCTAATATCTCCAGTCTTTTAAGCATTGAAAAACCTTATAAAGATATTTCAGAATGCTCATATTATTCAAGATTTTCAAGGGAATCAAGTAAATATCCACTTTCAAAATCACAACAAACTGAATTTTATTGGATTTTGAAACAAATTCTGAAATATTCATTAAATTTCGCAGGAATTAAGACTTTATATTGGGGTTTATTGATGTGGGGAGCAGTTTTTCTTAACTTGAATAATAGGGAAGGCGAGGTTTGGCTTGGGGATATGAGCATGATTCTTTATGAAGCAGGACAGATTCTAATGGCTTTATTACTTTCGATCAAACGATTAGAATACAAAAAGACATTAATGATATATCCATTGGCTTTATTATTTGCTTCATCAGGACTTTTGTTCTTATTCATAACAGATCCTACACATTTAGTCTATTATATGGTGTTTCTTATCATAGGGGGGTTCTTAGGATTGTTGTATATTTCGATAGGGGAGATTATTTGTGAAGGGTTGATTATGGAAGCTGATTTAACAATAAGTTTAAAAGGAATGAAGAAATGTGCTGTGGGAATAGATATAATGGGAAATATTATGACTGCTGGATTGATTTTTATTATGCAGTATATGCTGGAATTTCTGATGATTTGGTTCTGTGGACTTGCATTGATTTTGACAATTTATTGGGGGATAGCTTGCTGGAAGGAATTCCATAAAAATGAAAAGTATTATTATTCTGGAAACTCAACAAATAAAAATAATAACTCTGCATTTTAAAACCATTTTTTTTGTTATTTTAGTTTATTATATAAAAAATTAATTTTCATTAATTTTTTTATTTGTTTTTTTCATTTCATCATTGTTTTTTTTAAATGGTTATTAGTTTAAATTTCCCTTATTAAAATCTAAAAAAGTGGAATAAATTACTTCCTGATCCAAGAATTTCACCCATTTGAACCCTTTATAAAAGTTTTCAAAAGCATAGGCTTCCGGTAGGATCCACTTGCTCAAATCCGGGGTCGTTTCAATTGAAATAAACCCATCTCCAAATTGAATCGCAGTATCATTGAATATGATTCCTTGCACTTCAGGTATTTCCATCTTCGGTTCAATAGCTTTCAAACCAAATTTCATCGCTAAATTAATAGTTTCTTGTAAATAGTTCAAATGTTGTTTGTCAGTAAATTCGGTATTAATAATGTCCAGTTTATCACAAAAAGCATCAGTGAAATTGATAGCAATTGTGTTATTCTCCAACAAAACGTCAAGACTTACATTCAAATTAAAGGTTAAGTTCCCAATGGGAGTGGGGTTGGATTTAACTATAGGGTTGATTTCACAAGTTATATTTACTTGTAAACTCACATCATACAAAGGATGCTTGAAATCCAGTTCAGGCGCAACTGGAACACTACAAACGAAGATAACCATTACATCAGCACCATATTTTGCCACAACACCTGGTAGAAAATAATCAATATAATCAGTTTTCATTGTATAATTTGTATTTGGAATATTAACAAGAACGGACCATAGTGCTTCGGCTTCTACCAAGGAAGAGAACACTGAATTTATAAGAGTTTGACTAACAGTGGCTTGGATTTGTTGTTCATGAGAGATGGGATTAAAAACAGTCGGTTCAGGGATTGTTTTGTTCAATAGTGGATCATAAACGAAACCTAATATATCGATTTCAATGCTATTTGATCGAATAATAGGAGCAGAAGTTGGCTGGATGTTCAAAGCTAAAGGAGCTCCTAAAATTGATAATTTATAATCAGATGGGATTTTAACCAAAAGATCATTAACAAAGGAGGGGACTTGATTCTGGAGAACTAAAATGATTTGTTGTTGCACTTGGGTTTTTATTAAATTTTCAAATAACTCAATGAAAAGATTGATAAACTCGATGAAAAAACTGCCATCAATGGATAATTTGAATTGCCCAATATTTACATTGATGTTCGAAAGACTGATTTGTAGTTTATTTGCTGCATTAAGTGCTAACGCAACTGATAATCCAACGCTGATTTCACTTAATTCCACTTTGAGAGTGCCTTCACTTGTAACTAATGATTCCATCACAAGGTTCCCCTCTACATTCACTGCAACATTTTGGATTACAATAGAAATTTCATTTGGAACCAAATCAAGAGCAATATCAGAAACCTTCAAATTAAGATCTTTGATCATTAATTGTGAGACGGATATGGTAAAAGGCCAGACGTTCTCCTTTATGTCCGGCAGAGGAATGGAAAGGATTTTGGTGATCACATCTGGAAGAACGTGGGTTTTGATGTTCGTGAGAGCTTGGTCGGTCAAATTAAGAACAATGGAAGGGTTTGTGGATCGGCAGGTTAAAAGGAGGGTTATGAGTAGCAAAGTGATAAGAGAAATGGAGGCCATTTTAAGATTCTTTTGATTGATTGATTTTATTTTATTTTACTAAATGAATATTTATATTTAGTGAAACTTTTTAGTAGTATAGTATATATTTTATACATTTAACAAAATGAATTTTTGTTTAGTTTTTTCAAATTTTTTTGTAATGTATTTTTTTATAAAAAAAAAAATTTGGTTTTCTTTGATTAAATTTTTTTTTTTTAACCCAAAAAAAAATAAAATCAGAAAAAGTAAAAATCTCTTTTAATTATTTTCTTTCGTTATTTTTTTTTAAATTACAAATAAAATTTTTTTTCTTTTCACAAAAAAAAATCTTTAAAAAAAAAATGAGTCGTCAACAAAAGGAGAAATTCCTGAAGTTTTCCCTCAAAGACAAAAAACTGACCCGTCTTTTTCACAACAAGCGCGTGTCTCCTATGGACTCGGCTTTCCTGAATTACATCTATGAAGAACGACAGAATTTGACCTTCTTTTATGCAGTGGGAGGTAGTGGATTTTCTTCAATAACTCTGAATTATTTGCTGTTTAAACCCAATAGTTCTACTTTTCGGACTTTTACTTTCGGATCAATGTTTTTGATAATGTATTTGTTAATAAAACAGAAAATCGACACGAGATATGAAACTTTATTGATCCCCTATTTCGATAAATATAAAGTGAAATAAACCCTTATATTTTTCTTTTGTTATCAATTAAAAATCTGATAAAAATTTAAAAATAAGTCTTTTTTCTTTAAAAAAAATCATAAATAAGTTCCTTTTTCCATGGAAGAAAAGGAAAATGTTGATATCGACCAATTTTTCTACGATAAAAGAGACAGTTCTTTTTTCCGATTGACTTCAACTCATGGTTTCTTTGAAATTTTCTCCAAGAAAAAACATAAATGTGATCAATTGATCCCTGAAACCATCATATTTTATTCAGGTTTTTTGAGAAAATTCATCAATTTTAATCATTTTCTTAAGGTATGCCAAAATTATGGTTGTTTAACTCTTCAAAAACAAATGGAAACATTATATTAAAAAAGAATAACGATAAACTTAATGCTTTCGGAATAATTCAAGGCTTATCACGAATAAGAATAGATAGGGAAAAAGCTGATAATATTTTAATATTGAAGGAAATCCTTCGAAATATGCCTGCAAGGGTTCTTTTCCATTAAAATAAAGAAAAAAAGACGTTATTTATTCAAAAAAAGTCTATACCGAAAATGTTTGCAAAACTCAACAAAGATTCGAAAATATTGCCTTTAGATGAAATAATTGAATTAATCACTGATAAAGCGGTAATTTCTTAAGAAATATAATCGAAATTAGCTGAAATTAATTCAAGGGGATTATGAACCTTTTGCAAACAAGTTTGGAGTTCAAAACCAATTCAAGTCTTTAGTTTTTAATGTTTTCTTGAGTAAATTTTTATAAAGAGGAGGTCTATTATTGTGAAATAAGACATGATATTGATTCTATGCCTTCTGGGTACAAATTTTATAAAAAAACCACAACTACCAAAGTAAAAACAACCTTTTTTTAAATTTTAAAACCAAAACTTTTTCTTTTAAAAAATGCGAAAATTTATGATATAGATCGTGAAAATCGAGCCGAATCCTGATGATTACATCGAGGCTTTGGACCATGTAGAAATAGAAGCAAGGGAGGAAATCGTAACAGAAAGGACCTTTTTCAAAAGCTTTGATAATAACTTGAACAAAAGAATTGAAATGGTTTAGTTTTATAAAAAATTAGCGAAATTAATGATGAATTTTCTTCGGAAGTCTTTGAAAAATATCGTGGAGTTCATGGAAGTCGCCTATAGGATAAAAGTGAAGAAATTCGTGGCGAAATTTATCTATGATAAATTTAACAGATTATTTTTTATAGGTTCTTTTTAAAAAAAATATTAAATAAAATCATTTATATTAAACATTAAAAATAGGAGGAAAAGAATTATTGATAGATTTTCATGAATTAGGTTCCTTTTTAATGATGAATTTTGCAATAAACTGATTAAAATAGCAAGCATAAATAAGCATAAAGTCAGAGAAGAACTGCAGGAAGGGCATAATTCATTTGATGATTTCATAAAACATTTGAAAGCTCATAAAATAATGAAAAAGGCTAATAATTCAAAAATGTTCGATTTTTTTTTTAATTGGGAATTTAAAGGGAAAATAATGAGATTGTTTTTGTAGAAATTACCTTATACCAAAATTGATTTCAATGGAGAAAGAAGCGGAAAACAAAAAGATGAAAAGGCCAGTGTCTATGAAATTGTTCACAAAACTGATCATTGAGAGATGTAAGGGAGACTTCTGCAATTATTTGATCATGGATAATAATCAGTAGGGACTTCTTTTATTAATTTTTTTTTTTCATAATTCAAATTATTCATTTTTTAAATTTTTCAATATTTATCACAATTTTTTCACAATTTTTCAATTTTCAGAGGAGTTTTGAGTCTTAGGAAGAATATTTTCGATGAATACAAAAAGCATTTCGGCGAGAATTATTCGAATTTTAACATGCCTTCCGTTCGTTCCCTTTTCACTTTCCTTTCCCTTCACAAATTTTCCCATTTTTTTATCAATTAGGCCAGTTTGCCTCACGAAATCAGTTATCAATTAGTTTTAAGAGCAAGACAAAATTGTGAAGAAATAATACAGCTTTTAAAAAAGAACAAAATTTTTATGAAACAAAGCGTTTTTTGAATAGAAATTTCTTGTTAAAATTTGATTTATTTATTTATAGAATACTCAATATTTAAACGGGGAAAACCAATTGAATATCGATGATGCTGAGGAGTTTCCCTTCAAAACGAAGAGGAAAGATGTTGATAATCTCGAGACCCTATACAAGCGAGTCAAAATATGCAAATCTTGTTTTATTGTCTATTCACTTGCTGCAAGATATTTCGATAATCAATTGAAAAAAGATTTACAAGGTTTATTTTATTTGATTTTTATTGAATTTTATGATTTTTATTGAATTTTTTTAAATTTTCAACAAATTTATTCATTTTTTTCCTAAAATAAGATCCTAATTTCAATAAAATGCTCAAACCTGAAAAAGCTCTTCCCTTTTCTGAAGAAGATAACGCTCTCCTCCTTTCCAAAAAACCTTACGGAGGTCTAAACTCTCGTGCAACAACAGCACAATCCAACGTTTCTCGAAAGAAATATCGTGTAACAACAGTGAATCGTGATAGAAAATCGTTAATAAATGAGCAAAACACGAATGAACTGATGAAATCTCATGAAAAAAACGAAAAAAACTGTAGTTTTAAAAAAGAACCGTCTTTTTTCAAACCAAAACCCTATAAATCCGAGATCCAATTGAATAAATTAACGATGGGTTTTTTGAATTACGATAAATTGAAGACATTTTACAAAGAAAATCAGGACTCACCATTAGAGTTTGAAGCAATTTCACCGAAAATAAAGCCGAAATTCAATGTGGATTTAGATAAAGATCTGAATATTTTCGAGTTTTTCAATACTCAAAATAAAAATACAGGGTTTAAACTCAGGATTAATGTGGACGGGGGGCTTAAAAGACAAACCGTTATTCTATCAAATCTTCCTTCTTTTCAGAATATGGACGTTTTTTTATAATTTAATTAGAATTTTATAAGAATTTTCGAATAAGAATGAGGAGATTGAACATTCTGCAGGCTATAGGAAGAAGTTCACTTCATCAAATAGACTACAAATCAAAGATCTTCATCGTTATTTTTTTTTTGTGGAAATTTTTTATTAATTTTTGAAATAGGACCGAATGTTAACGGCAGAAAACTAAGACAAATGTAAAAAAAATTGATTTTTTGTTTGAAAGCATAAGTTGTTTTTAAAATTTTAAAATTGAAATTTGGATGATTTTAAATTTTTTTTCAAAAAATCAAAATTTTTATTCAAAAAATCAAAATTTTTATAAAAAGAATGGTAGAAGAATTGAAACAGAAGATCCAAAGTTCGCAAAATTGCTTTAAATATATCGGGAATGTCTGTGTTTATCACAACACGAACAATTTCCAACATCTCAGGAAAAAATACAAGTTTAATACCTCAACCCCCTTTCATCCTTTAGTTGAAGGTTCATTAATTAAATAAAAAAATCAACATTTATTAAAAAATTATTAGATTTGAATGTAAAAGAATTGCCACAAATTGATATAAATAAGGTTTCTGAAATTTTCAGCTATCCTATTGCGAAAAACCCTGAGTTTTATGAGAACTATTACTTATTCAATCAATTTACCGCAGTGCCTTATATGCTTTTATCGTCAAAATCGAATGAAAATGAAGCAAATAGTAAAGATTTATCATTTGTGGAAATTCAATAATTAATTGCGAAAGATGAAATAACTATTATGTTGCAGGATATCTTCGACAGTTATGCTGAATATATGGATATCTGCCAAAAGGCCATTAAAAAACAAACAAATAAGCAAATCCTTCTATTCAATATTCCAGGTTTTTTTAAAAAAAATTTTTAAATTCTTTATAATTTTCATAATTTTTCATAATTTTCATAAAATTGTTATTTTAAAAATTTCATAAGGCCAAGCCTATACTCTTTACGGAAAAGAATGCAATTACGATAATATGACCTTAGCAAATCTAATAGACAATCTGCTTTTCGACCTCCTGAATAAAAATCTTATCAAGATTTCTGAGACAACTTCCTTTAAATTCATTGGATATGGGTTTGGAGGCTATATTCTGCAATCCTACGGTAAAATAACCATGATATTTTTCTTAAGAATTATTTCTGATTTTAGTGATATTTTCTGATTTGACTATACCCTATTTCAATAAAATGCTGCTTATCAACAGTTTTTCAAATATCGATCATATTTTAAAAACAACCTTTGAGAAATCTTTGGATATTTTCAACGATTCTCCGAATAATTTACCTGAATTACCCTATAATTATTATTCAGTAATGGTAAATTCGAAAGACATCCCATCAGATGTCATTAAAAGGAAGATGGCTTTAAATCCAATTAAAATCTCAGGAAGAATCGCGATAATTAAAGGTCTTTATTTTATATTTCTTCACTATTGTTCTTAATAACAATTTATTAATTTAATTGATTTTCATTGCATTTTAATCAAAATTTTCAAAGGTTTTCTTTATTATTTTATCTCTTTTTCTTTAAAAATTAAGGATTATTAAATTCCTATGATATTCAGGATCGATTTAAGCAAACTCCTCTCGAGTTACAAATAGTCCATTCATTGAAAAACTGTTTAGTTTCTATAAATCACGTGGATAGTTTAGTCCAGTATGTAGAAGAACCTCGGTTCAACTCCACGAATTTCGAAGGATATTTCAAAAACCCCAACCTGAAAAATGTTAGGAAATATACTTATATAGAGGGAGGCCACTCGCTTTTAGAAGAAAAACCTGAAGAATTGGCAGAAATAATCCAGAATTTCATTAATGATGTTTAAATTTTCAATAAAATTTTCAAAAATTTAAATAAAAAAACACAAATAAATTAAACTTGTTCACATGGATTCTCAAATAAACCCAGATAATGAAAATAATCCCTTAAAAACTGAAGCAAAAAACCAAGAATTTGATGAAAAAGAGCCTGAAAACGATATAAATCCACCTTCTGTTATTGATTCCCGACTTCTACAAACTGGTGATTATCAATTACATGTAAAAAAAACCATATAATCATCAATAAAATTCGCTATTTAGATATATATACAAGAAACAAGAGGCTTAGTTTCTAAAGACTCCTCGTTTATTATATAATTTCATTTGATTTTACGATAAAAACACCATAAATTAGATGTATTATTGACCCTTTGATTAAAATAAAGGCTTTTGATATGGTAAAACACTCGAAAATAAAGGAAAATAGAGGCTCTGGAATGATTTATTGGGGGGAGCATTTCTTTTTTACAAAGAATTTCGAAGAAAGTTCAAGTTTTGAACTAGAAAAACTGCATCTCAGCATCTATGATCATAACCTTTTGGGAGCAGACGCTTTGATCGGGGAATTCGATTTGGACCTTATCTCAATATATTTCTCACAAGAACATTCTTTAAAACATCAATGGATAGCACTGAGCAATTATAAAAGCAATTTTGAAAAAATACAAGGTTATTTTAAAGAAATGGTTCATTTCCATTATTTTTTTTATTTATTTAGAAAAATTGAGTTTTTCCTGAAAAAATGAAAAATCAATGTTTTTTTTATAAAAAAATAAAAAATTTTGATGATTTTTCATAGAAAGACCAGAAGCAACTCTTCAGTGATTCAGCTTTAGGGCCTTTAGCTGAAGGAAGAGTCCTGATGCCGCCACAAATACATACAAAGGGTTGGCAATTGAAGATAGGACTTTTAAAAGGTGAAAATCTGATAAAATTGGACAGTTGGGGTTCGATTGACAGTTATCTTGTAATTTCCTTTGGGAATGTTGAATATAAAACTGAAGTAATAAAGGATAATATAAATCCTATCTGGGGAATAGACATTTTGGTTAGTATTTTCAAAGATAATCCCGTTGTTTTATCGAATAGTTTATTGTAAAGCTGCCGTTTTCTGAGCCTTCTATCAATGATAATATAGTTTTCAAGCTATACGATTGGGATCGAGGCCAAAAAGATGAATTAGTAGGCTCCAGCCGCTTTTTTAAAAAGGATGTTCTCACAGGAAAAGTATGTTTTTTTGCTTATTTTAATCAAAGAAAAATTAATTTTTTTCATCAATTTTTGATTTTTTTCATTATAAACTCAAAAAAGTTCTCAAATTTCTTTTGGCTGAACCTTTACGGTTCTCACTCAAGTGGCGACTCAAAAATCTCCTCAATAATGAACAATAATCCTTCTCTTGGCTCCCTTTGGAAAGGCCGAATCCTTTTAAGTCTGCAAGCTTTTGAGCAGGAAAACCCTAAGCTTTCTTCACAAAAGAACCTCCCGACCCCAATCCCCCAGGAAAACATTGATAAATACACGAAATTCGCAAAGGAGAATTTAATGGAATGGAGCATTTTTGTTGAAGTTTATTATGGATTAAGCTTCCCTTCCAAGAAAACAGCCTATGAATTAGAAATTCGATGGGCTGATCAAGAGCTTTTCTTTGAAAAAGCCGAGGCTAAAGGCAATTTATGGGAATGGTATTGCAGAAAGAAGCTGAAATGCATTTTTCCTTATAATCGCTTCGAAGATTTACCAGATATCTTCATTTATTTGAAAGATGGCGATAATAGGATCAGTTTCTTCAGAGAATCAGCAGCTTATTTTATGAAGCAATTGACTGAAAAACCACAGATTTATCTCTTGAAACCAGAATTATCCAAGAATTCAGGAGTTAAATTCAATGAAGCTGGTGTTTTGAAGATGAGATGCACATTGGGATTAAGCGATATTTTCGAGGATTTGAATATAGGAGAATGGAATAAGCCTTTGCAGAGGCCGGTAATGAAAAGTGCCTATTTGTATGCCAATGTGTATCAGGCAAAAAGCTTGATACCAGCTGATGATGATGGCAGCTCGGACCCCTATTATAAACTGGAGTATTATGGATGTGAAGAAGTATCGCATGTTATTCACGATACATTGAATCCAGTATTTTTGATTATTTTTTAATAATTTTAAATTTTTTATCAAATTTTCAAAAAATGATAGATTTGGTACAAAACCCACAAAATTATCATTCCTTTTTGGGGTCTCGAAGACCTTCCACCGCTAATCCTTAAAGTTTTTGACAAGGACCTCCTCAGTGACGAGTACATGGGCCATCAGCTGATCTCCCTGAGTCACGGCATAGCCGAAGGCTATGTGAATTTCAACAAAACCGAGACCCCAACGCCTAAATGGTTAGATTTGAATTACGGTTCAAAAAAAACTCTCATTTTGTTTAAAAAGCGAAAAATTTTCGTTTTTTTTAAATAAAAAGACCAAGAAAAAAAAGGAGCTGGAAGGATTCTGGTGTCTTTTAACCTATTAGAGAATATTCCTTTGAATTATTCACCTTCTATATACCCTTTGATGGATAAATACAATATAACAATAAGGATATTGGGTTTGAGGAATTTGAAGAGTTTAGGACTGTTTCCTGTGAAAAGGCCGTTTATTAAATTTGATATCAACAGTCTTAGACCCATTGAGACTAAGCAGAATCTCGCTGAGAAAAAAAAGATCGTCACTCAGCCAAAAGAAAGTGGACCAAACCCCAATTTAACCACACTTATTTCGTAAATTCTATAATAAAAACCCATTTTTTTTTGAATTTTTTTGTTTTTATGAAAATCCTTCTCTTTTATAGTGTGTAGTCTATGATTGCATCCTCAAAGGCCTTCACCAGCCTGTTTTAGGGCATTTTTCCATAGATTTAGACCTTTTTATCAGAGAAAGTCGAGAAAGAATGAAAAAAAAACTAAGAAAATACGCTAATATTCTCACAGAAAAAAACGCTGTTTTTTCGCAATTATCGGGTTTTATCCCTAAAAATGAGGATCAGCCAAAAAAAGCTTTTTCTACTAATAAAGAACAAGGTCTCCAAGAAATTGAGCTTTCTTCGGATAAAGACCGTGGTCTTAAAGAGCCTTTATTGAAGATTCAAGAAGAATTTATCATTGATTTAGAGGTTTTTTCAATAAGAATTTCCTTTACAAATAATAAAATTTCTTTTGATTTTTCTCTATAAAATATAAAAGCAATCAGATAAATCGCCAAAACTTAAGGTTTTCCTTGAAGATGGTACCATTGACTCCACGGTTATCGTGCGAAAAGCCCAATATTCCTTTAATAACTCCAAGAAAACCATCACCGAAACAAGCATCCCAGACCCCACGTTTTTTATCTCAATTTTCTCTTATAATTTATTGAATAAAAAGCCATTATTTACCTCTTGGTTTTGACCCAAAAGAAACGCGATTAAACACGATTAACCCTAAAAGACATTATCGTTATTTCGTTACAGAGCCTTTAGAAAACACTGAATTCATTGATAAAAAGACCTTTGATGAATTCGAAATTTATCGTGGAAAACGATTTACTTCAGATACCCTTTTCTCCAAAATATCAAATGAAAAAAAGGAAAGATCAGTGGGTCTTTTCAAAGGTTGGGTGGATATTTTATCCAAAACACAGAAAGAATTGATTTCTAAGCAATATCCTGATAAAAAATCAAAGGAATTTGAAGGAAATAACCGATCTTTTGACTCGATAAACATGTTAGGAAAGCAAATGAAAATTGATTTAAATAAAGAATTCATGGAAAGGACTGCCTGTTTGATCAGAGTTTATGTGATTTCTGCAATAAATCTCGCACAATTAGACGAGGATTCTTTATCAGACCCTTATTTAGTGTTGAAACTCGGCGATAAAACTCAGGATAATATGAAGGAATATCAACAGGATAAGACGAATTGTGAGTTCAATAGACTATTTGAGTTCAAAACTACGCTACCAGGAGCTTCACATCTTAATATTCAAGTTTGGGATAAAGACCTTATTGTAAAGGATGATCTTATTGGTGAGACTTTTATCGATCTTGAAAATCGTTTTTTCTCGAAAAGGTTCAGAAAATTATCGAATATCCCTATAGAAACAAGGCCTTTATATCATCCTTTATCTAAATTGGAAAAAGGTCGTTTGAGATTATGGCTTGAAGTAATCCCTGTAGTAAATATAGATGAAGTCAAATTACTATGGGACTTAACACCTAGACCTCCTTGTTTATATGAACTAAGGGTTGTTGTTTGGGATGTTGAAGATGTAGCTAGTCAGGATATTGAAGATTGTTCTGATTTGTTTATTACTGGACTTTTTGGAGAAAAACAACAAAAAACTGATACACACTTTAGGTGCCAAAGCGGCAATGGGAGCTTTAATTGGAGAATGGTCTGGGATGTGGTGTTGCCTTTGAATGATAATAGTGTCAGTTTTCAAGTGTGGGATAAGGATTATTTCTCACCTGATGATTTTATCGCAGAGGGGACGATTAGTTTTAAGAATGAGGCAGAAAGGGCGTATGAAGGAGAGAATGTGGAGAAGATTTGTGGGAAGAAGATGGTGAAGGTGAAACAGGGGAAACAAGGGGAAAATGAGGTTATGGTCAAAGACGAGAAATTTGTTGTCGAATTGAAGAATATCAAGAAAGCTGGATATGTAATGCATTTTTCCATTTTTTATCATATTTAATGAATTAATTAATTAAATAATCTTTCAGGTTTCTAAAGAAACTTTAGCGAAATTAACGCTATCCTTAGAATTAATCCCCAAAAGTCTTGCAGATGCCAGCAAAGTCGGAGTAGGAAGAACTGAACCTAACCATTCACCTTGGCTTCCACCACCAGTGGGAAGATTTGAGCTGAGTTGGAACCCCATCACATTATTTGTAATTTTCTTTATTAATTGTTATAAAAATATAATTCAAAGAATAAATGTGTTGGGCCGAAAGCCAGAAGAAAGGTTTGTATTTGTTTATGTGTGACAATTTGTACAGTTCTTTTCCTGTATTTGTTACCAACGATCCTTGGGGGACTGCTCACTAAAGCGATAGAAAGCATATTTTAAATAAAAAAAATAATTTAACAAAAAAAGAACAAATTTTAAAAAAAAAAACACATAATTTTCCTTGAAAAACACAATTTTTTATTAATATCTTTAATAAAAGAAGAAAAACATGAGGAAAAAATTACAAGCAAAACAATCAAAAAAGGTCAAAACTCCCAAACTCGACCTTGAAAATCTCACATTCGACCAAATTGAGCAACAAAACCATCAAGAAAACCTTTTATCTTGCAAGCCCCAAAATCCAAATAGCTCCCCTATTCAAACTTCTAAAAAAGCTGCATGGATTGATAAAAACGATCAAGAAGTATCAATAGATATTTCAAAAATCGCTCGTTTGCGAAAACTGCGTAAAACTGATGAAGAAAACGTAATAAAAGGTGATGAATATCAAGAGCGTTTACAGGAGTTTTATGCTAAAAAACTGAACAATATGGACTTTTTCAAATGGGGGTCTGTTTCCACTGAAAATGAGCCTGAAAATACCACTAATTTCAAAGAGTTTTTGAATAGAGATATCGATTTATTTGATGAAAAACGTGAAGAATTGCCTAGTCTCGTGATTTCGATAAATAAACTTGGGAATTTACAAAGAAAAGATGAACATAACGCTGTGGTTCAAACCATTGATTTTCACCCAAATAACGAGATTTTCCTGAGTGCTGGCTACGATAAAATGATGAAGCTTTACTCAGTGAAAAAAGAGGAGAATTACGGTGTTTATACCGATACTTTTAAGAAAAACCTGAAGGTTTTAAAGCGAATTTACCTGGAGAATTTCCCAATGAAAAAATGTCGATTTTTATCACAAAAAAATGAGATTTTATGCTGTGGATTGAAAAAACACCTTATTTCTTATGATCTAACAGCGGAGAAAACCGAGAAATTCGCTTCAAATCTCTTCACGTCTTATTTCGATAAAAATATCGATAATTTTTCAATATCTCCTGATGAAAAATACATTGTTCTGAACAACGACAAAGGCGATTTAATCATGTTATCAGGCAAGAACAAAGAGTATCTTTTCCATTTGAAAAGCAATGACCCTTGCACAACAAGCCGATTCACAAATGATGGGAAATTCCTCTTTACAGCAGGTTCTTCTGGTAAAATATATCAATGGGATCTGAATAAACGAATGGTTTATGACTGTTTTGGAACTTCTTCTATCAATTGTCTTGATTTAAGCTATAATGATAATTATTTAGCAGCAGGGGGGTTGAATGGCATCGTCAATATATATGATAAGGATCAAATCAATCAGAAAATGAATAGGACTGCTTTAAAAGAAATAGACAATTTAACCACTGGGATCACTGGTTTGGAGATTAATAAGAAAGGAGAAATGATGGTTATTGCCAGTAAATGGAAAAAAAACGCAGTTAGATTGGTGAATTTGGCAAGTAGGACTGTCTTTTCTAATTGGCCCAATTTGAAGACCAAATTACAGTTCGTGACTGAGGTGAAAATGAGCGAGAATTGCAAGTATATGGTGCTTGGGAATGATGAGGGGAATGTGTTTTTGTATAATTTCAAACATTATAATTAAGAGGAAAGAAGAGTTTTGGTTTTGACAAGTGAAAAAAAAATATTCTGTGGGTTTTGAAAAAAAATTTTTTAATTTTTTAAATTTTTAAGAAATAAATCAAAAAATGAAAAAAAAAAAAATTTTTTTTAATTTTTTAATTTTTTAATTTTTTAAATTTTTAAGAAATAAATCAAAAAATTAAAAAAAATGAACTTTTTAAGAAAGAAATCATTCGCATTTTATCGCCTTTCTAACTTCAAATCTCAGTTTTTTTCAAGCGATTTTAAATCCTGCATTCCCAAACTTTTCAACGAAACTCAGAAATACAAGCAGCTTATTCGCATAGTTCCTTTATTCCCCCCCAACCCTAACTTAAACATAAATAAAGTACGATCAAAACGAATTAGACCTACTTGCCAAAGACCTAAACAAACCCACAGACTCAGTCTTTTTAAAAGATATCAAAGAAAATAAACTTGATTGGGTTTATGAAGCAAGTAAATCTAATTTCTTTTTAAATATACTAAAAAAAATAAAAAAAAGATGCTAATTATGAAAAAAACTTGATATTTTATAACAAATTCAAGTATGAAAAGCCTTTGGATTATCGTGTGAAACTGATGAAAATCGGTTCTCAGCTCGCAAGAGAACTTCTTCAGAAAAAATTGAAGGAATTCGATATAATTTTCCCAAAGAAATTCAACAATAGTTTTGATTTGATTTATAAAATAAATTAAAATGGGTTTTTAGATGATATTGCTGAGGTTTTGAACGGCTTGGCTTTGACCAATTATAAATTCGATTTGAAATCGAAAGTTATTGAGGAAAATGATGAAGAAGCCGAAAAAGAAAACGGGAAAAAGGGTTTCCAACCTATAGAAAATCTCAATATTATTAAACAAGATTTCAATCTTTCAGGTTTTAAAAGGAAAATTCTCTATAATTTCTCTAAATTTTTCATTAGATTCTTATTTGAATTTTAAGCTAAAATCTGCAGAATGCACAAATTTTGCAAGAAATCTTGCTAATACACGAGCGAATATCGCTACTCCACAAGTAGATCTCCTTTATAAAATCTCTAATCATTCGAAAAAAAGTTCATGTTCGAAGAAGCTTCGAATCTGGCAGAAGGAAATAATAAAGTGAATTTAGTGTCATTCAAAGGAACGGAATTGGAGGCTTTGAACTTGAATTTGCTGTATAATGTGGGGAAAGCCTCAAAAAATCAACCAATGCTTGTAAATTTAAACTATAAGGGCAATCCGGAAAAACCTGAGGATGTTTTCTGTTTGATTGGAAAGGTTTTTTATTCATTTTAACAAAAAATTTAATGATTTATTTGAATTTTATTCATAGGGAATAGTTTTTGATGCAGGCGGTCTTAATATAAAGCCCACAGGTTCAATGGAAACGATGTATTTGGACAAAGGTATTGTCTGATAAATAAATTTTACTCAATACTTTATATATTAGCTGGGGCTTGTGCAGTTTTAGCTGTTTTGAAAGGCTTAATAGAATTAAATCTTCCAGTTTTTTATAAAAATTTTGAAGTTTTTACAAGTTTTTTTATTTAAATCTAGATTAATCTAACGTGTAGCATCGCATTAGCTGAAAATTTCATTGGTGAGAACTCTTATCGTCCTTCTGATGTTTTAAAAAGCCATAAAGTACTTATTTTCTTGTATTATTATATAGCTATACAGAACCTTGATATATAAAAAAAAAATCATTAAAATATTAAATAAACTTCATTATTACTAAAAAAGGGAATAACAGTAGAAATTAATAACACGGATGCTGAAGGAAGATTATGTCTAGCTGATGCTATGTCTTGGACTCAGAAAACCTATAATCCTCATACACTCATCGAGCTTTCAACCCTCACAGGAGCCTGTATGGTGGCTTTGGTAATAAAGAAAAGAAGGCAATACAATGATTTTTTTTTTTAAAAAGGGAGAAAATACTGCTGGACTTTTTAGCAATGATGATGAATTGGCAAATAATTTGCTTGAATCGAGCAAGAAATGCAATGAAAGTTTGTGGAGAATGCCGATTTTGGAAGATCATAGAGAATTAATCAAAGGAGAAGTGGCTGATATTACAAACAGCACGAAAACGAGATATGGAGGAGCACGGATTTTTTATTTTATTAGGAGAAATTCGTAGAGAAAAACGTGAAATGGGTGCATTTAGATATAGCAGGGTGATTTTTTCGATTAATTTTATTACTTATTACTTAATTTATTCATCTTTTTAAATTTCGTTTATAATTTTCTAAATTACTGCTAATATTTTCTAAATTTTTTGTTTAAATTTGTTGTTTATTGTGAATAAAAAAATAAAGACCTGCTGAATCGAAGAAAGATAAAGATTTTATCAGAAGCGGAGCAACAGGGTTTGGGACACAAACGTTATTGGAATATTTTTGGAAGATTGTTCAAGATAAAAAATAAAAATAAAAAGAAATTAAAATTGAAAATAAAAATAAATAAATGAAGAAGATTTTTTAAAAATAAAATGAGTTTTCAATGATTTTAATTTTTTAATTCAAAAATATTTTTTATTTTATTTTATAATTTTATTCAATTGATTTCCTCAATTTTTTCCATCAAAATGGTAATGTATTCCCAGGCCCCATAAAACTTGTTGAATTAAAAAAAAAATTTAAATGTTTTATAAAATATTTATTAACCTGTTTATGCAAACTGCTTGAATTATTACTAAATAGATTCATCAATTTATAATATTTCTTTCTTTTTTCGGCCTTCATTTCCCAAAAATCAATTAAATCCAATAAAAAACAATACCCTAAATTTATTTATCTCAATAAAGCCAATAATTGCATTGATAATGTCGACAACCAATTGTAAATTTTCAATATTTCTAATCGACTTTTTACCATAAAATTTAAATATTTGTATATTTTACAAAAGATTTTACTTCATTTATGTTCTGCTTTAAATTGTTCATATTTTCTGTTCGTGAAGTGAGTTTTAATATCGTGGAAACAGTGTTTCGACCAGAGGATAAATCTTCTAAATCGCATTGAAATCCTTTATTTTTATTTATGGTTTCCTGACGTTTTTTTTCCCATTTGTCTCTAATTGCAATTGTTTCTAAAAACGCCTATATTTTTTAAAAATATATATAAAATTTTTAATTTAAATAAAATTTTTTTGTTAATAATGCATTTTCATGAAAATTTTATTCTGTTTTTCACCTGAATTTCTTTGATTTCCTTTTTGATCATATTATGAAAAATTTCAAATAAATTATTTGAAACATTTTCTTTCTAAAATTTTAATTTTTGTTATTTTTTATGATCATTAAATTAAAAATAGAACCAATGTTTTTCTAAATTCTTCAAGATGTTCATCGTTTTCTCGACTTAGAATAAAGGAATCATTTGTGATGATCTGCTCTTGCAAATATTCATTGAGACACTTTTTCTCATAGGTTGGCAAAATTTCATTGAAGAGAAGGTTCAGATTTAAGTTGTATTCTTTTTCACTATCGGCAATTTTTTTCGAAACTTTCTTCATTTTCTTTATGAAAAATATTTAATTTCATTGAAAATTCATTTTAATTTCATTTGTAACAAAACGAAACAAGAATTTCAAATATAAAAAAATGTCATTTCAAAAATTAAAATAAACCTCCAATTCAATCAATAATGCTTTCAGCGTCTCTTGGAAACTCTTTATTCTCCCAGTCAATTCCACTGTAATTTCAAACTAAAAACCCCCCTCCTTAAAAAAAACCACTTTAAAAAAAATAACAACCCCATTCAAATCACAAAAAATCTTAGCATATTTCTCGATCAATTCCTCATATTTCTGTTCCGCCAGCCCTTTGAATATTTTTTCGAGTTCATTATTATTCTTCGCCCCTCTTAAAAACAATTGGAACTCCATTGAATAATATAAATATTTCAGCCCAGACAATTTCCTGCAAAAATCTTCAATATATTTCGATCTCTCTTCAATGTTTTCTTTATCTAAATTGCCTATTATTTTCTCTGATGGCAAAGGAGGCACATAGCATCCAGGCCATCTTTTCAATAAAATCTTCCTGATTTCCAAAAAGTCTTTAAACGTACGAAAAATCTCAAAATTTCCAATTTTATCCAATCCTTTGACTGAATAAATTTGATGCTTTTTAAATCCATCCTTCATCAGGTAATTCTCGATTCTTAATGCAATTTCCTGATCATCGTGAAGCATTTTCGACTCTTCTATCAGAGAAAATGACAGCCGCTTGTGTAAAGGGTTCATATCAAGAAAGGAATGGGCAAATAATTGTGGATTTTTTTCATTTTCTTATTTAAAATACAAAGGGATTATAATGGAATTATAGAGAAAATGTACCGTTTTGGAGATTTGTCATGGAAATTTCTTTGCAGGGTTCTTCAACTATTTGTACTTCATGGGTTATTTCTAAGGGTTCTTCTTTTATTTCATTTTCGGGTTGATCCTCGTTTGCTTCCATTTTAAATTTATTTGTATTATTTTTGAAATTTTTTGCTTTTTTAAGTTTATAATTTTTTTTAATGTTTTGAAAAAAATTTCGATTACTAGATTACGCCAGTTAAAAAACAAAATAAATTCATTTTTTAAAGGCAAAAATAATTAAATAAAAACTTGATGTTATTTTTCGAAATAATTAAATAGATATTTTTGATATTAATAATAATAAATCTTATTTTTTCCAATCAGTTTTTCTTTAAAATTCCTTAAATGTCTTCAACAATTATTTCAGCCAAAAAAACCTATCATGTCACTGATAACAACATCCGTAAGCAGTTCCTTGATCAAGTCTTTACTCACAGGAAAAAGCCTATCAAAGAAGTAAAAAATACGTGGATTTCATGGTCAAATTTTTATTTTTTTTAAAGATTGCAAAGGATTTCGGAATCAAGTATTCCACAGCTAAAGCCATCATCAGAGTTTATAAAAGTGAGGGTCGAATTAACAAAAAAACCAAAAAAATTCATAAAAAAAACAAGCTTATTGTAAAAAAAATAAAATTTTTCGCTTTAAACTGGCATTTCTTGCATAAAAAAGGCACACGTCGAAATAACTCCAAAACTTGAAAAAATCGAAGGTAAAGAGACCACAGCTGATGTCATTGAGAAGAGTGATCTTACACAGAGTTTTATGCCTCTTCAAAATAATTTCAATGTAATTTTTTTTTTAAACATCATTTGTTTTATAAATATTAAAATTTTTTTTTATTAATAATTTTTCTTTCAGTTAATGCTGAACACTAATTTCATCTGCAATCAAATGAACCAAATGATTCAGATGCAAATCTTAAGACAGACATTGCTTCCAAATCCTGCACTATACTTTCCTTCAAATTTTCCTTACTTGCATTTTTAAGAATTTTAGAAACTTAAAATGCAAATATAGGAAGTAATAAACATTATAATTTATTTTTATAAAAAAATCGTTAAAAGGCCGAAAAATTAAAAATTAATAAAAAATTTTGAAATCTTTAATGAAAAGTTTTTTTTGGGCATTTCTCTTATAAACGAAAAAAGACTTATTTAATTAAAGAGTTCTTTGATTTTAAACAATTTTTAGCAAAAACAAAACATCTTCTATCTTTTTAATGGCTTAATTTCACCCATATTTTAATTTGAATCCAGAACAAAGGATTTCTATTAAAATCATGTGGCTTTTAAGAGAGTTCTCTTTTTTTTCCTTCGGAGAGCCAATTGAGAAAAAAGATTCCCTCTTTTGGATCAAAAACTTTTTGAAATTTGTGGATTTGAAATTCAATAATTTTATTTTTTTTTAAATTAAAAAAAATTAATTTTGCTTTTTTTTCATATTTTGTGATATCTTTATAATATTTTGAATGAGTCTATGGAATATGATTATTAGTCCATTTTTTTTTTTAAATTATAATTTTAGCTTTTCGATCGATTTCAAACTTTAATTTCCAGTAAAAAATAAGTTTTTCAAATTAAAATTTAAAAACTATCCATTGATTTTTAAATGATGAATTTGTGAACAAATAATGTCTTATTTTGAAATGAAAAAAATTTGCATTCTTCATTCATTAGGAATTTTAAGTTTTTCTCTCATTCAAACACGAGTTTTGTGTTTCTCTTGCAAAAAAACAGGTAAAATTAGGAAACTAAAACTAAAATTAACAATTTTCTTTTCAGACAATTTCTTTTTCTTTTCTTCAATACTTTGTTGAAAAAGCAGAAGATCAGATTTAAATATTTAAAAAAAACAAAGAAGAACACAAAAATAAACCAAATGAATTTGGAAATTTTTTTATTTATTCCATTGATTCTTAAAAATTTTAATAAAATATATATAAATTTGAAGAACTGCCATTAATTTTAATTCAGCTAATGAGAAAAACATTTTTATGAACAATTTTTTAACAAAACAAATTTATATAATATTTAATTTTTATTC
>JFJP01011860.1_pt1 | contig 22722 bp, 19 predicted proteins | sample 431651 | NCBI WGS metagenome assembly JFJP01 (sample SAMN02602958, study PRJNA72255) | Microbial mat metagenome, whole genome shotgun sequencing project. | biome: fresh water; feature: sink hole; material: water; isolation source: purple microbial (photo- and chemosynthetic) mats found in...
AAATTGGCTTCCAACCATTGTCGCCGGTCAACAACATAGACTCGACTAAGCGGCTGCGGCAATTTTACCCCCAAATACTCAGCGATCAACGGTTCACTTTGGGCCACCCAATCAGCATATTGCTGCTGGCGAAGCACCGCATTCTGAAGGGGAGCTTCTTCCCATTTGGAGACCTTCAAGGCTATTTTGCGAGCTTGCGGCCAATTTATGAGGGGGGAAGGCGACGCAACCTCCGTGGCTCGCGCCTGATTTTCGAGATAGTAGCGAAAGCCAGCGCCGACAACCGCCCCAAGAAAGAGGAAAATCCCCAAGCGGCGCAAATCTGGTTGTGGTTTTGACACACCGTGTCCTTTCTGCTGATTTTGCAGGCAAACGCACTCGTTTACCCGCTCGCCATGTAGTGTACCACAGCCACCCTGCGCTGTCCAAATTTGGGGCCATGCGCCAAAATTCAAAGCCGTTAGAATAAAAACCCAATTCTTCTGTGTTATAATAGAAAACCAACGCGGTTTGAACGCCTATTTCTCCACGGATTACTTTAGACAACGAGGTCCTTATGTTGCAGATGGTGAATGAAGCCAAACAAGAGGCTGGAATCCGCCACTTTCAACGTGGCTTGGCCCTGGAAGCTGTCAATCGGATGCCCGAAGCTGCCACTGAATATCGGCAAGCTATTACCTATTGTCCTTACTTGCGGGAGGCCCATGCAGCGTTAGGTTTTTACTACCAACGCAATGGTTTGCTGGCCAAAGCGGTTGAAGAATTCCAAGTTGTTGCAAGTTTAGAGGGAGATTTTCTGACCTTCTTCAATTTGGGCCACCTGCTGGCCGCCTTAGACCGTCATGAAGAAGCTCTTTTGATCTTCCAAACTTGCCTCCAGCAAAGGCCGCAAGACCCCGCTACGCACTACAAAGTCGGGACCCTTCATTTTGCCCGCCAGGAATTTGCCCAAGCTTTAGCCCACCTTCAGCTTGCGCTGGACTGTTATCCTGACGATTGGGAGATTCACCAATTGGTCGGCAAATGCCAGCTTCAGCTTCACCATTACGACGAAGCTTTGACCACCTTTGGGCTGGCGTTGATGTTGGCCCCTTCACCCCAGGCCCAAACAGCGGCGCTGGAGCAAATTATTACCGTGAAGCGTTATCTTGAGTTTCCCACCTTGGCCAGCGATAAGGAGCGTTGGTATGCCCAAAGTGGGATTGTTTGCCTCGGTTCGGCCCAAGATAACGGTTTGCATGTGAATGTGGCCCGTGATTACCACTTTACTTACCCCGACATCGGCGTAACGCTTCAGCGGTTCTTGGCCCTTCAGCAAAGTTTTGCCTGGCGCTTTACAACCTTGCTAGTGGTGGACAAATTGACCCAACCCTTAGTTATGGCTTTGAGCAACCTTCTGCGCCTCCCGATCCGCCAAGTAAGTGAGCTGCGCGAGCGGGACAATGCGCTCCTTGTCTTAGCGGTGGCCCGCGAAGCCGAGATTCTCCCCTTAGCAAATAAGCAAGCACCTTGTCAGCTAACCTCCTTTGTGTTAGGGCTAAACTGGCTCCGTCGTAGTTCATTCCTTCCTGACCTTGTGGGCATGGTCGTGCAAGAAAACTGTAGTGTCCCGTGGGAAGCTGAACTACGTCGTTTGCGGGCTGACGGTGCTTCCCCCTCCCAGCTTAAAGCTTGTTTTACTACCGCCACCGCCCAGATCCTTCAAGCCACTTGCCAAACTCCACCTGATCCAACCTTAGCTCAACAAACGGCTTACTATGCTCAAGTTCATCGCCAGCTTCGCTTTACCATCTTATAGCCCTAAAAGCAAGCTCCTTTATTAATTACCACCAACTTTTCATCTTTCCTTCACTACTTTTCCATAAAGGTAAGGTATACTTTGTTGGAAAGGTTCATTTAGCGGAGAATGGATATAGCACTGATGATACGCAACGTAAATCTTGCAAAAATAAATCTACCCCTCAACCTTGCAGCCTTGGCAGGCTTCATAGTGACCTTCAATCAAGAACTTACGGGTGAAGCACTCCATGAATGGTTTGGGTTAGCCCTTGGCACGACCCTTTTTGTCCACTTTCTCTTGCATGGAACATGGATTGTCAACGTAACCAAAAAATTTCTAAAACCCTTACCTGGCAAGCTTAGACTGAGCTATTTCCTCAGTTTTGCCTTGTTGCTCGCTTTTGGGTTTCTCGTGAGCAGTGGGATTCTCATTTCAGACCTCTTTGATCTGGGCCATGTTCTTAATTTCAATGAAGATATGACGGACACCTGGAGCGAAATGCACGAATCTGCGGCAAATCTTTGCTTGGTCTTAGTAGGATTGCACTTGGCACTCCAGTGGAAATGGATTTTCACCAACCTCAAACGTTGCTTCCCTCAAGCGCAACGTTAGTTTAGTGGAGGATCATAAATGTTACATAACGGAAATACTGCAAAGATAAATTTGCTCCTCGACCTTGCGGCTTTGACGATTTTTCTCGTAGTCTTAGAGCCTTCGCTTACGGGGAAGTCAATTCACGAATGGCTGGGTTTAGCCCTTGGCGCGACCCTTCTAGTTCATATTCTCTTGCATGGGACATGGGTCGTCAACACCCTCAAAAAGTTTCTAAAGGCCTTGCCTGGTCAGACTCGGTTGAATTGTACGCTCAACATCGCCCTCTTTCTAGCCTTTAGCTTGCTGCTGGGCAGTGGGATTATGATCTCCCACATCTTTGACCTCGGCCAGACACTTAATCTGAGCCGTGAAACAACTCGCTTCTGGCGACAGATTCACACCCTTTCAGCCGACCTTTGCCTCATCTTGGTAGGTTTACACCTGGCGCTTCATTGGACATGGCTTGTTACTTCTTGTAAGCATTGCCTCCCGCGCCTCCCCCTAGCTTCTGATGCCCCTTTCCTTCAGCGCTTTGGCCCCTTTCTCCTGGTCGGGCTGCTGGGCCTTACGGGCTTTGGCTTGTATCAAACGAAGAATCTTGCCCTTCCCTTCGTTCAAGTGGGCGAAGGTGAGTTTCAAAGAGAAGGAGGAGATTTTTCAAGAGAAGCAAGGGAAAGTCCCCGTCGCCCAGAAGGCCGCTCCGAGCGGGAGCGAAGCGCCCCTCTGAGCCAAACCTTACCTGCTTTGCTCTTTGACGTTTGGTTTCTCGCTTGCCTGATCACCTTTGTCAAATTCATTGAAGGTCTCTTTAGCTGGGGAAATAAAAAGCCTTCCCCCAACTTGCCTCCCGATGGAGCCGTAACCTAACCAAGCGAAAAAGACCGTCCTCTTCTTCCTCCTAAGCCCCGCTGTAACTGGCGGGGTTTTTGTTTTGCAAAGCGTTCAAAATATGCTACTCTATGAGAAGTATAGTTTTTTGAAAAGAAGGGGCTTTAAGTTTTGCCAAAAGGGAACCAAAAAAAGGGCTGGCTCTTCGGCTTATTTCTCTTCCTCGCGCTGCTTTACAATTGTGTTGTCCCTTTGGGGGAAGGCCCTGATGAGGCGGGGCATTTTGCTTATCTGCTTTTCCTGGCCAAAGAAGGTCGACTTCCCCTTCAAAGTAGTACAGCTTCAGACGTACCAGGGGAAGGTCATCAACCCCCTTTAGCTTACTTGCTCTTAATGCCAACCGTAAAGTGGCTTCCCCGCAGTGAGCAGCAAGTTTCTTTGCGAGCTAACCCGCACTTTGTTTGGCAAGGGGGGAAAGAAGGGTCAGCCTTTCTGCGCTCCAGCCGTGAATATTGGCCCTGGGAAGGTTATACCTTGGCTTGGCATTTGGCTAGATTTTGCACAACGCTCTTGGGTTTGCTAACCTTAATTGGGTTGTGGGGGATTGCCAAACGATTCTTCGGGGATGAAAATAGAGCCTTCTTAACGGTCAGTTTAATTGCTTTTCAGCCTCAATTTATCTTCACGATGGCTCTCGTTACGAATGATGCTCTTTTAAGCACACTGAGTACAATTCTTTTCGGGCTTTGTCTCGCTGGCGAAAAAGAGAAAATTACAACCTATCATTATTTTCGCTGGGCGATTAGCTTAGGAATAGTTTTTGGGCTGGCCCTACTGACCAAACAAAGTGCTTTTCTCCTTGGGCCTCTTGTATTTTGGAGTATTTGGCACAGAGAAAAAAACCCTTGGCGAGCGAAGCTGCTGGCGACACTTTGCTGGCTAGGGATGACCCTTCTGTTGGCGGGTTGGTGGTATCTGCGAAATTGGCAACTCTATGGCGACCCTTTAGGCTTGGCGACCTTTCAAGCGACCTTCAAAACGCAACCTTTTGCTTGGGCTAGTTTGACCGCCTGGCAAGAAGCCCTTACGCAACTTCACTCTTCCTTTTGGGCCCAATTTGGTTGGCTAAGTTTGCCTGTGCCACCAGAAGTAAGCACCTTCTATACCACGCTTGAGATCGGGGCCTTGTTTGGCTTGCTGAAGTATCTCCCGCGCTTGCGGAAGGGAGAAAATCTTAAAGGATGCAAGTTCTTTCCCCTCTTACTTCTCCCCCTTCTTAATTTCCTTTGGCTTCTCAGCTTCGTCCAAACTGCGGGGCTGGTCGCTTGGCAAGGCCGTTTCCTCTTTCCTGCTTTGCCAGCCCTTGCCCTTCTTTTAGCTGCTGGGTTGTGGAAGCTTATTCCCGCAACCTTCATGCGCCAGAAGGTTCTCAACCTTCTTCTAACTCTCCACTTTGGTCTCGCAACCCTTTTGCCCTTTACAACCATTGCGCCCGCTTATGTTTGGCATACTTTACCCCCTACGAAGGCTCAAACCCAGCTAAGGCAACCGATCTATGCTCGTTTCGCTCAGGCTTGGGAAAAGGGAGCCGAACTTAGGGGTTGGAAAGCTCAGGGGGATTTTACTTCAGGCCAAACCATTACGCTGACCCTTACTTGGCACGTCCTGGAGCAAATGCCTCAAAATTGGATGGTTTTTGTCCACCTTCTGGATTCCAAAGGGCAGATCATCGCCCAACAAAACAGCTTTCCCCAAGCTGGTACTTTCCCGACAACGCTTTGGGCCCCTGGCGATTGGCTGGAAGATTCGCATTCCCTTCTGCTTCCACCGACCTTACCGTCTGGCCCCTTTACCTTGCAAGTTGGGCTTTATCGCCCTCGGCAGCAGAACCCTACACAAGGGAAAAGACAAAAGGTCTGGGATGAGCAAAATAAGCGCTTGAAGGATGATGTAGTAACTTTGGGCCCTTTCCCAAACTGACTAATGGCCCCTTCATTGCCCACAATTCCAGGGATTTAAGCCATAGGTCTGCCAATAGAAACCCATTTTGACAAATTCATTGAAGGTCGCAATTAGACCTTGCTCATTTTGCCACCAATTGTCGGGCCCATAGCTTCTGGTGGGAACCGCGACGAAGGTAAATTGGATCCCTTCCTTGTCAAGGTGATGGTGCATGATACAAGCAGCCCGTCGGCTATGATACCAACTGCTGAGGATCAGAAGCTTCTTCATGTTGCGTTGCTTGGCAAAGGTTGTAATCTGCTCTGCATCTTCCCACGTACTCTCCGTTTTAAGGAGATGCGTTCTGGTGGCGGGAACTCCCTGCTCAAAAGCAAGCCTTTGGGCAAAGGTAGCATCATTGAAGGATCGTAGCTCAGGTGAAGGGACATTGCCCGTATACCAAAGTTCGGGAGCCAGACCTTGCTTATAGAATTCAATCCCTGGCATTAGCCGCTCTGGCCCTCCCCCCGCTAAAACAACAATTGCTTCGGCGGGAACAGGGGCTGAAGTTTGAATTAACCAATGCCCAATGGCAGGCAACCAAAGTTTGGAAGTAAGGAAGAGAAGAAGAAGAAGCAGGAGAAAAAAACCATTAAGAGCTAAACTAAGTTGCCCAAAAAAGCAAAGGGAGGGAAAAGATCGGGTTTTCAAAGTTTCTGTAATCCTTTAGGGTTGAAAGAGACTTCCCAACACCAGCAAAGCATCGTAAACTCCATGGATAATAGCGCAGGTCGTCGTATTGGTATGAAGCCGAATGATCCCCAGCAACATTCCCAAAAAAAAGACACTGAGAAGCGCATCTCCTCCATATTGATAAGCATGAACCGCCGTGAAAGCCAAATTAGAGAGCAGAAGGCCCAAGCGCGGTTGAAGGAGGCCCCGTACTGCAAGCTCTTCCCCCAACCCCGCCGTCACGCCGATCACTAAGGCCCCCAAAGGGTTGAAAATCCCCTTCAGAAGTTGCTCAAAGGTCTTAGTATCTGTTTCTTGCCACCCCAACCCGCGCCAGAGCCAACTAATACCTTCCCCCGCCAGAAGCATGGTAAGGACCAGAAAAAGCGCGGCCCCTAAAGCAAAGAGAACTTGCTTCTGCGTCGGGCGAACTAAGCCTAGTCTCTGAAGAGCAGGGCCCAACCGTCGACGCAAAGGCCAGCCAGCCCCTAGTAAGCCTAAAGGGATCATCCAAACTAAGCCATAGATCAGGTCGAGGCTTTGACCCAATGCTGAACGCTTATTTAGCTCTGCTTCAGAAATTAGCCCCTTTGCAATCGCTGTCAGGAGCGGAGGTTGCCCTTGAAGGAAGACAAGTTGGGCATAAGCACTGAAGGTAATGAAGAGGACAAGCCAAAGGGCCAGCGTATGGGTAAAGTTCTTCGCGTCAAGGGGCAGCCAAGGAGCTAACCTTTCCCGTACTTCAGGGAGTAAGACAAGGGAAGAAAGAGCAAGGAGCAGAAGTAACAAACCAAACAGGAAGATCATGCGCGGTGTAACTACTTCATAAACTGAACCTGAACTGGCCATCAAGCCCAGCCCCGCAAAAAGCATCGTAAAGAGCAAAATGCTCCCTTGAAGCATAAAAGCATAGAGGTAGCCAACCATTCGCGCCCAGCTATGGCGCATCCCTATCGCCCCAAGAAGAAGCAGGGGAATAAAGGGAAGATATTGCAACCCTACACCAACAAAGCTTCCTACTTCACCGCCCAGCGTCAACCCAGCACTCACAAGGAGCAGCAGAGCCAGGAAGATCCCTCCGACTACAAAGTAGCTATGACGGAGAGTTTCTGGAGAGGATACTTCATCTACTTCATCAAAAAAGGGAAGCATAAGAGGGTTTTCTATCTTCGCCATTGGTTCGGGTTCGGGCAACGGCTAAAGCCGTTGATTCCAATCCGAGGGTGGGGTTTCAGTGTAGGCTAAATTAGCTCAGAAAGAACTTGGAGGACATCTTCTGGTTGAAGGGCTTGCATACATTCAACGGGATTAGTGCCACGAGGACAGGAAAGAAAATGCCCACACGGGCTACATTCGAGCGCGGACTGGATTACACGGTGGCGGGAAGGGTCGCCCCAAGGCCCAAACCTTTTCGCATCGCTGGGGCCAAAGAGGTGGATACTTGGGGTCCCTTGGCTCACGGCCAAATGCAAGGGGCCGCTATCAACCCCTAAGACTAAAGAAGCTTGCTTCTGGAGCGCGGCTAACTGCCCAACGCTTGTCGCCCCGATCAAGGTCAAGGGGGAAGGGGAAAGGGCGAGAGCAAGCGCTTCTACAAGGTGCTGTTCATTTGTCCCTCCCGTCAAGAGAAGCCTAACCTTTGGCCGCCGCGCTAAATTCTGCGCTACCTTTATCCAATACGGAGGCAGCCACAACTTCGTCGGGCCTCCCGTGCCAGGATGCAAGATCACTAACCGCTCCCCTGGCTGAAGGTGTTGCTTTACCCACCTTCTAGCCCAAGTAACTTCCCCTTCTGTCGGCTTAAAGACCAAAGGGGAACGTTGGAAAGCAAACGCACTTGGCTCCACCAACGCTAAAGCTTGCACCGTAACGTGCTGCGTCGGCTCCCAGGGCAAAGGGTCAGTCAAAAAGGGTTTGCATTCGGGAACGGCATAACCTACGCGGTGGGGAATTGCCGCTAACATGGTCAGCGCTGCGCCCCACCAATGGTCATCGCGCAGCAGGAAAGCTTGGTCAAAATGGCCTGCCCGCAGAAGTTGCGCTGCTGACCAAAGCATCCCATAAGGTTGCCAAAAATTCTGCTTCTTTGCTTCTCGCGCAAAGCCAGGGAAAGGGAAGGTCAGAAGGGTATCAAGGTCGGGGTTGTTAGCTAAAATTGCCGCCGCCCACGGCCCGACCAACCCACCAATGAACGCCTGGGGGCGAAGCTGGCGTAAACGGTGGAGCGCAGGCGTACTAAGCAGCACGTCGCCCAGATGGTCGGGCTTGATGACCAAAATCCGTTGGGGCGAAGCCGAGGCTGGAAAATGAAGCAGGCTCCGCCCCAGCCCAGCCCCGATTTGCAGCAACTTTAAGCGCATCAGAACAAAAGCGCCCCAGCTTCGCGGGCTAATTGCCGTAGACGCTCGGCATCAGGCTTGAAACCATATTTTTCACGCTCATCTGCCATCTCATTCAGTTTTTTGACAAATTCAGGATTGACCAAAGCAGCATTTTGCCGCAGCAAGGTTGTGCTTTCTTGAGTTGTTTCGCTCATCATCAACTGATTGATCAGTCTTTCAGCAGGTGGTAATTGCTCTTGAATTATCTGAATCGCTAAATGGCTAAGATTTTCCAGCTTCCTGACTGTTTCTGGCTGCTTTGTACGCTGGGCTTCAGCGATATTAGCCGAAAGCAAGACCATAAAAGCCTCATTAAGGCGGGGGCCCAGAGATTGCAAAGCCTCGCGCTCATCGGGGGCCGTCAGAACTTCTCGCAAAGCAGCGGCTCCCGCCTCAAAAAGCTCCTGCGCCTCTTTGTCCATTCGCTCCACGATTTCCAGAATTTCATCCCGCCGCTCAGTAAGCCGCGTCGCTTCGGCAACCTCGCCCGCCTGATTTAAGGCTTCAATCTTAGCGGTCCAGGCTTGAAAGAACCCATAATCATACTCGATCTCGGCGCGAGAATTGGCGATGACATCCTCTAATTCCTCCTCCGAAGCTTCCGCCAATTGCTCAATGAATTTGGCTAAATTGGAACCTTCGCCCTGTTGCCCAAACCCTGTTACTTCGATGAGCTTATTATGCAGCAAGGAAAGTAATTGCACCGAATCTTGCCGTCCCTCATCTTCTGCCGCATCAATGAAGGCTTGCAAAGTTGCAAAAAACTCATAATCTAGGGCATCAATGACTTGTTCAACTAGAGATTGAAATTGTTGCTCATTGTCTAAGGCCGAAGCTAATTGGCTAATCAGGTCAACCCGCTTGCGTTGCTGTTCCAAAACCTCACGCGGGACACCATCGGCTTCCCAAATTGCATCAATCAGGGAGGTCAAACTCATAAACCGTCGAGGAGTCAGAAGATAACCGCGTGGAGCATTAGGGGGTAGGCTAGGAATCAGATAATTATTGGTTGCTTCGCCAATAAATAGCTCTTGCTCTTGAGGTTTGAGGTCGGCGGGGAGATAGGTGAAGAGAACTTGCTTTTGAGCATCATGATAGATGAGGGGAGCGCCAATCATGCCAGCTGTGCCACACTGCGTACACGCCGCCAGATTGAGTTGGCCAGCCAAGAGCGCCTGTTTCAATTCTGGCTGCTGTCCCACATCTACGAGACTATAGATTGGGGTGCGAAAAACATTGCCACAGTTGGGGCAGGTGATTTGAGCGACTTGCGGGGGAATCGGGGGCATGAATGTGACGTTCCTTTCTGCACAATGAAGTTAGTTAAAATTTTTCAGACCTCATTATAACATGGTTGCCTGGGAAGCGAATCTGAAGTTTCCTAAGCCTCGATTTCGCGGCGCAAGCGCTGAAGTTGAACTTCTGTTTCCTTAAAAGTCTGCTGGAGATCGGTGAATTGAGTCCGTTGCCCCCGCACAAAGCGCGTATAGGGACTCAACGCCTCGCGGATGCGCGTCAAGGCTTGCTCTGCTTCCCGTTCAACTTGGCGCTCCGTATTTTGGCGCAATTGCTTTCTTAGCTCAGAAATGCGCCCGTGAAAAGCCTTTTTGGCCTGATTTCGCTTGGCCGGAATGAAATAGAAACCGCCTAAAGCGACCAAAGTGGCCGCTAAAACCCCTGTTACATCAAGCCAGACGGTATGAAAAAGCGCCACCATCGCCGCGCCCAACCCAACAGCACCCATTTGGGTCAATGCTGTAGCGGCCAGCGAAGCTTGCACATCATCGGCTAAAATCCGCGCTTCATACTCATGATCGTAGCTTGAAACGATTTGCGAAGCGGTTTGCCCAATCGAATCGAGGAGCGATGCCCGATTATAATCAAATGTTCCCTCGACTTTGCCAATAATTCCTTTTGGATGTTGATTTACGCGAGTTTGTTGCACATAAGAGACAATATTTTGCCAGAGGCGCAGGTTTTTCTCAAGCATCCAATCAATCAGCACTTGCACTCTTTGCTCAATTTGGGCCGGTAGATCGCCGACAACTTCTTGTTGAAAAGCGGTCCGCATCCGTTCAGGATGAATAAGGTCTTGAATCTTATTCAACCGAATCTTTGAATCAAAGAAATGATCGCCACGTTGCTCTAAAGTCTGCAAAAGGAGATCAATTTCGTTCAGATGAAGTTGGGCATCCGTGATTAAATCGTTACGAAAGAGCGTAAGCTGTTGTTCAATGTTATCTATCGTTTTGAAATCCTCACTTAGCGTCGCCAGACGCTGTTGGATTAGCTTCAAATAGGTTGTGGTAAGGCGCTGGGCCACGCCGAGCGGCGAAAGCAATTTCAGCCGCAGCCGCGCTTCAGGATCCAAAGTTTCCAGAATATAATTTTCAACAGCTTTGATGCGACTGGCTTCCTCTTGGCTGGGGTCTTGCGTTTGCAGGCGCGAGCGCAAAGCCAGCCGCGCCGAGACTGGAAAAATCTCAGGTTTGTGGCCTAAAAGAGCCATGCTATTCTGTTGCACAAAAGCTAAGACTTGTTCTAGCTCATCCGCTTCCAAAATATCAATTTTATTGAGAATTAAAACAATCTTTTTGCCCCATTGCGCGATAAGGGTAAGAAAAAGCCGCTCGCTTTCAGTGAAAGGGCGGTCTGCGGAAGTGACAAAAAGCACAAGATCAGCGTGAGGAATGAAATCTCGCGTCAATTCTTCGTGTTGGCGCAAGACCGCATTCGTTCCAGGGGTATCTACAATCGTAAGTTGGCGCAAAACGGGGGAGGGATAAACGCGTTCCAAAACCGTCGCACTTTGGCTAAAGACTTGCGGTTCAGGCCCATAGCGCAGCAGGTTAAGGCGGTCTGTCGTGGGAGTCACACCTTCAGGCAGAATGCGCTCGCCCAACAAAGCGTTGATAAAACTCGATTTGCCCGAATTGTATTCGCCCGCAATCACCAACAAAAAGAGGTCTGAAAGGTGGGCTAAAGTGTTGCTAAGAGCGCGGCTATCGGCGGGCGCAACATCGGGGTTAAGCTGTTCTAAAGCCTTCTGAAGCTGTTCCAGAAGCAACTGGAGGTCGGTTAAGATAACTTCCTGGCGTTCAGAAAGCAGACGTTTGGTTTTGAGAGGACTAGATAGCAAAATCGAGCGACTTTCTGGCTCTGGTTCGCCTTTTGGGGCCCACGCAGAGACCGATAAATTTGCAAAATGGCCAGATGTGATTTAGATTACAAACAACGGCCCGTAAACGTGCTATAATCAAGGCATCTCCTTCTCCTCTCTTCTCTTGACAAAGGGGGCCTGGCTATCCAGGCCCCTTTTGTCATGTCTGGGAAATTTATTTTAGCCCCCAAACTGGCGTAAAATGACGGCCACTGCTCCCAAAACCAACGCTCCGCCTAGAACAAAATAGCCGGCCCCTGGAGCCAAGCCGCGTAGGTTAAGTAGAGACGGGTGGCCACCCGTCCCTACCCCAGAGCGCGAGCGCGGCAATTCAATCTTTTGCCCCCGCCAATAAGTGACTTGGCTTGAGCCGCCCCCGCGCTTTTGCACTTTGCGCCAGCCTAGCAGACAAAGATACCCTCCACCGCCCGCCAGCCCCACCGCCAAAATGGGCCAGGGCAAAATTGCCCCATTGGCCACAAGCGCGACCACCATAATAATAGCGATCCATCTTTGCCATTCAAGTTGGTTTTTTTTCATGTTTCTCCCTAACTAGCGTCGTTTTTCTTCAAGCAATGGAATTCGTAATTCAACCGTCGTGCCACTTCCCTGCTCCGAACGAATCCGAAATTCGGCCCCAATCAAACTCGCCCGTTCCTTCATATTCAACAAACCAAGACTCCCTCGTGAATTATACCCAGCTTCAACCGCATTTAGATTAAAGCCTTTGCCCCGATCTCGCACACTAGCGATCAAATGATCCTCTTCTTCGTAGAAGTAAATCACGATTTCGCTGGCTTGGGCATGTTTGCGCGCATTATTGACCGCTTCTTGGATGATAATAAAGGTTGCCGCTTCGATCTCATAAGGCAACCGTGGAACACTGGCCGGGGCTTCCAGCCGCAATTTGGTGTCGCGGCCCGCCGGGTCGCGCCAGCGGTCTACATATTGCTGGAGCATGGGCAAAAGCCCTTGGATTTCCAGGCCCAAAGGCCGCAGTTCAAAGAGCAAAGTGCGAATGTTATAGGTCGTTTTGTTGACCAGATCGGAAAGTGTTTCCATTTCGCTGGCGACGCGCTCCGGCATGGCCACCAACAATTTCTTGATAAATTCAATGTTCATGGCGATGGCCGCCAAACTTTGGGCCGGGCCATCATGAAGGTCGCGGGCAATCGCTCGGCGGACCTCTTCTTCTTTGCTCAAGAGCCGATCTCGTTCTTCGCGCAAGCTGCGGTAGAGCCGGGCATTCTCTAGCGCAATCCCCGCTTGGGCCGCCAAAGTAGTGAGCAATTGCATATCCTGGTCCGTAAAAGTGGCTCCGCCCCGCTTATTGAGCAGTTGGACTACCCCAACCACGCGGTCTTTCACCCGCATCGGGACACAAATCAACGATTGAGCAACAAAATCTACATCGCGGCCAACGGAGGGATACCAGCGCAGGTCTTGCTGCACATCGTTGACAATCTGGGGAATTCCGTGCATGGCAACCCAACCTGCAATGCCTTGGTCGGCGGGCAACCGAAATTCTTGCTGGCCAGGTTGGAGGCGCAAAACAAGCTCTTGGTGTTCTTCATCCAAAATAAAGATCGAACAGCGCTCGGCCCCTACTACTTCAGGAACCCGCAGCCGAATCTCGTCCAGCAAGCTGTTCAAATCTAGGTTGACCGCCAGCGATTGCCCAACTTCATAGAGCAGCCGCAATTCAAGAAGGTCGCGTTCGGCTCGCTGGAGCATCGTCAGCTTATCAGCTTCGCCCCCAATCGCCCGAACTAAGAGAATCAGCAAATCCTCTTCAGGTTTTAGCATCGCGGAGCCACCCGCATGTTTCTCTAACGTGGTTTCGGTGGAGACGACCAGGTGCAACAACCCGACGCAGAGATCTCCACTTTGAAGGGGTAATTCCAGGAGATTAGAGCCATCTTCCAGGGCGTAGTAGCCAATCGTTGGCTCATTATTGGCATCCCGGCGCGCAAAACTAGTGCGGGCCTGCTCGATAAGGGTGCAGGCCTCACTGTCTAAGGGTCCATTTTCGAGGCGCACACTTCCGCCATTTGGTGGAAGATAGAGCAAAGCTCCTGCCTGGGCCGGCCAGAAACTCACCAAGCGGGCCAGGGAAGCACGGAGAAGATGGGAAACATCGTGGTGGCCGCCAGCGGTCAAGAGCTTACTTAAAGTCTCAAGTTGAATTTGATCCGATTTTGAAGAAACCATAACATCCCTCGCAGGCAGAAATGACCATAGCGTGTATGGTAGCTTAAAACACCTGAATAGGCAAGAAAGCCTCCGGGCTTGGCTCGCCCTAAGCTGAAACCCGCGCACCCAGCGCAAGTGGGGCAAAGGGTTTGTGCTATAATAGACGCGGCAATTTGATCTAAGGTTGAATTCTTGCAGTGTTCTAAGGAGGCAACTAAGGCCCATGACGGACAATTATCGGCTTGAGAAAGACTCGCTTGGGGAAGTTCAAGTCCCCCGTGAGGCGCTTTATGGGGCCCAAACCCAGCGAGCGGTTCAAAACTTTCCGGTGAGCGGGCTGCGCCCTTACCCTGCTTTTGTCTGGTCGATGGCGACAATTAAGCGGGCCGCGGCGGAAGTCAATCGGGATTTGGGGCTGCTCGACCCCAAGCTGGCTGGAGCGATTATGCAAGCGGCCCAAGAAGTTATTGATGGCCAGCATCGAGAGCATTTTGTGGTCGACCCCTTCCAGGCTGGCGCGGGAACGAGCCACAATATGAACAACAACGAGGTCATCTCTAACCGCGCTAACCAAATCTTAGGTTATCAACTGGAAGATGCCCAGAAACCTGTCAACCCCAATGACCATGTCAATATGGCGCAGAGTACCAATGACACGATTCCAGCCGCTATTCGGCTCGGTTGCCTCTGGCGACTGACTGAATTGCTCTCTACCATTGACGAGCTTGCGCTGGCCCTGGAGCAAAAGGCTAAGGAATTCGATGGGGTTGTCAAGTCAGGGCGCACTCATTTGCAGGATGCTGTACCTGTCCGGCTCGGCCAAGAGTTTGGGGCTTACGCGCTGGCCGTCCGCATGGATCGGGATCGCATTGCAGCAGCGGGCGATTGGTTGCGGCGCTTGGGAATTGGGGGCACAGCAACGGGGAGCGGCTTGAATGCCCATCCCGAATATCACGCCCGCATGGTAAAGACCTTGAGTGGGTTGACAGGCCAGCCTTTGCGGACTAGTGATAACCTCTTTGAGTCGATGCAGAATATGGCTGATCCAGCCAATTTCTCTGCTAGTTTGCGGACTTTGTGCATTACGCTTACGCGGATTGCCAATGACTTCCGCCTCCTGAGCAGTGGCCCCGCAACGGGCTTGGATGAGCTTCGGTTGCCTGCCGTCCAGCCTGGGAGCAGCATTATGCCTGGCAAAGTCAATCCCGTGATGGCGGAGATGCTGAATATGGCTTGCTTCCACGTGCAAGGCTCTGATCTAACGGTTGCCTTGGCCGCCCAGGCGGGGCAATTGGAACTCAATGTGATGATGCCAATCATCGCCCATAATCTCTTTGAGATGATGCACGTTCTAATCGGGGCCATTAGCGCTTTCACGACTAAATGTGTCGTCGGCTTGCAGGCTAACCCTGAAAAGGCGACAGGCTGGTTGGCAAAGAATGCGATCCTCGTGACCGCGCTTAATCCTGTGATTGGCTATCTCAATGGCGCAGCCGTGGCTAAAGAAGCGATGGCCACTGGGAAGACCATTAAAGAGGTGGTCATTGAAAAAGGTCTCCTTGACCCCGATAAAATAGATGAGTTGCTTGATGTGCGCGCCCTAACTGAAGGCGGCATTCAAGGCGGAGTCGGGGCCGGCGGCGGCTAAAGCTTTTAGCGCCAGATCGGTTTGGGATGAGCAGCAGCATTTCGGTGGGAAGACTCCCGAAATGCTGCCCTTTTTAGCCAGTGTGACAGCCACAACGCGGGCAAAAGAGCGCAGTTTGGGGCATCTGGAATTGGCACTTAGGACAACTCTTGGTCTGCCCAGCGCTTTGCGGCTTCTCTTCAGGCTCATGAATCGTCACTGCCTGGGCCCTTGGCGCAGCGGTGTCCGTTGGCTCCACATAGGCTTGCGCTTCTTCTACCTTTAATTCCTCCTCCTTCTGCACCATACGGGATTGAATCTCGTCGATCCGCTTGGTCAATTCAGCTATCGTTGGGGATTTGATCTGCCCAGCACGGTGCAAGTCATAGGCCCGCTGCCCTAACTCATTAAGCGCTTGATCTAACCGATTCTTCAGGTCATTCAAGTCCCCCGTAATCCGTGAAGTGCGCTGGAACTTCTCCATCTCAAAGGCTGCCCGATTCTTCCATTGCCCAGCGATCTTATTAAGCTGGTCTAGTGGCCCCATTGTTCGTTTCCTCCTTTGTCTACAAGACTGATCTACTGGTCACAAATCTATTGTAGCACAGCGTTTGCGCCCAGCTAGGGCGGCTGCTTTTCAAAAGCCATCCTTGATTCTGAGACTTTCGTTGCAAGCGGCCTGGGGAACGGCTAAAGCCGTTGACTCCGTTTGAAGATGGCTTAGGTTTCGCAGTGGATTCCCCTAAAGATACAACCCAAGTACTATAGACATTTTCTTAACCTACACAGTATCATAAGACTAGGTTTAGCGGCGTTCCTGTCAAAACGCCTGATTAGCACAAACGCCCCTTCTACTAGAAAGGAAGTTGTGCCTTCTTGCTCAAGGGTGAGCAAGGTTAAGCACACGCAGATGCCATGACCCAGGTCATATCTTCTCATCATCCAACGGGCTACCCCATTGATGACTCGCAGCAGTTCATTGCGCTGCTCGAATCCCAAGCTCCCCAACATCCCTTCGTGGGGGAAGAGTTAGCCCGCCACCGAGTTCTCTACAGCGAACTTCAACACCGCCAGGACTTCAATGAACACACTTTGCGCGAGTGGCGAGCCGCATTGACTCGCCGTTGGGAATGTGAGATCGCAGGACAACGCCTCTTTACGCAAATCCAGCGCCAACTACGGGAGCATTTCGGTACGGACTCCCTTCAGGTCGAGGCGGTAGCCCCCGTCTTAGACTCTAACGCAGTTACGGCAGCTGACCTTTTGATGGCCCTCCGCCGCATGCACGCCGGCCTTACGCTTCTCCAGCCTTCTCCTCCCTTTGTTGAGGAGCGCTTGAGCCAACTCAAACCTGTCCTTACCGCCTTGGCTGAGGCCTTAGAGCAAACGCGCCTTTGCGAAGCAGCCCGTCGCCAGGCCGTCTTAAATCAACAGTTGGCTAGAGGTGCTTATGAGCGGGCCCGCAATCAGACCCGCCATCTCTTCATCGAACAACTTGGCGAAGAGGCTATCCAAGTCTTTACGGCAGGGGTTTTCACGAATACTCCCTAAAGCACCCCTTTAGTGCTGGGCACGATTCCTAACAGGCGATCATCAAGGCTAGAGGCCGCATCCAAGGCCCGCCCAAATGCCTTGAAGATCGCCTCTATTTTATGGTGATCATTGTTGCCAGAAAGCACCTTCACATGCAGGTTGAACTTGCCATGAATTGCAATACTCTCTAGCAGATGAGCAACCAAATCTGTACCCAACTGCCCAACCTTCGGGGTGCTAAAGGCCGCTTCTACCACACAGTAAGGCCTCCCACTCAAATCTACCACCACTAGGGCCAAGCTTTCATCAAGCGGCACATAGCTATGACTTGTCCTCACCAACCCTCGCCGTTCCCCTAAAGCCTGGTTGAGCGCCTGCCCTAGACAGATCCCAACATCTTCAACCGTATGGTGTTCGTCAATGTAAAGGTCGCCTGTCGCCTTTAGCTCCAGGTCAAACAAGCCATGCTTGGCCCACGCCAGTAGCATATGGTCAAGGAAGCCAACCCCTGTTTGCACCTTCCCCTGCCCCGTCCCGTCAAGAGCCAACGTAAGCGTGACCTCCGTCTCGCCTGTCTTCCGCGAGATCCTTGCATTGCGCGTAGTCATAAGCTTAGGAGCTTGAGAACCTCGTCCCGTACATGGCCGTTGGTTCCCAAGCCCTCGCCTCCATCTATGGTAGGTATCCCGTGCCAATCCGTAAAGGTTCCCCCAGCTTCGTGCAAAATGGGAAGTAAAGCCGCTGCATCCCAGATACGCATCTCAGGGTCAAGCATTACCTCTGCCCGCCCTGTGGCTACAAGGAGATAACCATAGCAATCCCCCCAGGTTCTAAACATCCCCGCCTGGGCCAGCAGACGGTCAAAGGCAGCTTGCTTCCCTCCTCCATACCGTTCATAGTTGTTCGCCCGCGTCGCCACAAACAACCCGTCAGCTATAGTCTTCTTCTCTGAGACCCAACACCGCCGCCCATTCCACCAACACCCTAGATCCTTAGCCGCATAGACAACCTCATTCAGGGCGGGCATATTGACTACTCCGATCATTGGCTCCCCCTCATACTCTACCCCAATCATAACCCCATAGAGCGGGAACCCACGGACAAACGACCTTGTCCCATCTAACGGATCGATAATCCACCGCCAGGGAGCTTGACTATCTCCTGTACGGCCATCCTCTTCCCCTAAGACCGCGTGATCAGGGTAGCGCTTGCTAATTGCCTCACGGATGAACCGTTCAGTCTCCCGATCTGCTACCGTTACGGGCGAGTTGTCGCTCTTTACCTCAGTTAGCAGGTTGGTTTGGAAGTAGCGCAGGGTGATCTTCCCCGCTTGCCAGGCTAAGTTGTGAGCGAAATTTAGCATTTCCTCAAGCGTATTCTGCATATCGCTTCCTCACGTTGTTTCCTACTCGATTGATTTGGCTTATTTACCAACTTACTCCCGCCCCTACCGAGTCCCTTGGGTCAGACCGTAGCCTGAGCTTGCCGAAGGCTACGGGACTCCATTTGACCTGCCCCTACCGAGTCTCTTGGGTCAGACCGTAGCCTGAGCTTGCCGAAGGCTACGGGACTCCATTTGACCTGCCCCTACCGAGTCTCTTGGGTTAGACTGTAGCCTGAGCTTGCCGAAGGCTACGGGACTCCCTAAGCTCAGACTACGGGACTCCATAAGACCTGCCCCTGGTCGCCGCTTGAGTCGCCCCTACCTTTAGGCAAGCCTAAACTATGGCAACCTGTAACGCCTGGAGCAATTGAGTATTTTGCGCTGGCGTACCAATGCTGATTCTAACGCAATCGCGCAGCCCAAACTTACGGTAGTGGCGGATGATAATCCCTAACCTTTCAAGGTCTTGTTTCAGGGTCAAAGCACTTCCTTTGAGCAGGCGACAGAGGATAAAATTGGTCTGGCTTGGGTAGACCTTCAGTTGGGGAAACTCCCTTAGAAGGGGTAGGATTCGCTCCCGTTCAGCAATAAGGTGAGCGATGTTGGTCTGCAAGTAGGGCAAATCATCCAACGATGCCAACGCCGCTACCTGAGCCGCAACACTTACATTGTAAGGTTGTTTGATCTTCCAAAGGTGTTCCACTAAGGCTTCGGGCAATAGACCATAGCCGATTCGGAGGCCCGCCAGCCCAGCCCACTTACTAAAGGTTCGCAAGACAACCAAGTTGCCATGCTGCCCCACCCAACTGCTAACTCCCGCCCCCGCGAACTCGATATAAGCCTCATCAACCACCACCAACAGGGGGAGGTGTAAAAGGTGTTCAATCTCCTCTGGTGGAGTCAGATTCCCACTGGGATTATTAGGGGAGGCTAGGAACAAGACCTTTGCTTGAGTCTCCAAAGCGGCCCGTTCAATGGCCGGGATGTCCAGCGTAAAGTCCTCGCGCCGCGGGATTTCAACCAACCGCCCGCCACACACGCCCGTGTCAAAGGCATACATGCCAAACGTTGGGGGACAATCAATCACCGCATCGCCAGGGGAAAGAAACAAGCGCAGGAGCAAGTCAATTAGCTCATCCGCCCCTGCGCCACAGATAATCCTCGCCATGGGCTGTTTGGTATAGCGGCTCAAAGCGGCTCTTAATTGCGTCTGTTCGGGGTCGGGATAGATGGCGTAATGGGGTTCAGACGCTAAGGCGGCTAAGGCTTTAGGGGTTGGGCCATAAGGGTTTTCATTAGCATCAAGCTTAATCAACTGGTTTACAGGCAAGCCTAAGCGATCAGCTAAGACTTCGAGGGGCGAAATAGGAATATAAGGCTCTAGGTCTGCTATTTCAGGCCGAATCAGATGAATTATTGAAGGCATATAGCGAAGCCTCCTTTCTAATCTAACCAAAAACTAGCGCAGGAAGGTGCAATCTCGCGCTGCTAAGTTTGTTTCTGGGCTAAGGCAAAAGGCTTCCAGTCCCAAGCGCGAGCTAGCTTGTGCTGGCAATTGATTATAGCACAATCCCACAGCGGCGCAGATTCTGTTAGAATAGAGGGGCGCAGGCTCTGCGCTTGCCGCAGGGCGGTTCCTGCGCTTGCTACAGGACGGGAGGATGGCCCGCAGTATAAAGAAAGGAAGCCGTATGAAAAGAGAAAATCTTGCCTTAATTGGTCTAACTGGGAATATCGCATGTGGGAAAAGCACCATCGTTGGGATTTTGAATGAGTTAGGGGCGCAGGTCTGCGATGCCGATCAAGTAACGCATCAACTCCAGGAGCCTGGGCAACCGATCTATAAGCAGATAGTGGAAGCTTTTGGGCCTGCTATCCTGTTGCAACCTGGGGGAGCCATAGATCGGCGGAAGCTTGGGGCGTTAGTTTTCCAATCCCCTGCCCAACTCAGGCGACTGGAAACGATAGTGCATCCTGCGGTGCGCCAGATGCTAGAAGCTTGGTTGCAGCAGGTAGCTGTAGAAGGTGTTTCTCCCGTCGCCGTGATTGAGGCTGTGAAGCTCTTAGAAGCTGGCTGGCGGGGAGCTTGTCAAGAGGTTTGGGTCGTTACTTGTTCCCAAGAAGAGCAGGTTAAGCGTTTGATCAAGAAGCGGGGGTTGAGTGAAGCGGAAGCCTGGCAAAGGATTGCGGCGCAACCAACCCCTGAGAGTCGACTTGCTTTAGCGGACGTGATCCTTGATAATAGCGGCCCTTTGTTGGCTACTCAGCAGCAAGTTGAGGCTGCCTGGCAGGCCTTTGTTCAAGCCCATACCCCTTAATCGGCTATAATAGTAAAGTGGCTAGGCCATCCCAAGGAAGGAAAGTAGGCAGGCGTGACGCATTCCATATCCATCTCGAAGAAACAACTGATTAGCAAGTTAAAGTTGCTCTGTACCCACCCTGCTGAGGGCATGGCTGACCATAAGCCAATGGCGGGCCTAGTCGCTCGGTTACTCTGTCAGACGGGCTTTGATGTGAAGACTATTTCGACAGCGGGGGCCCCAATTGTTTTAGCTCGGCAAGGGGGCCGCGCACCCTTTACTTTGCTCCTCTATCACCACTACGATGTCGCACCGTCTGGGCCTTGGCGGGAATGGCAGCAGGAGCCATTTCAGCTTGGGGAACGGGAGGGGAAACTCTTTGGGCGAGGAGTCGCTCATGGTAAAGGGCCGTTAGTTGCCCAGATCCAGGCGATCCAGGCCCTTCTGAAGACTGAAAAAGAGCTTCCCTGTCGGGTGGTGGTAGTGGTGGAAGGGGAGGGTTTACGGGGCAGTCCGCAGTTAGCGAAAGTCCTGGCCCATGCCCCTAAGATGCTGCGGGCCAACGCTTGTCTCAGCAGTGGAGGGGAAAGGGATCCAAATGGTCTACCCTTCTGCTACAGTGGAAGTAAGGGCTTAGTCCAGGCACAGCTTAGGGCGACGGGGCCGACCCATCCGCTCCCCCCAGGATTAGCAGCAAGTGTTCCCAATCCGATCTGGCGACTAGTGTGGGCCTTGAATGGCATCAAAGGGGAGGATGAGGATATAAAGCTTGGGGGTTTCTACGACGATGTAGAAGGGCCTGGGAAGGAAGACCGTGCTATCCTGCGGAAGATCATCCTAGATGAGCAGAGTCGCCATACGGCGTGGGGCGTACCTGACTTCCTCTTTGGGATGACAGGTGCGGCGCTTGTGCGTTCGGAAGTGACCCTCCCGACCTGTAACGTTACGGCCTTCAGGGCCACCCCACAGCATGATCTTGCTTGTGTGCCAACGTCTGCTACGGCGCAACTAGAGTTTCAGCTAGTCCCCAACCAAGACCCAAGTGTAGTCCTTGACTTGTTGCGAAAGCACTTGGGAAGCAGAGGGTTCAATGATATTCAGGTAGAAGCGCTACCTGGCAATTACTTCCCTGCGCGTACCGACCCTAGTCATCCCTTTGTGCAGAGCTTGGTCCGAAGTGGGGAAGCTACTTACGGCTCTCCGCTGACGGTTCTTCCTCTAGGCTCCTTCGCCCAGCCGCTCTACCTCTTCACCCACTATTTGCGGCTCCCTGTAGCGGTCTTGGCCATGGCTCGCCACGATAGTGCCGTCCACGGCCCCAATGAGCAGATCCCATTGGAAGACCTACTGAACCATGGGCAGATGCTTCTAGCCTTGCTAAGGGAATGCGCTAAGGGACTGGGGGAGAGTTAGGCATCTCTTCGTCCCAGATTTCCCCGTAGTTTAAGGGGGCAAAGAAGACATCTATCATTTCTTCAAAGGGGAGTGATTCATCATCATCACCGTAGGGAGGACAAGCTGCTCTCACATCACCAATAGCCAACCAATCAATAAACTTAGAAAGATTACTCTTTTTAACATCAAAGACATGCTCACCGTGACGCTTTTTACCGATACGGTGTTGTGAAAGAAATGTGAATGTGACACAAAATTTTCGCTCAGGATCGCTTTGCTTGAAAATATGCCAAAGCTCTTTCGTCGTGGGTCTTTTATCTACCTGTGAATCGAAGCGTTTGGTAGCAAAGATCATAAAGAGTCCTAAGTCCAGAATTCTTTGTGTTAATTGATCATAGGGTGGAATATTTTCGCCACTTTGGCTTTGAATATAGTCTATATCCTGAAGCGTAGGTTGAAGGGGAAGGTAGGGAAGGTAGGGAATAAGAAGCGTAAAAGTTCTATAGAATAATAAGATTTTAGTTTCTTCGTCAGCTTGGGGAAACAAAGGCTTGTAGATTTCTTCCACCAATGCATTACTAACTACTTTTCGCAGATCAGCTTTAAGTTCTTGATCTTCTTTCTGTCCTCTACCCCAAGGGACAGGGGAAAAGACAAAGAGGAAGCGATCAGCTACTTGGACAGGAGTCAAGTTCTCTTTGGCAAGCATTGGTTGTAAGTGTCCCAGGACAAACCGCATTCCCTGATAGTTCTGTTCGCCAAGCCCAAAGAGGAGGACATTCCTGTGGGAAAGCCCACTGAGAGCTAATCCCCCAATATCAGTAATGCCAGTTCTTGCATCTAAGATATAGTAGTCAAATTCTTTATGCTTCTG
>JFJP01020404.1_pt1 | contig 22722 bp, 13 predicted proteins | sample 431651 | NCBI WGS metagenome assembly JFJP01 (sample SAMN02602958, study PRJNA72255) | Microbial mat metagenome, whole genome shotgun sequencing project. | biome: fresh water; feature: sink hole; material: water; isolation source: purple microbial (photo- and chemosynthetic) mats found in...
CGGACGGCTCGCGCGAGGTCATGTCAGACGATGCCGCCATCCGAGATGGTGATGCCGCGCATCATCATGCGCAGTTCTTCTGGATTCGGCGCCACCGCCAGGGCGGTGTCCATGGCGATGCGCTTCTCCTTGTACATCCGGTTGAGCGCCGAGTTGAAGGTCTCGCAGCCATTCTCGCGATCCTTGGCCAAGGCCTCGGCGACCTTGGCGAATTCGCCATCGAGGATCAGCTTCTTCATCAGCGGCGTGATGAACATGATCTCGACCACCGGCACCAGGGTGCCCTTCTCGATCCCCGGCAGCAGCTTCTGATTGAGGATGCAGCGCAGGTTGAAGGCCAGCGAGGTGCGGATCTGGGGATGCTTGTCGGTCGGGAACAGATCCATGATGCGGCCGAGGGTCTGCGCCGCGCCCGAGGAGTGCACCGAACCAAAGACCAGGTGGCCGGTCTCGGCCGCCGTCAGCGCCGTCTCGAAGGTCGAGGCGTCGCGCATCTCGCCCAGCAGCATGACATCCGGGTCCTCGCGCACCGCCGAACGCAGCGCGTCCTCGAAGGAGGCGACGTCGGTGAAGACCTCACGCTGGTTGATCACCGCCTTGTCGTTGACGAAAACGTATTCGACCGGGTCCTCGATGGTGAGGATGTGGCAGCGCCGGCGATGGTTGATGTCGTCAAGGACGGCGGCGATGGTGGTCGACTTGCCCGAACCGGTGATGCCGCCGATCAGCACCAGGCCCTGCTCGAACTCGGCGCATTTGCGGATCTGCGTCGGCAGGTTGAGGTCCTCGTAGGTCGGGACCTTGGGCTTGACCCGGCGGACGGCGGCGCTGAGCCGGCCCAGCGCCTTGAAGATGTTGCAGCGGAAGCGTCCGACCCCGTCGATGCTGTGCGAAAAGTCGGCATAGCCGCGGATCTTCATCTCGTTGGTCAGGCGCTCATCAAGCAACGGGACGAGCAGTTCGTTGACCTGCTCGATGGTCAGCGGCGGGCTCTTCAGGCGGACCAGGTCGCCACCGACACGGAACACCGGCGGTTCGCCGACCCGGATATGCAGGTCGGTGGCGTTGTGTTTGCCCATGGCGGCGAGGAGGTCATTGATCGTCATGTTGGCAATCTAATGGTCTTCAGCGCTGCCGCATCCTTCCCGCCTACCCTGGACGCCTGGTGAGAGTGACGGCTATTGCCCGCGCAGCCGGCGCAGCATGCGCTTGGCCAGACCGACCGCTTCGCTGCCACTTTCCGATGGGGATCCGCTTGGCGTGAATTGGCCGGTCGCTGGCGAAATGCGCGTGACCTCGTGACCGAGATAGGTGCGCAAGGCGGTGGTGAAGTCGGCGATCGTCCCGCGTTCTTCCGGCAGGAATGACATCGCCCGCTGGCTTGCCTCGATCAGGTGCCGCGAGACTGATGGAGCGATCTCGCCGAGCGGCTGGTACTGGTTGCCGGCGGCCAGCAGCAGCGCCTCGAGCTTGTCGCGGTGGTCGAAAGGCATGCGCCCGGCGATGACGTGGTAGAGCAGGCTGCCGAGCATGTGCAGGTCGGTATGGATGCCGACATCGTCCCGTTCACCGCGGGCGATCTCCGGCGGGACGCAGCCTGGCGTACCGGCGCAGACGTTGGGGCAGTGGTCGAGTCGCGGCGCATGCCATTCGCCATCGGGGCCGGGAGCGATCGACAGGGCCAGGCCCCAATCGACCACCAGCACCTCGGAAAACTCGCCGACCATGATGTTGTCGGCCTTGATGTCGCGATGGATGATCCCGTGACTGTGGGCGAAGGCGATGCCGGCGCAGGCATGCAGGATGCTCTCGACCAGCTGGGGCAGGCGCCGGGGGTCAGGCTGCCGCGAGATCATCCGGCTCAGGCTGCCACCACGCACCCGGCGCATCACCAGACAGTTGTCGGCGGCGTCATAGACCGGGACGATGTTGGGGTGCTCGAGATAGGCGGTGACCAGAGCCTCGGCGCGGAACAGCAGCCTGGCGGTGGTGCTGCCGTCCTTCTGCAGAACCTTCACCGCCACATCGCGGGCGAGAGCGTGCTGGCGTGCCAGCAGCACGCGCGCCATGCCGCCGTCGTCGATCTGGCCATGGACGCGGTAGCGGCGGTTGAACTCGGTCCAGCCGCGCGTGTCGATCGGCACTTCGTGCAGCGGCGGCGGAGTGCGCTGGCCGCGGCCACCGGTGGGCTGGGCAGCCTCGCCACGCTGCCGCACCAGGTCTTCGAGTGCCAGCATATCGTCGACCGACAGATCGACCGGCAGCAGGGTGTCGGTAGCGGCCTTGTCGTCGGCCTGCTCGACCAGCTTCGCCCACAAGCGGCTTGGCTGACGCCCAGGTGTAGCCATTCGTTTAGACGAGGAGCCCATCGCCGGTCATGATAACCACGGATTCCGTCTTGCCCAATGGCAGCTTGCGGCAACTACCCCTGCCCGAACTGCTTGAGCTTGGCGTAGAGCGTCGAGCGGTCGATCGCGAGGATGTCGGCGGCCTGTTTCTTGTTGCCGGCACAACGTTCGAGCACCCCGAGAATGTGCGATTTTTCGACCGCGGCGAGGGTCGCCATCGGAGTATCCACCTGCACCGTGGCGGTCGGCGCGACCACCTCCGGGGGCAGGTCGCCAGGCTGGATCTGCGCCCCGGTAGCCATGATTGAGGAGCGCTCCAGGACGTTGCGCAGCTGGCGCACATTGCCCGGCCAGGGGAAGCGCAGCAGCAGGGTGCGTGTCTCCGGGGTCAGGCGCTTGGCGGCCTGGCCGAGGCGCTTGGCCGACTCGGCCAGGAAGTGGTCGATCAGCGCCTCGATGTCGGCCGGGCGCTCGCGCAGCGGCGGCAGCAGCACCGCAAGGACATTGAGGCGGTGGTAGAGGTCTTCACGGAAGCGCCCGGCCTTGACCTCCTCGGCGAGGTCGCGGTTGGTCGCGGCGATGACCCGCACATCAACCTTGCGCAGGCCGCTGTCGCCGACCCGCTGGACCTCGCCCTGTTCAAGGGCGCGCAGCAGCTTGGCCTGGGTAGCCAGGGGCAGCTCGCCGACCTCGTCGAGGAACAGGGTGGCGGCGTCGGCCAATTCGAAGACGCCCGGGCGGGTCTCGTCTGCCCCGGTGAAGGCGCCTTTGACATGACCGAACAGCGTGCTTTCCACCAGGTTTTCCGCGATAGCTGCGCAGTTGACCACTTGCAGCGGCTTGTCGGCGCGCTTCGACTGCTGGTGCACTGCGCGCGCCACCAGCTCTTTGCCGGTGCCGCTCTCGCCGAGGATCAGCACCGGCGCCAGGGTTGGCGCGGCCCGCCCGATGAAATTCTGCACCGTCTGCATCACCGGATCGCTGCCGACCAGCTGGACCACGTTGCGCCGCGGCGTCACCGCCAGGCGTTCGACCTCGGCGGTGAGTTGGGCGACGCGCTGGGTGTTGGCCAGCTGGACCGCCAGCTGGTTGGCGACGGCGGCGAGGAATTCGAGATCGGTGCGGGTGAACGCCTTGGCGCCATTGAGCCGATCGACGTAGAGCAGGGCGTGGACCTCGTCGCCCAGGCGTAGCGGCGCCGCCATCGCCGTGGTCACGCCGGACTGCACCATCGAGTGCGACGGGGCGAAGTCGGCCTCGGGCGTGGCGCTCTTGACGCTCGGCGGCATCGCCACCAGCAGCGGTTCGCGGCGGATGCGGATCTCGCTGAGCAGGGTGCGCGCGAACGGCGCCGCACCCCAGCGCGCGCGCAGGCGCTTCTCGTGCGGCGGCCACAGGCTCCAGCCGTCGGCGTCGGGCAGGAACACCGCCACGCGGTCGCCTTCCAGGGCGTCGGCCGAGATGTCGTCGAGGATGTCGAAGAGCTCGTCGCGGCCGCGCGCACCGTTGCTCTGCAGGACGATGTGGTGGAGCAGCGCGAGGTAGGCGTTGACGCGATCGCCACCGACCTTGAGCAGGCCGCTGGTATGGGTCTTGTCGAGACCGAGCACGGTCTGGCCGCCGACCGAGGCGAGCTCGGAATTGGTCTGCGGCGGCCGGGTCTCGAAACGCAGCCAGGTCCGGCCGATGCGGAAGGTGGCGCCGTCGGCCAGCGGCAGCGAGTCGATGCGGCCGTCCTCGCTCCAGGTGCCGTTGCTGCTGCCCAGATCCTTGAGGTGCCAACGCCCGTCGCGGCGGACGATCTCGCTGTGCACCCGGCTGGCCTTGACGTCAGGCAGGCAGATGGCGTTCTCCGGCTCGCGGCCGAGGGTCACGCGATCGCTGTCGATCTCGAAGACCCGGCCCTTTTCGACACCGTCAATGATGCGCAGCAGCGGCATGGCGTACAGGATGCGCCTGCCCGGGCGACGGGCAATGGTCCGTAAGATGCCGGACCAACACGCCCCCCAGGCGGGCCGTACCACCCCTATGCCCCGGATCCTGCTCCTGCTCTTCCTCGGCATCGTCGTCTCCGCCGCGGAAGTCCCCGCTCCGCCCGCGATCCTGGACAGTCTGCGCCAGGGCCACCCGCGCCTGCTGCTCACCGATCAACGTCTGGCCGAGCTCACGGCCCTGGCCAAGGACGATCCGCTGCTGCGCCGATGCATCGCCGAGGTCCTGGCCACTGCCGATACCGCCTGCGCCGCCAAGCCGCTGCAACGGGTGCTGGTCGGCCCACGCCTGCTCCAGGTCAGCCGCGACTGCCTGAGACGCATCCTCAGCTTGGGCCTGGCCTGGCGTCTGAGCGGCGAGGACCGCTATCTCCAGGCCGGCAAGCGCACCCTGGCCGAGGTCGGCGGATTCAGCGATTGGAATCCGTCGCACTTCCTCGACGTCGCCGAGATGAGCACCGCCGTCGGCATCGGACTCGACTGGCTGTGGGCCGGCCTGGATGAACGCGAGCGCGCGGACATCCGCGCAGCCCTGCTGCGCCACGGCCTGGATCCGGGCATCACCGCCAGCGGCGGCTGGGACAAGGAGCTGAAACCGGCCTGGTGGTGCACCTCCGCGTACAACTGGAACCAGGTCTGCCATGGCGGCCTGCTCGTCGGCGCCCTGGCGGTGGCCGACAGCGACCCGCGCTATCTGCGCCGCCTGCTGCCCCAGGCGATCGCCGAACTGCCGCTCGCCCTCGCCAGCTACGACCCTGACGGCGCCTGGCCGGAAGGGCCTGGCTACTGGGGCTACGCCACCGATTACACGGTTTTCGCCCTGTCCGCGCTGGACACGGCGCTCGGCTCCATCTGCGGCCTCGATGGCGGCCGCGGCCTGCGCAACGCCGGGCAGTACCTCACCTCGGTCGAGGGTCCGACCGGCCTGCTGCCCAACTTCGCGGATGTCGGCGACCGCTCCCGCTTTACCGGCAGCCCGACCCTGTGGTGGCTGTCCGGGCATTTCCAGCTGCCGGCGCTGGCGGCGCAGCAGGTGGCAGCGCTCGCCAAGCGCAGCGCCAAACCGCTCGATGTGGTCTGGTACCACCACGCCCCCGGCACCCCGCCGGCCCAACCGCTCGATGCACGTTGCGATGGGCCGGTACAGCTCGCCGTGTTCCGCTCGGCGTGGAACGATCCGGAGGCGCTGTATGTCTACGTCAAAGCAGGCTTCAACCGGGTCAACCATGGCCATCTCGATCTGGGCAGCTTCGAGTTCGACCTGCTGGGCGAGCGCTGGGCGCGGGATCTTGGTTCCGACGACTACAACATGCCGGGCTACTTCAGCAGCCAGCCGAACGGCAAGCGCTGGTCGTATTTCCGCCTCAATTCCCACAGCCATAGCGTACCGCTGATCGATGACCTCGATCAGGCGGTGGAAGGGCAGGCCAGCCTCTGCACGTTCGCCAGCAGCGATACCCCGCACGCGATCGTCGATCTCACCTCGGCCTATCCCCGCACCACCACCCGGTTGCAGCGCGGGATCGCCCTGGTCGATCAGCGCCGCGCCCTGCTTGTCCAGGACGAGGCGGATCTGGTTGGCAGCCACGGCCTGACCTGGGCCATGACCACAGACGCCGCCGTCACCCTCGCCGGAATCGAGGCGCGCCTCGCGCTCAATGGCAAGAGCATCACCGGCAGGATCCTGTCGCCACCAGGGGCGGTCTTCACGGTCGAGACCGCCGAACGGCATCTGCCCGAGAAGCCCAATGGCGGCGTACGCCGGCTGCTCGTGCAGCTCCCTGGTAGCACCGGACAGGTGCGCATCGCGGTGGTCTTCGCGGTCGCGCCGCCAGCTATGGCGGTGCAACCATTGTCCGCCTGGTGACAGGCGGAACCGGCCCGTATGGCCCCGCCGACCCGCCCAGTCTGGCCCGCCTTGTGCTAGACAGGCCAAGCAGTGCGCCATCCTGACGCGCCCACCGGAAACCCATGGCTAAACGCGACTACTACGAAGTCCTCGGCGTCGGCAAGGACGCAGGCGAAGACGAGATCAAGAAGTCCTATCGCAAGCTGGCGATGAAGTTCCACCCGGACCGCAATCCGGGGGACAAGGACGCCGAGACCAAGTTCAAAGAGGCCGCCGAGGCCTACGAGGTGCTGTCCGACCAGAAGAAGCGTGGCCGCTACGACCAGATGGGCCATGCCGGGGTCGATGGCATGGGTCATGCCGGCCAGGGCTTCGGCTCGATGGAGGACATCTTCGCCCAGTTCGGCGACGTTTTCGGCAACCGTGGCGGCATGTTCGAGGAGCTGTTCGGCGGGCGCGGCGGTGGACGCGACCACAACCAGGGCGCTTCGCTCAAGCTCGGCCTGGAGATATCCTTCCGCGAGTCGATCTTCGGCTGCACCAAGACCATCGACCTCAAGCGCAACGAGACCTGCAAGACGTGCAGCGGCTCGGGCGCCAAGCCGGGCACCAAGCCGACCGTCTGCCGGGTCTGCCACGGCCACGGCATCGTCCGCCAAGGCCAGGGTTTCTTCGTCGTGCAGACCACCTGCCCGCACTGCGGCGGAGTCGGCAAGGTCGTCTCCAGCCCGTGCGCCGACTGCGAAGGCAACGGCGCCAAGCCCGAGAAGGTGACCATCCGCGTGCGCATCCCCGCCGGGGTCGAGGACGGCACCCGGCTGCGCGTCGGCGGCGAGGGCGAGCCTGGCCGCGAGGGCGGGCCGCGCGGCGACCTCTACGTTTATGTCCAGGTCAAGGCCGACAGTTTCTTCGAGCGCCACGAGAACGACGTCGTGTGCAAAGTGCCGGTGACCTACGCCCAGGCAGCGCTGGGCGGCGAGATCTCCGTCCCGACCCTCGACGGCGAAGCCTCGCTGCGCATCCCCGCCGGCACCCAGCCGGGCGAACTGCTGCGCATGCGCGGACTCGGCGTGCCGGGGCAGAGCCGACGCGGCGACCAGATTGTCGTCGTCCAGGTCTCGGTACCCAAGAAGCTCGCCAAGGAGCAGCGCGAGCTGATCGAGCGCCTCGGCAAGATCGAGGATGAGCAGGGCGAGCAACGCAGCTTCTTCGACCGCATCAAAGCGATGTTCAAGGAATCATGACCATGAGCGACCAGCCCGAGATGCAGGCCGAGGATTCGGCCGCCGCCCAATCGTCCGAAACCATCTCCATCCCGACCGCCGAGTTCGAGGCCACCCGCGCGCAGGTGGTCGAGTGGAAAGAGCGCTGCATGCGTCAGCAGGCGGAGTTCGAGAACGTGCGCAAGCGCCTGCGCAAGGAGGCCGACGAGGCCGGCAGCCGCGCAGTGGCGCGCTTCGTCAGGCCGCTACTCGACCAGCTCGACAACCTCGACCGCGCCATCGCCGCCGCCACTCCCGAGGCCTTCAACGAGTTCGCCCAGGGCGTGACCATGACCCGCGAAAGCCTGCGCGCCTCGCTCACCGCCGCCGGCATCGAGCCGGTGACCAGCGAGGGCGTGTTCGACCCCGCGGTGCACGAGGTGCTCGCCGAAGAGGCCCGCGAGGGCTTGGCCAAAGGCACGATCGTGCTGACCCACCGCAGCGGCTGGAAGCTCAAGGACCAGCTCATCCGCTCGGCCCAAGTCATCGTGGCGAAGTAGCGTCCGGAGCGCCGACTTCAGTCGGCATGGCCGGCGGACTTCAGTCCGCCGTGTCGTGCTGGTGCCCGTCGGTCAGAAGCTGAACAGCTTGCGGAAGACCGCCCCGGCGCTCAGCGTCCGGGCGAGGATCTGCGGGGGGACATCCTTGACCGCGTCGTGCGCGGCGCCCATCGCCTCGAAGAACTGCTGCATGCGCTCGATGCGCTCGCGGACCTCGGCCGGGGTGCCGTCGACCTTGGCCTGGGCGGCGCAGGCGGCCAGCTCGGCGGCGGTGGGGTCCAGCTCACGGCGGCGGCGCTCGGCAAGGACGCGGCGGAACAGCTCCCACGGGTCGTGCAGGGTCTCGAAATGGTCGCGACGGTCGCCCAGCAGATGCACCGTGCGGATGAGGTCCCAGCCGACCAGTTCCTTGAGCGAGGTCGAGACATTGCTGCGCGCGACTTCGAGGGTGCCGGTGAGATCGTCGGCGTTCAACGGCCGCTCGGCGAGATACAGCAGCGCGTGGACCTGGGCGACGGTGCGGTTGATGCCCCAGCGCGTGCCCATCTCGCCCCAATGCAGGACGAAGCGATGCACGACCGGGGACATCGCCGTCATGGGTTGAGAGGATGCTCCCGCCTGCAGTACGGCAAGTTCAGAGACGTTCGCCACGTTCATCCACCTCCTCCAGGCTGGTCCAGCGATACAGGCCTTCGCTCGCGCAATACACTCCATCGATGGTGCAGTCGCCCCACGGGGTACGCAGCCAGCCCTCCCAGCCGGGGCAGAGGCGTAGCGCCTTGCCGGTCAGGCCAGTCTCGTCATTGCCCTGGCAGTGCCCAGAAAGTGCGTCGGCACGATAACAGCGGGCCCCGGCGACGAGGAAACCTGCGAACGCGGCGGCATCGGCGAAAAGTTCCGGGGCTACGCCCTGGCCTGGTCGCGCCTGCGCCTGCACCAGTCCATCCTCAGCCGATAGGTCGAGCCGTCCGGGAACGGAGTGATCACGTAAACCGCCGCTGACTGCGCCGGACGTCAATTGCCCCACCGGGGAAGCGCCGACGTTGTCGCTGTAGCTGGCGGCGATCCAGGCGCACAACCGCCCGTCCCGGCGGTCGCGGCAGGCCATACGCACCTCAGCATTCAGGCTCGCCGGCCCGAGCTCGAGCGGAGCCCACAGCGGCGCGGCGTGACCCACCCGCAGCGCACTCAGCGTCAGCACCAGTGATCCGCCGATCAGGTGTGGGTCGAGCCAGGTCGCTGGCACCATTTCACGGAAGCGCCTGGGATGCATCCGGACGTTGACCAGCCAGTGCTCGACCACCGCGACAGCGATGATGACAGGCTGCCGGCGCGACAGGCGCCACACCTCGGAGATGTCTGCCTGGTTGCCTGGCTGCTGCAAAACGTCGTCAGTGAGGAACACGGCCACCTCCAGATTATGTTATTTCTGTAATTTCTGAAATGTCTTATACAAGCTTTTTCTTGCGTGATCCGGAGCGATAAGGCCTTGAAATCACCAGAAGACCCTCCTCGTCCGCCCCTGTCCAGACTTGCCTGACCTGTCGGCTGGACTATTCTCGTAGGGTGCGTTTCTGTGCGTGTTCTCCCTGACCGCCTGCCCGCAGGAGCCGAACCCTTCTTCAGGGCTCCTGCGTCATGACGCCATGACCTGCCGCAGCACCCTCCTCGTGGCAGCCGTAGCCAGCGCCATCCTGGCCACGGGAATCAGCCTGGGTTGGTGGCAGATCGCCCAGGCAGACGAGGCCCGTCGCAGCGCAGTGTTGCATCAAGCTACAGTTCTCGCCGGATCTCTCGATGCCAATCATCTGAAATTGCTCACAGGTGACGCCGCCGATCTCGGCAAACCTGCGTATCTCCGTCTCAAAGCCCAGTTTGTCGCAATTCACGCCGCGGATCCACAATACCGTTCGGTGTATCTGCTGGGGCGTCGTGCCGACGGTTCCGTCTTCTTCCTGCTCGACGGCGAAGCCAGCAGTTCGCCGAAGTCAGCGCCACCCGGCCAGACCTGGGTCGAGGCGCCCGCCGCCGTCCGCCGCGCCTTCACTGCACCAGGCGCCGTCACCGATCCCTATTCCAACCGCTCGGGTTGGTCGATCTCGTCCTTGGTGGCGATCCATGATCCGTCCGGCGCGCACAGCAACCTGGCCACACGCGCCGAGGCCCAGGCGATGGTGGAGCAAGCCGTGGAGTTCCAGCGTCAGCACGGCCGCGAGCGCCTGCTGCAGGCGCTCAACGATCCCGCCGGGCCATTCCACAAGGAGGATCTGTACGCCTTCGCCTACGACCATGGCATGACCATGCTGGCGCATCCAGTGCGCCCGGAACTGCTTGGAAAATGCCTGCTTGACGAGAAGGATTGGGTGGGTGGCAAGGCCTTCCGCCGGGAGATCCGCGAGGTCGCCCTGAACACCAGCGGTGGCTGGGTGGACTATGAGTATCGCAACCCCGTCGGCGGTGCCCCCGAACCCAAGACCACCTATGCGAAGCGCTCTGGCGATCTCATCATCTGCGCCGGGGCCTATGCCGGGAGAGGACCCGTGGTCGCCGTCCTGGGCATGGAGGTGGACGCGCAGCGTTGGAACCGCGAACTACTCCTGACCGCCCTGCCCACCGCCATCGCCACGCTGGCCCTGCTGCTGACCCTGCTCATCGCCCGGCGGTTCCTGGTGTCACGGGTCGGCGACAGCGACCAGGCGCGCTGGCAGCACCGGCTTGGCCCAGCCCTGATCGCTGCGTGCGGACTGATCCTGAGTGGTTTCTGGGCCTGGCAGAACCACCTGGAGGAGACCAGGCGCCTGCGTGATGACTTCCAGGACATCGCCGATGCCCGCCTGGGCGCCCTGGGTGATAGACTGCGCAATCTACGCGACAACGAACTTGAAGGCCTGGCGCAATTCCTCCTCAGCAGAGAACACGTGACCGCCCGCGAGTTCCAGCGCTACGCCAAGCACCTGACGCGCAACCAGGCGGTGCGGGCCTGGCAATGGGTACCGGCGGTTCCAGCCAGTGAACGGGCCGCCTTCGAAGCAGCCGCCAGGGCCTCGGGAATTGACGACTTTGCCCTGTGGCAGAAGGACGCCAACGGCGCCCGCGTGGCTGCCGGCAACCGTGCCCTGCATCATCCCGTATTCATGGTCGAACCACTGGCCGGCAATAAGCTGACCATCGGCAGCGACCTGGCTTGCGAGCCGGCCCACCAGGTGGCTCTCGAGGCGGCGCTGGCCTCGGGACGCGCCACCGCCAGCGAACCGTTCATGGTCACGCAGAATCGCGGCAGCCAGCAGGGGATGCTGCTGGTGCGGCCGATCATAGGCGGCCATGGAGAAACGCAGACCTTGCGCGGCAGCGCCGTCGCCGTGCTGCACCTGGGCGATCTGCTGGGCAAAATCAGCCCTGACGACCAGGTCGATATCACCCTCGCCCTGCTGCGTCCCGACGGCACGCGCACACTCCTCGCCGAAACCCGTGCCGAGCAGGCAGGACAGGGCGTCGGCCCGATGGTCTCGCGACCCATCCCGATCTTCGGCCACGCCTTCCTCGCCACCATCCACGCCGGCCCCGGCTGGGTGGACCAGCGCCCGGCGCGGGCCGGGTTGATCGCCCTCGTGGTCGGCCTGGTTCTGACCGCCGCGGCCAGCCTCATGCTGGCCCAGCAAATCCGCCGCAGCGAGACCCTGGAAGGCCTGATCGGGCGGCGCACCCGCGAACTGGCCGCGAGTGAGGCCTCCTACCGCCGGCAGTTCACCGACAATGCCGCAGTGATGCTGATGATCGATCCGGAGGATGGCTCGATCCGCGATGCCAACACGGCAGCGACGGTGTTCTATGGCTACACCCGCGACCACCTCCTGACGCTGCGTATCGGCGAAATCAACATCCTGCCCAGCCCTCAGGTCAAACTCTTCATGGACTCGGTGGAGGTCGCCCATGGCCAGCGTTTCCAATTTAAACACCGACTCGCAGACGGGGCGATCAGGGATGTAGAGGTCTCGGCCAGCCGCATCGCCATGGGCGAGCGGACCGTGCTGCATTCGATCATCTTCGACGTGACCGAACAGTTGCGTGCCCAGGCCGAAGCCGAACGCATGACGGCGGGACTCAAGGCGGCGGAGGCGCGCTGGGCCTTCGCCATGGACGTGATCGGTGAGGCCCTGTGGGACTGGGACATCCCCGGCAACGTCCTCAACTACGAACGCCACTACCTGGAACTCCTCGGCTTTGCAGCGGAGGAACTCGGCAACTCGCCCGCAGAGGCATTTGTCGCCCTGCTGCATCCTGACGAGAAGGACAGCATCGTCGCCGAGGTCACGCGACATCTCAAAGGCGAGACCCCCTCCTATGCCGCCGAGCACCGCTTGCGGCGCAAGGACGGTTCGTGGATCTGGGTGCTCTGCCAGGGCAAGGTGTGGCAACGCTCGGCCGACGGCACACCACTGCATTTCATCGGCACCACCGTGAACATCACCGAGCGGAAAATCGCGCTGATGCAGATCGCCGCCGAACGCGTCCGTCTCGAGGGCATCATCCACGGAACCAACGCCGGAACCTGGGAATGGAATGTGCAGACTGGGGCGTGCGTGATCAACGAGCGCTGGGCCGCCATCGTCGGCTACACCCTGGACGAACTGGCGCCGATCAGCATCGCAACCTGGACCAGACTGCTGCATCCCGACGACTGCACCGAGAGCGCCAGGCTGCTGCAAGCACATATTGCCGGCGTAGACGACACCTACGACTGCGAATGTCGCATGCGCCACAAAGATGGCCGGTGGATCTGGATCCACGATCGCGGGCGGGTCATCTCGCGTACCGCGGAAGGCCAGCCCCTGCTGATGCAAGGCACGCACCTCGACATCGATGCCCGCAAGACCCGCGAGGTGGCCGAGCGCGAGCGCGCCGAACGCAGCCGGCGCCATGGCGAACTGCTCACCCGGCTGAGCAACGAACCGGCGCTGGCGGCCGGCGACCTGCCCGCCTTCGCCGCCGTGCTGAGCGAGTCCGTCGCGCGCCAACTGGGCATCGACCGGGTCGGCATCTGGCTGCTGGACCACAGCGGCACACGTCTGGAATGTCTCGACGCCTTCGCCCTGGCGCACGCCCGCCATGAATCGGGGCGGGTCCTGGCGGAGGCCGCCTTCCGCGACGAGTTCACGGCCATGCGCCAGACCCGCTTCGTCGACGCCCGCAACGCGCTCAACGATCCGCGCACCGCCGGCTATGCCGATTGCTACCTGAAGCCTCTGGGCATCACCGCGCTGCTCGACGGCCTGGTCCGCGACGGCGATCGCGATCTCGGCACCGTCTGCTTCGAGCTGGTCGGCCGGACGCACGACTGGGACGACGACGAGACCGCCTTCGTCTGCCAGCTCTGCGACCAGGTCGCCATCGCCCTGGCCAATCGCGAACGGCGCAAGGCCGAGAGCGAACTCGCCGAACGCGAGGCCAACTTCCGCACCTTCTTCGACGCCATGCACGACATGGTCATCGTCGGCACGGCGGAAGGCCGGGTGCTCTACGCCAACCGCGCGACCTACGATACGCTCGGCTACAGTCTCGCGGAGCTTGACGCCCTGGGCGTCCTCGGCATCCATCCCGCCGACCGGCGCGAGGAGGCCGTGGCGATCTTCGCCGCCATGTTCCGCGGCGAGCGCGCCTCCTGCCCGTTGCCGATCCGACGCAAGGACGGCGCGCTCATCCCGGTCGTGACGCGCGTTTCGCTCGGCATCTGGAGCGGCATGCCGTGCGTCTTCGGCGTGATCAAGAACCTCTCTGCCGAACAGGATGCGCTGCTGCGCTTCGAGCGCCTGTTCCGCGACAATCCTGCGCCGATGGCGATCTCGTCCCTGCCCGACCGCCGTCTGGTCGAGGTCAACGAGGCTTTCGCACGCATGACCGGCCATGCCAGCCAGGCGGTGATCGGCCGCACCGCCTCCGAACTGGGCCTCTTCCCCAACGCCGAGGAGCAGACCCGGGTGGCCGAGCACCTGACCCGCGAGGGGCGCTTGCGCGAAGTGGAAGTGAGCGTCCGCTGCGCCGACGGCTCAACGCGGATCGGTCTGTTATCAGGCGAGCTCGTCGATATCCAAGGTCGCAAGCATCTGCTGACCGTGATGATCGACATCACCGAGCAACGCAAAGTGACGGCCCAGTTGATCGAGACCAACCACGATCTCGAATTGCAGACGGCGCGGGCCAACGACATGGCGGCCCAGGCCGAGATGGCAGCCGCCTCCAAGAGTTCGTTCCTGGCCAACATGAGCCACGAGATCCGCACGCCGATGAACGGCATCCTCGGCATGACCGAACTGCTGCTTGGCACCAAGCTCGACAGCGAACAGGAGGACTACGCCCGCACCTCCTACCGCAGCGCCGAATCCCTGCTCACCCTGCTCAACGACATCCTCGACTTCTCGAAGATCGATGCTGGCAAGCTCGGCCTGGAAACCATCCCCTTCGATCCAGGCCAGACCGTCTATGACATCGTCGAGCTGTTCCGCCCGCGCATCGCCGGCAGCGGCCTTGAGCTGCTGGTGCGGCTCGGCCCAGACCTGCCGCCACGCGTCCTCGGCGACCCCGGGCGCTGGCGTCAGATCCTCACCAACCTGGTCGGCAACGCGATCAAGTTCACCGCCAAGGGCCATGTCCTCATCGACCTGTCGTGGCAGGCCGGCTCGGTCATCCTGACAGTCAGCGATACCGGCATCGGCATCCCGGCCGACAATGCGAAGAGGCTCTTCGCCCCGTTTGTGCAGGCCGACGAATCGACCAGCCGCCGCTTCGGCGGCACCGGCCTGGGTCTGGCGATCTGCCGCAAGCTAGCCGAACTGATGGGCGGCAGCATCGCCATGAGCAGCAGCGAAGGGGCCGGCGCGGTCTTCACCGTCAACGTGCCGATGGCCGCGGTCCCCGGCCCGGCGCCAACCGTTGAATCCTCTGCCAGCCTGGCTGGCCGGCGCATCCTGGTCATCGACGACAACGCCCTGAACTGCCGCATCATCTGCGAACAACTCTCCCTGCTGGGCGCCCGCCCCGAGTCGGAGACCTGCGCCCCGCTGGCGGTGGCGACGCTATGCGCCGCCGCCGCTGGCGACGCCCCCTTCGCCGCTGCCATCGTCGATCTGCACATGCCCGATCTCGACGGCTTGACCCTGGCCACGGCGGTGCTTGCGGACCCGGCGAACGCCGCCCTGCCGCTGATCCTGCTGACCTCGTCGGGAACCAAGGGTGACGCCCAGCGCATGGCCGAACACAGCGTCGCCGGTTATCTGGTCAAACCGGCCCGCATCGATCTGCTTGGCACGGTGGTCGCAACCGCCATCGCCCACCGTCGCGAGGGCCTGCGCGACCTGGTGACCCGGCACAGCGTCCGCGAAGCCGGCGGCTCGGCCACCCAGCCAGCCCGCGGCGGCTTCTCCGGCAATGTCCTGCTGGTCGAAGACAATCCGATCAACCAGAAGCTCGCACGGATCATGCTCGGGCATCTTGGGGTCAACGTCACCCTGGCCGAACATGGCCAGCACGCGCTTGAACTGCTGGCGGCACAACCCTTCGATGTGGTGCTGATGGATTGCCAGATGCCGGTGATGGACGGCTATGAAGCGACCGTCGCCATCCGCTCGCGGGAATCCCACGAGGGCCGCCCACGCATCCCGATCATCGCCATGACCGCCAACGCCCTGGCTGGTGATCGGGAACGCTGTCTCGCCAGCGGCATGGATGACCACCTCGTCAAACCGGTGCAGGAGATCCACCTGGCCGAAACCCTGCGGCGCTGGCTGCCCCGCCGTCCGGCCAGCCCGCAACAGGAACGGTCGTGATGCCAGCTCACCTTCTTCACCATTTACGTCAGGAGCCTCATCATGCCTGATGCCATCCGTCCCACCGCCCTGGTCGTGACGGCGACGGACAAGCCGCAACTGGCCGCCGCCCTGGCGACGCATGGTCTGGCCTGCATCACCTGTACGCAGGCCGCCCAGGCGTTCATCCGGCTGGCCCGCCCAGAGCCCATCGCCGTGGTCATCATCCTGGAAGGCGTCTCGGGCATGACCGTGCCTGCATTGGCCAAATCCCTGCGCGGACTGCCGGGCCGGAATGCCCTGCCGTTGCTGCTGGTCGTCGAGCCAGGCGATACCCCGCCGATCGCCCTGGCCCTCGCGCGTGGAATCGCTGTCGAGGAGATCGCCCGGCTGGCCGCCCTGCCACCCGGACAGTGGCGGCCCATCACCGACCCTGTTGCGCCAACTGTCTCAGCGCCACAGACCGCAGCGGCAACCGCCGACAACGTCATCCTGGTGGTCGATGACCAGGAGGTGAACCGCCTCATGCTCCGGCTCCAGGTGCGCAGCATCGGCCTGCCGGTCGAGACCTGCGACCATGGCGCCGCCGCTGTCGCCAGGGTCGCCGCCGGGGGCGTCCGCCTGGTCCTGATGGACTGCCAGATGCCCGAGATGGACGGCTACGATGCCACCCTGGCCATCCGCAAGGCCGAGGCCGGCACCACCCGACACCTGCCGATCATCGCGGTCACCGCCCACGCCATGGCCGAGAACCGCCAGCGCTGCCGGGAAGTCGGGATGGATGACTTCCTGGCCAAGCCGGTGACCCAGGAACAGGTCCTGACGGTGGTGAAGCGCTGGCTTTCCCCTGCGTTTCCTGCACCCACGGGCGATACGGCCGGTTCCGGAACAAGCGATGCTATCCTCGATCCGCAGCCATTATCGAACCTCGAAGAGTGCAGTCCGGGAGCAGGCCGCCAGTTGAGCGAGATCCTCCTGACGGATCTGCAACCCGCTGAGAACGACCTGCAACGCCTGTTGGCCGCCGGAGATTTCCACCAACTGGGCCGCTCCGCCCACAAGCTGAAGGGCGCCTCGGGCAGCCTCGGCGCCATTGCCCTCTACCATACCTGTGCCATCCTCGAACAGGACGCCAGGAACCAACAACGCGAGGCCTGTATTCGCGCCATGCAGGCCACCATCGAAGCCATCGCCCAACTGCGTCCCGTGCTGCAGGCCTACGCCGAAACCCTGCCCAAGACCAAGACCGGGACCTGACCATGCCAGGAGCATTTCGCATGCGTCTAGTAGATTCGTATCTATTTGAGCCTTCTCGCACTGCGTACAGCCATGGTCCCTTGCCTGGCGGACCACCCCGATTGGGCTGCACCAGCACTGCGATACCGCTACCTCCGACCTCCCCTGGGAAATGCGATTGCGGGATATTTTCCGGCTCACTATGTATATCCATGAGGCACCTCCATGGATGACGCGCCGGTCAAGTCATCGCGCGAGACGCAGCGGCTGCTCGAAGACCTGCAACTGCACCAGCGCGAGTTGGAGATGCAGAACGAGATCCTGCGCGAGGCCCAGCACGACCTCTCGGCGAGCCGCGATGCCTTTGCCGCACTCTACGATCTCGCCCCCGGCGGCGTCCTGACGATCAATGCCGAGGGCGTGGTCTGCCAGGCCAACCAGGCTGCCCTGCAACTCTTCACCGGCTACGATGGCGATCTCGTCGGTCGTCATCTTTTCAGCTTCGTCTGTGACAACCAACGCTCGCAGATCATCGAGCAGATCGTTGCCGCGCGCCGCGGCATGTGGCCGAGCATCACCGTTGAAGTGCTGCGTAGCGATGGCCTGCGCAAGGCCCTGCGTCTGGACGGGCGGGTGTGCCCATCCTTCCCGCTGCCCGACGGCCAGCGCCGCAACGCCATCCTGGTGGTCGCCACCGACATCACCCAGTTGCTCGTCGAGCAGGAAGCTCTGCGCAAGGCCAAGGCAGCGGCAGAGGCCGCGACCCGGGCCAAGGGTGAATTCCTCTCGGTGATGAGCCACGAGATCCGCACCCCGCTCAACGGCATCATCGGCATGAACGCGGTTCTTCTGGACATGGGCCTGGACGCCCACGTCATGGAGATGCTGCATGTCGTGAAGACCAGCGGCGAGGACCTGCTGCGCGTGCTCAACGACGTACTCGACATGTCGCGCATCGAGGCCGGCAAGGTGACCCTGGAGAACACCCTCTTCGACCTGCATGCCCTGCTCGAGGATATCTCCACACTCTACGCCCCGCTGGCACACGCCGCGCGCATCGAACTCGTCCTGGTGATGGATCCGACACTGCCGCGCCGCGCCATCGGCGACGGCGGTCGCCTGCGCCAGGTGGTGCAGAACCTCATCGGCAACGCAGTGAAGTTCACCCACCAAGGCGAGGTCGTACTGGAAGTCATGGTCGATCCAGGCGCCGGGGTGCGTTTCGCGGTCAAGGACAGCGGCATCGGCATGGATGCCGAAACCCTGCAACGCATCTTCACCCCCTTCACCCAGGCAGACATGAGCGCCAGCCGGCACTATGGCGGCAGCGGACTCGGCTTGTCCATCTCGCACCGCCTGGTCCAGCTCATGGGTAGCGAACTGAAGGCCAGCAGTAGTCCAGGCAAAGGGACGACGATGGAATTCGTCCTGCCGATCAGCACCGATGCGGCGCCGACGCCGCCTGCGCTGCTGGCTGGACACACGGTGATGTTGATTGACCATCACGACCGCTCGCGGGCGGCGACCGAAGCCCTGCTGCGCAGCTGGAACATGGAGGTGATCTCGGCACCGACCATCCCGCTCGCCCGCCAGTTCTGCGCAACCAGGTGCAGCACCCACAATCTTCCGCTCGCTTGCATCATGGACGACCAGGCACTCGACGAGCGCGGCGAGCAGCCGTGCATGTGCCATAAGGACCAGCCGATCCTGCTCGGCACCAGCGGCGCTAACGAACAGCATCTCCACCTGCTCGCCAAGGTCGGAGTCAGCGCCATCCTCTCCCGGCCGATCCGGCCGTCGCGGCTGGCCGAATCGCTGCTCGCCTGCGTGCAGGGATCTTCTGATGAACTGGCGGCCGCGAAACTGGCCCTGCACCGCGGCTGGCCACGGCGCAAGGCGGTCGTCGTCGATGACCACCCGGTGACCCGGCTGGTGCTCCGGCGCATGCTCGAGCAATACGGATTCGTGGTCTCACTGGCCGCCAACGGCCAGCAGGGTGCAGATCTGGTGATCAGCGAGCGACCCGACTTCGCCCTGGTCGACATCCGCATGCCCGACTGCGATGGCCCGACCATGGCCCGCGCCGTGCGCATGACCGAAGCCGGCAGCAGCCATCACGTCCCGCTGATCGCCTGCAGCGCCACCACCCAGGATGGCGAACGCTCGCTGGCCATTGAAGCCGGCATGGATGCCTGGCTATCCAAGCCGGTCCGCGTCGGCGAACTGCTCGACATCATCGAACGCCACCTTGGGCCGCCTGAGGAATTCCCATGACTGAGCCAGTCCCCCCGCTGCCGCCGGCCATCTCCATCCCGGTGATCGCGATCGGCGCCTCGGCTGGCGGCCTCGAGGCTGGCCTACGTGGTCATCCAGCACCTCTCCCCAGACCACAAAAGCCTGATGGTCGAGCTGCTCTCCAAGCACACCGCCATGCCCGTCCTGCGCATCGAGGACAGCATGCCGCTGGTCGCTGACCACGTCTACCTCATCCCGCCGAAGCGGAATCTGCTGGTCAGCCACGGCATGTTCCAGCTCATTCCGCAGGACCATGGCCACCTGCCCAACCTGCCGATAGACCGCTTCATGGCCTCGCTGGCCGAAGAGGCCGGAGCCCTCGCCGTCGGCGTGGTCCTGTCCGGCACCGGCAGCGACGGCACGCGCGGCATCCGCGCGATCAAGGAGGCTGGCGGAGCGGTGATGGTGCAGGACGGCGCCAGCGCCCGTTTCGACGGCATGCCGCGCAGCGCCATCGCCACCGGACTGGCCGACTTCGTGCTGACGCCCGAGCAGATGCCTTCTGAACTGGTGCGCTATTTCCGCCAGGCCAAGGCCGAGCAGCTCGGCGGAGCGCATCTCCTGCAGGCCCGCGACGGCCAGGACATCGACCGCGTCCTCGAGGTCATCCGCGGTTCGCTTGGCATCGACTTCTCGCTCTACAAGCGCGCCACCGTGCTGCGCCGGATCGAACGGCGCATGGTCGTCAACCAGTGCGCCGACGCCGCCGCCTACCTGGCGATGCTGCAGGGCAATCCACAAGAAGTCCACATCCTCTACAAGGAGATGCTGATCGGCGTCACGCGTTTCTTCCGCGACCCCGAGGCGTGGGAGGTGATCACCACGCGGATCATCCCCGAGATCCTCCAGCGCAACAAGGAAAACGGGCAGATCCGCTGCTGGATCGCCGGCTGTTCGAGCGGCGAAGAGGCCTACTCGCTGGCCATCGTGCTGGCCGAGGCGATCGAAGCGGCGAAGTGGACGGGCGAGGTCAAGATCTTCGCCACCGACATCGACCGCGACGCCATCGAACACGCCTCCGCCGGCGATTATCCGGAATCGATCGTCGCTGACGTCTCGCCAGCCCGCCTCGGGCGCTTCTTCACCCGCGCCGGGGAAGGCTTCCGCGTGGCCAAGCGCATCCGCGACCTGGTGGTGTTCGCGCCGCACAATCTGACCAAGGATCCGCCCTTCTACCGCATCGATCTCATCTCCTGCCGCAACCTGCTGATCTATCTCCAACCGGCGGTGCAGAAGAAGATCCTCTCGCTGTTCCATTTTGCCCTGAATCGCGAAAGCACGCTGTGGCTGGGCTCCAGCGAATCGCTCGGCGAACTTGATCGCGTCTTCCAGGTCGTCGACAGCAAATGGAAGGTGTGGGGCAACCGCAGCGACGTCCGCCCCTACCTCTCCGAGCACATCGCTGTGCGCGGCCTCGGCGAGACGCGCATGCCGTTGACCGCGCACGTCCCGGCCGAAGAGCGCATGGCCCAGCAGATCCAGTCCAAGCTGATCGAGCGCTTCGTACCGCCTGGCCTGGTCGTCGATGAGCAGGGCGTGGTCGTGCATGTCAGCGGTGACGTCCAGCAATGGCTCGACATCTCGCCCGGCAGCCTGGCCAACCCGAACCTATCGCGTCTGCTCAGCCCCAGCCTGGCCGTGCCGGTCTCGACGGCGGTTTCGCGGGCGCGCAAGGACGGCCAAGAGGTGCTCTACACCAACGTCGAATTCCAGGCCGAGGAGGGCAAGCCCCCCCGCCTGGTCACGTTGCGCGCCGCGCCGTTGGTGCACTCGCGACAGGCTGGCGCCCTCGTGCTGGTGACGTTCACTGAGGGAGCCACCGCCAAGGCCGGAAGCCAGGCCGGGACGGTGCTCGACCACGCCGACCAGACCGCAGAGCGCATCCGCGACATGGAGACCGAGCTGCAGCACTCGCGCGAGAGCCTGCAGGCGGCGGTCGAAGAGCTTGAGACCACCAACGAGGAACTGCAGGCCACCAATGAGGAACTGCTCGCCTCGAACGAGGAGCTGCAGAGCACCAACGAGGAGTTGCAGTCGGTCAACGAGGAGCTGTTCACGGTCAACGCCGAATACCAGGCCAAGATCGCCGAACTGACCGAACTCAACCACGACATCGACGCCTATCTCAGCGGCACCCAGGTCGGCGCCATCTATCTCGACCGCACCCTGACCATCCGCAAGTTCACCCCGGCGGTGGCGGTGCAGATCAACGTCATGGACCGCGACATCGGCCGGCCGCTGGGCCACATCAGCCACAACCTGGGTGGGATCGACCTCGTCGCCGAGGCGACCAGTGTGCTGCAAAGCGAAAAGACGGTCGAGCGCGAAGTGACGACCACCGATGGCCACAGCTACATCGCTCGGCTGATGGCCTATCGCGGTGCTGGTGGCGATCTGCGCGGCGTGGTCATCACCTTCGTCGACATCTCCGCGATCAGACGCGAGGCGGAGGATCTCCGCCCTGCCTTCCTCGGCCTCGAACAGGCCGGTTCAGCCGTCGTCCTACTCAGCGGAAAAGGCGAGGTGCAATGGGTCAACCCGAGCTTCGCCCGGCTCAGCGGCTACGAGCAGCGCCAACTCGCCGGCTGCAATCCGCGCATCCTCCTCGATCGTTCGGCACCGGCCGAACTCCTCGAAACGATACGCTCGTCCCTGGAGTCCGCACTGCGCTGGAACGGAACGATCTGCGCTCAAAGCCGCGCCGGCGAAACTCTGGTCCTCGACGCCATCGCCTTCCCGCTGCACGACCAGCGTGGCCATTCAGCAGGCATCCTCCTCCTCGCAACCCGGGCAAAACCATGACAGAAGAAATAACCTCACTCCCCGGGTTCCACCAGATGGTGCTGGATGCTCTCGCCGAACACGTCGCCGTGCTGCGTCTCGACGGAGCAATCGTGGCGACGAACAAGGCCTGGGACAACTTCTGCTGCGCCAATGGCGGTGATCCGGCGCACTGGTCGGTGGGCGCCAACTACCACGAGGTGTGCTGGCGGGCCAGCCACGTGAATGGCGATCCCGACGCTGGCCGGGCGCACGCCGGCATCCACGCCGTACTGCTCGGCGAACGCCCCAGCTTCTCCCTCGAATATCCCTGCCACAGCCCCAGCGAGCACCGTTGGTTCCTGCTCAGCGTCACGCCATTGTGCAAATCAGACAACGTGGTCCTCGGCGCGGTTGTTTCGCACCTCAACATCACCCGCCGGCGCCAGTTGGAGGACGACCTCGAAACCGCCCGTCGTGAACTGGCGGCCGGCATGATGATGGTGCAGACCAAGCTCAGGTAGCACTGGCCCGTCAGGGCTGGCGAAAGCCAAGAAAAAGGCCGGCGAGGAATTCCTCGCCGGCCCAAGAAACCTCTCGAGAGGTCTACTGTTCAGTAGCGGTTGCCGCCGCCGCCGCCGCCTTCGCGACGACCGCCGCCGAATCCACCGCCGCCGCCGCC
>JFJP01045996.1_pt1 | contig 22721 bp, 28 predicted proteins | sample 431651 | NCBI WGS metagenome assembly JFJP01 (sample SAMN02602958, study PRJNA72255) | Microbial mat metagenome, whole genome shotgun sequencing project. | biome: fresh water; feature: sink hole; material: water; isolation source: purple microbial (photo- and chemosynthetic) mats found in...
AAAATAAAATTCCTTTAAAAGTAAAAAAATTGTATTATCATCAGACACGAATAAAATCAAGTTTCATCAATATTTTCCAGAACTTAAAGAACTTGCAAACAAAAAATAATTAAATTAATAAAATTCATAAAATTTGAATATTTTAATGTTTTCTCAATTTATCATTATAATATTTTAATAATGAAGTTTTCCGAATTTAATAGCTTTATAAAAGGAGAAAAGGTTCTATTGGAAACATCTCAAAATTTTGATTCCATAGAAGAAGTTTTCTCAAAATTTAAAGAATCTATAGAAAAAGAGAAATATAGAGCTGCTATAGTTTTGGTTTTATTTACTGCAGAATGGTGTCCTCCTTGTAGGAGATTAAAAAATATCCTTTTTAATGAAGGATTGTGGAAAGATTTGTGTAAAAGTTTTAAAGAAATATTTAAAAAAATGATTCACGAAAATTTGGAAAATGTTCTAAAAGATAAATTAGATTTTCCTAGTATAAAAAAATTTCTTTTAAGTAAATATACTAGTCCAGAAAAGTGTGTAAATTTCTTGACTGAAATGATGAATTCCAATATTGTTTTGATAACATGTGTAGCAAATGTAGGTGGAGAAGCAAATAATGCAGAAAAAAAATTAGCCACTACTTTAGGAGTAAGATCTTTACCAAGTTTAGGATGTTTTTTATTAACCAAGAAAACTACAATGAAAAATGTATTTTTTGAAAATGGTTTTAAGGGTGTTAATAATGCCAAAGAAGAATTGGGAACTATTTTAAATGAAGTTTATAAAAAATGTGCAAATTGTTGTACAGAAGAAATACTAGAAGAATATGCCAAGGAAAATTTGTAAAAACTCGAAGGGTCCGAAGAATTTCTATGAAAGAAAAGTCAAAGACTTTCCAGAAAGAAAACCGTGAGATTTCGCTGAGAGAAAATTTGTTAAAATTTCCAGGAGAAAATTTGTTAAAATTACGTTCGTAAGGAGCTATGGAGCGAGTAGAAAAAAAGTTGGAAACTTTAACTAAGCGGATGTTTTAATGATACATCGAACTGAATATGAAAAAGTAATAACTAACGGATAGATACCTGTATTAAGATAATAAAATTATTGCAAACAAAAAAAATTCTCAGATTCACAATTTTCATTAAACTTAAGCGGTTAGATATTAAAACTTTCTAGTAAAAAATTAGTAAAAAAATGTAAAAAGTAAATAAGTTTCACAAAAAAATGAAAAAAATATTAAAAAAAGTAGTATAATCTTACGTGAATAAAGATTTTCTAGAAGATGATATTTTAAAAAAACTCCCCAATGAAGTCCGGGATTTTGTTGTGGAATATGTGGTTTCCAAAGATTTTAATGAAGATCATTTAGCCGAAGTTTTAACTAGCAATGGCATAGAAGAAATTTGGGTTTATGAAATTCTTAAAAAAATTAAAAAATTAAAAATAGATGAAAATATTGAACCTCCTATTTTTAGTAGTGAAGAAGATATAGATGAAAGTTTTTTAGCCCTAGAAGAGGAAGAGGATGATGAAAAAATAGATATAGAAAAAGAAGTAAAGGGAGCTTCTGCTTCAGACCCAATAAAAGTTTATTTTGGTCAAATTGGTTCTTATACTTTACTCTCTAGAGAAGAAGAAAAAAAAATAGCCATAAGAATTGAAGAAAAATTCAGAGAAATTGTAAAAAACATCTGTTACTTTGGTTTACTTTCCGTAGCTATTGAAGAATGGAAAGATGCCTTAATAAATGAAATCATAAGAGTAAAAGATATAATCTCTCTCTCTATAACATTTTGTGAATCTGCGGAAAAAGAAATTCCTGAAAGTAAAATAGATACTGACGTTTTGCCAGATATTTTAGATAATATGGAAAAATTTATATCATCTCATAAATCTTTCTTAAGTGCTTTACCAAAATTAAGAAAAAAAGAAAACTTTGAAAAAATTGACGAGCTCTTAAATGATTTGGTTTTTCAATTTTTCAGAATTCAAGTGAAAAATTCTCAAATAAATCAAATAGTAGATAGAATTTTAGTCATAAATGAAGAGGCGGAAAATTTAAATAAAAAAATAGAAAGAGCTAGACAAAATAAAAAAAAGAAAGATGAATCTGTAGTAAAACAAATAGAAAAAATAGAAAAATTAATGTGCTGTTCCATAGAAGAAATGACTAATATTGTTAAAAAAATAACTATTTTAAGACAGCAAGAGATTCATGCAAAACAAGCTATGATAAAAGCCAACTTAAGATTAGTAATTTCAAATGCAAAAAGATTCACAAATAGGGGACTTTCTCTTTTAGATTTAATACAAGAAGGAAATATTGGATTAACAAAGGCTGTAAATAAGTTTGAACATCAACGAGGATATAAGTTTTCTACTTATGCAACATGGTGGATAAAACAAGCTATAACTAGGGCTTTGGGAGAATATGGTAGAACTCTTAGATTACCTATTCACATGATTGAATATTTACATAAAATCAACCAATCTATAAGATATTTACATAATGTTTTAGGAAGAGATCCAAGTGCAGAAGAAATAAGTTTTGACACAAAAATTCCTTTAAATAAAGTTTTGAGAATTTTAAGAGCCTCTAAGGAACCTTCTAGTTTAGATAGACATTTGAAAGATGACGGAGATGCAACTTTTGGTGATTATATTCCAGATAAAAATCAAGTAAGTCAGTATAAAAATGTAAATAATGAAGAATTGAAAAAATCTTTTTGTTCTGCATTTTCATCTTTATCGCCAAGAGAAGAACTTATTGTTAGAAAAAGGTTTAATTTAGACGTTTATCCATCTGGGGGACAAGGATTTGAAGAACATATTCCAAGTGATGTAAATGTAGAAAATCTTTCTAGTGAAGAAAAAGAATTGTGGGCAGAATTAAATAATATGTCTACAAAAGAACTTTATAAAATGTGTATGTTTTCGGATACTTTAGCTGCTGTTGGAGATATTTTTGGAATTTCCAGAGAAAGAGTAAGACAAATTTTATTGAAAGTTTCTACAAAATTGAGAAATCCACAGATCGTCGCCAATTTAAAGCAGTATGCAGTAGAGTAGATGATCAATTTCATGGAGTGAGCATTTAGCGAACCCAACAAAATTGAGAAATCCACAGATCGTCGCCAATTTAAAGCAGTATGCAGTAGAGTAGATTATTTTTGATTTAAATTTTTTAATAAATGAGAAAAATCTATTATAAAAAACTTATATAATATGTAATGTTAGATTTAAAAAATATTGGAAGTTTAAAAAGTTTCTTTCGAAGTATATTAAAAAAATTTAAATTTTCTTTTTTGTTTTTGGTAGCTTGTAATGTAATTAGTTTTTTAATTGGTTGTAATGTTATAAATGTTCTTTTAGAAAAAATCACAGTTAGTGCAATTGCCATGAATTTTGGGTGGAATAATGGTTTGCTTTTTTGGATAACTATTACATTTGTTATATGTAATCTATTTAGATATTCACTATTTTTAATGATAGATTTTTTTAATGGAAAAATTTTACCAGAAGTTTATGCCATGATTTCTTTTGATTTATTTAAACACAGTCAAACTATTAGTTTAAAAGATTTTTATATAAAAACAGAGGGAGTTATTATAGATAGTATTAATGGAACTACAGAATCTACCGCTTTAATATTAGAAAATCTTTTAGGTTTTTTTATACCTCAGATTTTCTCAATTTTCTTTGTTATTTTGGTTTTTCTATTTAATAGTTTAATTTTAGGAATGGTAGCGGCTATTTACACTATTATTTATGTTTTTTTGTTTTATAAAATGTCAAAAAAAACAAGCTTTTTATTTAAAGAAAAATATAAATATCTTGGATTAAAAAATAGTTTTATGTACGACAGTTTTAAGAATACACTTATAAAAAAAATATTTAATTTAGAAAATTTTGAAAATCATAAATTTTTTAACAAACAAAAATCAGAAACTGATTATGATAAAAAAGCTTTGAATAATATAGCAAAAAATAATATTATTTTATTTAGTTTAGCTTCTCTATATTATATTTTCTTTTTCTCATTTATTTTTATTTTCTTTAAAAACGGAATTATAAATATGAGTAGATTTATTGCTTTAATTGCTATAAATTTCTGGTTAAGCTTTTGCATAGGATGGTTTTCTAGAAAAATGGATGAAATTTTGAGAAGTTTTAGTAGATTGAAAAATTCATTAAACACCATAGCATCTATAAAAAAAGATAAAAACACAGGAAATGTTAAACATGAAGTAAAAGGACATATATCTATTAGAAATCTAACTTTTGGTTATGGAGAAAAAACAGTATTTAACAACTTTTCTATGGAAATTCCAATTAATAGTAAAGTAGTTTTTATGGGAGAATCTGGCTGTGGGAAAAGTACTATTTTAAACATTTTAGGAGGTTTAATTATTCCACCAGTAGGAACTGTTTTTATTGATAATGTAGATATTTGTCATATAGATCATAATTTTTTAAAAAAAGAGTCTTATTATATAACTCAATATAATATGGTTTTTAATAGCACAGTAGAAGATAATATTTTACTTGGCAGAAATTATCAATCTGAAGATATTATTTATGCTGCAAAAAAGGCTAAATTGCATCATATTATAGAAAATTTACCAGAAAAATATTCTAGCACAGTTGGATCAAGTGGTTCACAGTTTTCTTTAGGACAATTACAAAGATTATGTATAGCTAGAACAATTTTAGGTATTAATCCAAAAATAAATGGAATATTCCTGTGTGATGAAGCTACTAGTGCATTGGATATTTTTACAGCAAAAGAGGTTTTAGAAAATATTTTTGAAATATCTGAAGGTAAAACTCTTTTATTTGTAGATCATTCTTTACTCATTGCACCAAGAGTAGATATTGTAGTTATTATTCGCTCTCCGGAAAATATTGTTATTGGCTCTCATAAAGAATTGTTAAAAAATGATTCAATATATAGAAAAATTTTTAGTAAATAATATTAATTTAAATTTTTTCGCATAAATTTTTTATTATTAATAATTTCCTAATTCTCAATGACTTCTAATAAAGGGGAATCTTTTTTTTTCTCTCTAAAGAGTAAAAAATGATTTTTGGAAATTTTATTTTTATTTATGAAAATTCTTATTACTTTTCTTTGAACTTTCTCTTGCTTCTTTGGTGATTTGCCATGGACATAAATCTAAATTGTACCCTTCTCTAGATTTTAAATATTCTGTCTTTGCTAGATATTTAAAGATCTTTTTCAAACCTCTTTAAATATTCAACCAATAACAAAATTCCAAAAGCACAAAATGGTTCTGATGATATTGGATTTCTTTCATTTCTGGAAACTGCAGCTATATCTAAATGAGCCCACCTTGTACCTTCTTTTAAATTTTTTTCTATAAATTTTGCTCCAGCAATTACTCCTGCAGTTCCATTGCCTACATTATGCATATGAGCATGAGCACAATCAGTTATATAATCGTATTCTTTCCCACAAGGTAAACGCCATACTTTTTCACCTGTAATTTCCCCACATTCTATGATCTTTTTACTTAAATCATCACAGTTAGTACATAAGCAAGCATACTCTCTACCTAAAGCAACTTCAGATGCTCCTGTTAAAGTAGCAATATCTATAACCTCCTCACAACCTAATTTATCAGAAGCATAATAAACCAAATCTCCCAAAAGTAGTCTTCCTTCAGCGTCAGTATTATCTACTAAAACAGATTTTTTACTCATTCCAATTAAAATATCTCCTGGTCTCTGAGCTTTTCCACCTGGCATATTTTCCACAAATCCAGCAATAGCATAAAAATCTAGTGTACTTTCTGCTAAAATCATGGCTGTACTTACTACAGCAGCAGCTCCGCTCATGTCAGAAATCATTTCTCCCATCTTTTTAGCTGGTTTTAAAGATATTCCCCCAGTATCAAAAGTTACACCTTTTCCTACAATAGCAACTTTAGGTGACCCTTTTTTAATTACAATTAAATATGGTTCATTATAACTGCCTTGAATTTTTCGGTAAATGTTGCTGGATTTTTTCTATAATCATTTTTGGACTTTTTAAATTTGATGGAGTGCAGATAAGTTCTCTGGCAAATAAAATAGCATCAGCTTCATTTTTATTAAAATCTAATTCATCTGAATCTATTTCACATGTTATTTGATCTTTTTTTTTAAAATGATCAAATTCCCAACCATATAGATAAATTCCAAAAATTATATCTTTCAAATATTTTGAGTCTATTTTTTGTTCTGATCTTACACAAAAATCTTGCCAATCTAACTTTTTAGCATTTCTCATTATTTTTCCACCTAAATGTCTTAAATTTACGGTGCTCATTTCCTTTGGTAGAGAGAGATTACAAAGATTTTCATCTTCTTTTAAAAAATTTCCCAACCAAATACCCTGAAGTTTAGAGTTTTTCACAAAAGATAAGTGAACTTTCATGAGATATAATATAATTTTTCTATTTAAAGATGTATAATTTCTTGATTATTATGATATTTTTGAAACCCATTGTGAATTTGTCTTCCTCAAAAAGTTTGGCTATTGTTAATGATTTTTATGAGGAATTTAAGAAAGGATCTCAAGATCAAATAACAGAAGAAAAAAATAGGGATCCTATTATTTTTGGCGGAGAAATATTTATAGATTTAAATGATATTAGATCTAAATTTACAGATGCTATAAAAATTAACAAAAAAAGACTTATGGTACTTTTTACTATATTTTATACAGAATATCATCCTCCTTGTAAAATTGTAAGATCTGCACTTTTTTCTAAAAATAGTAAAACAGATTTATCTTTTTGGGAAAAACTTTGTATTATTTTTTCTGAAGAACTTAAAAAAAATATAAAAGAATATTTGGAAAAAATTAAAAATGGAGATGTACCAAAAGAGTGTAGCTCTATTTATACCTATCTTTTTATAAAAGAAAAAGAAGATAAAAGAAACAAATTAGAAGTTATAAATGAAAGAATAGAAAAACTAAGTAAAATGATGTTTGAAAATATAACATTTAATGCATGTAACGCCAATATGGAAGCCAGCGTATGTGTAACAACTAGTAAATTGGCTGGTTCTATGGGAGTCACCATGGTACCAGCTTTGACTTTCTTTTTAATAGATCAATTTTCAGTAGAAAATACCGCTATAGGAGTGCTTTATAAACCAAAAGGTTTTTCCACAAAAAAAACGGATAAAAATGAAGTAAGAGAAAAGACAAAAAAAGAAATAGAAGAAGAAATAAAAGAAATGGTCGAAAGGATAGCGGTTATGGTTACAGACTATTACATGAAAATCTATCTTCCAGAAATAGCTAGTGAAGAAATACATAAATTGAATATCATCTAAGCAGGATAACAAATTGAGCTTCAATTTGCTACAGGTTATGATGTAAAGTAATCTTACATAAAATAAGAAATATAAATTTTTTTTTTTGCTTTTTATAAAAATATTTTTATTTTACTGGGATTTTAGTTTACATATAAAATTATGGAATAAAAAAACTGTCGGGATTTTATAAAATTTAAAAAAAGATTAATAATTTTGCAATAAAGATTATTTTTACTAAATTATGCAAATAGAATCCAAAATAGAAAAACAAAAAGGATGTATTTTTTACATCTGTAATTGTTTTTTTATTATAAAAAAAATATATTTTTCAAATAAAAAAAAAGATAGTGAAATTGAAGAAAAAAAAGATATTAATGAAAAAAAAATGAAAAAAATTCTAATAAAAATAGATAATTTTATTAAAGTAATAGAAGAAACTTCAAACATAGAACTAGTAGATACCAAATTTGCAGATTACTATAGTAAAATCAGAAAATCAAAGACAACTGACTCGAAATATGAAATAGAAAATAAGATGTTAAAAAAAACAAGAGAAGATCAATTATTTATTCTTAGAATATTCTAAAATAGATTTACAAAAACAAAATACAAACTCAAAGATAGATATGAGTCTACTACAAAAAAAAGAAGAAATAAATGAATATTACAAAGAATTAAAATTTACGCTAGAAATTTTAAAAAAAAATAGTGAATATCAAGAAGATATTTTAGAATTTCCAAAGTATTTCCAGAATCTGAAAAAAAAACTTCTTTTAAATTTAAATAAAAAAATAGGGAAAATTAAAACATTTATGGATATAAAAGCCTTTTATGAAGATAATTTAAAAAATAAAATTTTTCATTTTAAAAAAGATGTAAATTTAATAGAAAAAACTATAAAAATCTGTGAAGAGAAAATTACTTCAAATTTAAAATTTTTATCTGAATATGGAATAGAGAAAGATGTAATTATGAAGAATATTAATAATCAACATGAGTCAACGTCAAGCCTTTAGCCATAGCAGTTGGACCTCCTAGAGTTCTATCCAGTGAATTAACTCTTTTTTCAAATTCCTCAATAGTCCATTTTGAAAAACCAACTTCCATAATAGATCCAACCATGTTTCTTACTTGGTGATGAGCAAAAGATTGAGCCTTGAAATCCATAGCTATAAAAACATTTCCAAATATTTCAACAAGATGTATATGACAAAAATCTAAAGTTCTTAATCTTAAACCATCATATTTCTTAGGTATAAAAAAAGAAAAATCTCTTTTAATAACAAGAAATTTAGCCGCTATTTTCATTTTTTCTATATCTAGTTTTCTTTTTTCATGCAGACAGAAATCTCTTAATAAAACAGGAGATCCATTTTCATTAAAAATTAGATATCTATAACTTCTGGTCTTTGCACTAAATCTAGCATGAAAGTTTTTATCTACTTCAGTAGCGCTTTTTATCTTAATAAAACTTGGTAAATAAAAATTAAGACCTAACAATATATTTTTAACAGGAATTTTTAAAAGACTCTTGTTAAAAATATCAAAATGACATATTTGTCCAGTAGCGTGAACACCAGCATCAGTTCTTCCTGCGCAAAAAACTTCAGTCTTTTGCTGAAAAAGATCGTAAATAGCCTGTTCTAAAGTAGGTTTAATAAATATTAAACCAATTTCCTCTCCATTCCAACCAGAAAGAAAAGTTCCGTTATATTCTACCTTTAGTTTTATTCTCTTGATTTCCATACAAGCTAATTATGATGATTTTTTTATAGAAAGAAACTTATAAAAAAATTTAAATTTGATTTTAAATAATTAATTTGTATTTAGACTTTAGATTTTCTTTAAGACATTATGACATTTTATTTTTTTTGTGCGGAGAAAATTTTTATAGAAAAAAGTAATATAAACTTGAATAAAAAAACTAACATCTATTTTTCTACAAAAGATTTTAAAAACGTGCAAAATATAATAAAAAAAGTAGCTTTTCAAGAATCTTTTTATCTATTATTTCTTTTTCCATTTTTAAAAATTATTCAATTTATTGTATTTTATCAAATAGAGGAATCTTTAAGAGAAATAGCTAGATCAAAGCCAGTTTTATCTATGAAGTTACTGAAAATAATATACAAAAAAAACTTCGAAAATATATTTCTAGTTTGGAAAATAATGAATTTTTAACAAAAACTGAACAAATTGAAAAAAATTATGTAGAAATATCAAAAAATTCTATTAATCTGATTATAAATTTCCAGGTATTTTTATATAGAATTTGCCAAACATTAGTATACGGATATAATTGTTACAAGGACGATAACAAAGGAAATACTATAAAAATAGGATTTAAAATTTTTGCTTCTATTTTAGCTTTAATGTTTTTATTTAGTTATATTATAAAAAAAATAGTAGAAATAAAAGACATAAAAAAAGAAAAAGTCAAACAAGTGGATTATAATTTTTTCTCATGCCACGACAATATTAAATCTTTCGGTTTAGATAATATATCTTTAAAAAATTTTTCTATAGCGCGAGAGGGTCTTTTCCGTGAAACTTTAAAGGAAATATTGGCCACTTTAATTTTAAATTTTGCTATTACTGCCGTTATTGCCTATCAATTAATGATATTGGCTAAGGAAAAAGATCAAGAATTAGATTCTAAAAGCACTCAAGATGAAATGAAATTAAATATTTTAAAAACAATAAAAGGACTTGTACAAACCAAAGGAGTTAATATAAACGAAACAGATATAGAGCCATTAATCACAAAGATGGGTGAATCTACAATTCAATTGAAAAAAACCAGCAATGAGTTTATTTCATTTATAAATTTTCTTTTTACATTTGGAGATTCACTTTTTATAATAAAATCCATTGTAACTTTAATGAATGAAATAGAAATCAATTGTAATTTTATGAGTTCTTTAAAACAAGAAAAATCTACTGGAAAAAACATAGATACAATTCAAGAAATTAAGATAGAAAATTTTAATTTTGGTTATGATGTAAATAATCAGATTTTAAAAAATATTAATTTAGAAATAAAACCAAAAATGAAAGTAGTTTTTGTTGGCAAATCTGGATCTGGAAAAAGCACTTTAGCTAGAATTTTAAGCTCTAATTATGATATAGAAAGCAACAATATTCTTTTTAACGGAGAAAATATAAGCAATTTAAATTTAGAAAATTTAAGAAAACAGACTATATATGTAAGTCAATCTAATAATCTTTTTTCTGGCACTGTAGAAGATAATCTTTCTAGTATAATAAATAATTTCAAAGAAACCGAAGAATATAAAAGAAAATGGATAAAAGAATGTCTAGATTTTGTTGATATTTGGAAAGAAATTCAGGAAATGCCTGAAAAATTAAAAACAAAAATTGGATTTTATAATAGTGGAATTTCTGGAGGGCAAAAACAAAGACTTTTGGTGGCTACAAACATGACAAAGTCTCAAAGTTTTAAGAACCCTAAAATAAGTCTAGTTGTTTGTGATGAGGCTACTAGCGCGCTTCCAAGAAAAGATTCTGACATTTTATTAGAAAAAATTATGAGTACATTTAAAAACCAAATTGTAATCATAGTAGACCATTCTGGATTTGCTGTAGAAAAAGCAGATTTAGTAGTTTTTTTTAATAAAGGCAATATTTTTACTGGAAAACATAAAGATTTGTTGAAAAATAATGATATTTATAGAAATTTTCTAAACATGGAAAAAGATGAAAATGAAATAAAAGAAATTAAAGAAGTAAATAATAATGAAGCTAAAGATATTATTAGTATAGGTTAATATTATTCTCTAAAACCATCCAACCATGCTGGAATTGCCCACTTTACTCCGCGCCAAAGCCATAATGCTTTTCCAAAAAAACCATAATCAGACCATGGTTTCAATTTTTCATAATCTGTTAATTCCTTTTTATTACTTTTATCATTTTTTTCAACACTATCTTTTAATGTATTTTTTTTATTTTCATCAATTAATAAAGATTCTTTAAAAAAACTTTTTTCTAACAGTTTACTATCCTCTTGTTCTGTATCATTTTCACTATTTTTATAAGCAGAATATAAGCTAGTTGGTAATAATACAAATGAAGTTACAGCAGTAAAGAGTTTTCTGGCTCCACTTACACTAGATTTATCTAAAAATTTTTTTTTATTATTATTTACGTATTCTATCTGATCTTTATCCTCATTTGCAAAATCATCAAAAAAGTCCCCTTGATCATTTGAGCTTTTCATAAAAAATAAACAAATCATTAACAGAATTTTAAGACTAAACTTCTATGAGAGAAAAAATATATGAAATTTAAAAGGTATATAGAAGGAAACTTTATTAAAAGAGAAAAGAGATTTTTTGTTCATTATGAAAGTGTAAACGGATCTATAGAAATAGCATACTGCGCAAATACTGGAAAAATGGCTGACATTTTAAAAGTAGGAAATAATTGTATTTTTACTCCCTATGAAGGCAAAATGCAATATAAATGGGAAATGACTTTTTGTCAAAAATTTAAATCTTTTGTAGGTACCAATACTCAAAATCCCAATAAAATTCTCATGGAGGCTATAGAAGAAAAAAGAATACCTTACTTTGCGGAAGAAAATAATTTTAAACAAGAGGTAAGTTTTAAAAAATACAGAGCAGATATTGCTAATGAAAATATAATAATAGAAGTAAAACATGTGCACTGGCGTATAGAAAATAATGCATTTTTTCCTGATTGTATAACAGAAAGAGGCGCTAGGCAGATGGAAGATTTAGCCAAATTAGTAGAAGAAGGAAAAAAATGTTTTGTAGTTTATATAATTCAAAGATCTGATATAGAAAAATTCTCTGTGGCAAAAGAAATAGATCCAATTTATTATAATGCCACTAAAGATGCAAAAAAAAGAGGTGTAAAATTTCTAGCCTTCAAATGTCATATGAGCCCGGAAGAAATAAGACTCACAGAAGAGGTAGAGATAATTTAGAATATAATCATTTACAATGTTTTTTATGAATAAAAAATAAAAATACACAAAAAAATCTTTAGACATATAATGAAATTATGTTAATAAAAATGTCCTGTATGGAAAAAGCTGAAAATAAATTTTCTATGAAGAAAAAAAAATATAATGGAAATATTTTAAAAGCAATAGAGAAATTTCATTAAAACTTAGAATAAAAAATTTAATATTTGTATCTTTTATAAAAATCCAAGATTTTTATAAATTTTATATACTATTTTATATGATAAAAAACTTTATGTATTTTTCAATGGAAGTGAATAACTTAAATAATAATAAAGAACCACATTATTTTTTACATTTACCTGAAAACGTCAGATTTATTATAGTAAGTTTTCTTACTGATATGAAAAAATTTTACAAATATAAAAAAGAATCTAAAACATCTATATTAGAAAAAACTAAAAAAAAATTTATTAGAGAGCATTTTTCTTTAATTTTTAATTCAAATATAGAAAAAACAATAAAACCTCAAATTGAAAATATTATAAAAAGTTTTACTATAGATTTTATAAAAGAAATTTTGGTAATAAAAAAACAATCATTTTTTAACGAAAGAGGATTGGTTAAATAGGAAAAAGGTATAAATTTTCATGATTTATGTGACTTAATGTTTCAAAGAGAATCTTGTAAAAAAATTTATAGACAAATAGCCTATAAAATGGAAGAAATTTTCCAATTAGAATATAAAAAAATAAGAGAAAATAGTGATCTTATTATACCAGAAATACTTTTTCAAATAAAAAAAATAGAAATTCTGAAAATTTTAAGTAATTTTGAAGATAAAATGTTATCTAAATTTTATTATGAAAAACAAAAAGATAAATTAGATAAGGAAACAATTATTGATATAGAAGATCATTATAAAAAAACGCAATTTTATAAAAAAAAATCCTATTTTATAGGAAATATTTTGAACAAATCTATAAAAAAAATGAATTAATAATAAAGAGAATTTTTAAAAATATTTAGATATTCCAAATAACTTACATTTAAATAAAATACATGAAACAAAAATCAATTGTAAATAAAAAAATTATACAAATTAGATTTTACCAAAACCAACTAGGATAAGCGCATATTAAAAAATTTCCATTAATATTTGGGTCTTCAATAAAACATTCAAAAGTTAAAGACTTCATAACCATATTTTTATACATCATAAATTTCTCCAATAAATTTATTATCTAAATAAGAAATTTTTATACAAATATTCTTCATTTCAGAAAGAAAGTTCTTTATTTTTAATAAAAAATCAGAAATTTTTCCAATATAATTTTTTAAATCCATTTGAAATTTAACTATACTATGAAAAGTAAATTCATGACATTCTAGTATTTTGAAATGAAAAAAAACATCACTTTTAGAGCTTTGTAATAAAGTTGGTATACCAAAATGTTTCATAGTTAAATTTCTAATTTCCTTAACTGGCATGATACTCCTCTGTGGTAAGAATTTTTAAAATATTTTTTATATAAATATTTTTTATAACTTTAAATTTTCTTTTTTTCCATAAAATTTCTACAGCATTAAAAAATTTAGTAGAATAAATAAAAAAAACTGTGCAATCATTTTCAAATTTTACGTGACCTTTTTTTTTAATTTCTTCTTTTTCTATAAAAATTTCATCATCTGTTACTTTAGTTTTATTAAAAATAATAGAAAAATAAGTATTAAAATCTGCAGAATTTATAGATTTTTCCATATTTTTCATAAATCAACTCCATTTAAAAGAGGATATAAATCTCTTAAAAGATCTGATTCTTTTAAAATTCTATCATGATAAAGTCGGGCAGTAATTATTAGTATAGCGGTTTTTATTCTAGCTGGTATATTTTCATCTAAAGTTTCATATTTAAAAAAATACTTATGTTTTTTCAGAGAAATAATTGGAAATTGAGGATTTTCTATTATTTGATCATCTTTTTTTAATAAAATAACTTTTTCTAATGAATTAAAAGGAAGATCAAAATAATTCGTATAAATTTCTCCAGAAACAATAGCTTTACCGTAAATTTTTCTCAAATAATTTTCAATAATTTCCGTAGAAGTTTTTAATAAATTATCTACTATTTTTTCATCATCCTCCTCTGTTAAATTCAAAAAAGATATAGCATCTTTTAAATCTATAGGGTTAATTCTTTCTATAACCATAAAAAAATTTCACTATTTTATTTATAAATAAAAATAAAAAGAAAGGCTGAAACTTTATATTAACAGACTTTTAGTAGTATACTTTATTTTTTTTTATCTTCAAATCTCAGAAGAAAGTAATATGGAAAAATTTCTAACCAATGATGAGGTTAAAAATAATGGAAATTTCTCTAAAAATACCTTTGATATAAAACTTGTCCATTTAATTTTTCCAGGTTTATCAGTTATAGAACTAACAGTAATTTTGTATTTAGGAAATAAATTACGTAAAAGCCCAACGCCAAATGATTTACAAGAATTGCAAAATAAATTAAATTCAACAGCAAAAGAAATAAATGAATGCAAAAACTATGGGGTAGATAGTGAAAAAAATAAAGAAAATATCTTAAAAATAACAAATTTAGAAAATTAAATTAAAAATTTAAAAGAAGAAAAAAATAAAGCAGAACAAGAAATTAATATTATTAAAAAAGAAAATGTGGATTTTTTAAAAAAGAAAAGGGAGAGAGCAGTATTATGGAAAATTTTAAAAACACATTAGCTAGAAAAGATGCAGATATATCTAGTTTAAAAAAAGAAAATGAAAAAACGAAGGACCTTCTTTTAGAAAATATTAAAAATAACAAAAATAGTAATACCACAGATGTAAATAGTCAGATAGTAAATTTAACTAACATAGTTAAAGAACTTGATACACAAAATAAAAAACAAAGAGACGAAATAGAAAAAAATCAAATAACAAAAAAGTTACTTGAAACAAAAAATCAAACACTAGAAAAGGATTTAGAAGATATTAAGGAAAAACACAGATTAAAATTAATAGAAGTTATTACAAAAAATAATTTAGAAATTCAATGTGGTAAAAAAGTACCATTTTTAAATGGACAAGTATACACGCAACCAATAGAAACAATAAATTTACAAGAATACACACAAAAAATAAACAAAATCGGAGAACAAACAAAAGTACTAGAAGCTAGAGAGATAGAAATATTAAGCAATGTAGAAAAATTAAAAGAAGAAGAAAGACAACTTATAAGTAATACAAAAGAATTAAAAAAAATGGAAGAAAAATTAAAAGTAAGTCTATTACAAGGTTAATAAATCTTTATATAAAAGTATATAAATCCAGAACAAAAAAATATCTGATATTAATAAAAAATAAACTTATTTTTTATAGTCTATATAAAAGTGAAAATTAATAGTTTTTTTGAGTATATATGATTTTTATATCTATTTAAAAATATTACTTGTGTAATCAAATTTTTCTATTGATCGCATATTTTTTCTAACATTATTTTTATACTTATTACAAGAAAATTTTATTTATTTTATGTTATTAAGTCTTTATAAATTTTTTTATTTTATTCTTGCTCATGCAAGAGAGTATCCAAAAAAAGCTACTTAGAGTAAGGCCTCCCAGAGTACAAATACTTTATGAAGTAGAAACTGAAGGTTCAATTATTATAAAAGAACTACCATGTATTATTGGAGTTGTTTCTGATTTAACTGGTTTTAGATCAGATAGCTTTCCACTTTATAATGATAGAAAATTCGTTTTTGTGGACCCTGATAATTTTAATGATATTTTAAAAGCCTATGCTCCTAGAATTAGTTTTTCTATAAATGGACCAGAAGGTAAACAAGAAATAGACATAACTTTTACAACTTTTTTAGACTTTGATCCTTTACAAATATTAAAAAAAATCCCATTTTTAAATGAAATATATGAAAAAAGACGCACTATTTTTGAATTTAGTGTGAAAATTGCTAATAGTCTTAAGTTATATAATATTGCTGTTGAAGTAAAGAAAGGAAAATCTATAGAAGAAGCATTAGCTAATTATGCATTTTTCTCCGATGATCAAAAAACACACACTATAGATTTATTTTCAGTCATAAAAGATTTAGATGAGGATTTGTTAATTAGTTGCCAACAAAAAATTGCAGATATAGATAAAGTGGTTTAAGATATTTAGTCCAAAACTCAGAAATAGGAGAGAGATTAAAAATAAGAGTTCTAAACGCAAAGATGGAAGAACTAGAAAAAGATTTAGATATTGCTATGGAATTTGATCAAAGTTTCCTATTTAAAAAACTATATGAAGAAGAATATGGAACCTATGGAGGAAATCCTTATACATTTTTGTGTTTAGATTTTTTTGTAAATAGAAGAAATTCTGATTTTATGTTTTTGAATAAATTAGTTGGAGTTTTAGCTGCTGCACATTTACCTTCCGTAATTGGAGTTGATCCATCATTATTTGACTTAAAATCCTTTGAAAATATAAACGATATTAGAGATATAAGTAAAATTTTTGAATCAAAAGAACTTTTAAAATTTAAAACTTTAAGACAGACAGATGATTCTAGATATTTAGCTTGTTCATTACCTAGATTTATGAGCAGAATCCCTTATGGAAGCACAACTCAACCAGTAGAAGGATTAAACTTTGATGAAGTTGTTCAAAATCATGAAGATTTTTGTTGGTCAAATTCCGCTTTTGCCTATACACAAAGAGTTTCAGAGTCATTTTCTAAATATAGCTGGTTTTCTGCAATCATTGGACCAGAAAATGGAGGAATGGTAAATAATTTGCCAGTTTATACATCTAAAGCTGTAGATGGAGATATTGTAATAAAATGTCCTACAGAAGTAGCAATTACAGACAGAAAAGAAAAAGAAATTAGTAAAAGTGGATTTGTTTCTCTTTGTTATTGTAAAGATACAGATTATTCAGTTTTTTTTAGTGGACAAACTTTAAACTTACCTCCACTTTATACCAAAGATGCAGCTAATACCAATGCGGCTTTATCCGCAAGGCTTCAATATATGATAAACTGTAGTCGTTTTGCCCATTATTTAAAATGTATTATGAGAGATAAAATTGGAAGTTTTTTAAACAAAGGTGATGTAGAAAATTATCTAAATGAATGGGTAGCTCAATATGTTCTATTAAATGAAAATGCATCAAATGAAGCTAAAGCTGAAATGCCTTTAAGTGGAGCTAAAGTAGTAGTAGAATCAGATCCAAAGTTACCTGGGAAATATAGTGCTATTATTTTCTTAAAACCACACTATCAAATGGAAGAATTAAAAATTTCCTTACGTTTAGTTGCAAATATTCCAGAATCTTAAAATAACAATTTTTTAAACAATAATAATAAAAATATCAATTTATTGATAGTAAATCTCTATTTTATCACATAAGATTTATCCACAAATAATTTTCTGGAATTACTAATCAAATTGAAGAACTGGCCTAATATGCTCAAATATCTTCTTGAATTAATCTTAATAATTTTATTTAATATTAATCATTTTACCTTAAATTTATACATGGATCAAAATAATTTTAGAGATCACGCAAGAGATTTTCTTATTGATTTAGTAAAGGATAAAACACATACAGGTGGAATAAGTCAATATAATTTTTATTATGGATCTGGTAAATATAATGATTATAAAAAAGCAGACAATTCAAATGCTTTTAAAATTTTTGGATTTACTACATCAGAAAGTTCTACAATAGCCACCTCAAATACTTCTGTTAATTCAGAGGCAAAGAAAAAAGACGAACAAGCAACAAAGCTTACAAAAGGAGAGTCACTTTTTGGATTTATTTGTCAATTTTCTAATGGTTTACAACTTTTATCTAAAGCTAAAAAAGACAACGGTAATAAAAATGAATTTCCATGTTTAACTATAAAAATAGAAAACAATTTTGGTCAAAAAAAAGAATCAACAACTGTTAATAAATCAAGAGAAGACGAGTCTTGCTCATTTCAGCAATGCGTTTTATTTTCATATGAAAATATAGGTTTAGGAAATTTGGGGCATTATTCCATAGTTTTTTTCCAATGTAGCGCAATAAAATATAGAGCAAATTTAATAAGCGCAGAAGGTAAAAACACTGGTGGACTTTCCTTAGAGAATTTATAAAGTTAAAAAGCAAATTTACTTTTAATGAAAAATAAATCTATTTATTACAACATCTTTATTCAGTAACAAAATTTGCTATTTTTCCTCTCACATAAACAAACTTTTTATAAGTTTCTAAACCAGATAATTCAAAAGCTATTTTTTCTATATTTGGATCATCTTCCTCTACATTTAAAATACATTTCTTTTTGCCATCTATTGTTAAAACTATTTCACGAGAAGCATCATGTTTTTCTCCAAAATCCCAATCTGCATCACAAATATATGTACCAAAAAGTTGAAAATATGCATTATAAGATATTAAAGGACAAGTGCACCACAATAAAATTAAAAACTTTTTAAATGCCTCTAAAGATTTTTCTTCTTCAATTTTATTAAAAAGTGTATAAAGATTAGCCACAAAAAGGTTTAAATTAGAATGTTCCAAATTTTTATTAGCTTGAAAAATTAAATTTAAAACAGAATTTTTAAATTTAATATCATTTAAAAACGGATCCTTGTCAATAGAACTGAACTCTAACATCTCACTAGTTAAAGCCCAAATTCTATTTATAAATTTATGACAACCGTGAAGAGATTTAGTATTCCATTCTGCATCTTTATCTATTGGAGTATCAGATATAATAAAAAGTTTCAGAGCATCCTTAGAAACCGCTTCTAAAATCTTATCAGGAGTCACTACATTTTTCAAGGATTTACTCATTTTACTTACGGGACCCTCAATCACAGCTTCTTCTTCCCCATTATTTTTACCAAAATAACACCCATTTTTTGTATAAACCTCCTCTGGATAATAATATTTTTGACTAATTGCTCCGCGATATGTTTGAGAGCAAAGCATTCCTTGATTAATTAATCTCAAAAATGGCTCACCAATATCATGAATAAGACCTATTTTATGTAAAACTTTTGTGAAAAATCTAGCATAAAGAAGATGTAGAACTGCATGTTCCGCTCCTCCAAAATAGTAGTCAACAGGCATATCTTTTATACGATCATCAAAGGTTTCTTTATGATTATCTGCGCAAAGATATCTTAAAAAATACCATGAAGAATCAAAAAATGTATCCATAGTATCTGTTTCTCTTTTCGCTGCAGTTCCACATTCTGGACAGTTTACATTTAACCATTTTTCATTAGTACTAAGGGGATTTCCTCCACCAAATTTTACATCATAAGGAAGTTCTACAGTTTCTGTTGCGGCTACTGTTCCACATTTTTCACAATATATCATTGGAATGGGACAACCCCAATATCTTTGCCTAGAAATACACCAATCTTTTAATCTATAAATAGTTTTTTCGCCATATTTTTCAAACATTTTATTTCTAGCTTCTTTAAAAGTTAATCCATTTAAAAAATCAGAATTTATTACAATACCTTTTTCTTCATTAAAAATTTGAAGTTTTTCTATTTTATGAATATCAGCAAATTTATCATCTCTTTCATCATGAGTTGGCACTCCCATAACAGCGCCAGTTCCATATTGATTTAAAACAAAATCTGCTACATATATAGGTATTTTCTTTTTGGTTAATGGATGAAAACAATAACCAACCAAATCTCCAGACTTCCAACCTTCTGCTTTTTTATTTAGAAAATCTGATTCTGCAGACATTGCTATAAAAGTTACTCCAAAAATTGTTTCTGGCATTGTTGTAAAAATAGAAATATCTTTACCCTCAGTAGGAAAATTTATTATACAACCTTTACTTTTTCCAATCCAATTTTTTTGCATTTTTAAAATTTTATCTGGCCAATTTCCTCTTAATTTTTCCAGATCATTTAATAACTCTTCTTGAAATGCGGTAATTTTTAAAAACCATTGAGATATTTTTTTTCTTTCAACTTTTGCGCCAGAACGCCAACCTAGACCTTCTGGAGATATTTGCTCATCTGCAAGTACTGATTTTTCTGCAGGATCCCAATTGACCCACTCTTCTTTTTTATAGGCATAACCACTTTTCCAAAGTTCAATAAAGATTTTTTGTTGGTGTTTATAGTAACTAATATCACATGTGGCCACTTCTTTAGACCAATCTATAATGTATGCAAGAGACATAACATCATCTTTCATTTTTTTTATATTTGATAAAGTCCAGTCTTTTGGGTGGATTTTATTTTCTATAGCTGCATTTTCTGCAGGTAAACCAAAAGCATCCCAACCAAAAAAGTTCTCTACTTTATAGCCTTGCATATGTTTATATCTAGTCATTACATCGGTTATTTGATAATTTCTAGCATGTCCACAATGTAAATAACCAGAAGGATAAGGAAACATTGATATTAGGTAACATTTTTTACCATTTCTAGGTTTAAATATTTCTCTTTCTTTTTCTAGCCAAAAAGATTCATTATCCTTCCATGAATATTGAGGAAATTTCTTTTTCATAATTATATATTAATTTAAAATATTTATTTGAGACAAATTTTTTGATTTTTTTTATTAAATACATAAAAATAAAAAGACTATCTCATAAAAAATTCGGTGAAAAATAAAAAGACTTCTCTATTCAAGAAACTAAATGTAGTAAAAAATCAAGAAAAACATCCAAGACAAAAAACATCCAAAATTTTTGGAAGATTTTAATTATTTTCTTTATTTTATTAGGAAAAAAGCTGGGATGGTAGGATTCGAACCCACGATTGGCGGTACCAAAAACCGCTGCCTTACCACTTGGCCACATCCCAAACAAATTAATTATATAATATTTTTTTCTTTTATTCAAAAAATTTTAAAAATAAATTTTATTCAGAAAAAGCATAAATGTTTATCTCATATATTGAATTAAAATATTTCTTAGATAATGGAAGTTCTTCTTTAACTGTTTCTTCTATAAATTGTTTAATATCTACATATTGAGGTTCAGCTAATTTTTTACTTATAAAATCTTCACTACTCAAAAGATTTGTATTATCATTTTTTACAAAAAATTTTCTAATTTTTGAAGACAAATCTTTCATATCTCTTATGAATTTTTTATTAATAATATGAGTTACATTATTTTCATCAATAACCATTGGGTTTTTTATAGGCTTAGCAGGATATTTTTTACCATTATAAATTATTTCTTTTTCTTGTATTACTGGTCTTTTTAAAAATATTCTATACTTTGTTATAAATTTTTCAAAAAGATCATCTATAGTGTCTTTGTTTGCGTTAATTATATCCAAACTGCTTTGCGCCTTTTCAGCAATTGCTTTTTGTTTTTTTCTGCATCTATCAAATCTTATTTCTTCTTTTTTTCTTTTTCATATTTTGATATTAAATTATCGGCAACAAAAACAAAAACAGTTGTAAGTACTATTGCGCTAAAAGCAAATAAAACACCTGTAGAATTACTTTTCTTATTAGATAAAATATTTCTTGAAGAAAAATCATTTTTATAAAAGTTCATAGTAAACATTCTATCACTTTTAAAAATTTATTTAAACTCTTTAAATATTTTTGAATTCTATTATAAAAGTCCTAAAAGAGTAGAAGGAGCAAAATATAAATTAAGTAAATCCTTTACAATGATAGAGTTTGCCATTAAAAATGGTCTGGTTATAATTCATAAAACAATTGTTTAATAATATCAATATTACTTAATATCTTTAGGATCTTTTTTGCCTTTTCTAATCATTTCTCTATTTATAGGAGATTTACGGTTATCAGATTTGCCATTTAAATTAGTTTTGTTTTTAGAAATTAAATTTTTATCTTCTCTTTTTATATTAGGTTTTGTTTTAAATGTTTCTTTAGATTTATCTACAACATTTTTTAAACTTCTTATTAATTTCGGATTAGCTTTTTTATTAGGCAAATTTTTAGTAGAAGACAATTCCTTAGAATTATACCCCTTACGAGTTTGAGAAATAGAAGACAAATCGCTAGATTTACGTTCGTCACGAGCTGTAGGACGAGTAGAAGATTTCTTGATTTTTCCATCAGCATCTGAAACTCCATCTATAGCCATACTTTTTTTATATTTACTTTTATACTCTAAAATTTTCTTACTATTAGAAATATTTGCTCTATTGAGATCTGAAGATTCTCTATTAAGATCTGAAGATTCTCTTTCAGAAACATTTAATTTCTTTTTCGATTTTTTTTCCTGAAAACTATTACGATTTTTCTTTTCAACGGATATATTATCCAAATCTTTTTTTTCCTCTAAAATAATTTCTTCTATTTCTGAATTATTTTCTTCTTCGTTATCATTGTCAGAAGATTCTTCACCATTAATCATTTTGTCTAAATCTGATAAAAAGTCATCCATTCCAGCAGTAAAATTACCATCTCCCATA